>JAABVA010000664.1_pt1 | contig 41669 bp, 30 predicted proteins | sample 5560331 | NCBI WGS metagenome assembly JAABVA01 (sample SAMN12812661, study PRJNA571458) | rock metagenome | isolation source: Antarctica rocks | place: Antarctica: Victoria Land, Mt New Zealand sud | collected 2016-01-07 | reverse complement strand
GGGCTACGCCTACACGCCGGGCATCTACACCGACGAGCAGGTCGCCGGCTGGCGCCTGGTGACGGACGCGGTCCATGTCGCGGGCGGCCGGATTTTCTGTCAGCTGTGGCACGTCGGCCGGATCAGCCACGACAGCCTGCAGCCCGGCGGCGCGATGCCGGTATCCGCCTCCGCCATCTGTCCCGAGGGCCAGGCCTTCACCGAGGACGGCTTTAAGCCGCATCCGACGCCGCGTGCGCTGGAAACGAGCGAGATGCCCGGCATCGTCGCGATGTATGCCCACGCCGCCGAATGCGCCAAGCGCGCCGGGTTCGACGGGGTCGAGGTGCACGCCGCGAACGGCTACCTGCTGGAGCAGTTCATGCGCAGCAAGACCAACCGGCGCACCGACAACTACGGCGGCAGCATCGAGAATCGATGCCGCCTGATGCTGGAATCGGTGGCTGCGGTCGTCGATGTCTGGGGCGGCAAGCGCACCGGCATCCGCTTCTCCCCGGTCAGCCCGGCCAACGACATGGGCGGCACAGCCGGCGAGGCGCAGCCGCTGTACGACTACGCGACCACCGAAGTCGACCGTTTCGGCCTGTGCTACATGCATATCGTCGAGGGTGCCACGCAGGGTCCGCGCGACAACGCTCCGTTCGACTTCGTGAAGATGCGCCGGGCGTTCTCCGGGCTGTACATGGCGAACAACGGCTACGACCTGCATCTCGCCGAGGAAGCCCGGCGTGAGTTGCGGGCCGACCTGATCGCGTTCGGCCGCCCGTTCATCACCAACCCCGACCTGGTGGAGCGCCTACGGACCGGTGCGGCCCTGGCGCCTTCGGACGACAAGAAGTCGTGGTACGGCGGCGACGGCCGCGGCTACGTCGACTGGCCCACGATGACCCAGCAATCGGGCTTCGCAGCCGCCTAGCCGCCTTGCCTTCCGCGCCGGTTTCAGTCACGACCCGGCGCGGAACAGCAAGGGCAACCTCCATCGATGGATATGCTGCAGGCTATCGGGATCGCCATCCTGCAGGGCGCGACCGAACTCTTCCCCGTCAGCAGTCTCGGCCATGCGGTGGTGCTGCCGGCGCTGCTGAACTGGAATTTGGACGAGCAATCCGCAGCGTTCCTGCCATTCCTGGTCATGCTGCATGTCGGCACTGCAGTGGCGCTGCTCGGCTATTTCTGGCGTGACTGGCTGGCGCTTGGCCTAGGCGTGCTCGGGTTGTCCGGCGCGCACCGAGGCGGGGAGAGTCGCCAACTGCTGTTGCGGATCGTCGTTGCCACGATCCCCGCGGTGATCGTCGGCTTCCTGCTCGAAAAATACGTGCGCGGCCTGTTCGGCGCACCCCTGATCGCGGCAGCGTTCCTGGCCGTCAACGGCGGTTTGCTGCTGTTCGGGGAGCGCCTGCGGGCGGCGGGCGGGCATCGCAAGTTGGCAAGCTTGTCCGTCCTGGACGCCGTGGTGATCGGCATTTGGCAATGTGGCGCGCTGATTCCCGGCATCTCACGGTCCGGCGCCACCATCGTGGGCGGCCTGCTGCGCGGGATCGACCATGAGGGTTCGGCGCATTTCTCGTTCCTGATCGCGACCCCGATCATCATCGGCGCCACCGTGCTGGAAGTGCCGAAGCTGCTGCACGCAGACATGCCGCCCGGCACTTTGCAGCTCGCGACGATCGCAGCCGTCGTCGCTGGCATCACGGCCCTGCTGAGCACGGCGTTCCTGATGCGCTACTTCCGCAACCACGACGACTGGGCGCTGAACCCGTTCGCCTATTATTGCATCGTGGCCGGGCTGGGCTGCCTCGCCTTCCTGGCGTTCGCTTGAGGCGTTGGCTGCTCGTTGCGGCCCTGCTAGCCGGGGGGGCGGGCTCGGTTAATCCTGCCGCTGCCCCATTATCGCGGGACAACCTGCTTTGGTGGCATGCACGCCATGCCGACAAGCTGGCACGCCTCAGGCAGGGACGCGTCGACCTGGTGTTCCTGGGCGATTCGATCATGCAGGACTGGGAGCAGCATGGGCCACCAACGTGGCAGGATTTCGCGCCGCAATGGCAGCGGTTCTACGGCGACCGTAACGCCGTCAACCTGGGCTTCAAGGGCGACACCACCGCGAGCCTGCTGTGGCGGATCGAGAACGGCGAGGTCGAGGGCATTGAGCCGAAGGTCGCCGTGGTGCTGATCGGCGCCAACAACCTCGGCCGGGCGCACTGGTCGGCGGAGCAGACGCTGGGCGGCATCGACGCCATCGTCGCCCAACTGCGCCGCCGGCTGCCGCACACCCGCACGCTGCTGCTGTCGGTGCTGCCGAGCGAACGGTCGGAGTGGGCGTCGCAGGTGACGGTCGAGATCAACCGGGGCCTCGCAGCGCGTTACGGACGCGCCTCCGACGTGACATTCCTGGACGTGACGGACGTGTTCGAACGCGACGGCCACCTCGACCGCGCCGCGTTCCTCGACGGTTTTCTGACCCCGCCGGACCCGTTGTTGCACCCAACGGCCCAAGCCCAGGCGCGGCTATCGGAAGCGATCGAGCCGACGCTGGCCCAGCTGATGGGCGATCGCGTGCATCCTTGAAGGACGCGGCGAGCGTTGACGGACGCCGCGACCTGGGTCCAGCCTCAAACCCAACCGCAACAGGAGCAGTTATGCGGGCGATCGTAGCAGAGAAGATAGAGTCCAAGCAGCACGTATCGCTTCGCGATTTCGCGGAGTCTGACCTGATGGACGGCGACGTCCTGGTCGCGGTGAGCCACTCGACGTTGAACTACAAGGACGGGCTGGCGGTCACCGGGCGCGCTCCCGTCGTGCGCCGCTGGCCCATGATCCCCGGCATCGATCTGGCCGGCACGGTGCTGGAAAGCGGAAGCCCGGCATGGTCGCCCGGCGACCAGGTGGTGCTGAATGGGTGGGGGACGGGTGAGACGCATTTGGGCGCCTACGCCGAGCGCGCCAGGGTGCGGGCGGAATGGCTGGTTCCATTGCCGGCGGCTTTCACGCCCGCACAGGCTATGGGGATCGGCACGGCGGGCTATACCGCCATGTTGTGCGTGCTGGCGCTGGAACGGCACGGCCTGGCGCCGTCGGCCGGGCCGGTCCTGGTGACGGGGGCGGCCGGAGGGGTGGGTTCGGTTGCGGTCGCCCTGTTGGCCCGTCTCGGCTGGCATGTGATCGCCAGCACCGGGCGGCCGCAGGAGGCGGACTACCTTCGCGGCCTGGGTGCGGCTGAGATCCTGGACCGCACAGAACTGTCCCAGCCCGGCAAGCCATTGGGACGCGAGCGTTGGGCCGCCGCCGTTGAAGCCGTCGGGTCGCACACCCTGGCGAACGCTCTCGCGGGCTGTCGTCATGGAGGAGCCGTTGCAGCCTGTGGCCTTGCCGCCGGCATGGACCTGCCAGGCTCGGTCGCGCCGTTCATCCTGCGCGGCGTTGCCCTGTTTGGGATCGATAGCGTGATGTGCCCGCGCGAGCGCCGATTGGAAGCGTGGCGCCGGCTTGCGTCAGACCTCGACGCCAGCAAGCTGGAGGCAATGACGAGCAGCGTCGGGCTTGTCGACGTGATCGCACTCGCGCCCAAAATCCTGGATGGCCAGGTGCGCGGACGTATTGTGGTGGAGGTCGCGAGATAGCCCTGCTGACGTGACAGTCACTCCCGCCGCACTCGATGTAAGAGTGTAGTGCCTCTTTCAGTGTTTTGCTGCGCTCTGCGCCAGCGGGGCAAAACCTCGGGCGGCGGTGGTTAGTCTGGCTGTCCGCGGCAGCGGGTCAGGGTTTGGCAGTGCGGGAGCCGGCAACAGTTTGACCAGGCCCAGGTCGAACCAGAAAACGCCAGACCTGGAAACCAAAATGCCACCCCAGCGCCCGAGCTTCTGCCCCGGTCTCCTACTCATCTTCCAAACCGATCATTCTGAGCAAAATTAACTGTTAGATTGATCGATCGGCACAGGCCATCCTGCCTCAGACACGTGAGGGACCAAATGGCATGAGCGGCATTCTTCAAATAAGGACCGACATCCGGCGCTTGAACCGGCCCTCGCTTGCCAAGCCGGGCCGCGTCTCGGGCCTTCTTGCCGAAGTTGGCAGCGTCTTACCCGGTCTACTGTTGTGCATCGGCGTTACCACGGCAGCGACCCTACTTGAGCAGGTCGAGACTCACCTGCTCGGCCGTGCTTGGCTGGAGACCTTGGTGCTCGCGATCTTGGTGGGCGCCGCTGTTCGCACCACGTGGACACCGGGCGGGCGCTGGACTGCAGGGGTTGGCTTCTGTGCCAAGACGCTGCTGGAGGTGGCGGTCGTGTTGCTGGGCGCATCCATCAGCGTGCACGCGATCATGGCGGCTGGACCCGGCCTGCTGAGCGGCATCGCTGCCGTCGTGGCGCTTGCAATCGCTGCAAGCTACGGACTTGGCCGTGCCCTCGGCCTGCCGCACCGGATGGCGACGCTGATCGCATGCGGCAACTCGATCTGCGGCAATTCCGCCATTGCGGCTGTCGCCCCGGTGATCGGCGCAGATGGCGAGGACGTTTCTGCCTCTATCGCATTCACTGCCGTGCTGGGCGTGATCGTCGTGCTAGCCTTGCCGCTGACGGTGCCGCTGCTACGCCTGAGCGGACTGCAATACGGCGCGTTGGCAGGGCTGACCGTCTATGCCGTGCCACAAGTGCTGGCGGCGACAGCCCCGATCGGCCCGCTGGCCGTACAGCTCGGCACGCTGGTCAAGCTGGTACGCGTGCTGATGCTTGGCCCGGTCGTGCTGATGCTGTCGCTGCTCACCCGCCGGATGTGTGACGAGGCCGCTCCGCATGTCACCGCCGGGAATTGGCCAAAGCCAGGCAAGCTGCCGCTGCACAAGCTCGTGCCGTGGTTCATCGTCGGCTTCCTGCTGCTCGCCGCCATCCGGTCGGCTGGCGTGATCCCGCAAGGCGCACTGGCTCCGTTAGGGACCGTGGCGAACCTGCTGACGGTGATCTCCATGGCAGCTTTGGGATTGGGCACCGATCTCCGGATGGTGGCGAAGGCCGGCGGCCGGGTGACCGCGGCGGTCACTCTGTCCCTTCTGGTGCTGGGCGCCATCAGCCTCGGGCTGATCCGTCTCCTGGGCCTCGCTTGAAGCGTCGGCGCCGCCTTCGCCGCGTTCCGCGCGTCTCCTTCACGATAAAGCAGCTTTTCATGATTGGGATGGATGCGGGTACCGGACAATGATTGGATTGATCGACAAACAACGTAGTGGAGAAACGGCGATGGTTCAGAACGAGACAAACGGCACCGGCAGGCGCGCCATGATGGGAACGGGACTTGCCAGGCTTGCCATGATGGGCGGGCACAGGGCCTGGGCTCAGCCAGAAACGACGCTTCCGCTGCCGGGTGGCCCGCAGGGTCGAGTCTTGACCACGGCCTTCCCTCAGAAAGGGGAAATGATCCTCCAGCGTACCCGCCCGCCCCTGCTGGAGACGCCGTTCGAGGTGTTCGACAAAGGCGTGTTCACGCCCAACGACCAGTTCTTTGTGCGCTGGCATTGGGCTGTGATCCCGACCGAGGTGGACGTGACAAGCTTCCGCTTGAGTGTCGCCGGCCACGTCAACGCGCCGCAGTTGCTCACCCTCACGGATTTGCTGGCGATGCCGCGGGTGGAACTCCCCGCAGTCAACCAGTGCTCGGGCAACTCCCGTGGCTATTTCGAGCCGCGGGTGGCGGGCGGGCAATGGTCGAACGGCGCCATGGGCAACGCCAAGTGGATGGGCGTGCGGCTGAAGGACGTGCTGGACCGGGCAGGCGTGAAGGCCGGTGCGCAGCGCGTGCGCTTCGCCGGCTTGGACGATCCGGTGGTCGATGACGCGCCAAAGTTCATGAAGTCATTGGCGATCGACCACGCCAGCGACGGCGAGGTGATGCTAGCCTACGCCATGAACGGCAAGCAGCTTCCGTTGGTGAACGGCTTTCCGCTGCGATTGGTCGTGCCGGGCTGGTACTCGACGTACTGGGTGAAGATGCTGTCCAGCATCGAGGTGTTGGACGGCCCGGATGAGAATTTCTGGACCAAGGTCGCCTACACCATCCCCGATACTCCGGGCGCCGACATCAAGCCGGGTCAGACTGGGGTGAAGATGGTGCCGATCAACCGCATGGTCCCGCGGTCGTTCGTCACCAACCTTGCCGATGGAGCCACCGTCAAAGCAGCACTCGGCACTTCGGTGCGGGGCCTTGCCTTCGGCGGCGCCGTGGGAGTGAAGGCCGTCGACACGTCGGTGGATGGCGGCAAGACATGGACTGCGGCCGAGCTGGGTCGCGACGAGGGGTGCTACAGCTTCCGGGCCTGGCAGACCACGCTCGATCTATCGCCCGGCGACACCGCGGTCATGGTCCGCTGCACCAACATCGATGGCTTGGTTCAGCCAGCAAAGCCGAACTGGAACCCAAGCGGCTTCATGCGGAACGCTATCGAGACTACCCGCCTGCGTGCGGCCTGACATCCAACCCGAGGGACATCCATGGCCATCTCGTTCAGCACCGCGGCATACGGCTCCGTCATCGTGGGGGGGTTGGCGCTGTTCAGCATCGGCCATTCCTCTGCTGGGCCGCTCCCGTCTCCGACCACGCCCGGCCTCGCTGTTGCGCCAGCAGTCACGGTCGCAGCCGCTCCGGCAACACCTGCGGCAGCGTCGGTCGCGGCTGCCGGGTTCACCCTGACGTCCACCGCCGTAGACCTGCCGAGCGATGAGCGCGCCTTTCCGCCAGGTCCGGGAATGGACGTGACGCAGCAGAATTGCACCGCTTGCCATTCTGTCGGCATGGTCATGACCCAGCCGGTCCTGCCGAAAGCAACCTGGGAGTCGGAGGTGAACAAGATGCGGGCGGTCTACAAGGCGCCGGTCGTCGCCGAGGATGTTCCAGCGATCGTCGAGTACCTCGCGAGCATCAAGAGCCCGAAATAGCCAGAACCAAGCGGCCCCGGCCGGCACCGCCTCGATGACCACCGTCACAGCGGTGCTGCAATACGCTGGCAACCGACGTGCCGACCTGCAGCTGGTGCGACCGACGTCCGGGGATCCTTGGGCTCCCGGTGCCATCGGCAATGCCGCCTGGACAGGCGTCAGCCTTGCCGACGTGCTGCGTGCGGCAGGAGCTGAGACCGACGCCGCAAGTCATGTCGCCTTCGATGCCTGCGACGAGGTCGACATGCCGAAACAGGGACGTTTCACCTACGGCGCCTCGATCCCGATAGCCAAGGCCATGTCGCCCGAGGTCCTGCTGGCCTATGCCATGAACGGCGAGCCATTGACGCCCGAACACGGATTTCCGCTTCGCGTCGTGGTTCCCGGCTTCGCGGGCGTGCGCAGCCCAAAGTGGCTGACCGCCATCACCGTGCAGGACAGTCCGTCTGGCAACCACATGCAGCAGCGGGATTACAAGCTGGTCCCGCCCGACGTGACCGGGGAAACCGTCGATTGGGAGGCGGGCATGACGATCTACGACATGCCACTCAACTCCGCGATCTGCGAGCCGGCAGCTCATGCCGAGCTGAAAGCCGGCAGCGCCACGCTGCGCGGTTATGCCGTCGCGACCGCCCGCGACATCATGCGGGTGGACGTCTCGATCGATGGTGGCCGCTCCTGGAAACAGGCGGAGCTGGAGCACAACGCGGACGCACCCTGGAGCTGGACGTTTTGGACCGCCACGCTGGACCTGCCGAAAGGCCAGCATGAGCTGGCAGTGCGGGCCTGGGACTCCGCCGGGCAGACCCAGCCGGCGCTCCCGGACGACACCTGGAATTTCAAGGGGTACCTGAGCGCGGCCTGGCACCGGGTGCACGTGTCGGCCAGCTGAGCGGCCGCAGCTGAGCATGATCGCCCCCATCCTGGCACGGCGCGATGCAACGGGTCTGGCTCGCGGTTGTCGTGACCAACCTGGGCACGGGGCTTGGGCCGGCGTCGACCTGCTGCTCAAGCTGTCGAGCGCCAACAAACATCGACACCACAGCCGCGATTTGATTCCACGTGGGGCGGCTGCTCGGTCAAGCCGCGGTCCAGGTCCTCAACCGCATGTTGGAGTTCGGCTACCCAAAGCCTTGCGCACGGCTGTGAGAAAGATGATCTCTGCAGGGTCGGCGCGTCGGTCGCGTATCGCGCGAGTGTTTCTCACCGCGCCAAATGAGGGTTGTTTTAGCGCATGCCTGTTTTTTCCGTTCTCGATCTAGCGCCGGTTCCGCACGGGTCTTCCGCCGGCGACGCGCTTCGCAATGCCCGGAATTTGGCGCAGCACGCCGAACAGTGGGGCTACCGCCGCTACTGGCTGGCCGAGCACCACAACATGGTCGGCATCGCCAGCGCCGCCACGGCGGTCGCCATCGGCTACGTCGCCGAGGGCACCCGGACCATTCGCGTTGGTTCCGGCGGCATCATGCTGCCGAACCATTCGCCGCTCGTGGTCGCCGAGCAATTCGGAACCCTCGAATCGCTCTATCCCGGCCGCATCGACCTTGGCTTGGGCCGGGCGCCCGGCACCGACGGCCGGACCCAGCGGGCGTTGCGTCGCGACCCTGCCGCGGCAGACACCTTCCCGCAGGACGTGGTCGAGCTGCAGGCCCTGTTCGGCCCCACCCGGCCCGGCCAAGCGGTGCAGGCCGTGCCGGGAACCGGGCTGAACGTGCCCATCTGGATTTTGGGGTCGAGCCTGTTCGGCGCCCAGCTCGCGGCGATGCTGGGGCTGCCGTACGCGTTCGCGTCCCACTTCGCGCCCGACGTGCTGCAGCAGGCTATCCAAGTCTATCGCAGCCGTTTCCAGCCGTCGGCGCAGTTGGACCGGCCGTATGTCATGGCGGGCGTCAACGTCGTCGCAGCCGAGACCGACGCCGAGGCGCGCCGCCTGTTCACCTCCCTGCAGCAGAGTTTCACCCACCTGCTCCGTGGCACTCGCGGCAAGCTGCTGCCTCCGGTGGACGATATCGAGGCAGTCTGGTCATCGGCCGAGAAGGCGCAGGCGTCGCGCATGCTGGCCTGCTCGTTCGTCGGCGCCGCGGCGACGGTCCGGCGCGGGTTGCAGGGCTTCCTGGACGAGACGCAGGCGGACGAATTGATCGTGGCGTCCGCCATCCACGACCATGCGGCCCGGCTGCGCTCCTACGAGATCCTGGCGGAGGTGCGGCAGAGCGTAGCGCAGGTCGGCCTGGCGGCATGAGCGACGACGCGCCCCCGGCACCCGGCAAGCTGGTCGCCGCCAAGCGGCGATGGGCGGACGAAGGCCGCTTCCTGACTGGCCGCACGGCACGGCCGGACGCCGAACGCCTGCCGCCGGGCCAGCACCTGGTCAAGAACTGGCCGGTGCTCGACCTGGGCGTGCATCCCAGGCTCGACCCGCAAACCTGGACCTTGCGCGCCTACGGCGCCGTGCAGGAGCCGCTGACATGGGATTGGGCGGCGTTCCAGGCGCAGCCCCAGCACCGCGAGGTGTCCGACATTCACTGCGTCACCACCTGGTCGCGCTACGACAACGAGTGGGAGGGCGTGGCGACCCGGACGTTGCTGGACGTGGTGCATCCCAAGCCGGAGGCGCGCTACGTCGTCCTGCACAGCTACGACGGCTACACGACCAACCTGCCATTGGCTGATTTCGCGGCCGAGAACGCCATCCTGGCGCAATCCTGGCAGGGTCGCCCGCTCACGCCCGAGCATGGCGGCCCCGTCCGCTTGATCGTTCCGCACCTATACCTATGGAAAAGCGCCAAGTGGCTCCAGCGGATCGAGTTCAGGGCCGACGACGCGCCGGGCTACTGGGAGGTCAACGGTTACCACGAGCGCGGCGATCCCTGGAGCGAGCAGCGTTACTCCGCTGACGGCTCATAGAGCGACGCCCCGCTTTGCGACCCGGCGTCGCGCAGCCGGCGCCGGCCAATCGGGCGTATCTCTGCCCTGGGCGCCATCGCTTTGATGCTTGCCTGAAGCTCGGCGCGTTTCTCGTGGATGGACGCGATCACCGGCCCCATCGGCACGCCCAAATCGACCAGCACCGCCTCGGAGAGTTGCAGGCCGGCCTCGACTGTCTCGGGCACCGCGTCCGACGCCCCCACCCGATACAGATGAGCAGCGTGGGCAGCGTCGCGGGCGCGGGCGACGATGAGCAGGCCGGGTCGTTCCGCGCGCGGTGGTGACCAGTTCGTCGGCGGCCCGCCGGTCATCCATGGTGACGACGAGGGCATGCGCGGTGTCCAGATCCAGCCGCCGCAGCAGCTCGATCTGGGTCATGTCGCCGTAGAAGACCGGCCTTCCCTCAGCGCGGCGCTGGGCGACGTGGTCGGGGTCACGGTCGATGGCGACGTAGGGGATGCGGTGCACCTCCAGCATGGCGGCCACGGTTTGGCCAACGCGGCCAAAGCCTGCAATCAATACGCGGGGCTTGGCGGCGGTCGATACCGGCACGAGCAGGGCGGGGTCGACGGGAGGCTGCGTCTTGGAGGGAGTGATGCGGTCGCCGAGCATGGCGAGCAAGGGGGTTCCGATCATGGTCAGCGCGACGGCGATCAAGGCTTGGTCGGCGATGGCACGTGGCAGGAAACCCTCGGGAACGGTAATGGCCAGGATGACGAAGCTGAACTCGCCGCCAGGTGCGAGCAGCAGGCCGGCTTGCGCCCCCGTTCGCCAGGACACGCCGAACAGCCGCGCCAGCACTGCGACAGCGCCGAGCTTGACCACCAGCAGGGCGGTGACGGCGCCGAAGATCGACAGCGGGTGGGCGACAACGAGGCCAAGGTCGAGCCCAAGGCCGACCGAGATCAGGAACACGCCGACGAGCAGCCCTTTGAACGGGTCGATCGTGACCTCGACCTGGCGGCGGAACTCGGTCCCGGCCAGCAGCAACCCGCCGATCAAGGCGCCGAGCGCCATGGACAACCCGGCGGATGCGGTTGCAAGCGCGGCGGCGATAACCACCAGCAGGCAGGCGGCCATGAACAGTTCTGGGCTGCGCGTGCGCGCGACGCTACGGAACAAGGGGCGGAGCGCCACGCGGCCGAACGCGATGACGGCGGTCACTGCGACGACGGCCTGACCGATGGCGAGGGCGAAGCCGGCCAGGCTTGCCCCGTGCGACCTTGGGGCGAGCAGGCTCAAGGCGAACAACACAGGAATGACAGCGAGGTCCTGGAACAGGAGCATGGCGAAGCTGACCCGGCCCACGGCCGAGCCCAGCTTTTTGTCCGCTGCGAGCACCTGAAGGACGACGGCCGTCGACGACATCGCACCGGCTACACCGAGCACGGCGGCAGCTGGGGCAATGTTTCCGACTAGGAGTGCGACACCGGCCAGGAGCGCGGCGCAGACGGCAAGTTGCAGGGCGCCTAAGCCGAATACCAATCGGCGCATGAGCCAAAGGCGCTCAAACGACAACTCAAGGCCGATCATGAACAGCAGCAGGACGACGCCGAACCGGGCGATGGGTTCGATCGCGGTTGGGTCAGGGATGGTGACGGCACCAAGCCAAGAAGAAAGCCAGGAAACGGTGGCAGCAGCGCGGCCAAGGCCAAACGGGCCGACGATGGCGCCGATCAGCATGAAGCCGAGCACGGGGCTGAGGCGGATTCGATGGAACAAGGGGATGACGATGCCGGCAGCGCACAAGACGATGAGCGCCTCCTTGAACGCGGCCGGGCTGATAGCGGGGTCCATGAGGGATGCTAACAGAGCCAGGCGGGAATTTCTGCCGTGCTCCCGGGACTTTGAGGCAAACCCGCCGCCATGAAAACTATGGCCGGCCATGGCGCCTAGCTGGTCAACTACGCCGAGGGGCGCCGTGTGGGCTTGCGGGTTGGGCCGCGTTCACCGAAGGAGCGGCCCTTCCTGTTGAACCGCCAGATAAACAAGGCACATCATTGATGCGCTGGGTGCGACGCGGCGCCGATCTGCTGATCCAGGTTCGTTGCGCCGTCTTAACGGCACGCTCGGTTCTGGTTTTAGACAGAAGCCGCTGTTTAAATAAAAGGCTGGCGATGGACGGACGACGCCGGAGCGAGCGCCCGGTCGAGCACGCGGACCGAGTGGATTGCCGTTCGTCCGCTCAGATCGACGATCTGGTGGCGGCAGGAGGTGCCGTCGGCCACGACCAGATCGTCCGGTGCTGCGGAACGGACGGCGGGCAGCAGTCCGGCTTCCGCCATGGCGCGGGATGTGTCCTGGGTTTCGGCCTGGTAGCCGAACGCGCCTGCCATGCCGCAGCAGGAAGAGGCGATCGGGCTCACCTCCAGGCCGGGGATGCGCCGCAACGTGGCGAGCGCGTCTGGGAAGGCGCCGAACGCTTTCTGGTGGCACTGGCCGTGCACGTGCGCGCGGCCGGCGACAGGGTGCAGCGCCAAATCGGGTTGCTCGCGGGCCAGGAACTCCGACAGCAGCATCGCCCGTTCGGCCAGCGCGCGGCTGTCGGGGCCGGGAAGGAGGGAGGTGAACTCGTCGCGCAGGGTGAGCAGGCAGGAGGGCTCCAGCCCGACGATGGGCGCGTCCCCGGCGAGGGCGGCGAGGGTGCGGCGCGCTTCGGCCCGGGCGCGGTCGAGCATCCCGGCAGACAGGTAGGTGCGCCCGCAGCAGAGTGGACGGCCGGACGCGGCCGGAGATCGGATGCCGTAGCCGGCCGCCTGCAGCACGCGAACGGCGGCGCGAAGGTTTTCCGGTTCGAAGTGCCGGTTGAACGTGTCGGCGAAGAGCAGAATCTCGCCGCGTGGCCCTGGTCCTGTCTTGGCATCGCGGAACCAGTCGCGCCGCCAGGCGGGCAGGGGGCGGTTGGCGGCCAATCCGAGCGCGCGCTCGCCGAGGCGGGCCAGGGCGGGAACGCGGTTGCGGAGGTTCGCCAGCGGCGCGGCGAAGCTGGCCAAGCGGGCGTAGCGGGGCATCTCGGCGACCAGCCGCTCGCGCAAGTTGACGCCATGAGCGCCAGCGCAGGCAGCGAGGACTTCCAATTTCATCTTCGCCATATCGACGCCGGTCGGGCACTCCCTCCGGCACGCCTTGCACGACACGCACAGCTTCATCGCGTCGGCCAGCGCGTCCGAACCCAATCCGCCCGGCAATTGCCCACTCAGCGCCAGGCGAAGGGTATTGGCCCGTCCACGGGTGACATGCTGCTCGTCGGCGGTGACGCGGTAGCTGGGGCACATCACGCCGGGATTGGACTTCCGGCAGGTGCCGTTGTTGTTGCACATCTCGACCGCGCCGAGCATGGCGCCGGGATGGTCTGACCAGTCGAGCGCGGGCGCGATCGGCGCGGGAGCGTAGCCGGGGCGGTAACGGAACAGGGTGCGGTCGTCCATGCGGGGCGGGTGGACGATGCGGTTGGGATTGAACAGGCCTGCCGGGTCGAACGCGGTCTTGACCGCCTCGAAGGCGCGGACGATGCGGGGACCGAACATCTCCGCATGGAACTCGCTGCGGACGATGCCGTCGCCGTGCTCGCCGCTATGGCTGCCTTTGTATTCGCGCACCAGGGTGAAGCATTCCTCGGCGATGGCGCGCATGGTGGCGACGTCGGCCGGGTCCTTCATGCTCAGCACCGGGCGCACGTGCAAGCAGCCGACGCTGGCGTGGGCGTACCAGGTGCCTTTGGTGCCGTGGCGGGCGAACACGTCGTTCAGCCGCTCGGTGTAGTCGGCGAGGTCGTCCAGGCCGACGGCGCAGTCCTCGATGAAGCTGACCGGCTTTCCGTCGCCCTTCATGGACATCATGATGTTCAGCCCGGCCTCGCGCACCTCGGCGATGGAGGATTGGAACGCCGGGTCGGCAGCGCGGACGGCCGGGCCGTGGCCGAGGTCGCCGAGCATCGCGTCGAGGTCGTCCAGCTTGGCCAGCAGGGGCGCGTCGGCGTCGCCGTGGAACTCGACGATAAGCAGGCTGTCGGGCTCGCCACGGATCATCAGGTCGATGGTGTTGCGGTAGATGGCGATGCCGCGGCCGAGGTCGATCATGGTGCGGTCGACCAGTTCCACCGCTTCCGGGTCGAGCGTGACGAGGTGGCGCGAGGCCTCCATCGCCGCCCGGAAAGTCGGGAACTGGCAGATGCCGAGCATCTTGCGCGGCTTGATGGGGTGCAGCATCAGCTCGAGACCGGTGGAGAACGCCAAAGTGCCCTCCGAGCCGACTAGCAGCCGCGCAAGATTGTCGCGGCCCTCGGCTCGGGCGGCCGGGGTCAATGCCTCGATGTTGTAGCCGCCGACCCGGCGCAACTGGCGCGGGAAGCGGGCGGCGATCTCTTCTGCTTCGGTCGCGCCCAGGGCACGCAGCCGCTCGATGAGGGCAGTAACTGGAGCGTCGGACACGGGGCCGAAACGGTGGCGGGAACCGTCGGCCAACACCGCGTCAATGGCGTGGACGTTGTCGCCCATCAGCCCGTAGCGGATCGACTTGCTGCCGCACGAGTTGTTGCCGGTCATGCCGCCGATGGTGCAGCGCGCGTTGGTCGACGGGTCGACGGGGAAGAACAGCCCGCTCGGCTGCAGCGACCGGTTCAGGTCCGACAGCACGAGGCCGGGTTCGACCAGCGCGCGCCGTTGGTCCGCGTCCACGTGCAGCACCCGGCGAAGGTATTTGCTGCAGTCGATCACCAGGGCCCGGTTCACCGTTTGGCCGCACTGGCTGGTGCCGCCGCCGCGGGGCAGGACGGGTACGCCCGCCTCCCGCGCGATCGCGATGGCGGCCGCGGCGCCCTCGGTGGTGCGGGGCGCGATCACGCCGACCGGCTCGACCTGGTAGATCGAGGCGTCGGTGGCGTAGCGGCCGCGGTCGGCGGCGGAGAACAGCACGTCGCCCTCCACCTCGCGCCGCAGCCGCCGGGCGAGCATGGTGTCGCCCAAGGGCACGCGGCTGGCCCCGCCGTCAGGCAAGGTGCGGCTCCAGGGTGGAAGTCGATGTTGCGCCAGCCGCAAATGGCGTCTCGGGGTGCATCCAGAACGCGGCGACGCAGCCGATGGCGAGCAGGACGATCGAGGCGATAAATGGCAGCGTCCAATTGCCGGTCGCGTCGATGACCATGCCGAATGCCAGCGGAGACAGGATAGCGGCCAGCGCCGAGCCGCTATTCATCAGCCCGGCGGCGGTGCCGGAAAAGCGGGGCGCGATGTCCATCGGAATCGCCCACATCGGCCCGATGGTCAGCTCGGCGAACAGGAATGCGCTGCCGAGCGAAGCCGCGGCCAGCATCGGGCTGTGCACGAACAGGATCGGAATGGCCGACAGCAGCGACCCGGTCAGGCCCAGCACCACCATGTCCCGCCGTGCCCGGCGCAGGCTGCCGGTCCGGCGCAGCAAGGTGTCGCTGGCGTAGCCGCCCAGCGCATCGCCGACCACGCCGCCGACGAAGATGAGCGAGGAGAACAGGGCGCTATCCTTCAGGTTCAGGCCGTAGGCGTGCAGCATGAACTGCGGCACCCAGCTGAGAAACATCCAGAATGTCCAGCCATAGCAGAAATACACGAAGATCACCGGCGCCATGCGACGCAGCAACGGACCCCAGGGCACCGGCGTGGGGTCCTTCGCGACCCGGCGCGCGGGCAGGCTGGCGTGTTCGTCGGCCGAGACGCCGCGGTGCTGGTAGGGATCGTCGCGAAAATACAGGCCCCAGACCAGCGCCCACACCAGGCTGACCAGGCCGACGACCACAAACGAGCCGCGCCAGGACACCAGCACGATCAGCGCCACGATCAACGGCGGGGTGATGGCGTTGCCGAGCCGGGCGCTGGCGTGAGTGATGCCCTGCGCCCAGCCGGACTTGCCGCCGGGCAGCCAGGACGACATGGCGCGGGTGGCGACGGGGAAGGTCGCGCCCTCGCCGACGCCGAGCAGGACGCGCGCCAACAAAAGGGTCGTGAGGCCGCCGACCATGCCGGTCAGGATCGTGGCCGCAGCCCACACCACGCCGCACGCGGTCAGCGTCCAGCGCGCGCCGAAGCGGTCGCCGAACCAGCCGCCGATAACCTGGAACACGAGATACGGATAGCCGAACACGGAGAACGCTAGGCCGAGCTGCGTGTTGGTCAGCCCCAGCTCGGCCTTGAACGCCCCGGCCGCGGTGGCGACGTTCACGCGGTCGACGTAGGTGATGAAGTACATCGCGCAGAGCAGGATCAGCACGTTGGTGCTGGCGGCCAGGCGCTTCGGCATCAGGCGGCCTGCTGTTCGACAGCGGCCTTTCCGCGTCCGGCCAGCACGTCCATCGCCGCCGCCACGCCGCCTTGGCGGTGCGGGACGCCGGCGGCGTGCAGGCCCATCTCGACGCCCGCCAAGGTGCCGGCGAGCATCAGGTCGTTGAAGTCGCCGAGGTGCCCGATGCGGAACACCCGGCCCTTCAGCTTCGCTAGCCCGGCGCCCAGCGACATGTCGTAGGTGTCCGAGATCACCTGGCGCAGATGGTCGGCGTCGTGCCCATCCGGCATGACGACGGCGGTCAGGATGTCGGAGTATTCGCGCGGCTCCTGGCATAGGATGTCCAGCCCCCAGGCGCGCACGGCGGCACGGGTGGCGCGGGCGAAGCGGGCGTGCCGGGCGAACACGTTGGGCAACCCCTCCTCCCGCAGCATGGCGAGCGCCTCGCGCAGGCCGTACAGCAGGTTGGTGGAGGGCGTGTAGGGGAAAAAGCCGTTGACGTTCGGGGCCAGCATCTCCTGCCAGTCCCAGTAGGAGCGCGGCATGCCGCCCTGCTTCGCCGCGGCCAGCGCCTTGGGCGAGATCGCGTTGAAGCCCAGGCCAGGGGGCAGCATCAGTCCCTTCTGCGAACACGAGACGGTCACGTCCACGCCCCAGGCCTCGTGCTGGTAGTCGACCGAGCCGAGGGCGGAGATGGTGTCGACCAGGTACAGCGCCGGGTGGTGGGCGCGGTCGATGGCGGCCCGAATCTCCGCGATGCGGCTGGTGACCCCGGTGGAGGTCTCGTTGTGGACCACCATGACGGCCTTGATGGCGCGGCCGGTGTCGGCGCGCAGCCGGGCTTCGACGTCGGACGGATCGACCCCGCGGCGCCAGTCGCCCGGAACGAAATCGACGACGAGGCCGAACCGCCCGGCCATCGCGCGCCATAGCGAGGCGAAGTGCCCGGTTTCGTACATCAGCACGCGGTCGCCGGCCGAAAGGGTGTTGACGATCGCTGCCTCCCACGCGCCGGTGCCGGAACCGGGGAAGACAATGACAGGGCCGGAGGTCTGGAACACTTCCTGGCACCCATTCAGGACCGTGCGGCCGAGTTCGCCGAAAGCGGCGCTGCGGTGGTCCATGGTGGGCATGTCGATGGCGCGGAGCACGCGGTCGGGCACGTTGGACGGCCCGGGGATCTGCAGGAAATGCCGGCCGCTCTTGAATGCCATGGTTTGCGCCCCGTGAGTTCAGTCCGGCAATCTGCTTGGCCGGAAGCGGGAGAACAAGAGCCTTAGTTTTGCGCTGGCCATCCAGCGAACACCGTCGCTCAAGTTCGTCCATCGCGGGTGAGGGTGCGGGCGGTGTTCCAGCAATCGGTGGCGCTCCAAGCGTATTTGTAGGGTTCCGCCCCGCGCAGGAAGTCGAGTTCGCGGATGCCCTCCGCCGTGGCCTGCTCGATGACGGCGCCCATCAGCAGGGTGCCGGGGCTTTCGCGGGCGAACGCCTCGTTGAAGGCGGAGAGGTAGAACAGCAGGCGGCCCGGCTTGGTGGCGAGCGTGTAGTACACCGCAGCGAGTTGAGAGCCGATGTGCAAGACGTAGAACCGCAGCACGCCCGCAGCGGCGAGTTGCGGGACGGAAGCGGCGTGGAAGGCGAGCACCGCCGGGTCGCCCAGCACGCCGTCACGGTGGCCGAGACGGGTCCAGCGGGATCGGTGAAGCCCGACGAGCGTGTCCCATGTTGCAAGTGGGTCGGCCGCTACGGCAACGGACCATCCGCCCGCACGGTCGGCGCGATGGCGGGACTGCCGCAGGTTTCGCGCCATGCCGGGTGGCGGGACGCCGGGCAGGCCCAGGATTGGGCATGGGTCGGTTCGGGCGCGGCTTTCCTGCCAGCCGGACGGCAGCGGGGCATCGAGCAAAGCCGCGCCGGGAGCGAGGTCGGTCAGGGCGACGACCGTTGCGGTGTCAGCCGCGGCGAGGGCGGCGGCCAATAGCCGCCCCACCGGCACATCCGGCAGAGCGAGCGCGTCGAGGTTGTCGGTGACGCCGATCCCGATTGGCAGCAGCTTCCGCTCGGATCGTTCGTCCAAGAAGTAGAGCGGAAGCAGGCCGTGCACCGTGCCGTCCGGGCCGTCGAGCACGACTACGAGCGGTTGTCCGGTTCCGAACGCCTGCCACCACGGCAGCAGCCACGCTGGGGATTGGAAGGGCGATGCGCCGGGAATGCGAGACCAGAGCGCATCCCACGCCGGGCGGAGCGCGTGCAGGCCGGCGTCCGTGCGGATCAGGCGCATGCGGCGAGTTTGGCGTAGGTGGCCAAGTAGGCGGCGGTGCTGGCATTTTCGGAAAACCTTGCCCGTGCGGTGGCGCGGCAGGCGGTCGGGTCGATCTCGCCGGCGCGCGCAATGGCGGCGGCCATCCCCGGCGCGTCGTCGACGAGGAAGCCGGTGCGGCCATGCTCGACGATGCTGGGCAGCGCGCCGGAGCGGAAGGCGATGACGGGCGTTCCGCACGCCAGCGCCTCCATCGCCACGAGCGAACTGGTCTCGGCAGCGGTGCTCGGCACCAGCAAACAGCGCGCGGCGGACAGCAGGCGGCGTTTGCGAACGAAGCAGACGGGGCCGAGAAAGCGGCGGCGACGGTCCAGAAGTGGCGCGACGCGGGTGTTGAAATAGGCGCGGTGCTCGGGATAGGGGAACACCTCGCCGCCGATCAGCAGCGAAATCCCAGCCAAATGCGCCGCCGCCAGCGCGGTATGCTGCCCCTTCTCCGGGCAGACCCGGCCGAGCGTCAGGGCGAACCCGCGGCGCGCATGCCGGGCCGCGAGCGCCTCGACGGGAACCCCGTTCGGAATCGGGGGCAGTACGCGCCCATGCAGCCCGGCCCTCGCCAGCAGCGCCCGGTGTTGGTCGTCGGACACGGCGTGCAGCCAGAGCCCGACCCGTTCGGCCAACGCCTCCGCCGGATACCAGCCGGGCGGCAGGTGCAAGGTCGCCAGCACCGGCCGCCCAGGCGGCGGCAGGTAGGATGCGAAATCGATGCCGTGCAAATGCATGATGTCGACCCGGTTCCGCACGGAGGCGATCGCGCGCGACACGTCCGCGTAGGCTGCTGCCCGTGCCGCGGCATCGATCATCCCGGTTCGCGCCGGGATTGCCACCAACTCGCCCGCGACCTCGGACCCCGCCCGCGCGATGACGATCGAGCCGTGGCCCGCCGCGACCAGCGCCCGGTCGATCGAGGCGAGCACCTGTTCGGCCCCGCCTACTGCGTTGCGGCCGACGGCGGCGAACGAGTAGGCGACGCTGGCGACCGTCAGTCTCACGCCGCGGCCAGCATCCGCCATTCCGCGCCGGTCATGCCCCAGTCATGGCGCTCGTAGTGCAGGATGCCGTCATGCGGCGGGCGATCGAACGCGTAGGCCGGCGCCGGCCGGAATGTCTCGTGCGTGCAGCCGAACGGCGCCAGGGTGGCGTGCTGAGTCATGAAGCAACCGAGCATGGCCCGCTTGCGCGCCTGCTCGGCGGCGTCGAGGGTCACGACAAGCGGCGCCGGGCCATTGGGCAGGAACACGCCGGTTTCGATCCCGTCCGGCCCGGCGTGGTAGGACGCCATTTCGAGCACCGCAATGCCGGTCGCATGCGTGGCGAACGCCGTCGCGTCGTGATCCGGGTGGCCGCCCTCGTAGGGGTGGGTGATCGCCACCTGCGTTCCGTGACGCCGCCAAAGGGCTGCCAGGGCTTCGGCCAGCGCTGGCATGAGCAGGCTGGCGCCCTGGTCGGCCGCGCCCAGCTCCATCAACACCGGGAAGGCTTCGGCAATATCCAACGCGGCGTGCAGCTCCCGCCGGCGAGCGGCCGCGTAGGCCCTCCCGTCCACGAACCCCGCCGCAACGGCATCCGGTCCTGCGCGCGGCGCACCGTCGGTCACATGGATGAGCACCAGATTGCGGAACAGCCCGAGCGACGCCCCGGCCCCAATCGTCTCGTCGTCCGGGTGCGCGGCCACGATCGCGACCGGCAGGTCGGTCGACGCTCGCCGGGCGAGGCTGTCCAGGACGCGCTGCAGCGGCGTCAAGGCGTCGGCTCGACCTGGCCGCCGAGCAGCCGGATCGCCTCGCGATATCCGTTCAGGGTGCCGACATCGACATAATCGCCGCCGGCGCGTACCCCGTAGGCGACGCCTCCCTGCGCGAGATAGGCGTTGACCAAAGTGCCGATGAACTCGTCCCGCCGCTCCCGCGCGAGCCACAGCGTATGCAATTGGTGCAGGAGCGCGCCGGGCAGCTTGAATGCGCCCCAAATCCAGCGGGAGCGGATTTGCGCGCTTTTCACGTCGATGCCGAGCACGCGGTCGGCAGCGTCCAGCCGCACAGCATCGAACAGCTCCGGACGGTCGACCGGAAACAGCAAGAACGACAGCCGGTCGTCCGGCAGCAGGCACAGCGCATCGGCGGGGAACCAGATCGTGTCGGGCAGGCCGAGCAGCACCGGCTCGTCATGCGGGATCAGCGGAAGCGCGCGGAAGATGGCGTCACACAGGCCGCTGGCGTGGGCCTGCACGACATAGGCGATGGCGGTGTCGCCCATCGCGCCGCCGTAGTACTGCAGGATGTCCGATTTCAGCGGTGAGATGACGAAGCAGATCTTGTCCGCCCCAGCCCGCACCATGCGCTCGACCAGATACTCGCTGACGGCGCGGGGACGCTCCGTGCCGCGCTCGTCCACCCGGCTGCCGACGGGTAGGAGCTCCTTGGAGAACGCCAGCGGCTGGATGCGCGTGCCCTGGCCGGCGGCTGGGATGATGCCCCACATGGTCAGGCTTCCTGGGTTGCGGCTTCGAATGCGGCGATGAGTTGCCGGGCGCGATGGGCCGCGGTGTGCTCGGACAGGGTTCGCGTCCGCGCCCGGTGGGCGATCCGCGCCAACGCCGCGTCGGGCAACGCCATGGCAGCGAGCGCCTCCTCGGTGGTGCCGGCGACCAGTATTTCGCGCCCGGGCTCGAAGAACTCGGCGAGGCCGGGCCAGTCGTCGCTGAGGATGGGGACGCCGCACGACGCCGCCTCGAACAGGCGGCCGGACGGGCACCAGCCCATCTCCGCCATCGCCCGGCGGGTGACGTTCAAGGTCAGCCGGGAGGAGGAATAGAACGCCGGATGCTCCTCGGGCGGAAGGTGGCGGACGAAGTGGATGTTGGCGGTCCAGGGAAAGTGCGCGGGGTACATGGCGCCGCCGATGACGAAGCGCTCGTTTGGGCGCCGCCGGGCCGGTTCGACGAACAGACGCTCGAGGCAGGCCTGGCGGTCCTCTGCGTAGGTGCCGAGGTAGGACAGGGAGGCGGCGTAGTGCGGCTGGCGCGGAGCTTGGCGGTGGACGACCGGATCGACCCAGCCGTAAAACGGCAGGACGTGCCGGGCGCCGAGCCAGTCGCGCAACGCCGGCAAGGCTTGGCCTCCGGTGTAGCTGAGCACCAGGTCGAACCCGGCAAGGCCTTCGCTCGGCAGATAGTCCGGGGTTTCGCCGGCGGCATGGCGGGCGAGGGTCACGGGCGTGTCAAGGTCGTAGAAGCACCGCAGAACGCGGCTGTCCTGCACCAAAGCTGCGGCCGCGCGGCCGTCGGGACAATAGGAGGTGACGATCGCGGCGTCGGACTCACGCACGGCCCGGCGCGCCGTTGGCAGCACCTCGGTCCAATCCCGGTACAAGACCAGCGAGCCACCGTCCGGCAGCGATTGCAAATCGCGGTTCTCCGCGTAGTAGGCGACGTCACGCTCGAAGAAGGTGACGGTATGGCCGTCCTGGAGCAGCGCCGCGATCAGGCCGCGCCATAGCGCCGCGTGACCGTTGCCCCAGGACGAACTGACGGCAAGGCCGAAGATGACGATGTTCACGGCATGCGTCGCATAATGGGTTCGAACGGCAGGCCAGTCACCCGGTTTCAGAGCTGCAACAGAGCTGCGGCGTTCGGCAGGCTCGCCACGACCGCCCGGCAGCGTTGGCGGGTTTGTGCGTCGGGCGCCGGGCCGATCATGACGGTGATCATGCCGGCGGCGTGGGCAGCGTGGATGGCGGGCGCGGAGTCCTCGACCGCCAAGCAGTGGGCGGGGGAGATGCCGAGTGCGGCGGCGGCGGACAGGAAAGGCGCCGGATGCGGTTTGCCGTGCGTCACGTCGTCGCGGGTCACCAAGGTTGCAAAACGGGAGAGCAACCCGGTGCGCGACAGATGGGACAAGGCGGTGTCTCGGCTGGCCGAGGTTGCCACCGCGCAGGGCAGGCGGCGTGCTGCGAGGGCGTCGAGGATGGGCAAGACTCCGGGGCGGACCGGGATGCCGCCGGAGAGGAGAGCGGATTTGTGCGCCGTGTAGGCGGCCGAGAGGGCGTCGAGCGGAAAGGCGTCGCCGAACTCCGCGCGCAACGCCGCGGTCCGATCGCGGCGGGCGATGCCGACCAGCCCGGCGTAGAACGTGTCCGAGGCCACCAGGCCCACGGAGGCAAGCGCATGCTGGAACGCGGCATAGTAGGTCGGTTCCGTGTCGAGCAGCGTGCCGTCCATGTCGAACACGACCGCGCGGGCGGCAACGAAACAGGTCATCCGGTGCGCCGGGGCGCGAACAGGGTGAGGACGACGATCCCGGCCACGGCGCATACGGCGGACGCGACGAACACAGCGAGCTTGACCTCGGAGTCGCGCACCTGGCCGGGGAATGCGAGGTCGCCGATGAACAGGCTCATGGTGAAGCCGATGCCGCACAGCACGCTGCCGCCATACAAGGTTCGGGTGGTCAGCCCCGGAGGGAGGCGAGCCCAGCCGGCACGGATGGCGAGCATGGTGGCGCCGAACACGCCGGCCTGCTTGCCGATGAGCAACCCCAGCCCGACGCCGAGCGCGACCGGGTCGGTCAGGACGCCGACGCCGATCGTGTTCAGCGGCAAGCCGCCGTTGGCGAGGCCGAACAGGGGTAGCACCAAGTAGGCGACCCAGCCTTGCAGGGCGTGTTCGAGCCGGATCGCTGGGCCGACCGCCTCGTCGCCGCGGCGGCGCATCGGGATGACGAGGGCCAACGCCACCCCGGAGAGTGTGGCGTGGACACCCGAGCGATAGGTGCAGCACCAGAGGATCACGCCGCCGATCAAATAGGGGGCCAGCGCCCGGACGCCCAGCCGGTTGAGGCCGAGCAGCGCCAGCAGCACTACAGCCGCCAGCAGCAGCGCAGTTCCGTTCAGCCCGGCGGTGTAGAACAGCGCGATCACGACGATGGCGCCGAGGTCGTCGAGGATGGCGAGCGCGGTCAGGAACACCCGCAACGCCAACGGCACGCGGCGTCCAACTACGCTGAGGACGGCCAGGGCGAAGGCGATGTCGGTGGCGACCGGCACGGCCCAGCCACGTAGGGCCGACGGATCGGCGTAGTTGAACCCGGCGTAGATCGCGGCGGGAACGATCATGCCGCCAAGCGCCGCGATGGCCGGAGCGGCGAAACCCTGGCGCGAGGCGAGTTGGCCTTCGGTGGTTTCGCGCCGGATTTCGAGTCCGACCATGAGGAAGAACAGCGCCATGAGGCCGTCATTGACCCAGGCGTGGAGGTCGAGGTCGAACAGCCACCGTCCGGCGCCAATGGGCAGGCGGGTGCTGAACAGGCGGGCGTAGCTGTCGGCGGCAGAAGAGTTCGACCAAACCAACGCCGCCGCCGCGCACAGGATGAGCACGAAGCCGCCGCCGGCGCCGCTGCGGACGAAACCCAGCAGCGCCCCGACGCGACCGGTGACCGCGGTGCTTTCTCCCTCCGAGTCGTGCAACGCGCTGTCCCTTTCGCGGCGTTCGAACGTCAGGGGTCAGCCAACGTTGCAGGCGTCGGCGTTCAGCGTCGCCACCAGCCCCGCTTTTTCTCCGCAGGCTCATCCGATCCGACGATGATCGGTGGCGGGACATGCGCCGCGACGGGGGCCGGGCTTTCTGGCTCGGGGTCCGCGGCGACCGGGTCGGCCGCGTGCCCGTTCGAGATTGCGGGCTTCGGTTCGGCCCGCGATTCAGCGTCGGGGGAGGTGGTCGCTGCGTCGGCGCTTGCTTGCACGGGGGCATCGTTCACGAAATCCCGATCCGCGCCGTCGGACGGCTCCGGTGCGGGCGCGATGGCTTCGGCTGGAACGGTGGCCTCGGCGGCACTCGCTTCGACCACGGCGCGAGCTGCTTCGTCCGAGGCGTGCTGGATGGGGGGAGTGGCCTCGGCCCGTTGCTCGGCCTGTTCCATGACGTCGTAGATGTCGAACGCGCCGCCGCCGAACGGATCGGCAGGGGTGGGGCCGGCATAGACGGGCGGCGCGTAGGCGGGAGCTTCGGTCGTTGGGTCGTCCGCAACTGTCTCCTCGCTCTCGGGCGCGTCCCTGCGACGACGGCGTCCACCGCGGCGTCCCCGGCGGCGTCCGCGCTCCTCGCCGTCCGCGGCGGGTTCGCCCTCTGGACGCTCGCCCTCCATGGCTGGGGCGGCAGGCTCAACTTCGGAGTCGATTGGAACCGCAACGATGTCGGGCTGGTCGGCATCGGCCGGGTCGAGGGCTGGTGCGACGTCGTCGCTGCCCGGCTCGTCCTTGCGGCTGCCGCGGCGACGGCGACGGCGACGCTTGCGACGTTGCTCGCCTTCTTCGGCCGTCTCGCCGGGCGGCGCCACTTCCTGGGCCTCGCCGGCTTCCTCGGTCGCGACCGACTCGTCGCCGTCGTCGAGATCGTCCGCCTCGATCACCTCGTCCTCGGGATCGACCACCGCCTCGTTCACCGGCGCCGCCATGACTGCGAGCGGGATGTCGGACACCGCCAGCGCCCGGACCTTGTCGATCCGCACCTGCGGCGGCAGCAGCGACTCGTCGGCGGCGAACGCGACGGACATGCCGTAGCGCGCCTCGATCTCGGCCAGGCGCACCCGCTTATGGTTGAGCACATACAGCGCGATCGTGCCCGCCACATGGACGATGATCTCGGCCGAGCGGCGCTTGGCGCCCTCGTCCTCGATGGCGCGCAGCACGTGCAGCGCCGCGGTTTCGGTGCTGCGGACGTGCCCGGTGCCGCCGCAATGCGGGCAGGCGACGAAGCTGGTTTCGGCCAGGGACGGACGCAGCCGCTGCCGGCTCATCTCCAGCAGCCCGAAATGACTGATGGAGCCGAGCTGGATGCGGGCGCGGTCGTCCTTCAGCGCGTCCTTGATCCGCTTCTCGACGGTCGCGTTGTTGCGCCGGCTCTCCATGTCGATGAAGTCGATCACGATCAGGCCGGCAAGATCCCGCAGGCGCAGCTGCCGCGCCACTTCGTCGGCCGCCTCCAGGTTGGTCTTGAGCGCGGTTTCCTCGATGCCCCGTTCGCGCGTGCTGCGGCCGGAGTTGACGTCGATGGCGACGAGCGCCTCGGTCTGGTTGATCACGAGATAGCCGCCGGACTTCAGCTGAACCGTGGGGCTGAGCATCGAATCGAGCTGCAGCTCCACTTGCTGCGCGGCGAACAGCGGCTGCGGCTGGGTCCAGAGCTGCACCTTGCGGGCGTGGGCCGGCATCAGCATGCGCATGAAGTCCCGCGCCGCGCGCCAGCCGGCCTCGCCATCGACCAGCACCTCGTCCACGTCGCGCGAGTAGTTGTCGCGGATGGCGCGCCGGATCAGGTTGGCCTCCTCGTGGATCGCCGCGGGGGCGACCGACTGCATCGTCGTCTCGCGGATGCTGTCCCACAGTTCCAGCAGGTATTCGCAGTCGCGCTTGATCTCGGCCTTTGGGCGGTTGGCGCCGGCGGTGCGCACGATCAGCCCCATGCCGCGCGGGATCGCCAGCTCGGACGTGACTTCCTTCAGGCGGCGGCGGTCGACCGCGGAGGTGATTTTGCGGCTGATGCCGCCGCCCCGGGGCGAGTTGGGCATCAGCACGCTGAACCGCCCGGCGAGCGAAATGTAGGTGGTCAGCGCGGCGCCCTTGGTGCCGCGCTCCTCCTTTACGACCTGGACGAGCAGGATTTGACGGCGGCGGATAACCTCCTGGATCTTGTAGCTGCGGAGGAAGCGGGACGGCGCGCGGGCCTCTCGCGTATCGTCCTCCGGCGGCTCACGCTGGCCTCCGAGCGTCTCGGGCGGCGATGTATCCTGGGACTCGCCGTGTTCCGGTGCGTTACCCGGAGCTTCGCCAGCAGGAATTTCGATATCGTAGAAATCGACGGTGGCAGGCGCTGCGTCCTCGGGCGGAGCCGCTTCGAGGTCCGGCGCTGCGGGCTCGGCCGCTTCGGGCGCGAGGTCGGCGCCGAAGGTCACGTCCGGCATCAGCTCCTCGGCGGGGGCGGCCTCAATGACCTCCTCCCGGGCGACGATGAAATCCTGCGCGATGGCGGCAGCCTGGGTGCTCGGCTGGTCCGCGTCCCACGACTCCGGCGGTTCCCCTGGCGCCTCGACCGCTTCGAACCGAGTGGGCTCGGCTGGCACGAGCGACAGCTCGGCGGCGGCACGGTCGGCGGCGTCCTCGGCCTCCTCCTCGGCGCGGGCCTCGGCCTCCTGCATGTCGAGCAGGCGCTGCCGGTCGGCGACGGGGATTTGATAATAGTCGGGATGGATTTCCCCGAATGCGAGAAAGCCGTGCCGGCCCCCGCCGTATTCGACGAAGGCGGCTTGCAGGCTGGGCTCCACCCGGACGACTTTCGCCAGGTAGATGTTGCCCTTCAGTTGTTTTTTGGTGGCGGTCTCGACGTCGTAGTCTTCGAGGCGATTACCGTCCAGCACCACCACGCGGGTTTCTTCCGCGTGGGTGGCATCGATGAGCATGCGCTTGGTCATGTGGTCTGTGGCTCCGGTGCGCCGGCCGGCTCCGCGCGAAGGGCGCAAGCCAGCGGCGGCTGAATGGGCGTGAGAAGGCGGGCCAGCCAACGGAGACACGCGCCGCAGATATGCCACCGGCCGCCGACGCATGAGGCGTCCTGCGTGTCCCGGGTCTGGCGATGAAAGCGGCGAAAGGCATGTGGTCCCTGGAAACCCCTGATGGCCGGCAGCGCGGCTGTTGGCGTGCGCTAACCGGGGTAGTCATGTCTGCCAGATGGCCGCGACGGCCAACTCCGGCGCGCGAGACGCGCGGCGCGGGCGGCAATGCGAAGGCTGACACCTGCCCGTCCCATTTAGAGGACAAATGTCACCAAAAGCTGCACAGCCGCAGCGGAATCGACCATGACGTAAAGTGCGTTGACCTGCAAGCGTCAGGTGATTGCGTGACGGAGATGCAACAGGGGCCGGCCGTAATCGCCAGCCGTAATCAAGGTACAATGTCGAAGTCCGCAAGCCGTATGTTAGGTTCAGCGCCATGGATGTTCGCTCAAGTCAGCTCGCCCGCCGGGCCATGCTGGCCGCCGCCGCCTCCCTCGGCGCGCTGGCTGCCGCGCGCGCCGCAACGCCACTGCGTCACGCTGCCGGCGCACGGGTGAAGCCGCTCATCGTGCTGGACCCTGGGCATGGCGGCAAAGATCCCGGCGCCATCGGCGTGACCGGAACCTACGAGAAGCACGTGGCGTTCGCCGCCGCCCTGGAGTTGAAGCGCCAATTGGATGCGGCCGCGCAGTACCGGGTGGAACTGACGCGAGGCCGCGACGTGTTCATCCCGCTGGAAGAGCGGGTCGGCATCGCGCAGCGCAAAGGGGCCGCCTTGTTCGTGTCCATGCACGCGGATGCCGTGGGCGACCACAGCGTGCGGGGCGCCAGCATCTATACGTTGTCGGACACCGCGTCGGACGCGCAGACGGCGGCCCTGGCCCGGCGCGAGAACAGCGCCGACCGCTTCGGCGGCCCCGCGTTCCACGACGTCCCGCCCGATGTCGCCCGCATCCTCGCCAGCCTGGTGCGCCAGGAAACCCGCAGCGGTTCCGCCCGGATGCAGCATGGGCTTGTCGGCACGCTGGACCGCGATCTGCCAATGCTGCAGAACCCCGCCCGGCACGCGAGCTTCGTGGTGCTGAAAGCGGCGGACATCCCTAGCGTGCTCGTCGAGATGGGGTTTATGTCCAATCCGCAAGACGAAGCGGCGTTGCGCAAGGCGGACCATCGGGCGAAGGTGGCCTCGGCCATGAAACGAGCGATTGACGGCTTTCTCGGCGCAAGTTTGCGGATGGCAGGCTGATCGCGCGGGCGTGAAGATAAGGTGAATGACATGAGCGGCAAGCTTTCAGCCAGCGACCGGATGCTGCCCCTAGAAGGGACCGAGCCTGGCCGTCGTCCGCCAGCCCCGCCTCGGCGGAGGCGCCTGCGGTGGTTGCGCAAGCTGCTAGTGGTGGTGATGTCATTGGCCATGGTGTCGGTGGGCACGGCCGCCATGGTGGCGTATGGCGCCTATAAGCGGTTCGCCGCCGACCTGCCGACCGTCGACGGATTGCGTCACTACCAGCCGCGGGTGATGAGCCGCATCTATGCCGGCAACTCCGCCTTGATTGCCGAGCTCGCGACCGAGCGGCGGATCTTCGTGCCTTTCACCGCGATTCCCGACATGGTGAAGCAGGCCTTCGTCTCGGCCGAGGACCAGAAGTTCTGGAGCCATAACGGCGTCGATCCGCTCGCGATGGCGCGGGCGGCCTGGATGGACGTGCAGCAGATGGGCCAGGGCCGCCGTCCGATCGGCGCCTCCACCATCACGCAGCAGGTCGCCAAGAACATGCTGCTCGGCAACAACGAGGTGAGCCTGGCGCGTAAGGCGAAGGAGGCGATCCTGGCCATGCGGATCGAGGAAACGCTGCCGAAGGAGCGCATCCTCGAACTGTACCTGAACGAGATCTATCTCGGCATCCAGTCCTACGGCGTGACGGCGGCGGCGCAGGCATACTTCAACAAGGCGCTGGACGGGCTGACCTTGCCCGAGGCGGCGTTCCTGGCGGTATTGCCCAAGGCGCCGAACAACTATAACCCGGCGCGCTTCCCCGAGGCGGCGAAGGCCCGGCGCGACTGGGTGATCGACCGCATGGTCGACGACCATGCCGTGGCGGCGGAGCAGGGCGCCGCCGCCAAGGCGACGCCGATCGTGACCAGCGCGTTCCGCCGGCCCGAGACGGTGGCCAACGCCGACTGGTTCGGCGAGGAGGTGCGGCGCCAGCTGGTGGACCGCTTCGGCGCCGATACCACGAACCAGGGCGGCCTGGCGGTCCACACCAGCTTCGACCCGGCGCTGCAATCCGCCGCCGACCACGCCTTGCGCGCCGGGCTGGTCGCCTATGACCAGCATCATGGCGGCTGGCGCGGCCCAGTGGCCCACCTCGATGGCGGCCCGAGCCTGAAGGCGGGCTGGAGCGACCGGTTGTCCACGGTGGCGCGGCCGTCCGGGATGCTGCCGGAGTGGAAGCTGGCGGTCGTGCTGGAGATGACGGGCGACGAGGCGAAAGTGGGCTGGCTGGACCGCGCCACCGCCGGAACGCCACGAAGCTCGTCGATCGTGCTCGCGGACACGGGATGGGCGCGCCCGCTCCGCAGCAACGATAATCTGGGCCCGGCGCCGCGCAAGATGGCCGACGTGGCGCAGGTCGGCGACGTCGTGATGGCCGAACTGGTCCCCGCGACCCCGGCAGCGGGCAAGGTCGGCCCTCGCAGCGAACGGATGCTGCTGCGGCAAATCCCCGAGATTCAGGGAGCATTGGTGTCGCTTGACCCGGCGACTGGGCGGGTGCTGGCGATGTCGGGCGGCTGGAGCTTCGAGAGCAGCCAGTTCAATCGCGCGACCCAGGCCAACCGGCAGTCCGGCAGCTCGTTCAAGCCGATGGTGTACCTGACGGCGATGGAGCAGAACATCTCGCCGAGCCAGCGGGTGCTGGACGGGCCGTTCGTGTTGGATCAGGGAGCGGCAGGGCAGTGGCGTCCGGGCAACTATGAAAACAGCTTCGCCGGGCCGATCGCGCTCCGGTTGGCCTTGGAGCGGTCGTTGAACCTGGTGACGGTGCGGCTGGCGCAGAAGGTCGGCATGGACGCGGTGGCCGACAACGCCATCGCCTTCCACGTGGTTGACCAGATGAGCCACTACCTGCCGAACGCCCTGGGCGCGGTCGAGACGACGGTGCTGCGGCAGGCGGGGGCCTACGCCGGGCTGAGCCAGGGCGGCCGCGAGGTCGTGCCGACGCTGTTCGACAGCGTGCAGGACCGCGACGGCCACGTGATCTGGCGCGCGCCGGGCCTGGCCTGCGACGGGTGCAGCAACCCAACCGAGATGCCGCAGCTGAGCGACGGCCGCAAGCAGATCGCCGACCCGCAGAGCGTGTTCCAATTGGTGACGATGATGCAGGGCGTGGTGTCGCGCGGCACCGGACTTCCAGCCGGCAAGGGGCTCGACCGCGCCATCGCCGGCAAGACCGGCACCTCGCAGGATTTTTACGACGCGTGGTTCGTGGGGTTCACGCCCGACCTGGTGACGGCGGTGTGGGTCGGCTACGACGACCCGGCGACCCTCGGCGACAAGGAGACGGGCGGCGCCATCGCGGCGCCGATCTGGCACGATTTCATGGCGACGGCGCTGGCGAACCGGCCGAAGCTGAAGTTCCCCGTGCCCGAGGACGTAACGCTCGCGCAGTGGTCGGCGGGCACGACCGACGCGTTCAAGCCTGGCCAGGTGCCAGGGGTGAGCGGGCCGACCATCGGCGGCGGCGACGTGGCGACCGGGGTGACGGCTAGCAGCAGCGGCACCGGTGTGGACAGTGGCATGGGCGGACTGTATTAGCGCGCCTCACTGCTACATAGGCCCTCACTGCTACATAGGCCCTCACTGCTACATAGGCCCTCACTGCTACCCAGGATCGCATGTCAGCTGAATCCGACGCGTTGAACGAACAGATCAGGCAGTCCGTGGCGCTGCTAAGGAGGCATCTTTGACTGGGATGCCGCCCAGGAGCGTCTCGCCGAGCTGAACAATCGCGCCGAAGACCCGGCGCTGTGGGAAAACGCCGCCGCCCAGGCGATGATGCGGGAGCGCAACCTGCTCGCGGGCCGGGTCGAGGGCGTGCTGTCGCTGGAGCGCGAGGTGTCGGACGCGGCGGAGTTGATCGAGCTCGCGGAGGCCGAGGGCGACGCGGCGATGGTGGCCGACGGACTGGGCACCCTGCGCCGGGCGGCTGATGAGGCGAAGCGGCGCGAGATCGAGAGCTTGCTATCAGGCGAGGCGGACGCGAACGACGCCTTCCTGGAGGTGAATGCCGGGGCAGGCGGCACGGAGGCGCAGGACTGGGCGGAGATGCTTGCGCGAATGTACACGCGCTGGTCCGAGCAGCACGGCTACAAGATCGAGCTGATGGAGCAGAGCGAGGGCGAGCAGGCCGGCATCAAGAGCGCGACGTTCCAAGTGTCGGGGCCGAACGCCTACGGGTGGCTCAAGACGGAGGGCGGCGTGCACCGCCTTGTGCGGATCAGCCCATTCGACGCCGCGGCGCGGCGGCAGACCAGTTTCGCGAGCGTGTGGGTGTACCCCGTGGTCGACGACACGATCGAGATCGAGATCGATCCGTCGGATTTGCGGGTCGACACGTTCCGCGCGTCGGGCGCCGGCGGGCAGCACGTGAACAAGACCGAGAGCGCGATCCGGATCACGCATATCCCGACCGGCATCGTGGTGGCGTGCCAAACCGACCGCAGCCAGCACCGTAACCGCGCGACCGCGATGGGGATGCTGAAGGCGCGGATGTACGAGGCGGAGCTGCAGCGGCGGGAGGCGGCGTCGGCGCAGACGGAGGCGGCGAAAACCGAGATCGGCTGGGGGCACCAGATTCGCAGCTACGTGCTGGCGCCGTATCAACTGGTGAAGGATTTGCGGACGGGGGTGGAGACGGGCAACCCGGCCGCGGTGCTGGACGGGGCGCTGGACGACTTCATGGCGGCGGCGCTGGCGGCCCGGGTGGGGGGCACTCGGAGCGATGCGAGCGCGCAGGCGGAGTGAAGGGGGATCGGTTCTCGATGCAAACGGCGGTAGGCCGCTCGTTCAAGTAACGCACGAGCTGAATTGGTAACTGCCTAACTCTTTTTCTTGCTGATCCTCCTCCGGTCGTTCTGTAATGGCCGGCAACTTGTGGTCTGACGGGTATCTGTTCAACGTCCTCTGCGGTCTCGTGTATGCGAGGCGGGGCTTGTTACCGCTTGACGTCACCCGGGTAGCCTGGGCTGCGGGCGAGTTCTGGCTACGAACCCCGATGAGATCGTCAGCGCCCGGCCGGTCCGGTGCGCGATGCCGACGGGTTCGCTCGCACCTGTCCACCTTTCTCGATCATCCCGAGGCGCCGGCCGACAACAGCAGCGAGCGCGAACTGCAGCCCACGGCCACCTACCGCAAGGTCAACAGCAGGTTCCGCTCCGACTTGCGCGCTGGCCTGGTAGCGGCCGTGGGCTCCGTCATCGCCATTGCCGCACGATGCGGTGTGGGCGCCTACCAATCTCAAACCGCTAAACATCTTGATATGCTTACACCCTAAATCATGAGTTCGATCAGGAATGGTCCCGGCCGCCCATTCGCGAAAGCGAACAGATCGGCGAACTGCTCCATCGTTTCAGCCCGGGCGCTCTCGACGCCCATGCCCTGCCCGATGCGGCACCAGTCCAGCGCCGGGTTATCCAGGTCCAGCATGCTCAGCGCGGTGCGGCCGGGGTTGGCGCCGACGCCGGCCAGTTCACCGAGCAAAATCGCGTATTTTCGGTTGGCGAAGATGATGGTCGTGACATCCAACCGCTCCCGCGCCTGGGTCCACAGCGCTTGCACCGTGTACATGGCCGACCCATCCGCTTGCAGCGTCACCACCCGGCGGCCTGGCGCCGCCACCGCCGCGCCCGTCGCCATCGGCAGCCCGTCCCCGATGGCGCCGCCGGTCAATTGCAGCCAATCGTGCGGCGCCGCGCCCCGCGTCAGCGGGAACAGGCCGCGTCCGAACGTGATGCTTTCGTCCACGATGATGGCGTTCTCGGGCAACAGGGCACCGACGGTCTGGGCCATCGCCTCGGACGAGACAGCGCCCTGGGCGGACGGCAGCCGGGGCGCGTCCGGCGCCGGGGCCGGCTTCGCGCCGAGCGCGTCGGCCAAGGCCGCGAGGGCAGCGGGACCGTCCTGCTCCGGCCGGGTCAGCACGTGCACGATGCAGTCGGGCGGATATTGGCGGCCCGGCTTGCCGGGATAGGCGAAGAAGCTGACCGGCGCCGTCGAACCCACCAGGATGAGGTGACGCACTCCCTCAAGCGTCTTTACGGCGAGATCGACCGGGTAGGGGATGCGGTCGATCGGAAACCGGCCCTGCCCCCGTTCCATGCGCGAATTGGATTGCTGGGCCAGCAGCCGCGCGCCTGTCGCGCCGGCGATCCCGGCTGCCACCGCCAGCGGCCCGGCTCGCAGCGCCGCCCCTGTCAGCAGCAAAAGGGCCGGCTCGCCCGATCGCAGCACATTGGCGATCTGCTCCACCGACGCTTGTGTGGCTGCTTGCGCTTCGGGCAGTGTCAACCTGTTGGCCACCACGCCGCCCTCGTCCCACGACACGTCGGACGGCAGGATCAAGGTCGCGACCTGGCCCGGCGCGCTGCACGCCGCCTGCACCGCGGCGGCCGCGTCCGCCCCCACCGACGCGGCGTGCATCGCAGTCCGCACCCAGCCGGAAACGGCCCGCGCCAAGCCTTCGGTGTCGGCCGTCAGCGGCGGGTCGAGCGGGCGATGGTAGGTGGCCTGGTCGCCGACGATGTTGACGATCGGCGTCTGGCCACGGCGGGCGTTGTGCAGGTTGGCCAAGCCGTTCGCCAAGCCCGGCCCGCAATGCAGCAAGGTCGCGGCCGGGCGCTCGGCCATGCGGGCGTAGCCGTCCGCCGCCCCAGTCACGACACCCTCGAACAACCCGAGCACGCAGCGCATGCCTGGAATGCGGTCGAGCGCCGCAACGAAGTGCATCTCGCTCGTGCCAGGGTTGGCGAAGCAGGTGTCCACGTTTGACTTCAGCAGCGTGTGGACCAGGCTTTCGGCGCCATTCATCGTGTTGCAACTCCAACTTCGGTTCAGCCTGCCTCCGGCATCGTGCGCTGGCAACGGCTTGCGCGACCCGGCGACGGCTCGCAACATCGCCTGCGAACAAGCCTGGATCGAACGATGACGGTGACGGTGCTCTACCCCGAGGCGCTCTATCCCGACGACAGCGCGGAGCGGGACATCTTCGGGCCGGACGCGACCATCCTGCGCCGCGACACCAAGGCGCTGGCCGAGCTGGATGACGCCGATTGCCGGGCGACGGACGGGCTGATGATCTTTCGCCAGACGGTCGGCGCCGCCGACCTCGCGCGCTTCCCCCGGCTGCGCTGCATCGTGCGGATGGGCGTCGGCTACGACCGGGTCGACCGCGCCGCGGCGGCGGCACGGCAGGTGATGGTGTGCAACGTGCCCGATTACGGCACGACCGAGGTCGCCGACCACGCCATCGCGCTCGCCTTGAGCTTGCGGCGCGGCCTGCTGCTGCACCATGACGCGCAGCGGACCGGCGCGCCGTGGCGGGTGATCGACGATCGATCGATCCGCCGGATCGGCGTGCAGGGCTTCGGCATCATGGGGCTGGGACGGATCGGCACGGCCGTGGCGCTGCGGGCCAAGGCGCTCGGCTTCCGGGTCGCGTTCTACGACCCGCACCTGCCGAACGGCGTCGAGCTGGCGCTCGGGATCGCCCGCGCCCCGACCTTGGACGCGCTGCTGGCCCAGGCCGACGTGCTGAGCCTGCACACGCCGCTCACGGGCGTCACGCGCGGCCTGATCGGGCGGGCCGAACTGGAATGCCTGCCGGCGAACGCGGTGGTGGTGAACACGGCGCGCGGCCCCATCCTGGACCTCGACGCGTTGGCCACGTTGCTGCGGAGTGGCCGCATCGCGGGCGCCGGGTTGGACGTGATGCCGGTCGAGCCGCCGGTGGAGCCGGCGCCGGAGCTGCTGCGGGCCTATCGCGCCGGGGAGGACTGGCTGGCCGGGCGCGTCATCGTGACGCCGCACTCCGCCTACTGGTCGCCCGAGGCGGAGTGGGACATCCGGATCAAGTCCGCCGAGACCATGCACGCCGCCTTGTCGAGCCGGCCGCAGAACGTCATCTCGCCACAGGATGGCTGATCTCGATTGCCCGCTTGGCGGGGCAGTGTCTCAGCTTGAATGTCAGCTATTGGGTGGGGGCCGACTGCCTGCTTCGGGACCGGCAAAAGCCGAAGCGGACGTTCGCGTTATGACTAGAGCTGGCCGTAAGCGGACCGTCTGATACCCGTTGGCGTAAAAGCTGACCCCTCCCTTTGGCGTAATGCGTGGACCAGATTGGGCCGCGAACGCCGGCACGGTCAGGTCGAGACTTATGGCAATTGGTATGACTCTGAATGGAACGCGCAGAGAAGGGGACATTCAGCCACTCGGATCAGAAGTTTGGGGGGCGGGAGACATCAGGCGAAGAGGCGGTGACTTTGCGGCATGACACGACGGCCAAAGTAGCTCGTTTGGCGACACGCTACGATTATACCGCAACCAGCTTTGTCGGCTTCGCCATGCTGGCTACGATCAAACAGTGAATCAGCTTTGTCCAAGCGACCTAGACCGAGCTTCCCTCTTGGAATTACTGTAAGCTGCTGAAATCATGTAATTCATAGGCAGAAATGGTCGAAAATGTGTCCATGTAAATGACGCGGTTGTGAGCACCCGGAGCCTGTCAATTTTGATACGTTGGAACCATCGATCCTGTGAAAAAGCGCTCTAACCGACTCTCCGCCATGATGTAGCCAGTAGCGGCGTTCTCCGATTTGGTATTTCGCGGAGAAATCAGGGGTTGCAGTAATTGACAGTGGGAACTTCGACCTAGACAAACGAGTAAGCCTTCACCCCTTTTTCACGCCGTAGAATTGCGGGAACCCGTCGGGGATGCCGCTGATCGTCTTCCGGAACGCGGTCGGCTGATAGTACATTCCCATCGGCGCGTAGGGCACGTCCAGCATCGCCTGCGCCTGGATCGCGCGCGCGACCTGCTGCTGGGCGGACAGGTCCGGCGCGTCAAACCAGGACAGCCGCAGCGCCTCTGTCTTCGGCAGGTCGGGCCAGCCGAACCACGCCTTCAGCCCGTTGGACCGTAGCGCCAGGTGCGACGCCGGGCTGAGATTGTTGGTGCCGCCGAGGAAAGTGAAGAAGATGTTCCAGCCTCCCTTGTCCGGCGGCTCCCGGCTAGCGCGGCGCTGTACCACCGTGCCCCAGTCCAGCGACTGATAGTCCACGTTGAATCCGATGCGCTTCAGCAAATCCCCAGCGACTTCGGCCATGGCGTTGATGGTCGGGAAATCCGAAGCGGCAAGCACGACGATCCGCTCGCCCTTGTAGCCGGCCGCCGCCAGCGCCCGTCTGAGCGCGGCCGGGTCGGCGCTGCCCTTCAGGACGGCCAGCCCGGCGTCGCTCGCCATCGGCGTGTCGTTGGCGAACACCCCGTTTGGCACCTTGATAAGCGAGGGGTCCGCGCCGGCCACCGCGTCCATCACGTCCTGCTGGTTGACGGCGGACAGCACGACCTGGCGGATCGCCAAATTGTCGAACGGCGGATACAGCTGGTTGAACCGCATGCAGCCCATCTCGCCGGTGGTGTCCTTAACCACGACCGTGATGGCCCGATTGCGATTCAGCTGCGGCACCAGGTCGATGCCAGGGTTCTCCCACCAGTCGAACTCGCCCGTGCCGAGGGTGGCCGCCGCCGTAGCCGGGTCCAGCACGACGGTCCAAACGACGCGGTCGACATGGGCGATCTTCGGGCCGGAGGTGTAGCTCGGCACCCCGTCCGGCCGGGGCACGTAGCCGGCGAACTTCTCGTAGACCACGCGAGAGCCCGAGACGCGCTCGTCGGCGACGAAGCGGAATGGGCCGCTGCCGACCATCTCGGTGACCTGCTGGTAGGGGTCGGTCTTCGCCAGCCGTGCCGGCATGATCGCCGCCATGTTCGCTGCCGTCGCCAGCGCGTCAGGTAACAGGCCGAATGGCTTGCTCAGGCGGAACCGCACCGTTTTGTCGGTGGGCGCCGACAGCTCGTCGGTGGCAGCGAACACCACGCCGCCGAAGGAATCACGCTTGCCCCACCGCGTCAGGCTGGCAACCACGTCGCGTCCCAGCACGGGCGTACCGTCGTGGAAGCGTAGGCCGTCGCGTAGGGTCAGGTTCCACTGCTTGCCGTCGGCGCTGGTCGTTGCGCCGGCCACCATCTGCGGCTTGGCGGCGAACTGGGCGTCGACGCCGTAGAGCGAATCGAACACCGCGTGGCCGTGGTTGCGGCTGACGTCGGAGGTGGACCAGATCGGGTCTAGGTTCGCGAGGTCGGCTTGCGGCACGAAGGTGAGGATCGTCCGGCTCTGGGCCCGGACGATCCCAGAGGCGGCGAGCGCCGCGGCACCGGACACGGCGGCTTGCAGAACAGCGCGGCGTTTCATGCGAGAGATTCCTTGCAGAGGCAGATGCGAGGTGATCGCTGGGCTAGGCCCCTGGGCTAAGTCCTTGCAACACCCGTACCGTCGAGCGGCGGCTGGCGTTCGGCCCGCGGCAACGCGGCCTCGAACGCCGCCGCCTGCAATACGCCCAAATCGTCGAACCGCCTGCCGACGATCTGCAGGCCGATGGGAAGCCGTCGGACGTCATGCCGCACGGCACCGTCGCCGCCGGGTTCCAGGCCATGTTGAACGGATAGGAGAACTCGGGCCCTGGCTTGCACGGCGACGATCTCCCGTTCAATGCCCGCAAGCAACCGCTTCGCTTCGGCCAAGGTCAGACCCAATTGGCGATATCGACGAGATCATCGGGCCGGTTGATCTGCAGGACGTCCGTGCACGGCCGCTCGCCCTCAGCGCCGGTTTTCACCAACCTCAAAATCCAGGCCACGCGTCCACCCTCGGTCAGAGAAAAAACGCGAAAATACCTAACTGGCCCTCGCGCCCCCAATCCTGCGGCAGTTCCCTGTTGTGCGTAACTGGGGCAGATTCCCGGGCAATAACGTAACTTAAGGCGTTCTATCTCGATCTGGCAACTTAAAAAACAGCATAATTTCAGAGTGATAGCGTAATCCACCCATGCGGATGTTTGTTCTGCTGCACCTGCGTGCCCGGGAATCTGCCCCGCTTACCTGTTGTGCCGGGCAATGCCCTGATTTCTAACGTACATTGAACCTGCCCGGCGATGTGGGGAGCGCATCCGCACACCGCGGATGGCAGCCTGCGCTGTACTGCCATTGCTTGAACCACAACGATGAAAGCGGCTCGCGACGACGCCGCTCCAAGGCCGGTCAGGACCGGCAGCCGCCGTCCTACTTCCCCCGCACCGCCGCCAGCCCCAGCCCGGCGCCCACCAGCAGCCCGCCGCTGATCCGGTTCCGCAGCCGCCCATGCCGGGCCAGCAGCCCGCGCGCCCGGCCGGCGAGCAGCGCCCAGCAGCTATCCACCGCCACAATCACCATCAGGAACGTCAGGGACAGCAGCACGACCTGCGGACCCGGCGCGTGCGCCGCGCTGATGAACTGCGGGAAGAACGCCGCGAAGAACAGCAGCGTTTTGGGATTGGTGAGTGACACGAGCGCCGCCCGCGTCACGATGGCGCGCGGGGACCGAGGCTCCGGCCGCACCCGCGTCAAGTCCACCACAGCCGCCCGCCATTGCGAGACGCCGAGATACAGCAGGTAGAGCACGCCCACCCACCGCAGCACCTCGAATGCCGACCCGGCGGCCCGCAGCAGCTCTGCCAGTCCCAGCCCCGTCACCGCCAGTTGCAGCATCGTCGCCGTGCAGGTGCCCGCGACCGTCAACAGTCCGTAGCGCGGCCCCCAGGCGACGCTGTTGGCGACGATGAGCGCCACGTTCGGCCCCGGCAGCAGGCCCAGCGCAGCCGATGCGCCGATGAAGGCGAGATACAATCCAGAGTCCATGGCTACGCCCACCGCCCGTCGCTTAAGCCGTTCCTGTCGTTGCGAGGAGAAACGCGCCTTCCGTTATTGCGAGGAGCGTAGCGACGCGGCATAGGGGGCCGCAAGGACAGTGCTTGCCGCCCCTGGATTGCCACGCCGCAAGAGCGGCTCGCAATGCCGCCGTTTTATGAGATCGGGCGCTGCGGAGGCCGCAAGCTTCAGTGCGCGCCCACTTGCATCTCACCCAAATAAGCCTGCCGGATGTCCTCGTTCTCCCGCAGCTCCGCCGCGGTCCCGGACAGCACGACCACCCCGGTTTGCAGCACATAGGCCCGGTGCGCGATCTGCAGCGCCATCGCGGCATTCTGCTCCACCATGAAGATCGTCGTGCCCTGGCGGTTGATGGCCTGGATGATGTCGAACACCTGCTCCACGAACAGCGGCGACAGGCCCATCGAGGGTTCGTCCATGCAGATCAGCCGCGGCCGGGCCATCAGCGCGCGGCCGATGGCGACCATCTGCTGCTCGCCGCCCGACAGGGTGCCGGCCAGCTGGGTGCGCCGTTCCTTCACGCGGGGGAAAAGGGAGTAAACCCGGTCCAGGTCCTCGTCGAAGCTGGCGCCGCGGGGCTGGGTGTAGGCGCCCATCTCCAGGTTCTCGTACACGGTCATGCGCGGGAACAGGCGGCGGGATTCCAGCACCGGGGCGATGCCGCGGGCGACGCGGGCGCTGGTCGGCAGGCGCTCGATGGGCACGCCGTCCAGCAGCACCTGGCCGCTGGTAGGGCGCACGACGCCCATGATGGTCTTCATGGTGGTGGACTTGCCGCAGGCATTGCCGCCCAGCAGCGACACGATCTCCCCGGCCTGGATCGTGTAGTCGACGTTCTTCAGGACGTGCAGGTCGCCGTAGTGCGTGTTCACCTGCTTGAACTGCAGCAGCGGCACCGGCTTGACGGAAACGTCACTACCGGGCTTACGCCAACCGGTCCCGTCCACGATTATTCCTGTCATTGCGAGGAGCGGAGCGACGCGGCAATCCAGGAGCCGCAAGCGCAATCCCCTCGCCTCCCGGATTGCCGCGCCGCAAGCGGTTCGCAATGACGGCGCGCGTACGACGGGACGTGCGACAAACGGCCGAAGGGATCAGGCAACACGGTCCGCCTCCATCACGGCCGCGCGGGCGGCGCGGCCGAGGTAAGCGGTCAACACCTGCTCGTCCCGCCTGACCTCCTCCGGACGGCCCTCGGCTATTTTGACGCCGTGGTCCAGCACGATCACCGTGTCGGCCAGCGCCGTCACCACGTCCAGCTTGTGCTCGATGATCAGGATAGTCAGGCCCATCTCGTGCAGGGACTTGATCTGCTCGGCCAACTCCAGCGTTTCCGCCGGGTTCATGCCGGCGGTCGGCTCGTCCAGCAGCAGGAGGTGCGGGTGGGACGCGAGCGCGCGCGCGATCTCGACCCGGCGGCGGTTGTCGTAAGACAGGCCGCCCACCGCCTGCGCGATGCGCGGTGTCAGGCGGTTGCCGAACATGGCGATCAGGTCGAGCGCGGTGGTACGGGCTGCGGCCTCCTCCCGTCGGTTGGCCGGGGTGTGCAGCACGGACATGATGGCGCCGCTCCGCAGCCGGGCGTGGCGTCCGATCAGCACGTTCTCCAGCACGGACAGGGTCGGGAACAGCCGGATGTTCTGGAACGTGCGCGCCACGCCGCGCCGCAGGATCTCGTGCGGGGCCAGGCCGGTCAGCTCCTCGCGCCGGAACTTGATGCTGCCCTCTGCCACAGGCACCAAGCCGGTAATGACGTTGAACAAGGTGCTCTTGCCCGACCCATTCGGGCCGATGACGGCCACCACGTCGCCTGCGGGCACGGTCAGGTCAATGCCGTCCAGCGCCACCAGCCCGCCGAAACGAACCGTGAGGCCCCGCACGTTCAGCCCGCCCTTCGCCGCCTCCCCGGCCTCGTCCCAGCGCGGGATGCGGTCGGTGTGCTGGAAGCCGCCGCCCACGACCTCCGCGTGTTGCGCGGCGAAGGCCAGCGGCGCCACCTTGCGCGTAGCTGGGATTAGCCCCTGCCGCCGGTACAGCATCATCACGATCAGGATCAGCCCGAAGAACAGCTGCGTCCACTGCACCAGGTCCAGCGTTGCTAGGAAATGGTTGCCGACCGCCTCCCCAAGCGCGTTCGCCCATGTCGTGACCTGCGGCAGGAACACCGTCTGCATCAGTTGCAGCAGCACGGCCCCCAGCACCACACCCCACACGCTGCCCATGCCGCCCAGCACCACCATCACCAGCAGCATGGACGACACGTTGAAGTTAAACATCTCCGGCGTCGCCGTCTGCAGCTTGGCAACGAAGAACACCCCCGTCATGCCCGCGAACGCCGCGCCGATGGCGAAGGCCAGCAGCTTGAAGCGCACCGGGTTCACGCCCATCGCACCTGCCGCGGTCTCGTCCTCGCGTATGGCCATCCAGGCCCGCCCGATCCGGCTGTCCCGCAGCCGACTGGACACGAACACCAGCAACGCCACTAGCCCCAGCCCGACATAGTAATAGGGCGTCGAGTCCACGCCGAAGTTGTAGCCCAGTAGCCGCGGCGCCTGTATCCCGTTCAGCCCGGCGGCGCCGTTGGTGATGCTGTCCGTGTTGCGTGCGACGATGGGGACGATCTCACCGAAGCCCAGCGTCACGATGGCCAGGTAGTCGCCCC
>JAABVA010000663.1_pt1 | contig 41692 bp, 42 predicted proteins | sample 5560331 | NCBI WGS metagenome assembly JAABVA01 (sample SAMN12812661, study PRJNA571458) | rock metagenome | isolation source: Antarctica rocks | place: Antarctica: Victoria Land, Mt New Zealand sud | collected 2016-01-07 | reverse complement strand
TCTCACACCCACATTCTACATTCCACCCTTTTTGTTTTTGTTCCAACACCACACGAAATCCTCCCCCTCTCTCCTATTTTCCTTCCCGGTTGACCGCGTACAGATAAGGGGAATAATACGCAGAACAACGGAAGTGAAAAAAACGGGAGCAGGGAGATGTCGATAGCGGGCTATGTGGATGGATGTACGTTAAAATGCATTGACTGCGTTCTGGTATTTGATGATTTTGATTTTCCAATGTGGCGTTCTATATCTGCATCCTTGTCTTATCCTTGCCCCATCCTTGCCCATATCAAATCCAGCTGCCTCAGGACGCCGCGAGGTTCTTGGTTGTTTGTTTGGTTGGGGGTCCGGTGCTTGGGTCGTGATGGTTTAGTGAGGAGGGGAAGTGGTTGGGATTTTGAAGGGGTGGGTGAGGATTTGAGAGGTGGTGGGGGTTGGGATGATAGCTGGCGGGCAGTTGCCTCTGCACCTTCTCGAACTTCTCAGTACCCCTTCGCACTTCATCAACCCTCCCTCTCGCGAGTCAACACACCACAGCCCGACCTCGTCCACGCGCCGCTTTCCATGCTCTTTTCATATCACAACACACTTCGCTCCTGATGCCCTTCACTTCACCCCCGAATCCTCAGCACAATACTCTACAATCAACCTCTGCAGATCCAACAGCGTATACGGCTTCGTCATATACCCATCCATGCCGACCTCGCTCGCTCGCCCCAGCGCGCTATCCGTTACATCCGCACTCACAGCCAACACCGTAACGCCCGGCTTTCTCCTCGCGCGATCGTCGTCATCCTCGCCCTCCATCTTCTTCTCCCGCTTCTCCTTTTCCATGGCTAGGATCTTCTCTGTGGCTTGGTAGCCGTCCATTGTCGGCATCCAGAGATCCATGAGGATGACGTCGATGGGTCTTTCATTTCTTGCGGCCCGGTCGATGCTCATCTGGTGGACTGCTTCGGCGCCGTTGTGGGCTTCGTGGACGGTGGTGTAACCGAGTTTGGAGAGCATGTTGACCAGGAGCTTGCGGTTGATTTTGTTGTCTTCGGCAACGAGGAAGGTGAGCGGGTATTTTTTCGCGAGATTGCGGTCATGCATGGGGACCTTTTTGGTCGAGGGCCGGCGATGCGGGGGACTCGTGCGCTGGGAGAGACTGTTTCGGCGGGAAAGGGAGGATGGCAGGAGGGGCGATGTGGCTTTGGCTATTGACGTTGGCTCGGGAGTTTTGCTCACAGAGGCCGTCTTTCTTTGGCGGGGAGGCCGCTTTTGCTCCACCGAAGATCTGTAGCGGCTGAAACGATAAGGTGTAGGCAAGTCCTCTTCCATGGAGCCCCGAGATCGTGAGGGTGTGCGAGCTGGGGTATTCGATCCGCTGTTTACATCTGTTGAGGATATGGGCACTCGAAGCTCGAATTCGGATCCGCGATTTGGCCCAGTAACATCGGATCTGACGCAGACCAAGTCCCCTCCAATCCTACGAGCAAGACCTTTGGCGACCAGAAGTCCCAGGCCAAGGCCTTCTTTTTGCCGAGTGAGAGAGTCGTCTTCGCGAGAGAAAGGCTTGAATAGGTAGGGTTGAAAAGCTTGTGGTATACCGGGGCCAGTGTCAAGAACACTGATTACAATGTAGCGCGATTTCAGGCTGAGGCCCGCCTTCAGTGAGACCTTGCCATGTTCTGTGAACTTGATTGCATTCAGAAAGACGCAGGAGACCAGTTTTGCAAGATCTCTCTCATCCACTGTCCCTTGTCAGTATCTGAGCTGGGGGATTTTGTGGGAAAAGCTTACCAAATATCGTCTCTGGTACTTGAGGGTTGACGGACCACTCAATAATCTTGCTACGTGCGTCACCTCCTGCGGTTTTCGACCTAACTTCAATGATTTCACCATTCTCGGTATCTTCAGCAACTGCCGAATCAGGCCTGCCTCCTACTCTCAGTGACTCATTAACAATTAGGTGCAACAGCTCGCGGATTCTAGTATGTCGAAGACCTGGGGTAGGAACGGACTCGTTTTCAGACGTCGATTCGGGATATAGCATGCCAGGCGGATTGACTTCGCTCGTTTTGCTTGAGCCGCCAAGGATATCATCAGTCTCTTCGACAGCGGATCTTAAGGATGCTGTACGTGGTGAGATATTACGATGCGGAGATTTCTTAGATGGCAAGATCCGGTGTTTGGCGGCTGGCTCAGCATTACATTTAGCGGACGCATGCCTCCGTCGCTTGCTTCGCTTGAAAAATATACTGTTTTCTTCAATGACTATGCCTGGCCGCTTCTCTGCCGTTGATTGTGAAAGATGGGCATCCATGCTCTCATCATCGTTAGGAGGTATAGGCGTATCAGGAACTTGCATGTTTAAATCATATGCATGTACAACATTGTCTGCAGCTTCTACTGCTCTTCTCGAGCTGTCTGGTAGCACAGTCAGTACTCGCAATAACCTCTGAGCACTCCATCATTCTTACCTTGAACCACTTCAATGTTGTCACGCAACGTCTTGAGGACTTTTCGCACCACAGCGTCAGACTGGCCTTCCAAAGATTCCTGAACTGTAGCGTGCATGACGTCTAACATTCCCACAACGCCTTGCATTGGCGTCCGCAATTCATGTGATAAGCTTCGAGCGTACGGCTTCAATGATTGTGCCGCGGTAACCGCCTCATGAGGAATCACTTTGTCCGGCTTATCCTCTTCCATTGGCTTACGAAAGCTCTCGCCTTCGACCAGACGTTCATTGATAGTGTCTTCTAACGAATGCAGCAACATTTCTATGAATGCCCAACCCAAGTCCAATTTTCCTAGAGCTTGCGTAGTCCACATCATGCCGAAATGTGCGAAACATTTACCCTCCGCGAATAGCGGAACCCCAAGGTATGCCTCCGTTGGAAATGGAAAACTGTTGGGATTGTGCGTGATGAATTTGGGTAAATTGTTCGGAATCAAAAAGACCTTGTCATGTCTCATGTGGTGGCAGGGCGCGCCGTAAGCCAGATATTTATAATCTCTATGAAGACCCTGGAGTTTTTCGCCGTCATTGTAGTAAAACGCCACCCCAAGCAGACAGGAACCGGGTTCTCCTATTGGTGGCATCTCCACCGCAGAGTCCTGATCATCGACCAGTATTCGTTTCGCGACAAAGCCATACTGGGCGCCTGTTATGCTTGTCATGCCCTCCATTAACAACCGCCAGAAATCGTATGTTGTGGCCCTCCTCAATTCTTCCTTTAGATGGACCAGCTTTTCCACCGCGTTGTTCTCAGCAATCGAGTAATGCTGCCGAACATTCTCACGAAACCCCTCGTCCCCATGGTGGGAAGGGATACCCGGTCTTGGCCCTGAGACGCATAGTGACGTCCGCTCCAACATTGTTGCCAGGCGGCTGCACTCCTCGTTCTTCGCCATGTTCAAGATAGTACCGAATTCGCTTCCAAGCTTAGAAGTGTGTTCTGGGTCAACAGTAGACCTCTTCAAGCTTGTGCACCGACTGACAGGCTCTGACGCTTTGGTTCGGATATCATACTTGTGCAGGGACAGTGGTATAACGTATGGCGACAATATTCACTGGGGCATTGGTCATATCAGCTTTCCGTTGGACTCCGCAGAGGATCGTTGAAAGGACACTTACCAAAGGCAGGGCCAGTCAAAGGAAACCTGTAGAATAGCACCTACGTTCGTTCCACCAAGGAAACGCTCGTCACAGCCCAAAAAGATAATGTCTTCAAACACAAAGAGCGGTTGATGTGGAGCATTCGAGATGATCGACAGAGACAGGAGTAGCGTGGAAGGTAGAGACAGTAGTGACAGTAGTATGTACAGTTAAGTATCTTAGCAGTAGTAGCAGCAGTGACGCGGGCAAGAAATGTGCTCAAGAAAGAAGACGCGGTCGGAGAACGGTCTAGATTCGCATTGAGGGAACCAAGACACTCGGACGTCAAAGTCTTCATTGGGGGATGAATCTTATTTTTAATTCTAAAATAATAATAACAATTGCACTTGAATCAGTTGTTGAATAACAATTAGTTATGATACATATGTTTCTGATCGAATAGCAATAGCAACAGCGGATCTACGGCGTGCGCACGACATAGCATAGCCCCGGAAATCTTCATCGTGAGATCCATTCATATCCATATCACACATCGGACGTGATTGTATTTGGTAGGTTTGAGATACTGCCTGGGGACCAGAGGGGCAGCCTTGGGGGGGCCACTGGAGGGGGTTGGTCACGGGGGTGTCGGAGGTCGGAAGTTCCGGGTCAAGTCCTGTGGTACACACAGTAGTAAGTAGCACGAGTAGTTAAGGGAGGTACCTAGAACAAAGTCCGGAATCTGGACTGAAGTTTAGCGGGACATCGGCTTTTAAGCTTTCCCCGCCCATTGAGTTCTAGAATCTACCTGAGATGAGGCCACTATCGACACAATGATAATTGATGCCGAATTGCCGTTTGTTTCACTGGTCACACCCAAGTCACCGAGTCATCGTGCTTGGCTGATTTTGGGCTGAGTTTAGGCTGCTGCAGGGTCAGCGGCGGCCTGTTGCTTCTTCGAACCTGGAACTTAGGCTGGAAGCCTGGAAGGAAGATGGGCCAAGCTTAAAGCCTTGAAAGGGTTCTGCCCCCGAACCCCTCCAATGGACGACCTCTCGAATCAATGCAGTTCCCTTAGCGATGGAGGGGGGTTGGCCCTTTGGAATCCTCGATAAGCCCACATCGTCACTGTGCATTAATGTGCAAGCTGCATCGTGATGTGGAAAAGTACCAAACCTTCCACCAGATTGCTTGCCTCAGCGGAGCATCTGGCATGCTTTTGGGCCTGCCCGTGATCGCCTAGGCCGTGCAGAGATCGCAAGGAAGGTGTCGTCAAAGCCTGGAACTCATGTTTGCCTTGCCGCTCAAACCATCGTCGCTCTCGCGCCTGGTGATTAGGCTCAGCAGGTGTGTCTGGTTGGTACCCAATGATCCACTTCTTTGAGGTGCCTCTTCTCGCTCAATGCATAGATAAACATTATATCTGAAGCATCTGGAAAGTATGAAATGCAGAACAATGTCATGTTTCATATTCGCTCTACTTCTTCTAGGCTCAGCACTCTCGGGAAACTGCACTTCCTTCCCCAATTTCCCCAATTTTCAATATTCTATCTTACGCTGTTTGGTTGAGATGATGCGACTCCCTGTGGCAGTCCAGAACATTTGGAGCGTCTGTGCCCAGTCTTTGTGATCCAACTCGTTTATGCGGTCGTACAAAAATCGTGGAATACCGCCACACTGGTCGTTCCGGGTCTCTTTCCGCCGCAACATAGCCTCTGTCACAGAGGAAAAGCATGACCTTGGTACTGCTTGGCTTGGACATGGTTTTTAGACGTAGGATAGCAATGTCCATCGTGTGGCGTCTGTTCGGGTTGATTATCATCCGCGGGACAATTACTGTATCCTGCCCTCTGGCTTTGCAGAAAATGTGATGCCCTTAAAAGGCAGTCATTTGCGCTGCTCCACGCTCACTCTTTTGGCCCAATCCTAACTGTGATGAGATTCATTTGCTGTTTCCTTGACTCATATAAATAACAGGCTCACCGAAGTGAAGTGGATTGTCTGCTTCTCCAGACATTGCTGAGGTATCCTACCGTACATACGTTTCGAAGATTCAATGGATATGAAAGGCCCAGAGATCGTTACGTGTAGCCGTTATCTGTAGATTGATTAGACACAACCTCTCATCCATCCATCCCTCACGGAGATACGTCTGAGACAGTTCCTCGGCTTTCACGGGTATTGTATGCAGCGCATGGTAATATATCGGAAGCTTAGCTATACCAATAAAGAGAAACAGTGCGTTTCAAGAACCGAAGCTCGTGAGTCGTGAATCGTTGGGAGACTATTTCGTTTCCTTTAGGGCTCGAAAAACTCGGTTAACACATACGCTATCCCATAACCGCGTTAGTAACTTCCCACACCCGAACCTCAATATCTGACAACCTTAACTCATACCTAAGCCATCACCAGCATCGACGACACGACGATGGCGGTCAAACAGCGTAGCGGTATCGCTATTGGGCTGAACAAGGGCCACGTAAGTTCACCCATGGTGCAACTGGAACTCCAGCTCGCAGTTACCTCCCTCAGAGGAAACAGCATTGACAGTCACCTGGAATAGAAAACCACTCCCCGCGAGTCCAAGCCCCGTATCTCACGCACCAAAGGCCACTTGAGCAAGCGTACAGCTTTCGTTCGGGAAATCGTGAAGGAAGTTTCTGGGTACGTTCTTGTACTGCGCTTTGCACAACCACAGCCAATGCCACATCTGGAGCTTGGATGTCTGTCTAAAACTTCACGTTCATGAAAGTTTACACCAATAACTCCGCCTCTACACAAAGGCACACCTTCTCACCTTCCTTTCCTAACTCCGAGGATGAATCCCACGACCTTCCATCTCCGTCCTCACTCCTCCAAAGCCATTTCATCGTTCCCCAATTTCGCTAGAGAGAACCCCACAGCTAACAAGCATCCCCAAAACCAGCCTCGCACCTTACGAACGCCGCGTCATCGAACTTCTTCGTAATAGTAAAGACAAGCGCGCGCGTAAGCTGGCAAAGAAGCGAGTACGTTCTCACCCCATGCTCCGCAGACCTCCAAACAGCCGGATCAGAGGCAGTAAAGATGGGGCAACGAGTTGGGACGAAGTGGGCTAATACTTGTGTGAAACCTACAGCTAGGGACGTTCGGACGTGCAAAGCGAAAGGTTGATGAGTTACAAGGGGTGATTGCCGAGTCGAGGAGGGCAGGGCATTAAGCTTGGAGGAAGAATACTGAGGATGTAACTGCGGGTGATTCGAGAAGTGGACTTGCGCGCTAGGTACGAAACGGATGTAGCAAGCAAACTCATGGGCTTCGGAAAAGAGGGTTCAAACGTGGTATGCAATGCTGAACTGGTGCTACGCTATCTTGGAAATCTTCCAGAACACCACGCTAAAACTCGCTCATGTCCGCTAACCCAAATTCATCCTAAGCACAAGACCTCTCTTGTCACGGTGCTATGCTACATATCATCACGATCATAAATCGACAAAACCTCGACATATCACTTCTTCCCCGGCAACTTCAACCACTTGGGCACTCCCCCCTTCCTCTCCTTTCCCCTCTCCTCCTTCCCCAACACGTTTCCGCCCTGTGCTGGTTTCGCATCCACCTCCACCCCCTGCGGCTCCCGCACCTCGATCTCCCTAGCTTTCTCGGCAAATTCCGGCTTTAGTACCTTGCCTCCTCTTGGGACTTGACCACCGTCCCAAATAAAATTTACAAGGACTTTACCCGTCATACCAAGACCGGATATAAGTTTTGCGGTGCTGTTCCTTGGTATGGTGATCGGGCCTTTTGCGGAGGTGAAGTTGAGGAGGAAGGGTTCGTTTTCATCGATTATAAGGTGCTTTGCATGGTCGTACAAGGTGAGCGCGGTATCGAGGTTCGTAAACGTAGCAAGAACCTGGGTTTGGTCTGGAAACCGCAACTTAATCTCCACCTCTGTGACTTGAGCTCGTTTTTGCGCTTCGGCTTTTTCTTTCTCTGCAACTTCGGCGTCGGTGGGTAGGCGTTTGTTTTGACCGTGGGTTTTGAGGCGGGAGAGGTGCTGTTTGGCGTGATCGATTGTTGGCTCGTAATCGTCGTCGTTGTAGGCTTGGCGGGAGGCATGGGGGGTGTTAGATGATGGAGGGGCGAGGACTGAAATAGGTCTTTGGTTTGGCCCCGTGATTGTTGAGTCCGTGGGTGAGGAGGGGGTGATGGAGGTTGGTTGTGGTTCGGCATTAGCTTCTTGGGTACTGGGTTTTTGAGGGACCGGCTCCATTGTTTCGTCGTCGACCCGAGGTGATTTTGGTTCGGGAGAAGGCATGTCTGCATCCCCTTCGGGAAGTATCACCTCCTCCACTGCTGGCACAGATTCACCAGTTGAAAGGCTGCTGGCATGAGCTCCATGTGCGCCATCGCCAGGTTGGGCTTCTATTGAAGCAAAGTATTCTTCAGTCTTCGTCATAGCTACCTCTAGTGGATTTTGTGTTATGCTGAAGCTTAGCCGTAGCAAAACGCTGCCTGCATTAAGCCCGAGCTGTCCGAGACTCTTCTGAAAGTCCTGAAATGACGCCAGTTCCCGCCCCATGACTTGTATTACTGGAGCCTCATGATATATTCTTCCAGAGCCAGTATCGCCACTGTCTGTCTGAGGCTTGCCGCGGGCAGTAAAATTGAATCTCCTGGAGGCTGTCTCACCTCCAGCTGCTCCAGATTCGAACTTCCGTAGTACGAGCCATAAGGTGGTGGTGCTTGGGAACTTGTCTATCAGTCTGCTGTTTGGTATGCCTTCAGACTCCGATTCTGGCAGCTGAAGAGCTACTGAGACGACAGACGGCGACTTTGATAATACAATCAATTCAAGTTTCGCGCCAGAGGAGAGATTTGAGAGTCTCATGGGTTGGGAGAGATCCAGCGTTCTGTTATTGTGTCTATTCATACAATTTTGTCAGCGAAGCTTCCTACTAATGTATGCCCCAATCCATTGCTTCAGCCTGGCATAACTTAGTTACTCACTTCAAGCCATGCCGACTTGCTTCTAATCCTAACTTGCCACAGGCCTCTTGCAGTACGTCGCTCAAATACTTGCCGGGCGTAGTCTTTACCGTTGCACGGCGTGCGGAAGAGTCAAGAACGATGACATGTGAGGCCATGGTGGCCGGAGCTTAAACCTCAAAATCTCTTGGGTTCAGCTGTATAGGTGCACAGCTCTGAAGAGTTGTACGTGAAGAGCAGACGACCGGTTTGGTGGTTAGCTGCTCGACTGGTTGGCTGGCACCAATGGTCGAATGACTGTGTTGTGGACTGGGAAGATCGATCCGAAACTAGATGATTCAAAAGCCCAAGCTGTCTTAAACATCCAGGTCGAGATAGTACGGCTCAAGTGTTTACAAATATGACGACGGAAGCACCAAAGCGGAAGATTGCCCGCCTTCCGCCGCATCCACCCCTCCACGGCCCACACCAAAGGTCAGACTCAACTCAAACACAGAGGCAAAAAGCGATAGTAGAGAGCCAGCCACTCCTATCGCAGTTCTCCAGTTGCGCAATGCCTTCCCCAGAGGTTCATCATCTGTTCCATCACCCCATCGCGGACCACTCATTCTCCGCCGATAGGCAAACCTTGGCTGTAGCACGAGACAACAATGTTGAGCTTTATAAACGTTCAGGTAGCAGTTTCACATTGCAAGATGAGCTGAAGGGGCATGATAAGACAGTCACGAGCGTTGATATCGCACCATCGACCGGGCGAATTGTTACATGCTCACAAGGTATCTTCACATCTTAACTACCTCTAGAAGCTGGCTCTTTGGAAGATCATCTCTTTGGCTAATTGGACCCTGATAGACCGTAATGCGTACGTATGGGAACCATCCCCTTCTGGCTGGAAGCCCACGTTGGTACTACTCCGCATCAATCGGGCCGCTACCTTTGTTCGATGGTCTCCATCAGAACTCAAGTTCGCAGTGGGTTCTGGGGCTCGGGTCATTGCCATCTGCTATTTTGAAGAAGAAAATGATTGGTGGGTCTCGAAGCATCTGAAGAAGCCTATCAGGAGTACAATTACCACAGTTGCGTGGCATCCCAATTCTGTCCTGTTAGCAGCTGGATCGACAGATTCCCATGCAAGAGTTTTCTCTAGTTTCATTAAGGGTGTCGACGCTAGGCCTGAAAGCAGTGTATGGGGTGAGCGATTACCGTTCAATACGGTGTGTGGCGAATATCTCAATAATTCCGCTGGCTGGGTTCATGGTTGTGCCTTTTCACCGAGCGGAAATGCTTTGGCATTCACAGCGCATGACAGTAGCATTACTGTGGTGTATCCCAGCGGCCCAGATCAGCCGCCTACTGCTGTTGTCAGCGTGAGCACACAGCTCTTGCCATTTTTGAGCTTGATATGGAATAGCGAGAGTGAGATTCTCGCTGCAGGATACGTGGGTAATAACAAGATATGAGTATGAATGAGGACTAACATAACCAGGACTGCGAAACGTATCGCTTACGTGGAAACGAGCAAGGATGGCAAATCGTTGGTTCTATGGAATCTAAGGGTAGGCCAGGGATGGGGGATATGCGCGAGGAATCTGCTCTGAATATGTTCAGGCAAATGGATCTCAAAGGAAAGGCGAAGGACGATACCCAATTAAAAACAGTGCATCAGAATACAATAGCTACCATTAGACCCTATGATGAGGCAGGGGGATCTGTGAAGAAGTTCAGCAGTAAGTTACCTTATTCAATAACTGTTTGGAATCGTTGTCTAACTTTCAGCAGCAAGTGGCGTGGATGGAAAAGTGGCTATTTGGTCTGTATAGTGAATCTAGAATAATCTCCTACCAACAGCAAATGCAGGACCTTGGTCAAGCAGGGCCGTGCTTAACAAATCTCTAAAATAGTTTCATTGAGTTTGATCTTGCTTTAAACATACCCTCCAACGGTATTCCCATTGGTTCTGTATCCTAAAGTTACTAAAAGCCGCAACGATTCCGAGGTGGAAAGTACTTCTAATAATGAAGCGCTGTCTAAGATGTGGAACAGCTTCAGATGCTAGAAGGCTATGGCTAAACCCACAAAGACCTCAGTAAGAACGTGGCTGTTCTAGAAAATCTTCCTTCACATGCTCTTATTGACAGATTACTACATTTGGCCTGTATGTCCTTCTACACTCCACAATTGCGCAGCCTCTCTTTTGCCGCTCCCCTTACGATAGTTCCAATCTTGGGATGGAGCAAAAATTCCTGAGGAGCACTGGCAGAGTCCTCCGTACACCATGGCTGCTCGCCTATACGGTGCGACAATGCCTGCGGCCTCTAAGCAAAACATTATTGTGACTCTGCCAGACCAGTTGTTTCAGGAGGGTCTCTTACGAAGCACTACAAGAGCAGCTGACCAGGTCAACAACGGAGCCTTTTCGCAAATCTCGGCATGTACCCAGCCATGCTCGCCGCCTGATCTGTCTCGTCAGCAATTTCGAAGATCTAGAGATGACCCAGTACCAGTCCAAGATCCACCCGAGCGCTCCCCACCTCCGACTCGGTTCTGTACTGCAGTCAAAGAGGAAAGGACATTAGGTGTCAATGCTGAATGCGAAATGCCCAAGCCGCCACACATTTTAAAAGCAGAACCGGTAGCTTCTAATTCTATATCTATCGACCACGAAAGCATTCGAAGCCCGCCTACCAAGTACACTCGCCTGACAAGTCTGCGTCCTGACCTCTTCTTGAACCAATGTGAGCTCTGTCAAAATCTTGAAGACATCTACACTGCTGCCGCCGGTAACTTCTGGCGCTGCCAAACCCATTCGGCCCACGACCGAGCGCACATTCTTCGCTCAGCTACTAATCACTCACGCAACTATCGCCGCTTCGATTCCTACCCTAGAAGTACTCAACCTGCCATGACTAATAACCGATACGCTGATCAGCAGGAGTCCGAGCTCTCGCCGATGAACTATCTGTTTCGAATCGTAGATCTGATGCGGGAGCAGACAAAGCAGGCCAACTCAGAAAGATTCGAGCTCATCCACCGGATGGGAAACCTGTTCTCCGGGAGAGAAAGGTCATGGCGGCTGCTGGGAGAGAAACCATTGAGCTGGATATGAGTCAAGAGGCCGTGTTGGATGTGGTCATGGCGGCAAGAGATCTTACGAGTTAGTTCTTGTGCGAGGACGGGAAGAGAGAGATCGACAGGATGGGCAAGGATGTGTAGGGATTTGAAGCAGTTGAGGTAGGTCGATTGAACGAGAGATGACAGCCTGAAGGGGATGTTGACAGACGACAGTGTAAATGGTGGGTGTTGTTTTGCATTCTTAATTGAAGAGCATCAGCAAGTTCGCATCAAGGTAGCAAAATTCCATGCTCAATTTACAGTAGACTGGCGGCTTCGGAGAGATGATACACTGTGAGAACGCAATAACGAGTGTCTACCTACGCTACTCGTACCTTCCTCGACAACCCAATCGAGCAGCCGCTAGGGCTTTTGGTCGGCCCGAAAATTGAACCCCACCATGATTTTGCTGAGCTTTGGTTTTAACAACTCTCGTCCACGGTACCGTACTTGTTTGTTGAACTACAAGTTTCACCGTTCGTCGCAATCCATCTGAAACTAATCGACAGGCTTTCTGTCAAGCTTGATTTCCAACCCTACCAACCACTTAAAACAGGTCAGTATCTGGTAGTCCTCAGTTTTGCGATAAGCTGCCCCTCAGTGGCCCCACTCCGGTTGTACTGTAAAAAAGCAAATCCGGACTTATCATCCACCATTATTACTCAACCACCACACAGCCGCGAGCTCATTTGTCACTGACTCCTTTTCGATGCGTTGTGTCCTTCTTTGTCTCTCGATACCTGGACTGGTCTGATCTCACTGTAGTAAATATGGCGATCCAGAAAATCCACGGTCGTTCCGTATACGATTCCCGCGGAAACCCAACCGTTGAGGTCGATGTGGTGACTGACCGCGGTCTCCATCGTGCAATTGTTCCATCGGGGGCTTCTACCGGTAGCGTGCCTGCAATCTTTGGATTCACACAGCATCTCTAACGAAAATGACTGTATAGGACAACATGAGGCTTGTGAGCTCCGTGATGGTGACAAGTCGAAATGGGGTGGGAAGGGCGTATCGAAGGCCGTCAAGAACGTCAACGAGGTCATCGGTCCGGCTGTCATTAAGGAGAACCTCGATGTTAAGGACCAGGCCAAAGTCGATGAGTTCCTGAAGAAGCTTGACGGGACCACGAACAAAACCAACCTGGGAGCCAATGCTGTTCTGGGTGTAAGCTTAGCTATCGCGAAAGCTGGTGCTGCGGAGAAGGTGAGTTATCTGGGCCTAAATTTCGGTTTTTGTTTGCTGATAGGTTCCTGTTTTAGGGAGTGCCGCTCTATGCCCATGTGTCTGATCTCGCTGGTACAAAGAAGCCTTATGTTCTGCCTGTTCCTTTCATGAATGTTCTCAACGGAGGATCGCATGCCGGTGGACGTTTAGCTTTCCAAGAATTCATGATCGTACCAGAGTAAGACTCCTACTGTGTTTGCTTCATCATGTTCGTGTAGCTGAATTTGTAGCACTGCCCCATCTTTCACCGAGGCGATGCGTCAAGGCAGCGAGGTTTATCAGCTACTGAAGTCACTCGCCAAGAAGAAGTACGGTCAATCTGCCGGCAACGTTGGAGATGAAGGTGGTGTTGCGCCAGATATCCAGACCGCCGATGAGGCTTTGGAAATGATCTCGGAGGCGATTGAGAAGGCCGGATACACCGGTAAGGTGAAAATCGCTATGGACGTTGCATCAAGCGAATTCTACAAAGAGGATGCCAAGAAATACGACCTGGACTTCAAGAATCCGGACAGCGATAAGAGCAAATGGGTCACCTACGAACAACTTGCAGATATCTACAAGCATTTGGCTAGCAAGTACCCAATCGTGAGTATCGAAGATCCGTTCGCAGAGGACGACTGGGAAGCGTGGAGCTATTTCTACAAGACGTCAGACTTTCAAATAGTCGGGTAAAGTTTTCCGAGTTCTTGAACACATGGCAGAGGACTGATGAGATACAACTTGATCAGAGACGACCTTACAGTTACAAACCCCGAGCGCATCAAGAAAGCTATCGAATTGAAATCTTGTAACGCCCTGTTGCTGAAGGTCAACCAAATCGGTACACTCACGGAATCGATTCAAGCAGCCAAGGATTCCTACGCTGCAGGCTGGGGTGTAATGGTATCACATCGCTCTGGAGAAACCGAGGATGTTACTATTGCCGATATTGTTGTGGGCCTACGGGCTGGGCAAATCAAGACAGGCGCGCCGGCCAGATCAGAGCGTTTGGCTAAGCTGAACCAGATTCTGAGAATCGAGGAGGAGCTTGGCGATAAGGCCGTATATGCAGGCGAGAAGTTCCGGACAGCTGTGAACATGTGAGGTGGTGGTATCCTTGACTGCCATGGCCGCTGCGAGAAGTAAAAGCTCGACAGGTTACCTTAAGGCGCTACTTTCCCGCCAGATGTGAAAAAGCACGATGACACAGGAAAAGTTACATAGATTTAGGAATGCTCATGATAGTGGAGTATCAAATATTTCTGCAGCTTTCCTATACCTACCAATCATGAAGCAAAGAAGGCGGTAAATGTTTACTTGTGTGTTTCGATGGTGGTCATGAACCTGGAAAGCCATGAATTAAAATGACGCGTTTCGCTTAAATGGCGGCTGAGGAAATCCACACTTTTGCGCCAACGATTCTCACATGTCTTTGTCATGAACTCCTCGTACTCTTGTTTTACCCCATCAACAAACTAACCGCATCATAAGCTCCCCAGTCCGACAGAACAAGTTAAGACACGAATAACGCCCCGTTCGTTCTAGCAGATTCATATCGAACACCATCCAACATGGCGCCGGCGAGAAGACAAGGTCAGTGCTGCCCGCCCCATGAATTACCGTCGCACGGGAAATACCGCACGTCGTTCTTGCGCAAACGTTGCATAAGACCGCCCAGCATCAAAAATCTTGGTACTGACTTCTGTCGTTTGACTAGATGATAGCGATTCCGAGGATAGCAGTTCTGCCTCTTCACCCCAAGTGTCTGCGGCAATTCCGAGACGCTCGAAATTCGAGGACGAAGAAGATGATAGCGATGTATGAGCTCTACAGCTCTATCTAGGATCAAAATAAAACAAGCTAAAGTAAGGTTAGATCCTCGACTCCTGGGACGCCGGTGAAGACTCAGAGGTCGAGGCTGAGAAAGCCAAGAAAGCTGCAGAAGCCAAGGCCAAAGCAGCCGCCGAGGCTGCTGCGAACAAGAAGTCAAAAACCGAGCGGGTAGCAGAAAGGAAAACGGCCAATATGCGTAAGAAGACAGAGCTAGTTACGAGTAGCGAAGATGAGAGTGATGCAGCAAAGCGCGAGCGACTGCAACGCTCAGAGCATGCTGCCGATCTTGAATATGCAGAGGACCTGTTCGGAAATGTTGGCACGAACAACAACCGGAGCGCGCCGAAAACGGTCGTCACAGCAGATCCAAAGGATCCATCGAACTCGATAGACCTCTCTTCGCTGCCGCTCTTCAACCCAAGTACCAAAGACCAATTCCTTAAGCTGCGCGAAACAGTTGTACCATTACTGGCTTCCAATTCCAAGAAGGCGCAGTATACCATGTTCGTGCAAGAATTCACCAAACAGATTGTTAAGGATCTGCCCGGCGAACAGATCAAGAAGATTGCGAGCGGGCTGACTACCCTATCCAACGAAAGAATGAAGGAGGAGAAAGCAGCTGAGAAGGGTGGTAAGAAGACAAAGGCTGCAAAGAGCAAGGCCACCTTAGTCGCGAGTCGAGATATTGGCTCAAAAGCCGATACTCTGAGTTATGGCGACGATGGGATTGAGTAAGTCTGGCTTTCACTACTGTTACGCCACCAATCTAATTGCAGATAGCGACGAGGACTTCATGTAAGAACGATCGACAGCAACCTATCAAAGCCTTCGAAGAAACCTCGTTGCCTCCTCTATTTCCATCCGCCCTGGTTTGACAGTTCGCAACTCACTTCGGTCGGGAGATGCTATCGAACCCTTTCTTAAATCATTTCGTGCATGGCATTATGAGGTAATGACCTGTTTACAACGTCAATGATAAACGGAGGTCGGGCGCCGGAGTTCCTTGTGATAGATTTTAGGCTGGCATATTTGAGATTGGGAGTTCTGTTCGCTTTCATTGTTCTGATATAATAGGGACCATGTAATTTTTGGAACAGAGATTAGTCGCAGCAAAAGACGAAACTCCACATGAAGGCGCTAAATTACAAAACGTGGTTGTGATTGGACGGCACGAATGCTCCTCAAAGCGATTTCTCGCTGCAATCAAGGCCTATGAGAAACGGCAATGCAAAAAGCGTGATGTTATCTCAGCGTCAAACACGCTGATTGGCAGGCCACCCACACATCGCACATAATCCTTGCATGCCATGCATATCACCCGCGACAGCCTTGTTTCGATGACTGCCAGGTCACATCTATCTAAAGCTGATCCGCATGCGGTGTGTGGGCTGAAGATGTTACTACCTTACAGACAGGTCATGTTAGCCGTCTCTCGTTCCTTCGTATACTCAGAGAAGACCGAAATAGGCCACGCAGACGATGGCGGACCCGGCCAGCTTGACCCTCGGTCTTCTTTCTCTTGCAGGCCTTTTCTCTACATGTGTGGAATGCTTTGACTATGTCAAGTCGGCACGATCTCAAGGCCGTGAATATGATATACTCGCTACGAAGTTGGAAGTAGAAGAGACGCGATTCCTTATTTGGGGAGAAGTCGTTGGAATACTCAAAACAGGCGAGCGAGAGCACGATCCTATACTCGATTCACCTTCCGTTAGAAAGGCTGTTGGCAGAATATTAAGCCGTGTTGAGGACATCTTTAAGAATACGGATTCCCTCGTTTGTCGGTACGGTCTCAAGCAGACGGTTATCTTGGAAGGCGACTCGAATAATCCAAAATTGAGCGCGAATCAGTTATCTAAGTTTAAAGCATCATATAAAAAGTATGTGCAGCCTCTGTTCAAAGAGGGCCAGCGAAAGACCAGTTTGCTTGGGAAGACTAGATGGGCCATACACGATCGAGTCAAATTTAATGTCCTCGTGGATGATCTTCGACAGTTTATTGATAGCTTGAAGGACCTCACGGCATCGCCAACAAGTAATATGGAGCAGCAACGAATAGTTACTAAAGAAGTCGAGCATCTTCCACTAACGGCAGTAAAAAGAGTCCACGAAGCCAGCGCAGGCTTACACGACGATTGGTCAGATGCGGCCACTGAAGCATTACATAATTCTGTTATCGATAGACAAGACCAGCTAAATATATTAAACTGGATAGAAGACGTCTCTATTGAAGACGAACTCATCGTCGAACGTCAAAAAGTAATGCATCTACTTTCAACAAATGGCCTGGACATCGAGGATTCAAGCTTCAAGAACATACATTGGGCAGCGATAAACGGTACTCCGGAATTAATGCAGCTACTCCTTGATCATGGAGCAGACATAGAGGCAAAAGATGGACAGGAATTTACTCCTCTGCTTCGAGTGGCGAAGATAGGACGGCCATCTATAGCACAGCTGTTGCTTGAAAAAGGGGCTTCCACTTCCGCCAAGCAACAAAATGGTTTGACGGCGCTGAATGAGGCTGCGTCCAGCGGAAATTTCGAAATTGTTCAATACTTGATCGAGTACCGCGCAGATATTGAAGCAAGAGACGACAAAGGCTTCACACCCCTAATCCGGGCCGCTAAAAACGGCCATATATTAATGACGAAGCTATTGCTCGACAAAGGAGCTAACACTGAAGCCAAACAGCAAGACGGATCGACTGCGCTAAACCAAGCTGCATCCGAAGGACGTTCCGAGGTGGTCCAGTGCTTGCTCAAACACTGTGCGGAAATTGAGACAAGAGATCATCAAGGCTCCAGCCCCCTAATTTGGGCTGCTAAGAATGGTCATATAGCGATGGTGCAGCTCTTACTTGAAGAAGGAGCTAAGACTGAAGGCAAACGACTGACTGCATTGAATGAAGCCGCATTCAACGGGCATTTTGACATTGTTCAACACCTATTGCAGCATGGTGCTGACATCGAGGCAAGAGATAAACAAGGATTCACTCCTCTAATTAGAGCAGCGAAGATTGGGCACACTCAGCTGTCGCAATTGTTGCTCGATAGTCTAGCACAGACTGGGGCCAAGCAGGACGATGGATTCACACCCTTGCTTGAGGCAGCGCATAATGGACATGTAGACATTGTGAATTCATTACTTAAGCGAGGCGCTAAGGTTGAAGATATGAATAGATGGAGAAGGACAGCACTAATCGAATCGGCATCGCGTGGACACGGTGCTATTGTCAAATCGCTCATCAATGCTGGAGCAAATATTGAAGCCCGAGATGATCAAGAGTTCACCGCTTTAAACCGCGCCGCAGATGAGGGCCACTTGGGTGTAGTCCAAAGGCTGCTCAAGGCAGGTGCAGTCGTCGAATCGAGATCCGAGGAAGGTTACACGCCACTCAACCACGCAGTACGATGCGGGCACATCACCGTGGTACAAAGATTGATCGAGTATGGAGCAGACATAGAAACCAAAAACTCAAGCGGTGTGCCAGCATTAGTAGAGGCGGTGTGGCATAAACGCGATGGTTGCGTACGACTACTGATCTCGAAGGGTGTAGACATTGAGGTTCCTGAGAATGAAACAACCAAACGTACAGCACTAATAGGAGCTGCAGTAAAAGGGCACACAAGTACTGTACAATTACTGCTCGAGCATGGTGCGAACGTTGAGGCACGGACGGAAGCGCGAGGAACGGCATTGCTTGGTGCGGAGAGGCATGGTCACAACGACATTTTGAGATTGCTTATAAAGCACGGCGCGGATGTTAATGCCAGACCCCACAATAATGGGAGGACTGCGCTACTTCGAGCAGCGCAGAAGGGTCATGCAGCTTCAGCTCAGATCTTGCTGGACGGCGGAGCTGACATTGAGGCAGCCACGGTTGACAACATAACCCCGCTATCAGAAGCAGCATTGGAGGGTAATCTGGGAATTGTGAGAATTCTACTCAAATATAATGCCAAGATCGACGCCCCTTCAGATGAAGGATGGACGCCTCTCCACGGGGCAGCATTCGGGGGACATGAGAGCATCGTAAAGCTTCTCCTTGAGCAAGGGGCAAGCATCGAAGCAAGAGATTCCCAGGGAAATACACCTATCATGCGGGCAGTACACAGTGGTCAGCGAGGCATTCTGAGATTGCTCGCCGCTAACGGTGCGGATATTCGAACCCGAGACATTCATCAGCGCTCACTCTTGCATACTGCGGTGACTTGGCAAACGACTGAGATCGCGCTGGATGTTATTCGCCTTGGATTAGACATTAATGCACGTGGTGTCAAGGGGGAAACACCACTCTGGAGTGCTGTGCGGACGAACAATAGTGAGATGGTCCGGCTTCTTCTTGAAAACGGTGCATCGGCGTTGATTACCCACTGGGATGGGCATACGCCATTCCTTTATGCACTTCAAATGGGATATAAAGAGATACTGGAGCACTTCTCATGACTAAGATCAACGACAACTGCAACGTCAAATCATAATCTATCGAGATGTGGTGCGCAGCTAGGCCAGGCTCGCGTATAATATCTGGGCAGAACATGGCTTGTTCTTGGCCTACGTTAGTTGTTGCCTCATCGCCTTTTGGGGGGGAAAACTACACTACTAGAATGAATATCTCGGGGTTGAGTTGCTCAGCTCCCGATCAGTAAAACTACAATCGGATCAAAATATTACCTCTATCCCACCAACCCTTTATATAGGCCAACGGTACCCATAGAGAAGGAGTATAGAGTGTGAATAACTCCAGGGCCTCAGAATAGCCCGGAGGCATTGCGATCCCCTCGGACGCTATTGATTGGAAAAGGAGGAAATTTTGAGTGCACCAATCTTCGTCCGTTGAACGGTTGACCCGTAATCTGATCAATGAGTCACCTCTGTCTATTAGTATATTTCTGACCTATATAGCCATCATCGCGTTGCGTCATCTGAATGTAAGGGGAGCAATTGATCTAAGCTATTCACTTATCTGTCTCTGGCCCTAGATGCTTGCTTCCCATTGCTTCTCAACGCAGGATTGGCTCTAGCCTTCTAATGTTAACTTGCAAATTCCCATGTATGCATCTGATTATCACCCACCAAGAATGAATGCTTGATCACTTTCATCCTTTTCGGAAATGGCCAGCATGGACTGTAAGAATCTCACTTCCTACAAAACGTCTCCCACGCATCACACTTCTTTATCTCGTGCTCGTCTCGACTCTATTATACAAGTCTTCACACCTCGCCACAAAGTCAATGTCACTTACATCAACATAGATGCACCCAAGGACGAGCCACAAACATATCCCTCCTTCACAGTCGTCACCAGTATTTGCCTCCAGCAACTGGAGAAGTGTGGGCTTGAAACCGGGCCTACAAGAAGTATCCTAACTCATACACATTTTTAAGATGTGCAACAATCACGACACAGGCCCTTCTTGCTTGCGGATAGTTCAACTACATTTACCAACCAACGATTCCAATCACTACTGTACTAGTCATTATTGGTCTTCGAGTTTCAGATTGCTGCATTGAGTCATGCTGTCTCTCCTCTTACATGGACCTACATAATGATAACGTAGGAAACATCACCATACTGTGGGATCCATAAAAAGTTTACCAACCTGGCCAGAAGCAAGATTTCGACAGTCTCCCATTCATCATCAACGCATCCCAATCTACCCATGAAGGAGATATTCTCGAAGCGACCACACATGTAACCTGGGCTTTTGCTCTTTCTTAGTTAGGCCTTAAATGGTGAAGCAGTGTTTAGGGCCGCGCGGACTCCCAGCCGCTCTCAAGGAGGCAAGCAGCTCGGCTCTGGTCAACCAATTCGGCAAGCACTTCTGGGGAACACCCGGACCATGCGATGCTAGGAAATTCACCAGCCATGCTAGAATTGCACGAAGCGCTAGACCACAGTGCTAGGGATTCTTAAAAATTTGGCAAATATGTCTTCGTAAGGAGGAGAGTTTGATCCTAGGGTGTCCAAGGGAACAGAGAGCTTTTCTTATTGCTGTGCTCATGGTAGCAAACATACATTTGTTAGAGAAAAGAAATCAAGGATGTTCTGGCGAATGGCTTGTTGCTTAAGCAACCGGAAGAAGCAAATGCGCCAGCAGATGCAGAGCTAGCTGTTACTCCTGCAGCATACATTCGCGTCCACCAATCTCCTATAACAACTGAGTTTGCAGAGGAAAGCAAAGCGAGTCCATGTCATTCCTTGCGAGACACATCTTGCATTACAAATGCCTGGTTGCTTAGAGACACATGGGACGTATAGCTGCAGCTATTTCTCATTCCTCTCTTGCTACTAAAGACTATTGCTTTTTGGGAAGTTGAAGAATTAGATACAGAATCGGGATCTCAGTTACAGATAATTTCACTCGCAAGGCACTAAGGAAGAATGCGACAGAGAAGAAGATACCAGGTTTGTTGGGGTGAAAGATCTCAATGGTTTCCGTGACACCGCATCGAAAAGAATAAAGTCTACCGCACAATTCTTACGTGGAAACGATCGTAGGATCTTCTCGGACACTTCCTTGGTCCACAACTCATTCAAACTCGCTTTGCTCAATCACCTCTGGTCGACGTGTGTACAACCAGAAACTATTGTATCGGAGTATGGAGAATACTCACATGAAAATGCAAGAGATGAGCGAAAATTGATTTGTGCACAAGATACACCACACAAGGTGCTGAACATTCGGTTCATCCTCACAATCTAGGTAATTTACTAGAAAAGTGTCTTGAGGCAATACGAAGCAACCATGCGGCCCTCATCTGGAGATTCGTGTGCAGTCAAGAATACATCTTTCTGTCTTCAGCAGCACATTGCACCCATTGACATTAAGCCTCATTTCTATTTCAAATATTCACCAGATATACAATATCATTCGAGCACACTGTCCCCTTTGCCGTTTTCTCTTTCCGTTGTTATGCTATGGCTATAGGTACGAAGGTCTACCTCTTCTACTGCTAAGGCTCCTACCGTTAGGCCCTGACCAGCTCCTGCTAAATCCTACTACCGGTTTCCTACCTAATGAGCTAAGTTGCTGACATGAATACTGCATTTCATGGTCACTAAGGCGACAATGCATGCTTTTAATTATCATAAAAATACTGCTGCACTTGCCTGGACATATCGCTCATACCAAGTATACCTATTGCTCGGAAGTTCAGCAGATTGGCCAGAAGATTATGAGCGAGTTAGAGCCACTGAATGTTCTTCAGGCATAGATTATACTCTCATCAGACTCATCCTGAAGACGCATAAGAACATTGATTATCAACAGAGCTACTCATAAGAGTCATTCGGTTTCCGTGATGGATCGGGGACAATCCTTTACCTTTCCTTGCGATGTGCGGTAATTCAATTGTCAGAATGGTGCACCACCAGCAATTAATTGATGCTGCAATCCCAAGGGTGAGATCTTACCCATCCTCAATATTGTTGTTCTAAGGCTACCCCGGATCTGCCTCCTTTTATTCCTTCCTTCCTTACTGATCTCGGTCTTTCCTTGTTCGCAAAGCGACTTCCTATCAGCATGGAACAAGGACGATCAATAACGTGAAGGAACCGGAGAACTTCTCAATCCGACCGCAGCTCGAATACGGCCCTTTCTAGTCATATTGCTCTGTTGGTGATGTGGCTGCCGATATCACGTCATTATGTTGGCATCAATATTGTCCAGCGGGTGTCTCTTATTAGATGACACGATCATTGCGGCAGGATCTCACAGACCGTGGGCAATACGAGAGGACAGGGCATCATGGAGAGATTCACAGCCCTGGGGCACAACTACCAGTCTACAAGTAAGTCTCTGCGGTGGAAGCGAGATTGAAAAGGGTAGATCCGCGGACCCTGGCCGTAATTCAGACAAGGCTCTTGTATCCGGTTACGTTTCCTTCAGACTTCCAAGAGGGATGGGATAGGAGAAAAGACCTCAGCCAATGCGACTAGTACTAGGGCAGGAAACTCTGTGGCTCACGGCGATGATGCCGCTTTGGATGCCTTGCTTTTGCTTGCCGATACCGACCTCGTCATTCTAGACGATCGACGGATTCGCGGTTATTTAGTACCGCTTTAAGGTGTCACAAGTCGATATCATAAATATAACGGGCCAGAACAATCGAGCCGCAATTCGAACATAACGCTTACACGAGGATAGCTAAACCATTCGTAAAATGCGTTAAGACGAAAGGCTTTCGCGAAGACTCTTACAATAATCGCATCTAAAGGGCCATGGCAAGCAGATGCTCATTTCAGAAGACACTCGCACGAGAAATACAATGCAGCGCTCTCAGCGCCTTCTAATGAAGCACTGTGGTGTATGAATCTTTGGAATTTGAGAAACTTGATGTTGACAAACTTAAAAATAAGACCTGAGCAGGGACTTTTGCGCCGTGCAATGACAATATTATATAACGATTCAAGGGAGAGTGTATAAATATTGGCAAAATACCTTTATCAAGGATTAGGTGAGAATTGAGAAAGCTTGCCTGATATGAAAACTTGGTATATATAGCTAAAGTCATGGCCCACTCATGGGCGTTGAAAAGTAGTAAGTGCCATACAGCTCAAATCAATTCTAACTAAAGTTATTCTTTGAGTCAAATAAAAAGGAAAGGCGACTTTTGAGGAGTATCAGAATCTGGTCAATGTGGTCAAAGAATTGCGCTTGATACTTTTCAGATGCATCTCGATGCCATCAGCCATGGGAGAGATCAAAACTGGAAATTGCTCCGTCTACACGAAATGACTGGCATTAGCCTATCTGCACACGAGGCCTAAGGGCAATTGCCCACCTATATAAAAAGGGGGAGCTTTTCTTCCATCGTCAAACGAAGTTGGAAAAAGCCAAGTATCGCTGAGAAATCTAGAACTACAGAATCCACGAGATAGGACATGGGAAATAGAGCTAAACAATTGAAAAGAGACGAGCAAACAGTCAAACAAGCTGCAAACCGAATTGAACCCCCAGTAAGTGAACGCAGAACCGAGAGTCGCAACGGTCTTCCCCTATCACGGGTACTTTCATCGAAGCGCTCCCAAAACGAGACCATCGAGCAGTTCGATGAACCTTTCGGCGGATCTTCTACTCACCGAAATGCATATTGAGTACATATTCCCAAGCAGCACAAGCCAGCCACTGAAAGTTAGAATTGGAGTAGATGAGATTAGATGTCTTTGAGCAATACTAGCCTTATAACGAGCACGCTTGCTGCCCACAATCTGCTATCATCAGCAGTTGGTCTTTCCGACTGATAGATACGTAAGATTTTCCATATGGGGTTCACAGATATCAAAGGTCGGGACTGATATGGTTAGGGTTAGGGTCAAAGAAAAACGCAACACAGAGCCGGATCGGAACTCACTGAAAAACATAGAAGATGTGAAAAAGGGCTATGAACGTTACCATTCAAGTAAAAAACAGCCACACCATAAGAGAGATCAGTCCAAGTTGTAGATTCTCGAGTCCAACCAGCTCCATCTGGTATGACGAAGTCATAGACTGAGGTGTAGGGTCTCAAGACCTGCTTGATAGAGTGCCCTCGGAATAAGGACTTGTAGTATTCAAACGGGACTTGGGAAAATACAACATTACCGAAAGCTTCAGGAAACCTTTTTCCAGCCGACAAATTGGCAAGCGTCGACACGAAAGAACAAATGCCCTACTGTTCCTCTTCCCATTTCTCACTTTTCGAGCTCTTAATTAACGCTTTCCTCCCCTTTTCAAATGGCTCAGCAAAAAAACTCCTATCGTGAGCCGATGCTGGTCCACCCTGCCGCGTAACCCGCCGGAACGCTCCTAATCAAAGCTGGAAGGCCCTTTTTCCAAATCACGGGGCTGAGCTGGGGAGAATACAAAGATCAAATCATTTTCAAGTGTTCTTGGAGAATGGAGTGAGTTCTAGACGCCCCTAAAGCCCACACGCTCCAGAATGAAACCACCATCTCAGCTTCCGGGTTGATGATGGTGGATCTGGCATTCAGGCCATGTTGCTTTTGACCGGGTGAGGAAGAGGTTGCGTATCTCAATCTATTAGGGAAAAAGAGAGGACGAGAAGAAGGAAGGCTGCGGATGCGGAGAGGCGGGAAGGGGGGAGAGTTCTAAGAGAGAGATATATATATAGCACTCGCTGGCCCCTTGAAGCCTTAAACAAACCCCCTTTTTCATCCCTTCCATTCTTCGTCCTCACCTACTTGACTAGTAACAATACAGGGTTGTCCTCAGCCGCCGATCTTTTTTCTGGTATAGCAAGGTATGAGACAAACCCCGAAGCTGCGCGACAACGCGAGCGGACTGTTCAAAGTTTCTTTGGTGTTTCCATTTTGCCCAATCAGGCAAAACACTCGTCGATTGCTTACCTATCGATAGAGCGCAGAGGTATGATCATTCACTTTCGGCTCTGGAGGGACAAATCTGTTAAGTGGCCGTCTGCAATCCACGGCATCCGTTTAAGAAATCTACTCTCCTTCAGAGGGGTTAGGTTGGTTTCATCGTATTCTGCGTCTTTCGCTTCATAGTAAGTAGAAGGGAAGCCATCAGCTAATTAGGAAAGGAAATAAAGTTCGGGGCTGCTAGTGAACAGTTGCGAAGCAGAACAGAAACCCATACACACCAGTGAGAGTATCAGAAGTAAATATAAGAGAAGCTACAAAGATTATAGGGTATCTCAGCATATTATGAGCATAATTTGTACAAACAACCCATGATATCCAATAGAAATCTCGAACGCCAACGGTGCAGCCGCATCTTTCCTTACCCACTTTACCCAGTCTCTCCTCGTCCACCTGCCCGCCCCGCCATATCCTCCTCTGTCTCCCGCTCCTCCCTTTCCCGGTCCCCTTGCACCCACTCCTCGACTTTGTTCTTCGGCTCCAAGACTGTTTCTTTGACTTTACCTAGTTTCCCCACTGTTTGCTTTTGCTCCCCCTCTCCTCCAGCACCTCGTCTATCCAACTCCTCCTCATCGCTACTTGACATTGAGTCCCCGTCGTCCTGTATGAAGGCTACCCCACCAGCCTCGCTCTTCTTCCGTTCGCGCTGCTCTTTTTTCATCTTATCCATACGCTGTTTGTCGCCGTTGCAATCGAGTGTGACAATCTTCATACCAGGTAGGTTGCGCTGCATGAAGGCTTTGAGTTTGTCAAGGTGCTCGGCGCTGGGACGGTAGGTACCGCTATCGTTGTCGATGACGAGACAGTAGTATGCTGGGTCTTTGGGGGGATCATCTTCCGGGGGTCCACCACTGAGATCAGCAGGCGGATGGGTTTGCTGATCCAGCGGGTCTCCTTTTTTGTATGGAGATTTGAGGCGGCGGATGAAGAACTCGCCAGAGAACGCAATGTAAATACTCACGTCGCTGTGCATGGTGTGTTTTGATAGCAAATCTATACCAAATTCTTTTCCAGTCTCGGTAAATCGCCATCGACCGTCAAGGCTGAGTACGTACGTGTAGATGCGGCCGCCACTATCGTAATGAACTAGGTCGAGAAGTTTGAGGGTCATTTCTTTGCAAGGGTGGGCAAAAGAACCATAGACGGTTGTGCGGTCGTAGTTGTAGACGCGGGCGTGTTGATGATGGAGGGCGCGGTTAAGAATTCGGCCGCGCAGGGAATGGGAGGTGAACATGCCGGCGACGAAGGGTTTGAACTCAACATAGCGGTGATAGAGTTCGGGTGGCACAGGACCCTCGAGCTGGAATTGATTGGCCTGGAAACTGCGGTGCTGTCAGCATTGGTCCTGTAAGTTGGATTGGACCTAGAACTTACTTATATTTCTCTGTTTGTCCTCCTTTACTCTGCCCAGGCTCCTTCGTCCCCGCCAGTCGCCCAATCATAGGACTGAGATGCTGAGTCCAATTGCATGGACCGATTGTCCAAGGCCTGCCTTCATTGTCTGTTTCTGTCCTCCCGAGCACTTCTACGCTGATAACCATCTCCCCGGACATATGGAGACCTCGAGAAAACATTGCAGCACAGCCCCTTATCAAATACGCTCTTTTGCTGCCCATCCTTTTCTTGATCTTGTATGTTTGCTCCTTTATACCATTCCAATCTTCGTGAAGACTGTCCACGTTCACATGCACATTGCCTAGCCTGTCGTCATAATCTGCTGGGTCCTCATCGTACAACCTGGCCTTAAGCTCAAATCCACTTGAAGGGACATTAGCAACGATCCATTCGGCGTTCCATTGTGGATTTGTATTTCTCCTGATGGTTGGCGTCCGAAATTGCATGTCTGGATCTTGCTTATGCCTCGTTGGTAATTCAGTTCTTAGGGTTGCCTTCACGTACGGATCCGAGGCCAGGGTATTAATGTCTGCCATTGGAAGATTAATGGCGCGATGAAAGATAAACTTGACTGTGTAGCCTGGGGGTGCTTTCGGAATTGGCGTTTTGTCTAAACCTCCAGCGGGCGGGGAATCGTCTTTCTTGCCCTTCCCATGTTGCAACGCCTTCTCTTGTATGTCACCTGTCTTGTCAACGAATTTAGTCCCAACAGCATCGCTGCGATGGCCATTAGGCTGCGAAGGCTGAGAGGTCTTCTCGCTGTCCATAATGCTGTTCACGTTAAAGCCGAGATTGGCCGTAACCTCCGGCGGCGTCTAGGAACAGCAGAACTATTAAATATTCTTTATTCTTGGAAAGAGTAGTGGCGAGAAAGAAGATATAAGGAGGCATGTCATCGGATAGTTGTTCGTATATTTAATGCCTCTACTCCAACCCCGTACGAAAATGAGTTGCGCATCAGGTTTTCTTGTTCGCCATGCTCGTCTGATGCAGGGTCCACCTTAAGTAAGCAAGCATTTGCGATTATCAGATTCGGCTAGCTCAATGGAACGCCTTGCCAGATACCGATTGCCCTAACCCTAAGCTTTCTAGTATAGTAAGGTATCATCCTACGAAAGCACTTTTAAGGATGTGGGATCATAGCCAATCTGCTCATAGCAAGTCCTTCAGTCCAAATTCGAAAGAGTTCAAAAAAGACGTCAAGGCTGAACTAATCTCTGGGTCAAGCAAACTTTTTGTTCTACTGCTTCTGGGACTGGTATAAAAAAATATCATAAGCTTCTCTTCCTTACGCTTGTCAAATGGTAATGTGACTGCTTGTTCGTCTCTAGGCCTAAGAAGGAAGAAGAGGTAGCTTAGAGTGCATAGCGGTCTAAGCTGTTGAAATATGCTATACATACCTGAATAGGATTGTTCCAAAGTGTGTTCACATTTTGGCCGATTCGTAAACCAACATAAGCACCGGCTGGTCTTTTCTGACTGTAAGAACCGACTGCCTCACAATAAGGCTTCAGCACCTCTCTTGCACTCCTATCTTTATCTATGATTGTTCATTTGTTGCTCAGCTCAATAGTCGCCAGAGAGCTGCATAAGTAATGCTATCATTGAGATACATTCGTTCTTCTTTTAAGATTACTATCCTGATCTCACTACCTCTTGACTAGCCTCTCTAGATTCTTTTTCGATAACCGAGGGTCAACTCTATTAGATGAGTGGACATATTCTTCGCAGAGCGTTGCCTGACAGCATCTGCTTTCTATGTCGGAAGAATCTTCAGTGAGATTCCCTCTCGTGCCTATGTAAGATCGGATGGGGGGATAAGTGAAAATCACGTATAATAGCTACCTGATTCGGATAGCTCAAGTCTCAATTTATTGAACCGGGAGAATATCGCGAAGAGCTGCCGAGCTCTTAGATATCGCGAAGCTAACAATGCTCTGCCAATCAGTATCCGAATTCTTCGTCTTCTACTTCTTCGTCGTCTTCTTCTTCTCCTCCTAAGTCAAGCGAACCAAAGAAACTATCAAATTGAGCATCGACCCTAAACATTATTGTATCAAATACCGACGAAACTTGTTGCACAGGTCTTTTCGGTAGTTTAGCTAGTTTGTCACCTGATTCCATCATGTTCCACTCAACGCAAGAGGGCACCCTGTCCGGTTCAACCTCCAAAGCTTCTTTCCAAGAGATCCGGCCCTCTGGAATGTTGGATGATGGGTCTGCTAGGCTTGGCGCTCGTTTCCTCTTCTTGCTTAAGGCAATAGTTTCCGGGTCGAAAACAGTATCCCAGCGAAATCGACCATCCTGATTCTTCTCAACAACACCATTTTCAGTTACAATGCCATCGATCAGTGCTGCAGGTGTCACATCGAAGGCTGGATTCCAGGCGTGAGTTCGTTTAGCTGCTATGCTAATTTCCTCAGTGTAGTGTGCTGCAAGCAGCTCTTGACCTTTGAGCGACCTGTCGAAAGCAGGGCCTTTCATCCTCGTCATTTCATTGGACGGACGCTCCTCGATTTTAATGTCCGCGCCTGTGTCCGTACCCTGATCGATCGTTGTCCGAGGTGCTGCGACAAGGAACTTTATGTTATGGAAACGAGCTAATATCGCCAACGCGTAGGTGCCAATTTTGTTCGCAGTATCTCCGTTGGCAGCTACTCTGTCTGCCCCCACGACTACTGCCACAATATTCTCTGACTCGCCCTTCTGCCGAAGAAGAGCTGCGGCCATCGAGTCTGTTATCAGCGTGGCGGGGATATTGTCGTGTATGAGCTCATACCCTGTCAGGCGGGATCCTTGGTTATATGGCCTTGTCTCCGTATAGAAACAACGCCGCAGCGAGTTGCGAGCACGGAGTGTTCGAACAACCCCCAGTGCGGTCCCATGACCAGCCGTTGCCAAGGAACTATGGATGTGATCAGCCAGTTGCCAATGCTCAATACATGCCAAGTGTACCCTTACCCAGTATTGCAGTGCGTAAGTACACTGACTGGTTTTTCAGCGCTGGTATTCTTCAAGATCCAGTTTGCGCCATGTTCTCCTATGTTCTCGTTATCCTGCACATCATCAACAAGCATCTGCTCCGCGGCCTCAATATATGCTTCGATCACGGTCGAGCGAGTTGCACCAGGCTCTTCAAACGCAGCCCAAACCACCCTTTCTAGTTTTCTGGCGGCGTCGGCAAGATTCACAGCAGTAGGCCTGCTGGTGACGAGATATTTTAGGTTGTGGGAAAACCATGACGGAGTGAATGTATCTCGCCCAAGGGCTCGCTCAAGGGTGCGATGATCTCGCCTTGTTTGTTTGTAATGATCGCCCCACACTGCTAGACTCAGAGCAGCTACAATGGCTATCGCAGGAGCACCTCGAACCTGCATCGATCTGATAGCATTGCGGGCATCTTCAGGCCCTCCAATATTAATGTACACCTCTTGATGAGGGAGTTTCAGCTGATCAAGGATCGCGAGCTCGCCCCGCTTGTATCTAATGGCTTGCAGAACCATAGCTGAAGAAGCTTACGATGACAGGATTAAAGGATTCTGCAATGACCGGTCAGCCTGTCCGCAACCTCAAGCAGTCACCTAGGGGTTGAACAATAACCTTCTAGAGCTGTGCCTGTTGTCGTCATAAAAAGTTCTTCAACTTTCTTCCGCATGTGATTACGGGGGATGACCTCACCTACCTTGATGCAAGATTGCAAGCGAATCCCTTTGGAGTGCTTCCAAGGCTTCATCCGCTGACTAAGGTACCTTACCTACCTAGGGTTAAGTTGCCTCAGGACCTCAGACGTGTAACTGTAGCTAGCCCCGAAGGGGCTAGCTTGCACTAACCTATTTCGGGTAAGCCGCGGTAGCTAAGCCCCTTCGGGTTAGCTGCCTTGCTTACTACGTAAGGTGCTGTTACACCCGTACGCTGCGTAGTCATCCAGAGGGTCCCTAACCCGAAGGGGCTTAGGGGAAGTAGCTAACCCGAAGGGGCTTAGCTACGGAAACACGTCTGAGGTCCTGAGGCAAGGGTTAAGTGGGGTTAAGTGGGGTTTGACATGTGACATGCTCATTCACAAGCTATCGCTCACGTTATTTTCATCAGATTTATCTCGTGCCTTTTTTTCTTCATTCTTGTCGTTCTGCTTGTGATTTGCATCATCACTTTTTTTCATCATCTTCGACATATGCATTGCACGAACCTTCAGCGAGCTGAGTTTCTTTTTAGTATATGCGCGGCATATGTCGACTGCGACTCTCACATTCAAATCATTTAGTCAATCTGTTATCTCATTCGCTCGTTTTTCAGCGTCGATGCTTTCGTCGTTCATCGATGTTTCTTTATGCTCAGTTGATGCTGCGCATATGCACTGTTGAGGCCTTCGATGACTCGATGTCAATCTTTTTGTGGCCTCGCTTAATGATCTTGGCATATGCTTCGCATAGGTAGTCAAGTCTTATTTCCGACCCCGGCTCAACCCCTCGCCAGCTGAAACCCGGGGTTAAGTCAGTACGCGTGCCTATCACCACATGTACATGTACATGGCAGCCTTGGCAGGATGCGACAACCTCAGCCGCATTGCAGATTTGCCATATAGAGTCTAGGCAGCTGGACAGCTGTCACTTGGGGGCTGAAAGAGGGAGATGTGCCGGGACACTTCATGTGGACATGGTCCACTGGACAATGTCCCTCAGAGATCAAAGGATGCTCCGCCTCCTTCAAGCCTTCGAGCCTTCAGCTTACTCGCTCTTTTCGACACAGACCGATTTTCAGCATCTGCAGTATCACCCAGCATGTGTCTCAGGTTGTTTTAAGAGCTGAACCTCGGACATGCGAGACCAATAACTTTGTACTCCGTATCTATGCCTGAAGAAGGTCTGCCTGTGAGATAGTCAATCAGGCTGACTATACTGGTAACGCCTTTATGAAACAGCATGAACTTAGAGCTGGGAAGCTTTTTTGTGAAAATGTTCTGCACCCTCACTTGCGGACCTCGTGAGGTTCTCGGTCTTTTCTGGATTTGCAATGCGACTTCTTCGATATCTCGTCTCTAGCACGCTTTACTTCTGCACTGTGAACAGTCAGCCTTTGCAACTGCTTGAAAGCGATGTTCTTGACCACGGCTACTTAGCTAGCAGCCTCGTGGCTCGGCAAGCTCCCGCCGTCGTAGCAAGCTCTGACTTCTACCGACGAGCCTACCACGCCTGTATGTTGTCATCTAAAAGGCATATTTCCGGTTCAATTTCTGATTGAAGGTCTAGCTGCTGTTGTTGGAAATTGGATCTACATAGATGGCGGGGAATTTTCATATAGGAGCAATGGAAACGTTACTTACCAATATTGTATGCTCTTTCTGCTATTGCCATTTGCTCTGTACTCACCTTGTCCTTTCCAGCGACAACTACCCTTGCCATCGACCTATCCAAAACATGGACGAACTCATCGGTCCAGATACACTCCAATCCCAAACCCGATGCGGTGCCGAACCTGGTTAACCCGTCTCTCTGGTACAGTGAGCAAGACAACGTTCTTTACGCTGGATTTGCTGGAAGGATCTCGCTTTATGCAGACCAACCTCCGCCAGTTGAATTGCAGCTATGGTCCCTCAAGCCGGACGGCGCCGGCGGTGGAAGCTGGAATGAAGTGTATGGCACAAACAACTCCGCGTTCGGATCCATAACGCGCCTGTGGAGGCCTATGATGGCTTATGGCGCTGACAGTGCCTTCCTTCTTGGTGGGACGGAAGATTTCCTGACAACGCCTGAAACGGCAGCCAAGGTTGGTGGCGAGGTAGCTCTACCCGGGCTTGTGCAATTCAATATGACAACAAAGACATTCTCAAACTCAAGTGCAGCTGGGTATCAGACGAATGGGACTGCAGAGCGGGGGGTCATGCACTACGTGCCTTCCTTCGGGCCGAATGGGCTATTTGTTGTAATGGGCGGCGACTACATTATTCCTACTGATCTTCGAGATTTTGGGACGATTTCGATCTTCGATCCTTTATCAAAGAAGTGGTATCAACAAGCTACATCTGGGAGCATTCCAAAAGCACGAGTCGAATTCTGTACAGCGGGTGTTAACTCGACAAACAGTACCTATGAGATGTACGTATCTTGTTCTCCTTGTTATATTCCTTGGTTGTCTAGTGTCGGGAGTATGGTTACGGATGAGGCTAATCTTAGTCTATCACAGCTTTATGTACGCAGGGTGGAATGGAAATCTTGGTGCCGCCGCAATTCCGTATGACGAGGCCTACGTCCTCACTTTACCAGGCTTCTTTTGGATCAAGGCAAAGTATCCAGCAGCACACCCTCGACATGGCTTGACCTGCAATGCTGTTGGCGGCAGTCAAATTCTCACCGTTGGTGGCGTGGACACTGATACCACTCTAACGCACACTGGCAGCGGACTGGAACTTGATCAAGCTACCTTCTCTCAATCTCCAGACCCCTTCACGCAAGGACTTGCTATTTTCGATATGACGACTTTGAGCTTTGCAAGCCAATTCACTGCTCCGCCTCCGCCTTATGTGCAGTCTGATCCGGTCCAGAAATATTACGCGCAAAAGTGAGTCCGATACGGTTTCGATGTTCAATAGTAAATTCATATTAATCTATTGCAGCATATCCACGAAGTGGACCTCTCCAGCAATTGCATCGCTCTTCCAAATCACCCATTTTACCAACGCAACAACTCCTCTAAACAACAACCTCCCCTCCACCACCACCAACAGCACCTCTCCCACCCCAACACCATCCTCTTCCTCATCCAAAACAAGCGTCGCGGGCATCGCAGGCGGTGTCGTTGGCGGTGTTGTCGGATGCGCTCTGATCGGCGTCTTCTCATTTTTCCTCATCAAGCGCCGGAGAGCAAACAAAGCTGCAGCTACTGCTCATTCCGACGTGGCTAATGGAGATTACCAAAAACCTCCAACGAATCCCAAAGGCTTCCACGAGATGTACCAACAACCTCCAGAGCTGGCGGGGGGGAAGCAGGATGAGATGCGCGCTGAGCTACCGGAGCAGGGCATGTTTGAGCTTGATGGAGCGGGTTACTCTGGGAATAGGGGGTTTTATGAGCCGGCAAAGGAGCCTGTTGGAGGTGCGGAACACGAGAACAGCCACGATGTTGAAATAATAACGGAGCCAACCCACGAAGCGGTTGAGGAGCCATTTCACAAGCAAGTCCGGGAGGCCGTCAAGAAATCGATGGCGCAACCACCTAGACATCCAATCCCCCCAGCAAACGGCGAAGTCTCCCCCCTAAAACCCGACATCTCTCCAGTCTTAGACCCCGCTGAAAAAAAATCAACGAAAACCCCAACTATAATCCCAGTGTCGCAAATGAGCGACCAAGTCTCGCCGATAGAAGGCGACATTTCCCCTTTCAATGACGGGGTCTCGCCAGTGACGGGACCAGTCGGGACGGGGTTGAGAAAGAAATCGATTAGGGACAAGGCGCTGCCGCCGGAACCGGCGCGACGAACATGACCTCGGGCTACTGGGTTTGAATCATAGAATCAATAATGAGTGAGGAAACGGGATGCATTTAATAATAGCATTATGGCGTTGCTTGCCCTTCTGACCTTCAACTCCGAAATCCAAAGACACCGAGATAGCGAGAGCATCCACGTGGAAGAAAATGCGTAGAACGCTAAATGTCTGTCATCGTCGATTGACAATACACAGCTGTGTCAAAACACGCCCCCAACACCGTAGTTGCGTGACAGCGGCAAGAAATAGAGAGCGCTACCTACCTATCTATGCTCAACTTGCAAGTAGCCTCCCACGTGACCCACTATGCCAACGGCGAATTCCGCTCGCGTACCTGTCGATCTCCTCACCCTGCCATGCCACTCTGCATGAAACAGCAGATCCGGGGTCGTAAGCGAATGGCGTTTCTTGGCACCTCTGTACCCGTCCGAATCAATCTCCCGCACATATGCTGTCCTGGGTTTGGGTTTGGGGGATTGTGGTTACGGTATTGTTGTACGTACAAAACGAATGATAACTCGTTACCTAACACCTCGTACGGGCCGGTTGGTGATCTACTTGCTACCTAAGAGTAAGATGATGAGGGTAAGGGGCGAGGGTGAAAACTGCCCCCAAGCTATGGGCGAGCCAAGACTTTGGGGATTTTGTTTCGCCCCCGTTGGGGAGGAGGGGTTGGGGTATATAGTAGGGAGATAGGTCTGCTTTTTGGTGGGTATTGGCTTTGATATATTTTTGCCACGGAATAAAACAACACCCACTCAGCCGATCAAGGAATCAGAAATCATACAATGCACTTCACCCACCCGCTCCTCTGCCTGGCCATGGCGACCATGACCCACGCCCTGGTCCTCGCCCCCTCTCCTCTGGAACCACGGTCAATCGGCGGCGCATGTTCCACCCCCGACGGCGCTGGGACCTGCCAATTGACCTCCGACTGCACCACCCAAGGCTTCAACCTCGCAGGATACTGCCCCAACGATGCGACCAACGTGCAGTGCTGTGTCAAGAAAACATGCAGCACCTCGTCCGGTTCCGGCATTTGCATGAACACGGCCGACTCCTGCGGCGGGTCGTTTGTGTCTGGCGCCTGCCCGGGAGATAGTACGATCAAGTGCTGCGTTGGTGGTGGGGCTGCGCCGCCTCCTCCGCCTCCGACTGGGGGCACTGGCTCTGCGGTCGTGAGTGCGGCGGTCAAGGAAGAGGGTCTGCCCTATGTCTGGGGCGGTGGAGGCTGCGCTGGTCCCTCCGGAGGAGGATTCGACTGCTCAGGTGATTTCCCTTCTCCTGACTTACCATTATTGCTCTCAGGTTCTAATTTATTCCCTTCCAGGACTCACCCAATATTCTGTTTGCCAAGCCGTAGGGAAAACTATTCCGCGCACGGCACAAACCCAATATTCCTCCTCCATGGGTAGGCACATGCCGCGCGCGGACGCCCAAGCTGGTGATATGATTTTCTGGGCTACGAATGGAGACTGCGCTGGGTCGGTGGCGCATGTCGGAATTTTCATGAAGCCCGGGTGGATGGTTAATGCTGCTCATACTGGTACCCCAGTAAGGGAGCAGGCAATTTGGACGTCTAGTGGTGGAGAATCAATCTGTCCGGATGCTGTTAGGTGAGTAATCGTCGATATCCTTCGGGTTTGTTGATGACAATTAACACTGTACTAGGTTCTGGTGATTTATCTTCGAGCTTGAGCTTCAGAGGGTATGAAATTGACATTGAAGCTGGGAGAGAGCATCGTACGCATTCTCTTAGAAAACCAACCAAATGTCTTTCCAAAGAGAAAAGACCCAGATTTTCTTGTTAAAGCTCTACAAATTTGCAACGATCATCGACAGCCTCTTTGGAAATCGCTTTTGTAACGAAATTGTCTCCATAAGAATATAAAAGTGTATGAAACTTCTAGCTTCAAGCTTCCATACTGCATCTATTAGAACCAGCCAGCTGTAGTTCGATTGTTCACGTCTCGCTGAACACCAATGAATAGGTCAAACCATCAGGGAGACCGATCACTGACAACGGGATAGTCGAGCAATAGATTTCATAAGTAAGAACCATCGAACGGACGGAGAGTTTATGTATTGGTTCAGACTTTACAGCATTGCCTAGTATTGTGATGAATGCTCTTTTTTCGTTGCAAACGAAGCTGTTGAAGTACATCCGGCTTTCTCTTTGGTGTGTATCGTTGTATCGTTGTATCCGAAAGTCTAGTTCAGTTTTCGGGTTTTAGCGAATTTGGCGGGGAAAACCCACAAATCAGCCTCAAATTTGGTGCAAATAGAGCAAATACCTAGATATCATCCCCACACCCCCAAAACACCCCCAAGCTTCATTTTTGAAGCTATACAAACCTCAGCCTCACACGGGGGCAATCCTAGATAGTCAGAATGCCCCCCAGGCGTACCGGACGCAAAAGGGCTCCCTCCAAGGCCCTGCTTCACCTAGATGCACCCAAGGCTTCCAAGGCACGCAAAATCGCCCCCGTACCTAAGGATTCTATCGTATCTAAGGATCCTATCGTACTTTCTTCAGAGGCAGAGGTCTTCTCACCCCCGACGCTTTCAGATGTAGAAGACCTTTCTTTGCTCAGGCTTAATTCTCTCAAGACTCCTCAGCTTAATCCTCTCAAGATCTCTCAGACTTCTCAAGCTGTCAACGTAAACGCACTCATCTCGAGCGAGCTTGTGATCTTTGTTGCTAAGACTGCTGCTACTCTTTGTTACGAGCGTACCAAGGCTGAACAAGGCTGAAGCCCTAATCAATTCGCAGTGAACGCTAGCGAGTTCCCTGCGTAATGATTAGGGCTAACCAGCGAACTAGTCAGGTTTGGCCCAGATATGGCCCAGATATGGCCCAACACCCTTTTCCTTCCCCAACACTCTTTTCTTTCACCAACATCTTGTTCATCTACATCACATTCTTCCCGTGTCACAAACACATCCCTTTCGGGCCTAGCGCAGCCTCTGAACATTACATAAATAGAAGCTTTTGTATCAACCTTCTTCTGTATTCTTAATATTCAGTTATAGCTATCTCTAAAGATCAAGCACTATCAATCCTGACCTTCACTGATTGTATCATCTAGGCACGGTCCTGACATTATATTAAGAATCCGTTAACCACACGATACTGGTCTCATTACTCATTCAACATACTCGTCTAGGCAGAACGAGTCTAAAGAAATTCGTTTACCTGATGATCGACGATAATTGAAAGATAGAACAACACTAGAGGGTTGAATAGAATCAACGACGAGACTGTTTGAATTGCTAGACTACTTATTGTTCATTAAGTATGCAAAGTTCATTCGATTACGAGAATCACGATAAAGAATCTTCGTGAATTGCTCAAGGATCAAATCGATCAATAGATTCAACGATAAAGAATCTTCGTTGTTTGCTAGAGAATCAATCAAATCAATCAACAAACAAATCTCATCTTTTTTGTTGAAGATTAAACATCACTCTATACGTCTTTCTTCTTCAATCGTCGAGCATCGTCATTCGTTCGATTCTCTTTCAAAACAAACCTCATCATGTTTAGTCGTTCGCTCACTGAAGAGCGTTTCGAAGAATTTCAAAATCGTTTCTCTCAAACCTCTGATGCTGATTCATTGAAATCACGAACGAAACCATCAAGTGCTGCATCATTCATTCATGAAGATGATGAATCATTCGCTGAAACGATAATACTCTTCGTGTTCTACGAAATCTGAAAGGCTCGAAGCCTAGTTCTTGATAAAGAAACAGATCGACTCTACGAGTTAAATAAACAACAAGAAGACGAAATCAAAGAGTTGAAGATTAGACTTCAAGCTAAAGAAAACACTTTTTCTGATTTCATCTACTCTGAGCGTTCTAGATCTCAAAAAATACCTGATTCTTCGCTGTTTACTGATGAAAAGAATTCTACTTGAGAGAACTGATACGAAAAAATTCAGAATAAACTAGAGATCAACGTCGATCTCTTTTCTAATGAATGAGTCAAATTGAACTATGTACATTCTAGATTATTCGATGACGCAGCTGAGATCACTCAAGCTAGACGCGAACATGACTGTGTCAATCTTTATAGAATCATCAACGATCTTTTGAAAGAGTTAGCTCAGTTGTTCGATGATTCAAATAAGAAAGTCAACTTTCGTAGAGAATACTACAACTTGATTCAAGAATTCAAGAAATTCAGTGAATTCTATACTCAGTTTCAACGTCTATTTTTCTATCTAAACTATCATGAGAAGCAACTGATCGCTGATCTGAAAGATAAAATACATCTTCGTCTTCGATCTGTTTGAGTAGATCAACTAGTTCAATCTGATTCTCTAAAAGAAATTCGTTTCTATCTGATTCATTTGAATAATGATCAGCGAGTCATTCGAGAGATCAAAGACAAGATCAAACGCGTCGATGATCTTTCTAAGACTATCTTTCATAAAGCGACTGTTGTCACTCAGTCAGTTGATCACTTGAAGTTTGATCAGCTAAAGTCGCGCGACGCGATTTTAACTAGCGTCAAAGAAGCAGACATTCTAGTCAAAAGCTGTTTCATATGTCATAAATCAGATCATAGCTCTAAAGAGTGTCTCGATTGATCTACTAGAATTAATGCAGTGAACAATGAATATGATCGCTTCGATTTCAATTCGAATTTCGATTCAAAAAACTAGTCATCTCTTCAAAAGTCATCAAAGAAATAGAGATTATATCTTTGTGCAAACTAGACGAAATTCTATCGAAAGAAAATTACTTTGAAAAGTCGTTTCTAATTGACACTCATTTCATCTCTTCGAATCAATCTTTCAGTCTTCGTTCTTTAATAGACAGTGATTCAATCGTCTACATGATCATACATTCTAATCTAGTCGATAAAGTATGCGAGAAACTGAGAATTCAATCTATATCACTGACAAAAGAGAAGCTAATAAGAGATTATGATGAAAAGATATTTAAGAAGATCATCACTCATAAAATTCTACTCAATCTCATCATCGAAAGTCATAAGAAATTGACTGTATCAATGCTGATAGTTGATATCAATCATCATGAAGTCATATTGAATAAGTTCTGAATGAACAAAAACGAAATATTATTGAATATGCAAAACAACGTCATTTTTTTTCAAATCAATTGAATACTTCTATTTTGATTTTTTCGATCTCTCTCAATTCAAAGCACTCAAGTTGATCGCGATCATCTTCGCTCTCTTTAATCATTCAAACTAAGATCTTTATGATGCTCAAACAATTTATTTGAAAAGAGTCATTCTCGATTTGAAGCATAGATGCAGCTTCGTTCAAAACACTGTTGAATCATTCAAAGAAAGACAAGATCGAAGTCTTTGCTCTATTCATGATGAACATCAATAGAAAAATCGCGTACAATACTCAGTGCAATTTGAACGTTCTAAACATCTCTTCAATCAATGAAACGACTCAGAATTTGAAAGATATTAAAGCAAAGCTGTCATCAAAATATCATGAGTTTCTAGATGTTTTTGATCGAGTTCAATCGAATAAACTACTCTCTCATCGCTTCTACGATCATAAAATCGAGCTCATCAGTGATTCAACGTTTTCTCGCTGTCGAGTCTATCAAATGTTCTCTGTCAAACTTCTGAAAGTAAAGAAGTACTTAAACGAGAACCTGTCGAAGAAATTCATCACTTCTAGTCAGACCTTCTATTTCTTTCCCGTTCTATTCGTTCTCAAAGCAAATGAAGATCTTCGATTCTGCATGAACTATCGAAAGCTAAATGTCATTTTCAAAAGAAATAGATATTCTCTATCGCTGATAGACGAAATCATTGATAAAATAGTGAGTTGCAAGCATCTGACTAGATTGAACATCATATCAGCGTTCAACAAACTTTGAATGCATTTCAATAGCGAGAATTACATCACTTTTATCACTGTTTTAGAAGCATATAAATACAAGATGCTATCATTTGAACTGACTAACGAATCGATCTTCTTTCAGCAATATATGAATGACGTTCTATGAAACTTTCTGAACGACTTTTGTCAAGTCTATCTAGATGACATTCTCATCTATAGCAAAACGAGAAAGAAGCATAGAGATCACGTCAAACTAGTATTGAGTCAACTACGTGAAGCTGAACTACAGATGAATATTCGAAAGTGCGAATTCAATGTAGAAGAGACTGTCTTTCTAGAAGTCATCGTATCAGAACTAGATCTTCGTATGAATTTCAGCAAAGTGACAGTCATAGTCACCTGAATCACTTCGACCAATCTAAAAGAAATTCAAGACTTCGTGAGATTTGTTAACTTCTATCGTCGTTTCATTAAAAACTTCTCGAAGCTAGTCAAACCGTTTACTCAGCTGACTAGAAAGAACACATCTTTTGTTTGAAACAAGATCTGTGTTCAAGTCTTTGACAATCTAAAGAAACAAGTCAGTTCAACCTCAGTACTTCGTCACTTCGATTTCAAACGACAAGCTATTTTGAAGATCGATGCTTCAAACTATGTAAAAGATGAAATACTATCTCAGTACGATGATGAGAAAGTTCTTCATTCGATGATCTTCTACAGTAAAAGCATGATTTTCGCTGAAATCAATTATCACATCTATGACAAGAAATTGCTAGCCATTATTCGATGCTTCGAACACTGACGACTTGAGCTGAAATGCATTGAACTACTCATTTAGATGTTCATCGATCATCAGACTTTAAAGATTTTCATGAAAAACAAACAGTTGAGTCGATGACAAGTCAACTATCTGAACATTCTATCGAAGTTCAACTTTCAGATCATCTTTAGATCAGGCAAAATGAACACTAAAGTCGATGCTCTAATGAGAATGTCTCTAGTGAACGTCTTTGAATCAGCTCAGCGTCTTGAAGATCGTTTTCAGACTATTCTGACTTTTGATAAAGTTGATGTTCTATCTATTGAATCGAAAGCAAATCTCTATCAACGAGTATAAATGATCAATCAAACAAATGAGCTCTGCAGCGAATATAGACAAGCTATAAACGAAAACAAGCTCAAATTTCATATCACTAAACTGAAGAACTGCGAAATCATTGACGACGTTTTATTTAGAAAAAATCTACTGTGAATCTCTGAGAACATGCACACGAAATTACTACAAGAAGTGCATGATCAATCTTCAATTTTTTACTTCGACAATAGATGAATCATTAATCTAGTTCAGCATTTCTACTATTGATCAGATCATCGAGTTACTATTCGACGATACATTCGAAACTGTCATGCTTGTCAGCGAAGCAAAGTTTCTAGAGATAGCATCAATGAACTTCATCATTCTCTTTCAATTTCACAGAAACGCTGAAAAGATATAGCTATGAACTTCATCACTGAACTATCTCTGTCAGAAGGCTATAACGTCATTTGCACAATCATATGTCGTCTCATCAAAGAACGTCACTATGTTTTCTGTCATTGAGAAGACAATGACATCTCAGTCGAAGAAACGATTTGAATCATGCTATGAAACGTCTATCGACTGCATGATCTACTCAGTTCTATTGTTTCGAACAGAGACTTTCAATTCATATCGACTATGTGAAAAAGTCTTTGCAAGCGACTGAGAATCACAGCTAGTCTATTCACAGTCTATCATTTTGAGATCGACGATCAATCGAAACGAGTCAATCAAGACGTCGAACGAGAACTTAGAATCTACTGCAATTACATGCAGAACGACTGAGTCAAATGAATATCTATGATG
>JAABVA010000662.1_pt1 | contig 41713 bp, 50 predicted proteins | sample 5560331 | NCBI WGS metagenome assembly JAABVA01 (sample SAMN12812661, study PRJNA571458) | rock metagenome | isolation source: Antarctica rocks | place: Antarctica: Victoria Land, Mt New Zealand sud | collected 2016-01-07 | reverse complement strand
ACATGTTTCGCGCGGATCGTTGGAGATGGTACTGAGCTTTGCCGTCTTTACCCCCCCCCCAAAAAAAAGAAAAAAGTAAAATCATACAATGAATGAATACATCACCATTACCCCCCGCGCTCTCTCTCTCTCTCTCGCTCCCGAATATTCCCCGTTTCGAGATCGCTCACATCTGCGGGTTGGCGATGGAGGTTGTTGCGCGGGATAGTACCCGTCTTTTGGTGTTCGGCAAAAAGGGGGGACTGATCAAAATCCGACTTTTGTCATCATCTCTGCTACGCTACCACGTTTATTTTCGCATTTTGCTTCGAAAAATTGGCTTTAAAATCCATCGCGCATAAGAAAGCTCCATGAAAAAAAAAAAAAGTAGAATCGTTTCGAACCCCCGCGGTCAAGAGCCCTTGTTGGCGACTCCCTCTTGGGGGAAAAAGTTTCGCATCGCTGAGCGTTTACGCTGCGGGCCAGGCTTCTGCGTTAGCATTGCCGTGTGTCATAAAGCTCGAGAAGGCAAAAACAAGAAAAAAAAGGGACGAGGCAGACGGAGGGCTAAGGCGGGCATGGATGGGTTGTGGGCTGGTATTTTGTAAAATAAAAGAAAGGCCGGCGGAAGGCAGGTATGTAGGATGATAGATGGACTGGGGGGGACGTGGATGATTTGCAAAAGAGAGGGGTGTTTTACTGCGAGATGCCAAACTTTGAAGCACCGCTTACTGATGGATTGATGAAATGTGAGAGGAGATGTGGGACTGTGGGAATGCTTTTGGGCTTCGGATATTGCAAGTCAAATGAAGTTTTGGAAATGGGACGGGGGTAGATTTCCCCTATTTTCCGCGAACTAACTAGATATGATTGTGGCCGGGTGAAAGCTGCATCATGCACAAAGACGAAGCAGGCGAATCCTCCACTAGGCCCGTATGTGTGTGTGGTCTCCCGCTTGGGGGTGTAAGATGAATATGATGGTTAGAGATCGAAAGCCACATGAACAAGCTTCTGCCGTATGAAAGCGATATAAGTGCCAGCTCATGCCTTTCGAACTGCGATCTGCAATCACGGGAGGGCATTCGCACGCTGTTCCAGGCGGGACTCGCCTCGCATTTATCCAGATGTTTGGTATCCGATGAAATAAAAGAGAGATAACGCGGCCGGGGGCATCGTTGTCATCTCTATTGTTCACATCCGTTGGCTGTTCGTCGTTTCTAACCTCATTGCCTTGCACCAAAACCCTCCTGCCATCATCACTATTCCGATAATACCACTCCACCACTAGCTCAACATAGGAAGCAGGTCGTCACGGGGGGGGCATTCAGCCGCATTCATTGCAGCTGGTGAACCCGCTTCAATCAATCCTCAGTGCTGAATTGCAAACGTCGACCCCAGCATCAGTAGAGTCTTCAGACTGTCTTTTCTTGGAAGGCAAAACAGCTCACAATTTACGGCCAGCATATCCAGGAACGCATCTGAGACATATTTCGAGGACGAAAACCAAACTATACGGGACGCTATCGAAAACTCGTGAAGAGATTCCCGCGCGCCCGCCATGATGATAGATATCTGCGGGCGACCTCACCACACATGCAGAACCGGGGTGAGCGGCCGTCTCTATGATCGTACAAGACGGGCGAGCGTCGTTGCGATCGGCAGTGCACGACGCAGCACACATTGTCAAACTTTGCTGCCTGGCCCGGCCACTTCCTGGGATTCGAAGTATACGTTAGTAAACTTCTAAGTCTAAGAAAAGTAGTCCGACTATACGCCGACGAGAGCGGTAGCGCCTTAAGTGAGTTAATTTGGAGACAATAATAGAATAGATAATGGCGATTTGCTTGAAGGACATATGGAAAGAAGGGAATTGAAAATGAACTAGATTCGGATTCATGACAAGGTAAAAGACCAAAGAAGAAGAGTGACTTGCCCACCGCTTTACTTCCTTAATTGAGACTTTCTAGGCCAAGAAGAGGAAGAAATAATCAATATAGCGTTCCCCGAGTCATTGCAGACACCCACCTTCTACATCGTCCGATTCCCATCATCCCGCCCCCAACGCCGACGCCAAGGAAGGTCTAACTAAGCTGAGCATATCGCATCCATCTCGAGACAGATTCGCAGCCCTTGTACCGCGACATTCAAGGACCCCCTCCCTTGTTCGCATTCTGAATCGCCTCCTTGCACGCAGCATCAATCGCCGTTCCCAACTCCACATCCTCGATAGCGAATTCAGGCGCAACCACGGCGAGCGCATCGATAAGTCCATTGATGAAGTCGCAAGCAAATCCTGCGCCCGGAGCCACGTTGAAATCCCGTTCCGTGTCCAGCCACATGAATAATGCTCTGTGTAGCAATTTCCCCCTGTCGCGGACTGCATAGCAGTTAAAGCGGCGCTGTTGATCATTGCATTTCGAAGCGAGGTAGCGTTGTACTGGCCTGCGGTAACTTTCACCTCCAGCTGGCCTGCCTTGTTCAATTCATCATCTTCGGGATCCTTTTACCATATTCCATCAATCTTCACTGTCTGGTCGGTACAATTCGTCATGCTCGCAGTCTGGGTTACTTGAGGACAGATGCTCGCAAGGGCGCTGGAGGTTGAGGAAGACAATGCCATTGAAGTTAAGGTTCCAACATGCACAGCAGAATTTCCGACCTTCCCCTAGGCTTTGGGCGTTTGTGGGAGGCAGTTAGGCATTGTAGTGCACCCTTGGTTGTTTTTGCCAGCTACGGAGCAGACTTCACATCCCGCAGAGTTGGTAGTCAGCGGCTCTGGAAGAGCAGTTTTTATGATTTGTGCTTTAGCATCCGGAAGGGACGCGTAGTCACAGCTGAGCAGAGGACCCTTAGTGAACATCCAACTAATATATGTTCATGGCGGGACACACCTTTTCGTGGGGTCATTCAGAGCACCTGGAGACGCTGATAGCACGGGTAAAGTCACGGACCCCTGGCAGACGCAATACTCGGATTCCACTTCGGGCTATTGATGTTGAAAATCAGCATATTTACCTCTAGACAAGCATCGAAGCTCAAATGTACATACTGTCGAGTCCTGATGATCGCAAGATGGCTTTGCCGCCGGCGGAGAAGTAATTGCTGGCGCAGAACTAGCCGGCCCGTCAGCTGGACAGGCTGTGGGCTCATCTCTTTTGTATCTATATTTGGCCCCGGCAGGTCCTGGAGGCGGTGCAGGTGCTGCAGCAGGTTTAGGCTCAGGCAAAAGTAGCTGCCCGGCGTTGCTAGCTGGGCGTTCGTTGTCGATCGTCCCATCGTCCTTTTTTACCCAGTCTTGATGTTGGGACCATGGAGGAGGGCCGATTTTCGTGAATAGGGGGTCGCCTTCGTCCGTTGGGTCTGGCGATGTGTGCTCTAGATCGACGCTTATGGTCTGCTTAATCTCGGTCTAATGAAGAGACATGGGTTTGCGATTGAGATGGACTTCAGCCATCGGATCTTCTTCGGACATTCCCACACCGGAGACATGCCTTCGCTCTGATCAAGGGGAAGGGACTGCGGAAGGTACATAAGTTGCGTTGTAAGGTTGGCAATTTGTAAAGGAGCCACAGGTCTACGTTAGGATTTCCCGTGGCATCAAGGTGGAGAGGAAGAGGATTTTGAAAGGCTCCCTTCTGCCCTCCTGCGTTGGCTTGTGGGTCGCCATTATAGTCGAGAATAACCACATAGGCTGTGTCTGTCGAGACTTGGGCAAAAACTTCGAGGGCACGCGCAAGGTAAATGTCTTGCCGGTTCACGCTCTTGTTAGGACCGTCGGTTCCACGGTTCGCATCGTCCGCCATCGAATACTTGGGCTCCGCCATTTGGATCACGTTTTCGACGTAAGCGGCGTCTAGCGCGTCGTTGAACATGGTTCCTTGAGGGTCCAGCGAGTCACAAAAGGGTCTCGCATCTTTCGTGCGAGCTCCGAAAGAATAAAACACTGGATTTTTCCCCACGTTTCCGCAAGCTTTCATGTCGGCGGCAAGGCACTGTTGGTTGATTTGGAGTCAGCGTTGCCTATCTCGGACGATGATGTGGTCTTAGGACATAGTTGGAGAGCACGTGGAAGGTCTCTAGGTCGCACTACCCCTATATACATTGTCTTGCATCTCTACTCGGTCCTGCAAAGAGATCTATAGACCTAAAATGACGTACCTCGACTGTGGGAAAATCGACTTTCGATTGGTCACAAGCCCAGCCACCATCTGGTGCCCACTTTTCATTACCGGGACTAATTGGGCGATTCTTGCATTGACGATAGTCTGCGGGCTTTGCTGGAGGATTTGGAGGCTCATCAACAGGGTCCTTACAACACCAGAGACACAAGAAATTCACGGCGTACGCGTGATAGACGTGAGAGCTTAGAACACTTAATACCAGAAGGGAGACCACCGATTGACGAACCATTATGAATGAATGAATAGATAAGATTGGATTTCAAAGAGAGAGATAAAAGCTTTGTGGAAAGCTATGCTAACGAGATCACGTATGTGCTTGGATGCAGGAAAGAAAAAGGCCTTCCACCATATACATATATAATCATCGTTCTCAAGCGACGTGATGGCGAAGCAAGAGCGACCCGAAACAAAGCAACAGCTGGAATTACAAAGGACTGCATTCAGGATGGAAACCAACATTGAGTCTGCGTAAATACTGAATGAAATTAATGCTTTTGTTGCATACCGAAAGACGACTTTTCGTGCGGCGCGCTTCCAATTCGGTTACCTGAAATCGTGCCACACTGTTAGTGCGGTGTTTCCTTACTGCGCATTCTAACATCCTGATCCATAGGCTCAATCCATTCGAAGGCTGGTGTTGCAAGTGGGAACAATTGGAATGGGTCTTGCCTCCGTCAGGATCCCAGACTCTTTTCCGAACGAGTTAGACACAAAACTAAACCGCTTCGAGGTTAGCTTCGCTTATTGCGTGCACCTGGTGCTTCGTTCACACGCCTCATACTTTACCACTTAAGATGAAGTATTTTGATATAATCCCTAAACTCGGATTCTTCGAAATGAATGCGCAGACATAATAAGCGCTAGTTCAAAGTTTGAGATTCTGAGGCAAGAGGGATCCTTGCTCTGGTGATCAGCTTCTGGACTAATCGGTTTTACGCCGTTGGCATTTACCTTCACTTGGTCGTAATTCTACAGTGGCTCGGGTGCAGAATTGAATTCATCAAGCCTTGACTGCTTACAATAGGGCCTATACCTGTGAACAATCGAAAACATCTTGAAGGGTGAGAGACCGCATCTACCACCTTCCGCCATGGCTTCATCCCATTCCTCGGAGACTGCGGTTGAATCCGTGGACTCTCAGAAGGACCAACATACCCAGAAAGAACAGCCGGACGAACAGGGAATCTATCTAAATGAGGCCGAGTTAATAGCGGCTTGCGCATCTGGTGATCTGTGTAGATTACGCCAGTTGCTCCATTTAGTCGACGAGAACCAAACCGACTTGGCAGTTCCCGAGGATCTTTTGCCCGCGTGGATGATGATCTTCACGGCCGTCGAGCGAAAGCAAACTGGGATCCTCGAACTCCTGCTCAGCACATATCCAAAATGGAATATGTACAACCCCATTATGCTCCGCCAACTCTTCGCAAATCCAGATCTCAAGACCTTTCAGCTTCTCCACTCCCACAACCCCAGTATCATTAACATGGAATTTCAATCGAGTAACTCCACTGCGCTAATGGAGTCATGTGTGGGCGGCAATCCGCTGATACCCAATTATCTACTGGATCATGGCGCCGACGTGAACGACGGTGGCTTTCCCGGCCGGGGTCCTCTTCACGCTGCGGTGTCCCAGATGCAGCCTGTAGCGCTCGTCAAGAAGATGGTCGATCTGGGTGCTATCATCACGCCCACTGTTTTGTATGCAGCTATACAACAGCAACAGGTATACAGCCTCGAGCTCCTTCTGAAATTCGGCACGTATGACCCCTCGAAGTCGTACTTGAAGATGGCAAGAGAGACAAAGAACGAGAAAATCATTGCGTTGGTCGAAACTCGAGCCAAGAATCTCACAAAGGCGGAAAGGAGACTAGAGGCAGAGAGAGCAAGTTTCAAGAAAGCGGCAAGTGGTAGCAAAAAGTGGTGGCGAGTTTTTAGCTGAAGGACTGATTCTGTGATGGGGGAGTTCGTTGTATGTCTTTAGTGGCGATAAAAGGGTGAGGGGAAGGAGTAAAGGGAGAGGGAGGGGGAGGGGTAGCGGCGATGGGGAAGAGCAGACAAATCTCAGGTGAGAGTTGTGGAGATGAGGGGCTTGGGGGCTTTAAAGATATGCGAAGAACGGTATAGAAGCGTATATGGAGATGGGGATATGAGAGAAGAATAGAAGAAGAAGAAGGCAGCAGCATGCCATTTAAACTCCTAATCAAAAGGTTGCAAATCCAGTGACCAGCTCCTTCCTCAGCGATCGAAACAATTCCGCACTGTGAGACCGCGAGCTTGCTCAGAAGAGAGAGGCTGGCACGAAAGAATTCGTAGGAGAGGCGGTTTTAGTATGCCTGTATGTGTGATGAAATAATTTTCTTCAAGACGTGCTGGTTTATGTTGCATAGTACTGTAACACTTCTCATTGGGAGGATTCAAGATGTCGGTATTGACGAGGGCGAGGCTGCCAGAAGAATGACAGCGTTGGGAGTCCGGACAGTGGCAGGGAGATGCGCGATGGTGGCGAAGTATTGCTCTCAGTTCTCGAATAATTGGTTTTTGGAGTATTGATTGGTAGGACAATGATAACCCAGTTGTTTCTTGACTTGGATTCCAGTTCCAATATACTGTACACCTGGCAACATAATCCAATCGGCTCCGGACGGAAAGAGGCTGACGAAGCAATTTTGGAAGCTGAACCTCACCGCTATAATTTCGTCATCAGGCGAGGAGTACTTCGTCATCGAATGTAACTTTCGACTAGATTATGCGTTCCTTTGATAACTCCCCAGAGTGAAAGCTTGGAGCTCGAAACAATTATTCCGCAAGGCGTTTTCGAATCTCCAAAGCCAATACGCTCAAGTATATCGACTCAGCGGACCTTGTGCAGTCGAGTAGTACAGTATACCACTTGAGATTCTTTATCACCCAGACCCAGCTTTCCGCTGGAGGGCCCTGTTTGCTGCGCGAGGTGAACTACATGCAATCCGAGCAATCCGAGATGCCCCCCCAACTCGCCGCAAAACTCGCGAACGGCCCAGTCCAAGCGGAAAACGAAGCGTTAAGGGCCTACCAGATGCGGTTGATGCTTCTCGAACAACAACGTCAAAGTCTGCAAGCGATCAAAAGATCTGCAGAGAATTGAACTGAACAGAACATGCCAGGATCATTCCACGGTCCAAGCAATTCTCAGCCTTTTTTTGCGGCACGGCAGACAGCTTTAGGTCAGAGCAGTGGGGCATTTGTATCTACGAACGTTGATTCAGGTGTAAAAGGCACAGGAAAATTACATGAGACAGAAGAGGAAGAGGGCGGAAAGAGTGTGGACGGCATAGAAGAGGACGAAGAAGAAGAGGAAGGAGACGAAGATTATTGTACATGTCGCGGCGTCAGATATGGCAATATGGTAAAGTGCCGGAACGGGGATTGTCCGTATGAATGGTTTCACTCGGGCTGCGTAGGAACAACGAAGAAGCCGGACGTGAGGCGAAACGACGGATATGATGGAGGCATTGAGGGTGTAGGAACTTTTGCCAGAGGCAGCACTTTCGTACCCCGATACCTAGAACAATTGAGGGAGAATTGTGGAAGCCGGATATCTCCATAGCTGGGTAGAATTATTACATCATCATCGCCAGCTCTTGTGGTATACATTGGGAGGGTGCTGGAATGGATGTCCTGTGGATGGAGGGGTGTCTGGCTTGTGCACTCATAAACTGAATCCACGAAATCTGACGCTCGAGGGGAGCGGCCTGGAAGAGTCTAAGCATGTCTCAGAATCGCCCCGAATCCCCATCTTTTTGACTTTCGCCATGGCTCGTAGACTACTGTAGCACGTTTACCGTGCCGCGCTTCGGACGAAGAACGGTGAGCAGCGGAAGGAAGACGCGAAAGACCCTCTTAGGATTTTGGAAGTGAGACCCAAGTGACAAGGAACAATTCTGGTGACGGAGAAGGAACAGTTCGGGTCACACGACGTGTTTCGGACCCCACGAGAACATTGAGCCTGTTCATACAGTGGCAGAAGGCAGCCGTCAACTTATGTGACGTGTGGGGACATGTCCAGAGTTCTGTAAGCAGCTAAGTGCCATTGGTTGGTTGTGTCACTTGCCTCTTACGGAATACCTTACTATCATCTTAACCTTACGTTCATGGACGTTGTAACGCTAGGCCAGAAAAGGCTAACTGAATTCCATCGATCCAGCCACCTCGCGTGTCCGCCAAAAGTACGTACCTACTACATTGTCGATTCTTTGGTGGTTGTTGCTTGATCAAGACAAGGTCGATGTTGTTGGAACGAGTGAACTGAACTTTGACCTGCTAGATTCGGCCACACCAAACGACGATGCATCTGCATGCCGTTCACACATGGACTGCAGGTACAGAACATTATCTTCCCGACATTCAACAACGACCGACGTCATGAAAGTTATTGACCACCCAACCACCCCAAACAGAGCCCCCAAGTCCCGTGATAGCGATAGGTCTAGGTATGTTTGCTTCGAATTATGTATCCGCATTATTCCCGCACTGCAGGAGTACTTCGCACATCTTCCTTCTTCCGATCGAACGCGGAGGCCGTGCGGTCAATTGAATAAATTTCACTCTACCTACGCCACTCTATTCGAAAGAAAGCGCATCTTAGCCGCACATGTCATGCAGCACGATGGTAGATCCAAGGTCCAACTTGCCCTCTTTTGCTCTTTTGCTCTCTTGCCGTAAACGGCCAGACCCAGTAGGTACGAGGAGCAATCGAGGGTTCGCTAAAATGAACATGAAACGCCTTAGCGGCTACTGTATCTTCGAGCTGATATTTGTTATCATTCACTGTTGGTGGGGTGCGCCTGATCAATGGCTTCACCGTTGGTACCTACTTACCTACTTACCTACTTACCTTACCTAGAGACTGCCCCCCCCCACCTTCCCAATGCTTCTGAAAGTTTCGAGTATTTTTACGTCTGCTCCCCACTTACAGTAATACTTGTCCACATTCTCTCATAATCTCTTCCTTTGTAACTGCATGGCTGGGATTCAAAGAGTACTCTCAAGATGTCGTTGTTGTTCTACAGACGTCCCAATTATGTCCGAGAAACCGGGCCCATGGATAGCTTCAACTACCAAAAGTATGTCGAAAAGACCAGACGAGCCATTCCTCCGGAGCTATGTTTCGAAAATGTGGTCGCCAACAGAGCAATGCCGGTAGGCCACTGGATGATTGTGTTAACAACAGAACCTCCATTAATCTCAACAGCCATGCTCTCTCCAAGACTTTATGGGCTACTTGATGAACGTCTCGCATGACGCAGAAAATCTACAGTTCTATCTCTGGCTTCGGGATTACAAGCGCCGCTTCTACGGATTAGCAGGTCGGGAGCAAGCTCTTTCCCCACCGTGGGACGAAGAAGCTTTACCTCATCCATATGGATACTCCGCAGAACCAAATCTCAGACAGTCGGACAGAACACTGGCGAAGACAATGGACTACACCATCAATTTCGACTCCAAAAACATACCACTCTCGCCCATCTCAGACAAGCAGTCATGGATGTCTGGGAAGCTTCGTGGTGACACGATGAACTCGATCGAGTATGCCAATGCTCAGACAGGTCTGAAATGGCAAGCCTGTAGGTTTAGTACATTTAAATGAGGAAACAGAGTCTGATTGTCATAGTTACTATTCAACCGCTCCGTTCAGAGATCAACCGAATAATTACCCACTACCTCGCACCTGGTGCTCCCCGAGAGCTGAATCTCTCCCACAAGGATCGTACAGCTTGCGTAAGCTCTTTCCATTCCCGCACAACTGTTCAGCCAACAGCTAAAATCCTCCAGCTCCACGCTCTTCAACACACGACTCACCCCTCTGCATTCTCCATCCCCGCCTCTGTCATCACCCGCTCTCTTCGTGACTATTCCCACCCAAACTTTATCCATTGGTCCATGTGCAACGGCAACCAGCCCCGCATGGTCTTCGGCCGAGTCCTCGGAGCCGTTCATATTCTTTTCGGTTTCGTCATTGCTATCCTTCTCACTCTTTCCTTCAAGTCCCGCTGGTGGCGCCTATTCGCCGCACTGGCCTGGTTCTTGGGTTTCAGCTTCCTCCTCGCAGGTTCTAATGGGATATGCCTCGTTCTATACGTCACCCATAATCGCCATCTGCGACCATGGGAACGGTACACCACGGACGCCGAGTCGAACTATTCAATGGACGATTCCGATCAAGCTACGCTTGCAGGCTCAGACGTTCTTAGCATGTCTCAAAGCGCCGGTAAGAAAAGGAGACATGTCGCACTCGAAGCATTCGGAACCGCAAACTCATACGGTTCAGAGATATGGGTAGAGAAATACCGGGCGAAGATGATGATTAGGAAAATCTTTGACACGACGGTGTGGGTGCAAAATGAGAGCCTACGACTGATGCAAGACAAGGTCGCTCTGCAGGCACTTATTTGGAGTGTGGTTGTAACCGTGCCATTAACAGTACTGTTTACGGCGTTGCCCAAGGGGCATTTCTACTGAGAAGAGGGTATTCCAGCCCTTCATGCTTTTGCTCATTTGATTGTTGCCAGCAAAAGAAAGTCTAGCGTTCGTCCCTGCTTTTTACCTCGTTTGTTCTTGTTTTCAGCTCATTCCTATTCGCGGCTAGGCTGATGTGAAGTTCCTGATGTCGCTTTTGCTGTTCCACTATACCACCTTTGCAAGCGTTTATTGAGGCGTTCATGTACGGCGTCGAGAAGGCGCTTCATAAATGACTACGCCCTAATAAGCTTATGCACTATCGAGTTACCTATCCAGTCCTATCTCAAGTAAATTTGCGCCAACACCGAATAGGCAATTTATGTTGCCGGACAAACTCTGACGGCTTTGCTTCAGCACCTTCCAGATCTACAGCATACAACTGTATATATGAGCTCGTAGAACAACGTATGTCTAATCGCAGTTAGGATTGAACACCATGTGGTTTTTGCCTAAGATAGCATTTCATCAGCGATATCAGTCCTAACGGCTAGAAATCTTAGCCTATTCTACTATTCGGGATTAGCGTGAATATCCAGCGCGATGACGGTTGGACTTGCAGATAACCGAGCCTTCCAGCATGGGATTATTGTATGACGGCAGCCTGGAACGACTATCTGACGTGTTGAAGGAATCGAGTGTCAAAAGGTAGCCAACAGAATCCAACATTGCGAAAACTGCGGGGGCTAATCTTCCAAGAGTCCAGTCGACAACTTCAGCTTTTGCCAAAACCATGTCAGACAGTACCTCCTCTCCTTCGCAGACTCAGGGCTCCGCAAAAGGTGCTGCCACAGGAGCCACCAAAGAAGCCAATACCGCCACTGTGACACCTAGACAAAGTGCTGATTACCGTGTAACATGCGTTAACTGCCGACAGCGGAAGGTGAAATGCAGCAGGACTCATCCATGTGTGGCTTGCGATCGCTCGGGCCTGTCTTGTACATTTCCGGATCGCGCCCGACTGCCCAGGGGGAGAAAACGGGGGTCCAAGGCTACGAATGGAGAAATACTCAAGAGACTCAACAAGCTCGAAGAGCTCCTTGCCCAGAGTAAGAATAGACAAGAAGGCGACTGTGGCCAAAAGGGCCAGGAAAGAGAACCAGTACGAAAGAGTCCGGAAACGAGCGACCCGAACATTGTCGATGGATGTCGAACTGAACCTTTGGGGGCTCATGAAATTAAGGTGATTGTGAAAGAGGAAGGCGTCGGAGGACTGGATAGATACCTTGGCAGTCAATTCTGGAACAGCCTGACCAGTGAAGTGAGTGGAATAATGTCTCGGGTTTGAATCCTTGAAATGGGTAAACAGTGTTAAATCTGTGGACTAGGTCGAAGGGCTCAGGCAAACGCTCAACGATGACTCCGATGAGCAAGAAGACACCACAACCACCCCAGAGTCTGATAACTCTCGCCAAAATTGGATGTTTGGATCTACTTCGGATGTTGAACCTCTACGATTGTTGCACCCTTCCCTCTCTGAGATCTCTTTGCTGTGTACCCTATACCTTCGAAATTGCGATCCGGTTTACAAACTCCTGCATAGGCCAACTTTACAGAGACAAGTTGCGGCAGCATCTTCTAATCTCGATGATATTCCCGGCGGTAAAAGCATGGAAGCGTTACTGTTTGCTATCTACTACTCGGCAATTATATCCCTTACCCCAGAACAATGTGTGCAGATGTTCCAGGCAGACAAGGACTCTTTGTTGAAACGATATAGACAAGGTGTTGAAGTTGCCCTTGGAAAGGCAGACATCCTGAATAGTACGGAATTGCGTACGCTACAGGCGCTGGTAATCTTTCTTGTAAGTATTTCACGGCAGAGAGCCACAAGCTTCGTAATCTTCAAGCACAGCAAGCCCGCAGGTCTTCGGCGCTGTCCAAATCAATAAGGTGCGACAATGGCTAACAGATAGGTAGTCTAGCGTCCGGGTTCATGATGATACGAGATTTAGCTGGACCCTTACTAGTGTAGCCATCCGCATCGCTCATGCTCTCGGCCTGAATAGAGAAAACGCCAATGCTGGCTATTCACCTTTTACAAAGGAGCTTCGTCGACGATTGTGGTGGATGATTGCTATGCTTGATATACGGTCATCAGAAGATCGAGGTTCAGAAAATATGGTCCTGGAAGGGACGTATAACACGCGAGTGCCATTGAACATCAATGATGAAGATATGGATCCTGATAGCCAAGTTATCACGGAAAGGATAGGGTTTACAGAAATGAGTTTTTCGCGCATCAGTCATGATGTCTCTGTTGCCGTACGGCGGTTCAATCATTATCCGCTGAAGATGGACAGCGAAGAGAAACCACTGTCGCTGACGTTCGAAGAGAGATCACGCATGGTAACAGAGTGTCACCAGCATATCGAAAAGACTTATTTAGTCCATTGCGATATAACTACCCCCATAGCTTTCGTGGCCACCACGGTAGCACGTCTTGTTATATCCAGGATGTACTTAAGTGTCTACCACCCTTTCCGGCAAGGAGCTCGTATTTCTCCACCACAAGGCATGGTAAGAGATAATCTCTTACAGGTTGCTGTCGAAGTCCTCGAGTATGCTCAAGTTCTCGAGCGCGAGCCTACCCTTGCACAATGGAGATGGCTCTTCGGTACCTGGGTCCAGTGGCATGCCCTGGCTGTTACTCTTGCCGCGCTTTGCGTTCAGGATAAAGGCCCGCTAGTGGCTAGAGCGTGGAGAATCGTTGACCTCGTGTATGATGAATGGGCGGTGCGTATAGCAGATTCCACAAGAGGCATGCTGTGGCGGCCGATCAAGAAGCTCATGGGCAAAGCACAAGCGAACAGGCGCGGTGCGACAGCGTTAATCGGAGATCTTCCAATGATGGATGGCACCAACGTATACAACAGTGACGTCACCAACGCCCAAACCGTACCACTCGAGATGCCCCCTCTAGATAATTTACGAATCCCGGATCTCTCGCCAGAATCGAAATTGTTGGGAGGGGGATATTTGCTGCCAATTGGAACGCCTCAACTTGGTTTACCACCATATCAATTTGACCCCAATCAGCAATACCTACTCGATATAACACTTCCATTGGCTGATGCCAACATGATGGAACCAATCAACTGGACGGAATGGGACGAGTTCATGCGGGAATTCGAAATGGAGAGCCAGTCAGGTGGAACTGGAAACGTGCAACAAGACTTACAATATCCACAATGGTGACAGTAACGACGATACATCAGTTTACTCATCTACTATCGCCAGGAGTTTTACCATGAGTAGAGGTGGATTCTACCAGGACAAAGGAGGATTGCCCACTGCGGACGCTGCTGTATTTTCCCACTCTACAATCGCACCTCAACATATTCGCTCATCACTAATGGTTTGCCACGGGAAACACGGGCTATGTTCTTGTATAACCACAGGTAAAGTTGGGTTTTGGCGTTGGAGCCTTCGATTGCCGTAATAGATATCCATTTGAGCTCTTCACTCTTTTGTACGTCGACAAAGCACTATTAAGGTAGTTGCCTTTATATATCAATATGCTGACCCAAACCACTCATACCACCTTTCATCTCCTTCACTCTTTTCTAACCTCCACCTTCAAATCTTCCGCTCAGGGCCAGCTGAGGGCAGTCCACACTGCAGACCACCATTATCTCCTAACCCACAGAGCTTCAAACCCCAGCCCTTCTCCAAACAACACCTCAAAATGCCGAAATCCGTCAAGACGAGGAAAGCGAGGAGAAAACACAGCCAAGGAAGAAGAGAAATAAACTGATAAGGAGGGAATGCAGAACAAGACCCAGAGAAACTTCCAAAGGTAATAACTCAAAACTAACGATTCGAAGAAATTAAACGAAAAATAACAACCCCTTTCCAACTTCCCCTTTGGCCAATTCTTCCACCCCATCCCATCACCGCCACCCCCCCCACCTGCCCCCCCACCACCCCGCTCGCAAAACCCCCCCTACTGATCGTGCTCGCGCTCGTGCTCGAGCCCATCAACCCCCCTCCCCCCCTCCCCTCCCCTCCCCCCGCCCCCACCACTCACACTCGAACTCGAACTCACACTCCTCCCCGACGACCGTGTAGGCCTCGTCGTCCCCCTGCTACGGCCCCTGCGCCCACCGCGAACGAAGGGCGCACAGCAGCGCGTGGAAACTTCTGGGCGGAGGGGGAGGGGTGTGGGTGTGGATGTGGGTGTGGTGTCTGTGGAGTTAGGGTGGGGGCGTTAGTCGGCTGTGCGGTTGGGTGGGGAGGGGAGGGGGTACCGCAATCGGCCTCTAGGGCTTTTAGGATGGCGTGGCAGCTGTCGTTGTCGGTGGAGGGGGTTGGGGGGGGTTGAAGGTTGGGTTTATTTCTGTATTTGTACCACAGTATAAACTCGAGGGTTTCTGCTAATCGCGGCTGAAACCGTTCTGGAACCGTTCTGCTTGTTGGAAGACTACATCATGGAGGGAAACTTTTACTACTACTAGACACTACCTTATAGACTTGCCCTTCTACACGTTCCCTCCATGGTTCCCTCCATGGTTTCCTACCGGACACCCTTCATGGTTCCCTTCATGGTTCCCTACCAAACACCCTCCATGGCTCCCTCCATGGCTTTCTACCCTATTTGCTTCCCGATTTGCTTCCCTATTTGCTTCCTTTGCGCACATATTAAACTATGTAAATAGCTATTATTTAGTTAGTTTATTAAATTAATTATGAATTAATCTATTATACGATCGCAATAACTAGTGATTAATTCAACATTAGAATGGTAAAATTGAGTGACTGCTATTTGGCTGCCAATTGCGCTGATTGCCCCAAAATCTTTTGTAAGACAGCCAGTGATCCCGTTTTGCCGAAGTTTTGAGCAATAGAGTCAGCAACAACTTGTAGAACCACTAAAAACAACTTGTAGAACGACTGTAGAACGACTTTAGATAGAACGATTCTCTTCAGGGTCACCTGAATCTTCCAGGTGTCGCCAAAAACACTGGTGGGGAATTCTGGTTGGTTGGGTAGAAGAAGGATACTATTTTCTCTAGAGAGATTATCCGAGCTTTATAGCCCGGAACTTAGCTAGCTAAATCGCACCTTTCAGCTGTTCGCACCTATTCTACCTTAGTTGTGATGAGGATCGTTGTTGGCAATTTGGGAGAATGAGATTTGGAACGGGTTACAGCTGGCCGAAGGGTTGAAATAGTTGAGCCGGGGTCGGAAAAAATTCTTGACGTCGGATTGAACCTTAAAATTGACATATGCCCCGCACATTCAAGATCTGACGTCGGGTTGGAAAAGCTTCGGGCCCTATGCGAAGCATATGCCAAGCGAGTACACAAAAAAATTCACATCTGATCATCAAAGCCTCGTCTGTGCATATGCGTAGCATCAACTGAGCACAAAGAAACATCGATGAACGACTTGAAGATGAGTGTCGCACTTCGCATATGTCGCGCATATACTGAGAAGAAACTCAGATCGCTCAAGATTCATTCAATGCAAATGTTGAAAACAACGAGAAAAGCGATGATGCAAATCATGAGCTGAACAACGAGAATGAAGAAGAAAATGCATGAGAAAGATCTGATGAGAATAACATGAGCGATAGCTTGTTGATGAGCATGTTTTGTGCATATGCTAAGCATATGTAGAAGAATCTTCGCTCGTCTTGCTATTCATGATATATGCATGATCTGTGATCGTGCTGTTTTCTCGATGCTTCGCTCAAGCTGTGCATATGCACGGCTTCAATACTTCGCTCTTGCTGTTTATCTTCTAGTTACTTTAACTATATAACATCAATTCTTGAGCTCATGATTAGCATATGCAGAAAGCTGAGTCGGGGTTGGAATAATTTTGAACTCATGGTTAGCATATGCAGAAAGTTGAGTCCGGGTCGGGATCAAAAAAAAAAGTTTCGGCCCTGGCTCAACTTTTCCAACCCCCCACCAATTGTAGCCCCGATTTGGAATGGTTGCCCTTGACAGCCTAGTTCTATTAGTCATCCGAAATCTCCATCTCGCGCTTATATCGCCTATCGCCAACACAGATTCGTTTGGCAACCCGCAATAAGACATAATATTCAGACCTACCAGGCGTGGCGCCTCCTATTTCGACATGGCCAACCTCTCGCCAGATGATCGCGTTATTATCGCAAAGCATCCTTTACGCAACTCTCTAGATCAATTACGAGAGCCACTTCGAAAAATAGAGCAGAATTACGAACCGGTTTCTCTCTCTTACGATGGCGCTGTCGATAGTTTCGACCAAGAACCTCAAAAGGCAATATCGCAACTTCTACATGTCTTGCAAGGCCACGAAGTCGCACTTGATCTTCGCTCAAAGACCGAGAACGAAGACATAGCTTCTGAGCTATCCACGCTTTTCAGGCGTGTCCGAAATGGCAACTTCAGCTACGAACACTACCGGGCGCTATCACGACTTGTTATCAGGAAGGCATCGGATCTCGACATCTGGAATGCTGTCCTCAACCTCATCAGCACACTCTCACGGATAACAACTCCCCCATCTCGCCCGTCATTCACATCCTCATACAAGGAGACGCCTTGGTCCTTCAACTCGAGCGGCTTTGCAGACACATCCGAGCACAGAAGTCCGGTCGATGACGCGCTGAAAGAAGAACTCCTCCCAAGCCTCCGACTCGATATCCCTGACCTCGTCAACGCCATCTTCGGGCAGGTCCCGCGACTTGATGAGCTGGCAGAGGAGGTGTTCAATACATGCCAGGAAGGAGATGCACCACTCTACATACACGGCTCCGGTTGGACGAAGTGGCATCCGAGTGCCAAGGAGGAACTTGTACTGGAGTGGCTTCAAAGTCTTATGGCGCGCTTCATGGCCTTAATTCATGAACGTGACTTGCATCCTGCACATTGTCGGTGGATATATCAAGGGCCTAGAGTCTATCTTGACGGATCCACTGCTAAACGGAAGATGGACGTTGGTATTACAGCACATCATGAACAGAGCAAGAGAGGTGATGAAAGAGGTGACGAGAAGATCGATATACCGATCTTCGATTGGGCTCAGATCCTCGTGGCTGGAGAGTTGAAGAGCAATCCCAACGAAGATAGGCAGACTCCAGCATGGCTGGACCTAGCCACGTACGCTCGCGAGGTTTTCCGCACGCAAGACCGAAGGTTCGTTCTTGGATTTACTCTGTGTGGATCTCTGATGCGGTTGTGGCAGTTCGATCGGTCGGGCAGCTCCGGATCTTCCTCGTTCGATATCAACAAGGACGGACTCAAATTCGTTCATGTCATGCTCGGCTATCATCTGATGAACGACGTGCAGCTCGGTCTTGATCCCACAATTCGGCAATCAGACAGCAAGTGTTACGTGGAGATCACTCGAAATGATCAGATCGAAAGACTCATTCTTACGCGGCTCATCAAAAAGCAAGCGATGATTGCTGGTCGAGCGACGACTTGTTGGAAAGCGTATCGCGACGGAGACAAATCGAAGGAATCTCTCATCATCAAAGATTCATGGCAGTATGAGGAACGATCTGAAGAGGGGGAGCTCATCAAGAAGGCAACGGATAAAGGCGTGCAAAACATCGCTCGATACTATCATCATGAGACGGTGCAGATTGACGGGAAGAACGATGACATCATCGAGAATGTACGAAGAGGGTTGATGAAAACATGCGGTCGCAATTCATTCAGACAGAGATTATTCGTCGACTCCGAAGTATCAACCTCGGAATCTTTGGGTTCAAGTCTATCACGCAAGCGATCGTCAAGTTTGGTTCAGATAACGTTGTCACCTAACAAGAGGTCTCGCTCAAGCCGTCGATCAAGGGATTCAGCGACGTCTATTCATAATCGAATCCGTCGACGTGTTATCACTCGCGATGCCGGCAAGACCATTCAAGAAGCGACTTCTCTCGTGGCTGTTCTGAACGGATTGGTTGGGGCTATCAGTGGTACGTAGCGCATCTTGAGCGTCGCGAAGCTCGCTAATGGGTTCCAGGGCACGAATCTCTGTTGGACGCCGGCATTCTTCATCGTGACATCTCTCATGGAAATATCATGCTCACCGAGAAAGAGGATGACGGGTTTCTAATCGACCTCGATCTCGCAGTCAGACTGAATGCCAACACAGCATCTGGGGCACCGAGCAAGACCGGTACGAAGGTGTTCATGGCGATTGGTGCGCTCAAAGGCGAGCATCATAATTTCATGCATGATTTGGAATCATTCTTCTGGGTGCTATTCTGGATCTGTATTCACTGGGATGGACCTCATCGAAAGCGAAGGATAGTAACAGAATTCAAGGACTGGAACAATAAGTCAATCAAGGAACTTGCGAAGTTGAAGATTGGACTGGTTCTGGAAGATGATTTTAGTAAGGAAATGAAGGTCAACTTCTCTGAATACTGCAAGCCGTTGATTCCTTGCATGCAGGAGCTGTGGAAGGAAGTCTTTCCAGGGGGGAAACGGTGGCTTAGTGAGGATCGAGAACTTTACTTCCGGGTGGCTGATGTTCTCAAAAGAGCAAGGGAGGACTTTGCAGACAAGTTGGCAACATTATAATACCAATCTTTTGATAGTATCATTACGACTTAGTATTACTGAGCGCTCGCTACATTATGGTCGATATAAACTTTCACTTTCTTCGTTCATTGCTATGTTCAAACGAGCGTCGACTTTTCTTATTGACAGAACTAAATCTTCAATCAACATTGCCCAAAGAACTGTTTGAAGCATCGAAGATTGCGGGCACTGAACCATTCATGGCGATCGGTGTTCTCTTCGATAAAGAACCGAGCTACATGCATGACTTGGAGTCGTTTTTTGAGTCCTGTTCTGGGTCTGCATGCGTTGGAAAGGGCCCCCCAGTACACGCCCGCATGTCACGCTAATTCAAAACCTTCACCAGTTTAGAACAGACATTACGGATGACAGAGAACACTTGGGTGACGTGGCAAATTGCTGCTTCACGAGTTACTGTGAACCTTTGATTCCTTGCTTAAGAGGGCTGCATCTGATTTTCTTCCCTTACGGTACGTATCGAAGAGCAGCCGATCGACTACTTTACACCCAAGGGAAGATACCTCGGCCAGTACTTCAAGTCTCAGTGTTCGCGGCCATTTCAAAGGTTACTGTGCACCTCAACTCGCGATCTCGTAAAAGCTAAAAATTGGCGACGACAATCTTCTCTTCCTACAGTGTCTACCGCAAGGCCATGAGAAGATACCCAAGAACATAGGCCAAGACACATGTAGTCACCAGTACTACGCATATGAACTAGAACTTAGCCTACAACTATCCGTTATGGTCGATTGCCTGCCTGAAAGTTCCAGTTCAGATCATGCGACGTTCCCCATTCTGAAGCATCAGTACTCAGGCTCAAGCTTGATAGGAGATGCAAAGCGGCGTCGTATTGAACATCAAGATTCTAGGTCCACGGTTATCGACAATCACAAGGGTACCCCGGGGGTTACGTTCTATGAGACTACAGCGGCACTTCCCAAGCCATGCAATGGCTCGAGTCCAAACGATGATCGACATACGACACAACAGCTAGGAAATACGTCTAGTGATGAGCATAGTTTAGACCAAAGTGTCTGCTTTGGAATGGTCTGACTCTTGGTATTTCAATTATCGAGCACTTGTGCTAATATCAATGCAGATCGCAAATATCCCATTCCGTTTTCACGACTCTCAGCACATGTCGCTGGGAACTTCTACAATTAGTCCGTCTTTGTCTCGAGATGTCATCGCTTTATGGAATTCACATCAGTCAACCAAATTCGCAGAGCTTGATTACAGGGATTCAAAAATACTAGGAGCATTGCAGAATCATTCGGGGGTTTCATTATAATTGTCCGGGCTTCAAGACGTTTTGGACAGTGGGGCAAAGTCAAAAATAACCAAACGGATTGTCTACCAAAGCTTTGTTGGAAAGATACGTGTCTACGCTAATATTTATGGAATCTTGAATCTCTTTGAATCGGTTGGTATATTTGCTTCGAATGCTAAAGTGTTCCTGCAAGACCCGGAGCACTGTGATCGCAACGTACAGTATCGCAACCCTCACAGAATGTTTTCCGATGGAGATAAGGTTCAGTACACTCAGTCAATGGACGTCACGCAGTCTATCGAGCCTAAAGTTGTAGAGATTCTTGAGCCTCTTGATCTCTTTGCTGATCTCGAGTTTGAGCGAGACCTTGCAGAAACTGAATCATCCGATACTTTAAGGACATCGTTATACTTGTATGTCTATCTAGACTGATGGATTTCCTGAGTAATGCCGTCAAACAATACTGAATAGACATATAGACATCAGAAGCAAGCGTTGACCTTTATGTTAAAAAGGGAACAAGGTTGGTCACTGGAACCCAGCCATAAAGATATCTGGAAGCAAGTACTGAATGAGGACGGCCAAATACAGTAAGAATTCTAGTACTGTCGATACAGACCTTATCTAATGACTAGATATGTCAACAATGTGACTGGCGAATCGCAGTTCTGTCCGCCGCCAAACTTTCGTGGTGGAATTTTGGCTGATGCAATGGGTTTGGGGAAAACACTTACTATGCTTGCCTTAATCGCCTTCGACACTCTCAGCCATGCTGGTAGCTCTGGCATCGATAGAGTCGAAACCACTTGCTCTTCGAGTTCTTATTCAGTTGTAAAGACAACTTTGATTGTTGTCTCGTTATCACGTGAGTGGTGTTTGCTATGCGTACTAGAGCAATTACTAATCTTGTGTGTCTCTGGAAAGTTGTGGAAGTATGGAAAAGTCAGATAGAAATGTCAGTTTACGTCTCAGATCGTTCTCGGCATACGTATTGATCATCGCAGGTATATCAAGTCTCAAGCCATGAAATACCTTGTGTTTCATGGTAGGAAAAGGATCAAAACGGCAGCCGAGCTTGGCTCTTTCGACGTTGTCATTACTACGTATCACACAGTTCTCTCCGAATGGCGGAGAAACCGAGATTTGCAAGCTGGAAGCGGCCAAAGTATCTATAACATCCAATGGCGTCGGGTAATTCTGGACGAAGGTAAAGTGCTGGGTCAGCTGGCGACACAGGCTCAACTAACATCTACAGCACACACCATTCGTGAGAGCTCTACGCTGCTTGCGCAGGCTACGTTCGCCTTGAGTGCGTCTCGACGCTGGTGTGTGACAGGAACATCAATTCAGAATCGCCTTACCGACCTTTCAAGCTTGTTCAGATTTCTTGGCGTCCATCCCTTTAGCGATCCGCACGTTTTCAAAATCCACGTCATACAAAGTTGGAAGAAGCGGTTGGATTCGCAAGCTGTTGCAAGACTAAAGACGCTGGTCAATTCAATAACACTACGTCGACCTAAAGACGTGGTTGACTTACCTAAGCGAAAAGACGAAGTCCACCACTTAGCATTTAGTAATGAAGAAAGGAAGCTTTACAAGGATACAGTAGCCTGTACTATTAGAAAGCTCGATGCTGCTATCACCGCACCTCATTCAGAGAACTGTTTTAATGCACTTCAATGGATCAATACATTGAGGCTCATTTGCAATCATGACCTCAGTCACAGCTTGCCCAAGGAACGGCAACCAGATGTTTCGTCCTACGATATAGACTGGACCCGGCAAAGGGCTCAACTGGCTTTTGACAGTTTGACTGATGCAGCATTGGCATACTGCTCTCACTGCAAACAAGATCTGTCCGCTAATGTTTTAGAAACCTTGGAATTTGACCAGACCTTGATTGATGAACCTCGACTCTCAGAAGGCTTGCGTCTCTTGTGCTCGTCCTGCTCCGAACTAATACCCAACTCAGACGAACGGTTTCTGCAGGTCTGTCATCATCTTCCAAGATGTTTGGCAGCCAGGCCCTCGAGCAGCGTTGATACACTATGCTTGACCACTATAGCAGAGATCGCTCTCACGGCTGCTTCAACAAAGATCCATGCTTTGCTGATTGATCTGTCACAGCGTGCAACTAGCGAAAAAAGATAGGATTGCGCGCTGGTCTCTGGTCTCTTATACTGACGATGTATAGTGTCGTGTTTTCCTACTGGACTAAAACATTAGATCGGATTGAGTCGGAACTCAAACAAACATCAATCTGCTACATCAGACTCGATGGGCAGCTAGCGCCATCAAAGCGATCAGCTGCCGTCAAGAAATTCCAGGGGAATCCAGAAATTCGAGTTTTTTTGGTCTCACTCTCGTGCGAAGGCGTTGGATACAAGACTGTTCTTTATCCTTAGAAAACGCATTGCTAATCATCGTCAAGGTTGGATTTGACGGCTGCGTCAAGAGCCTACATTATGAAACCGCAAGTAAGTAACTTTAAGAACATTCCTTGCAGTTGAATCGGAAGGAATCAGCGTTGTGAACGTGTTCATGGCTACAGACTCCATATGCGTCTCTTAACAACCCATCTTTCCATATTGGGGCAAAACCACTAACACGGAACCCTAGTGAAATCCCATGGCCGAAGAGCAGGCTTTGAATCGTATTCATCGACTCGGACAAACCAAGGATGTAGTTACCGTTCGATACATCATCAACGACTCATTCGAGGAGGTAAGTACGTAACTTCAACATCCATGATGGCTTTGCTGACCAAATTTAGAACGTAATAGCCCTTCAAAAGAAGAGAAAAGATCTCGCTGGACTCGTTTCCTTCCGCGGTCCGCTGCTCGAGGCGCAAGTGAGCCAATCTAGACTTCAGGTCAGTATATTGTACAATAGTAGATCGTTTCTATGGCTTTCCTCTAACAATAGATTAGTATCTGAGATCCTTGATAGGATGATCCTAACTAGGCCCTAGAAGTCGTAGCCGTGATACGGACGATGACCTTTGAAGGGGTCAAGACAGAAATACCTTTTCCGTCGATCGATTGTCCCGCTTTTGGCAAATTTTCATAGGTCCTTGGTTATCCTCATCAACCGCCGATAAGAAAGTCAACACTAGATTACCGAAGATACTTCCCAGTACTACTAGAACTAGTCAAGAGAGGAGAGTTCGACAGGAGTTTCGCTCAAGCTAAGGTGCTCTGTTTGCCGGTTTTGGGAAGCAGAGCACTAACGAAGAAGGTAAGAATCAAGAGAACTATACATATAACACTTTCCACTTTTGTTCCTTTTTCACACTCGTGCGACTCGGACCGCAGGAAACGTATTGTCAATTAACAATCCTGAACCAGAAGACTCGAACACTCCAAAACAAACATCCCACACCATCTTCGATCGAACTATACATACCACAGATCTCACCTTCAGGCACAAAAGATCTTGGACCTCCACTGAAACACCCGGACTTACGTGCCAAACCAAAGGACGGCACCAGACTGTCTTTGGTAGCATTACCTGATATGATTTTTAATATGTAGGGAAGTGTGAAGTCGGCTATGGGTGGATTTCGATGCCAGTTTGGCAATGGCTTACGTCCTCGCTCTAAGCGGTCCAGGGTATAAAGAGGATTGGAAAGCGATTGTTTATTTCCAGCTATGGCTTGTTGCTCGCATCAATCAAGTGCCCATAACCACAACCCCAACTTTCCCACGTTTTCAACGCATCCCCACCCTAGCCTTACCCATCTACACCATCTAATATCAACACCCCAGATACTGTCTCTAGATTTTCTTCTTCTGTGCACCTGGAAAGCTGTCATTTCTTATCTCAACCCGTGAATTATATTTTCTTTAACAGGAATCTTTCCCTATTGCTGTGTGAGTAGTAAAAGTTTTTTCAATTTTCGTCTGTTCTTCGAGTTACTGCTTTCTTTTGAATGAGAACTGTTGACAAATTTCATTTCAAATGTTTATCAACATTTAAGATCAAAATTCATCGTGAGTTATTAAAGAACTCGGACTTAATTTAAAATTGAAAATAAATTGTTATAATCATTTCTTGAAAGGAATTTCACGTTTGTGACGGGACGAATAGCCATGTTACTGTCTTTTTAAGATTCGATAATCGATAGAACCAGCATGATCTGCGCTACTGCAGGGTCGGTGGCGTTGAAGCTCATTCGTTGCACTACATTGCCCATTATCAGCCATCACGAGATACGTACTATGTGGTAGGTACTTTCGTAAGCCTCCTCTGCCTTCTCCAAGGCGTTTTGAACTCAAAAGTCTTCTGACTTCAACTAAGACTACTGCTGAATTTCCACAACTGGCTGGCAATTCCCCCCCGAAGCCCGCATTGGTCGTTGGATTGTTTGTCGTGCTCTGACAACTGCTTCCCCAGAGTTCACATCGACTGAATAGGATCAAGGCCTGAGCCTAATGTTTCTAGGTCGAACATAGTATTGAACAGGCGAAAAGTATAAGGTATCCCTTGAATCTGCCTGAAGCAGCGGTTCAAAGCCTTATATTCCGTACGCTGCGTCTGTTCCTCAGTCATCTCCATCTCTGTCCGATTTCCTCAATATTGTAATTGTTCTCTGGCACCTCGACCTCTGGCTAACACAGTCTTCAATATGAAGGCAACTTTCTTGACTGTGCTTGCCATCGTAGCCGACGTCATCACAGCTCAGTCCTGGTACGTCTCGCTTCGGCACCCCTTTCAATCTCGTTTTGAGTGCCTATCTCTAACTCCATTTTAGCAACCAGGACAACTGTCTCGTACGTTCCTGGCAGCCCGATCGGAACATTCTCTAATAAGAACGCAGCGAGCACTCAGCCAAGCCCCTGCTGAAAATTCCGCTTTTTGTTCCTCGTACACACAACCGGCCTCCTACCCTGGTACCACCAATACCGAGGTCGCATTGCAATGCCAGACGTCCTCGTCTCGGATCTCTTCAGCCTGCTCTTGCTATGTCACTAGCACACCCCCTCCATCTTCAACGACGTCCTCTACCCCCCCCACCTCCACCTTCAACGACAACCTCTACCCCCCCACCTCCCCCTCCAACCTCAACACCCTGTGCTAAAAACGTCTGCTTCTCAACCCATTTCAACAGCCAATCAGTCCCATACGGCGACGTCGTCTGGATCAGCGCCGCTTTCAAACCAAAATTCTCCAGCGCCCAAGCCGACGTCAGCTTCACCAATTCCAAGCTAACCTTCAACGGCGCCTCTAGTTCCACCATCCCCCCAAACTCGTATGTCCACCTCGACTCTTCTCTCCAAACCTGCGGAACCGCCAAATACGCAAACGGCATGTTCACCGCCGCCGCACCGCTCCCTGGCTCCGGCAGCACGTTCTTGGCCGCTGTCAGCGTCCCTGTTCCAGCTGGCACCGACTATGCAAATGCTCAGGTTACGTGGTGCGGCGATGTTACCGCGCCGGGGGAGATTGATGTTCAGATCGCCGCCGCCGTCTACACGTCCTGCGATGAGTCTATGGCGTATCCTGAAGCTTGTGAGACGCACACTAACTACCATGCTGGCGTTCCTACGGGTTGCTTGAGCAGATTGGTGCCTGGAGGGACGGGAGGTGGTGGGAGCAATTTTTCTGGATCGCTGTCTGCGACATATGCTGTGTGCAAGGCTAGCTAGGTTGTTATTCGAGAGGTCGAACCAAAAATGAGATGAGAGATAGAAGCGATGTGATTGCAGGCATCTGTTTGAATTAGGAATAAGCATCTAAGCACCCGACGGGGATTTCCGAATTTGATCTACAGCCATTCAAGCTTCTGATGGTGTATAAGCCGAACTCGAAAAGTACAGCAAATCTCTTTCTTTCAAAATAATAAGCGTCAACAATGAATCGTTATTCGTTTTCTTTCCGTTTTTGTACGACGGTTCATTGTGAACTTAGGAACAAAATGATTTTCCGGAAAATCAAAATCGAAAAATCGAAATTCGACAATTCGACAAATGAAAAATCAACAGTTGAAAATCTTAATTTCAGACAGAGTTTCTATTGAACTGCAATCTTAATGCTTTATGGTTGCAGAGATTGCTGCGATCGTATTAATATTGCAATAACTTAAATATTGACTGCGCTTTAGATCTAGATTAGATCTAGACTGTGATTTAACATCATGACAGATCTGAAATTAGCAAGCATGATACGTGGCTCAACATAGAATGTTTGGTAAGGGATCATGCAATGGAACAGCTCTTGGAGACTGATATACGACTGGAGTGGGCGTTGGGGATTCTCTCGCCTGGAACAGATGCGTTTGCTACTCCGATGCATGTTCCCTGTGGATGGACAAAGGCAAAAGAATGCCCGGTGGGCCTCGGCCAGGTCATCACATGTGGAAGTGGGCTTGACTCCAGTGCCACCACTGCAGACATTTCGTAATATCAGTTCTTAGGTAAACCGCAACCCAATCTGATCTACGCTCAACGCCCTGAATTCGGGTTGCCACAAATAGCCACTTTGACAGCTGGCGGTGACGACAATGACATCCTGAACCTTGCTTGGTATTGTATATTTGAAATCGCCAGGTCCAAAACGTGCGACCAGCCGATTGCCAACTCCACGGCTATCCTCCGGAGCAAGGAGTGGAATCCAGCACTGAAAACCGTCATTGCAAAGGCCAAGCAAAAGGGAACAATTGCTGCTGGTCCAAGCTTCGTTCTCTTCGTCATCGGCTATACCCAATTCCCCAACGAAAATACACCTCAATGCAATAATGTCGCCTTCAGCTATTGGAACCGCACAGATCCAACTAAGCTAACCAAAGACCTCCGTAAAAGGTTCAGCAATCTTACCATGGAAATCAACCAAAAGATCGAAGATACCGAGGAACAACACAATATTAGAGGCTACGAACAGGTCCGATGCATCAAATACGGTGCCCGCTTCGAAGGCCGCCGGCCTCCGCCGCCGACGCCTAAAATATCATCCCCTCTGCCGGCGACGGCCAGGATGCGAACATCCAGGGTTCCATCTCGGGTAGAGTACAGGTGTTCCACCCCACCCGTGTCAGCCTTGATGCTATCGAGGACGAAGTCTTCAAAGCGTTTCCGCAATGGCCGACCCTCGACCCGCCAGGTGCTGCAGGCAGCACGACCACGATTCAAGTCTCCTCTGCTTCAACTGTATCGCCCGTCAGTCCCCCGTCGCAGTCGAGTTACCATCCCAAGTCCTCGGGCCACTACTGGGATGCGCACAAGCGATTCAAAAAAACGGTTGGGGACGCGTTCTGTGATAAGCATGAAAGAGATAAGATCAAGGCCCCTGTGCCGTTTTTGACGTCGAATGAGCAGTTTTTGGCGATATGAAGATTGAGAGACGATGATGACTACGAAGGTGGCTAGTGAGTCAGCGTGCTCCCCTTCGCTCCTCAGATTGCCGAGTTTTGCTTGCAATTGCACGCAGAAAGCTAATTTTTACACTTACAATATGACCGTCTCGAGTATCCCCTCCTCTGTCGCACCATCCGACGGCTACAATCTTCTCGAACCCATCATAGGCACGAAATGCTCGGATATTCTGTACAATGTATGGAAGAACTGTAAGCACTACTACTTCCCTGTCATCTTGGCATCACCTAAATCTTGATTCTTCCCAACTGGCTCCCAACACTCATTCCCTAAGGAATATGCTAACGCGAATGCGTTTGGTATACCTTAGGTAACAACGGGGGCGCGGCGGCTCCATAGTGGCGGGCGGTTTGAAATATGACTTTAGAACAATGTATTAAGGGACATGGAAGATGAGGATTTAACAGCAAAGAAGCCACAACATAGCTGCGGTTGCTTCACGTCGGCAAAGCGGATTACATTTTCGGCATATGTAGCAGATTTCGAGTACCTAGCAGTAGTCAGGACAGAGCTCGACAGCTGATCGTGCTAAAGATGAAAGCTTCTTCCAATTTGTTTATAAGTTTCTGTAGAAAATGCGAAACAAAAATTCAGACACTTCACTTCTTCCCACCTGATAGATTTCATTCAAGTAGTCCTTCGTGAGTGCAGTCCCAACAGCCCTGTTTCAGTACTGTCGAACCGATTTGTGAAAGCATCGTCGCTCAAAATATCCCTGGAAACTCGAATGAAATAGATTACACGAGCCTCATTTTGAGTCCGACCGAGCGATTCTCTCTTCAAATCGTAGAAGCCTTGCAGAATTGCGCTCACGCAGCGGAAGGTAGCTTACTGACACAAGCGCTTCTCTTTATTCAATTGGCAGGCTTTGTCTAATTATTCTTTACCCTGAAGTCTGACGAAAGGCAATTAGCATTCGAAGCGAACAGCGAACAAAAGGCCCAAATGCATCAGATCCTCCAATATACTTCCGAACGAGCCAAAATCTGCAGAAGCGGAATCCTTGTAGAGGAGGGTTGCAGTCGTACGGAGGTATCATGTTCAGACTATAATCACTGACAAAGCGATCATCCTCGATCCTAATTGGGTGCACCTTGCACGAGAGACAAACGAAACCCCAAGGGACATTGCATCCACGGTCCTCGGCTTCAGACAGTGTGCTATTCTCCCCCAATTTAGTATACTGTGAAGCCCCAGGTGGCGGGATCTTTCGTTGTTCAAACAGTCTGTACGGTGAGTCTGTATGGTATGTATTATCGCAAACCCAAGCGTACGATGACGGGGTCACTTTCAATCAAGGCTCCAGTCGACGCTCGATGTCACAAACGTTTTCTGAGAGATAACCCTATGAGGAAGCGTCTTCCAAGCCGTCGGAGTAACACTGCCGTCTTTCTTCCCCGTCACCCGGCTCTCCTCGTCCAACGTGGCCAGCAGCTTTGCATAATGCCTTGCACAGGACCGGGTGGTATCGTGATGGCCGCCGAGTTCCTTCTCGTAACCGGCGCAGGCTCGCTCGTAGAAGGCGATCGCGTCGTCGTACAGCTTACGGGTATGCAGGGAGTGGGCGATGTGATAGACGCTGGTCAGTGTATGCACATGGTATGGTCCTAATGTCTTCTCATAGCCATCTAACGCTCTGCCGTGCATCACATCTGCCTCCACGTATTTTTTTTGGCGGGTTAGGACAGCAGCGAGGTTGCTGAGGCTAGCTAGGGTATCAGGGTGCCCTGGGCCGAACGCTTCTCTTCCCTTCAGTGCTTGCCGATGCATATCTTCGGCCGCCTCGTACTTGTCTTGTTCTTGTAATAGTTCTGCGAAGTTGCTCATGCTCGTCAAGGTGTATGGATGATGTGGCCCATGACTTTCTCTGTATCGCGCCAACACTTCTTGGTTCATTATGGTGGCTTCCTTCCACTTGCGTTGCGTTTGAAATAGCCCCGCCAAATTACTTGCACTCCGCAGTGTGGATGGATGATGGATTCCTAATGTCACCTTCTGACAACCCCATGCCCTTTGCCACAGCTCCTCAGCCTTACCATAACAGCATTGACGGTATAGTACGTCCGCTAGGTTGCTTGCGCTCGTAAGTGTATCCGGATGTTGCAGTCCCAACACCCGTTCTCTCTCTTGCAATACCTTTCGGTTCATCTCTTCAGCAGCCTTATATTTCCCCCGACTCTGCAGCACGGAAGCTAGCTTGCTCATGCTTGTCAATGTGTCTGGATGTTGAGCTCCTAGTGCCTGCTTCCTACCTTCCAGCGCCTGCCGGTAAAGTTGTTCAACTTTATCGTACCTGGCCTGAAACTCTAAGATTGACGCAAGATCATCAACACTTGTTAATGTATCGGGATGTAGTTTTCCCAGAACCTCTTGTCTCCCCTCTAACGCACGTCGGCTCAGTTCCTCAGCCTCCTCATATTGTGCTTGGCTCCGTAACACGTTCGCCAAGTTGTTAATGCTCGTTAAGGTGTCTTCGAGTAGCGGTCCCAACCTCTCTCTTCCTTCCAGTGCATGCCGATTCATCTTTTCCGCTTCCTTATACTTGCCTTGGCCGTGTAGCACCAATGCTAAGTCACTGACGCTCGTCAGTGTATCTGGATCTTCCATCCCCAACACAAGTTCTCTACCGTCCAATGCTCGTCGGCTCATTAATTCGGCCTCCTCGTCCTTGCCTTGACACTCAAGTACAACAGCTAAGTTATTCACGCTCGATAGCGTGTCCCGACTGCTTGGCCCTAGGACAGCTTCTCTCAACTTAAGATCACGGCGAGCGATGCCTTCCGCGGCACGATAATCTCCGCTGCTTCGGAGACACCAAGCAATGTTGTAAAGTAAGGTCCATTGTGCCTTTTCATGTCCATTAGGCAGATATGGGGAAGCTAGTATGTAGTGTGCATGAGGCAAATATAATGTCCATTTTGCCCTATTCTCATGATGCCCCTTTGGGAAGATCTCCGCTGGCCGGTCAAGGGTGATTCCAGACCAGATTGTCAGTTGACCTCCGTCTTTCGGATCGGTTTTCAACCAATTACGCGTGGCCAAATGTACCAGTCCATGAACATCATAAGAATCACTGCAGTCGTGTAAAGTAGTGCGTTGATTGATAAACGAAAATGCTTTTAATGTCCCCAGAGCCTTGTTCATTTTGAGTGTTTGCTGCGGAGGAAGGATGGATACCGGAATGTCTCGTTGACTGACACATGACATGAACGCCAGATACTCTGCAGCTAGCGGATCCTCGAGTTTGATTTGATTGAAAGATATTAACCAGGTAGTTGCCACCGGATTTTTTGCACTCTCATATCTGGCCTGAGCTTTAAAATTTTCGCTAAGAATGCTGATCATGTTCTCCTCGCCCTCTTTGTAAAGGGCTATGTATTTACATATTTCTATTTGGTTCTTGCTTATGAAAGCTGCGGCTTGTGCAATGGCAAGTGGTAGACAGGTAAGCAGGTCGAGGAGTTCAACTGTGGCCATATTATCATCCATCGAATCTTTCGATACTAGACCGACTTTCAAGAGAGTCTTAGCCTCGTCTAAACTCATCTTCTCAACAGCGATCACAGTCTCTCCAGCCTGATCTCCGACCAGGTCGATAGCAACGCCCATCGTACGAGTCGTAAAGATAATTAATCCCTGGCTACTTTCTGGAAGATACTTATCTAAAGGGAACGAATAACTTTGATCGTCTTTAGAGAATAGCGTAACATCGTCAGCATTGTCTACTACCATGAGCCACTTTCTTAGACTCTTCCGACTTAGCTCATCTTTAACCAATTGCTTGACATCTGCCTTCTTGTCATTGATCCCAGGTATCTGTAGGGTTTGGCCTATTTTCAGATACGCCTGTTCGAAGGCGGAAGAGTCATTGGCCGGCACCCAGAAGACTGCTGATTCCGAAGAAAGCTCTTTCATCCTATAGGCAATTTCCAAGGCGATCTGCGTCTTACCTACGCCTCCGAGGCCCACTATGGCAATACGCTGGAAATGGTCTTCCGTCTGGATATTTAGGCTGAGTTGCTCGAGCTGGGAATTGCGACCGACGAAATTCTTGTTCCTTCCGAAAGGCAGAGGCAAATGTGACTCGTGTATGACTGTATTCAGATTAGCAGTATTATCATTATATCAGCTTGCTCGATTTGTACCTTTCCGCGCCTCTTCGTTAGCATAAACCTACAGATTGTCAGATTATATGCTTTAAAGAACTTATAAAATTTTCAAATTTAGGTCGGTGCTAGCGTTGGACAATAGTTTGCTTAAAGGATGTCTTGAGTGAATGACGGAAGGAATAGTGTCACATTAATCCACCCAGAACCGGGAGTCTCTGCATAATCAATGAGGTTACGGACGAACTTTCATTCTGTTCTCAAATTCAGGACATGCACTGTCGTAAGTAGTCAGCCCACTAAACGCCTCTGCTATGTGTTTTAGGACCAGTCTTCCACTAACAAACTTTGCTTCTGCTTCAGAGTCAAAGTACAATCGCGTAAACGAAATTTCTGATCTAGCGAAACCAAGTAGCGGTCTGTAGCGGCCCTGATAGCACCTTCTTCCTTGTACTCGAATAAGCCCACGTTTTGAAGTCCTGTTGGACATTAAAGCGGAAATAGCGACCCTCGGCAAACAGGCCTCTGTGCTGCGATATGAAGAGTTCAGCGGTCCGCTCGGTTTCAGTTACAATTTCGACCAGGGTTTGTGATAAGAATTGCATAGCCCCATCCTTCATAGATGTCACTCCAGGATCACCAGTACCTATGGACACAATGCACTTGATCAACGGCTTCAGTTCACCGCTGTCCGGTGACCAGATGTTCATGGCCTCGTTCCATACCTCAGATATCGGATTGTTCGCTCCTAGTGCGCCATCGGCGTACTTACGAGTTCCAATTTTTACAGGATCGAAGAAGGAAGTTGCAGCGGATGTTGCCAAGGCGGCCTCGCAAATTGTGGCACCATGGTCGTCAAGTTCGTCGGCGACCTTGTAGCTCTTGAGACGAACAATCTCTTTGGTTTCATACGCTGTTGCGCATACGAAGCTGTACTTCTATTAGAGTGCCATCCTTAATCACACGATTTGCTCACATTCTGCAGCCTCGGTCCTTCCCGTTATTCAAAGGTTCAGATATGTTCAGGTCTCGAGCCTCAATAGTTTGTTTGACAGCATTCTCAAGGACTGTAGAGTCAAAGCGTCCTTTGATTTTTCCCTTAAAAGTCAAAGGCAGAGAAGACTTTTCAAAAACGGTTTTCAACAATTGTGTGTATCCAGTGATGCATTCATCGACATCCATCTCGAGTCGTCCAAGCATGATCGCGATTAGGCTGACAACTGATTAACACTGAGTTCGATGGTCAAGTCACAGATAGTTACCCTCCAGTACTTGTGCCACCAATTAGGTCGAATATTTCGCAAGGCTTAGCTTTTGGTATCGGCATCGGCATCGCCTGTCGCTCATCGTTCAGCTTTGTCATGAGACTTTTCAAGATCCGCAAGGACGAAAGCCCACGAACTCCTCCGCCATCTGAACCATTCAGGAAGTCAGTATACTGGAAATAGACACGATCAACACTGTCTGCGAACCTAAGGAGAGCAAGCAAAGACCAGTCTTATCAAGTGGGTTCGAGCCACCTCCGTGTGTTTGAGCTGTCGTCTGGGTGGACTGCATTATCACAAGAAGCGACAGAGAGACAAGTCGGTGATCCCAAAAGAACGAATGGAATTGTTGAGGTTTGGAGCATTGATGCCGGAAGGGGCAGATATCGACATGGAAATGATGGAATGTTCAGCCGCAAAGTTAGTAAGGCAATCTAAGCGTGGACCCTACAGGTCCTTCCTGCAGCGGCAGGAAGGACCTGTACACACGTTGAAGGGCCCCACTGGCCCGTAGCTCGCTAGTGTTGCGACAACTGTTATGCGCAGTAAAGCAAGTCGCATTTAACTAGCACTCAACAAGCAGTGTCATAGAGTGTTGGAAATAGGGGAGATGGTAATCTCCCCCTTCATAGGGCTGGTAGGGCTGGGGCCCGCTAGTAGAGTTTTCACCTGCCAACTCCTAGATATTCTACAGTCAAAGCTCTATGGGAATTCCGAATAACGGAAACCTGGCCATAACGGAGACACGGTCCGGATTCCACCAAATTTAGGTGGGGCTAACGGAAAATCTCCATATAACGCAACCGGAACCCTATTGAATTATTTTTAGGTGAGGTTCGTTATATCAAATGTCTACATTAAACTTACCCATCGGCGCCCCCCCTCCCAAACGCCCATGGAAACCTATTCAAAACAGTCAACGAAAGGCCTTACGGGCCTGGTACCATGATGACTCTAATCAGGTCTCGATGAGGCGCTCCAAATTGGAGGCCTGCAGTCGCTGGTGGCAACAGATCTACGGTTATCACCTCAACAACTCCACCGCTAGTGAAATTATCAGTGTCAAATGGGCCCGGCTGAACAATGAAGCTATATGAGAAGCAGCAAACCTTACTTTCAACCGAATGCTCAGAATTCATGAAAGGAAGCTTTTAAAGCGTCATATGGAGAACTTGAAGCAGAGGGATTTGGGGGACTGGTTAGGGAAGGGGGTAGGGGATGGTAGGTACTCCGTAGATTTGGTAGGGCCCATATAGGGGTGTTTATATAATAAATATCTATAACGGATAATCTCTATATTACGGAACGGAGGAGCCGATTTACCACCTCCGTTATAGGAAGCTTTGACTGTATGTAGCCTCCTAACAGCTTCAACCCCATATACTAAATGCCCCATATGACCTCGTATTCCAACATAGAGACATTCCCGCCATGCATACTATATGTCCTGGAAATCTCAGCAACGTGTATTAAAGATACAACATGATCTTGACGCGAAAAATTTGGTAGTGAGTACATTCCGCGTTTCCAAGCGCCGGGGTGATGCGGGCGCGTCTGCTCACCAATCTAAGGGCTTCGAGGTAGGCCCCTTATAATGATTGGCGGAACTTCTTCTCGTCCTTGACCAACTTCTTCTCGTTCGAGGTGCACGTGCGGGTGTCTTCCTTGTCCGCGGCGCAGGTGCATTAATTCGAGGGGCGGGGGTTCATGAACTGCTAGACCATATGGCCTTTCTCGTCTTTGTGTACCATGCCTTCTTCCATGAGATGCTTCGAGTCCTGGTCCGCTATCCGCAAGAGCTTCGTCTGAATATATGCTTTCTGTCGCCCGCTTCCGCAACCAGAAAATACCATAGGCAATAATAGAGATGAACGCAAAGAGAGCGACGAGGACGATCGCTATTATAGCGTTTTGTCGAACCATTTTGCTCAAGAGCTTTTTCAACTTGTGAAACGGGCAATAAGTGTGCACGATTCAGACCGGCACCAGCAATGATGAATGCATAAACAGATGTCGAAGAGCTTCTTGTTCTCATCAATCAATTCTCGCATGGTACAACGATTTGCAAATGTTTCACAGGTTCGCAAGATTCGTGTTTGAAGTGTGGGCACAACCTGAACGCTAATGAGACTGATATGACCTGATGGTTCAAGAGATCTTTCAATAAACATAAAATGCAATTGAAATACAACACTTAATAAACACAATAAGATCTGGATTACCATATAATAATTGACATCAGTGTGCACGAGTACCTCGCTTAACAGTGTTGCTATAGCAACCTATCCTTGCAAAACTAGGTGGGCATGTGGGGTGGGCCGAATACACCCCCCCCCCGGCGGAACCTGAAATTTCTATTGCACCTCACTCGGTTACACAACAAATTTAGGGAGCTTTTATACTTCAGCTACGCTAATGCAAGCCACCAACTAAGGGACTTTTAGTGTTTCTCTTCCAGTTGCCATAGTAAATCGCGGAGATTATCGGTCAATCTCGCTGTCGCCAAATTATGAAGGCATGAAGATATAGAGTCAAAAGTTCAATAGAATTTGGTATTTTTGTATAACATCATTTCTAACGTCACCCACCCACCCCTAGTGATGCCGCCGCCGTTTTTTAGGCGAAGCTCCGGGCAGTAGGTGTGTTATACCATAGGGAGCCAGCTCCCTCAAGCGGTCTTCAGTGGTCATGGGCAGATTGCCCTCCTCCAAATACTCCTTTGCCTCATCGAGCTCATCGTCGTCGTTTTTATCTAAGTCTTCGCTTGCTAGCCAATTAACGTAGGCCTTGTTCCGCTGATCGGCAAGTTCCTCAGCAGCTCGCTCCGCCTTCCTCTTCTGTATAGCTTCGTCTTTCTTTAACTTCTGAAGCGTAGCCATTGCTTCTTTCACCCTCTGTCGCCAAATAGAATCATTACCGCTGCCTTTTCATGCTTTTGACCGTCAGAATCGACATCAAAAAAATTGAGCATCTCAACTCGCTGACATAAATTCGCTCAGAAGACTTATTCCGAACCCACGCGTTATCGATGAAATCTCAGTGTACTGTCAACTCTTCCGCTGTCAGATTCACTGACTTCGTCATTTCAAACAGCTGACGTCGCTTAACTGCTAGATTCGCCGGCGTATGAAGCAATGTGAGCATCGATCTCGCCGATGAAATCGGAATTGTGAGAGCGGTGAAGTTGAGGGGGGCAGCGACAGCAGAGTCAGCACAGTCCGAAGCGAAGGAAGTGAATTTGAACATGTTGACGATGTTGACAGTGAGGTGCTATAGTGGTTATGGTGGTTAAAGACAGGAAGGTCAAATAAAAAAGTAATAGAAGAATTGACAGTGGAAGGAAACGGGAAGGAAAGAAATAGGAAATGAGGTGTGGGAACGCGCGACGCGTCTCCTTTGTTTACATACTAACTTGTATGGCAAGTATAGGAGAAGCCCCAGGCCTTCCCTGTGTAGTGCCTCTTGGCTTGCATTAGCGTAGCTGAAGTATAAAAGGTACCCAAATGTAGTAGACAGTTCAAGGGCCTACATATGACCCTGAACAACCTTCCCACGGTGAATTGCAAAGCCCAAACAGTAATTTTGCACTGTTCAAAGAGCTTCGACTTCGCTGTTTCAGCACCTTGAAACGCTGCAAACAGGCCTGCATCCGTTTGAATGAAAGGAGGTGTGACAGCACGTTCACTTCGCTGCTCTTCACCTCTTGCCCTTGTGAGACCTCGACCCCGACCCCGACCCCGATCCAGACCCTGCCTCTGCTTCACCCCCTGCTGTTGCCCTTGTTGTTCCGCCTCCGTCAGTACATGCTCATGTTGTGAAAACTCTCTTTGTGTAGAACCTTCGAACTCTTGCTGACCTTTAACGTCTCGCAAGTTCTAACACATTCTAACCGGCACTTTCCACCACCTTCTAGGCAAACATCTGTTTCAACCCGTTCCTTTTGGGCCTAGCGCAAGCTCTGAGCACTACATAAATAGTGTTCCCCGTATCTTCTTTCTTCTGTATTCTTAAACTCTTATAGCTGCCTCTATTAGATCAAACATTCCACCCACGGTTCCACAGGTTGAATTCTGGGCACGGTCCCAACAAGTTGTAATAAAAGCGAAGAACTAATATATCAAATATTGATTGAGAAATTACAACTCATATACTATCAAATAATTCGTTCAAATATTGAAGTTTTTCAGCTTAGTTTCAAGGTTTCATGATTGCATGCATGTGGGAAGAGTGGTTTTATGATTTCGAAGTCGAAGACTTAGTGCGGGGTCTCGGCATCCGTTGAGTTCCGAGCTCGGGTTCACCCCCTAAACCCTACCTTACCCGTTACCTAGGTTGACCCCCGGACCCAAACCCTACCCGCTAAGGTTTCACCCTACCCCAACGGTCACACTACAGACCTATAACATATATTACTAGTTATTGAGTACATTTGCTTTACTAAATCAAAACCAGCCCAATCAGGCCTTCCATTCACGGCTTCATCCCACAATTAGCCATATCAGTAACTGATCATTACTGAATACTCACGTGGAATGCAGGGCACCCATGCCCTGTGCACTTCCCATCCCGCTAGCCCTGTAACATCTTACTTGGTTTCGACAGTTTTCACATACTGCCCAAGTAATCCGATTGCCATAATGCCCCCAGCGCTCCAGAAGCCATTTCCGAACCACCACTTGCAGCTCTCAGGTTGTTTGAGCTGGACTTTCTGGATCATTAGACCCAGACTCGTCACTGTCCCTGCGACCGACGAAACGAAGTATACTGGACCCATGTCACTCAGCATACCGCCCACTGTCAGGAGACATAATAGTGTAGCTAGAAGAATCCATAATAGCCTCTTCGCAGATTGATGATATAGTACTGCCATACTTTTGATTCCGGCTTTGATGTCGTCATCAAGGTCTTGGTGTGCATAGATGAAGTCGTATATGACCGTCCACATGGTGCTCCCGAGGAACAAACAGCCAATAGATGCCGTGATCTTGGTAGTCTCAAAGGGATTTACACCCATAGCCACTTCCCCCATGACAATACCCCAGGCCAGTATTATGCCAAGCATGACTTGCGGATAGTGAGTGATCCGCTTTGCGAATGGATACATGCCCGCACCGATAACCGCAGGGAGTGCAAATATGGCACAGGCCGGAGGAATCGGGAGCAAGCAAGCTGCAGCCGCAAGAGACTGGGTGGCTGCGAATATCATTGCAACAGGCTTGCTCACTGCGCCGCGAGGAATTGGCCGGTAGGCTGTTCGAGCAACAAGACGGTCGAGGGGCGCGTCTATCAAGTCATTCCATATGTGCGCGGCGTTGGAGTAGAAAAAAGATCCAAGGAAGAGTATGAGATTCGTGTTGAGGACTTGCGAATATTCTGAGCCACGGAGGCTGGCGGCGTGGAGCGTGCCGAAGAGGTGAGGAAAGTAGATCAGGAATACTGGAGCAGGGGAGACTAGTCGAGCGAGCTCGATATAGGGGACCAATGAAGAAGGTAGGTAGGATATCCAATTCCTTGAGCGAGACTTGGACACATTCTCGACTGTCCGCTCCTTTGAAGCCATCTTATGGCAGATTTGCTAAAAAGAGTGTCGTATTCGTCCGCCGAGTTGAAGTAGGTAATTGTGGGTCTTAACTCTCGTTCGGATCGACCACACCATCTTCTCGAGTGGACGGCGTGCGAGCGGACAACCATTCTACTTAAAGTGGCCATGCATGCGAGGCTTGCCCATGCTCGCTCTAAGTCCTATCACGTATGTATTTCTGCAGCAATCATAAGCATTATGCCGGAAGACTTTCGGACACCAATTAGGTTGATATACCTTACAAAGCACCGCTCGGGGCCGGCCCCTTAGCGCCCAGCGTCGACAGTTTTCCGTTTAGGCAGCAGTTTAGGTAGCTATCTAGGCAGCACGCTTTCAATTGGCAGTTGCCTGAACTTTCCGTTTTTGTCGGGTGTTGGCAGGCTTTCAAACTGACAGAAACTTTCAAGAAACACCCCTGATGAAAACACGTTCTTACCAGGTAAGTAATATTACAATAAAGTAAGTAACATACAATACTTGCTTTAAGAGTACTTCTTTATTAACATGATTTCTTTAAGGCTTGCCAAATCCCACTGTCATATCTCTAGCTAAGCCATGTCGGGCACGATAATCATAACTGGAGCTAATGGATCGCTTGCTATCCCGGCCATCCAATATCTTCTGGCCAACTATCCTGGGTACGGCGCCGTATTGACAGTTCGCAACGCATCAGATGCCGACGCCCACACCAAGAAGCTGCGCAAGACACTGGCGCAATTCCCCGACGCCAAAGCCTCGGTTTATGAGCTCGACCTTGCCAATCTCTCCGACGTGCACACTTTTGCGAGCACAATTATCACTGAAGTCGCTGAGGGCAAGATCCCACCTCTCGCTAGCATCATCTGTAACGCCTACTACTGGAACCTAGTTGACGCTGCAAAGATTACTGGAGATGGTTACGAGAGGACTTTCCAAGTAAATCATATCTCCCACACGGCACTGGTCCTACGACTCCTCGGCAGCTTTGGCTCGCATGGCGGCCGTGTGGTGCTGTTCTCCAGCGATGCCCACTTCCCTGGCAAAAATGGCCTCGAGAAGTATCCGCCCAAAATCCCTAATGACTTGGACCTGCTAGTGAATCCAGCTGTGGATGAACCGTCCGACAATTTCGGGCGTGGCTTTCAGAGATATGCTGTTTCGAAGCTGGCGGTGGTCATGTGGATGTATGCTTTGAACCGGTACTTGGAAAAGGTATGGATCAATTGCCAACATTCCATGGGGGTTCGCCAGGCGCGTAGCTGATTAGTAAAAGGATCCAAAGATGGGGAACATCACAGCCGTTGCTATCAACCCAGGCAACCTTAGCGACTCACGAGCGCTGCGTACCAATACCCCTCGAATGCTCGTCTACTTGTCGTGGCTAGTCATTCAACCACTACGTTTCATTCTTCGCTTTAAGGATCCTACAATGCGTACCGTAGCTGAAGCCGGCGCGGATGTTATTAACCTCGCAACGAATAACGCTCATCCGAAATATCGCGGCTACTTTACCCTTCTCAACCCGGACGCCAGCTCTCCAGACAGTATGGAGGAGGAGACACAGCAGAAGCTGTGGGGGAAGAGTATCGAGTGGGCTGGTATCAGCCGTGAGAACACTGCGCTCACAGTGACCTTGAATAGTTGAGACTGCACTTGAGAACGGTCGAGACGTCAGTCTTACGGATGAACAAACTTTGATTGTTTCGAGGTTCAATTGTACCTCGTAAGTAGCAGACATGCTCTTATCTGATTGCGTCTTCAGTAGTGTCAGGGCTCTTATCTATCATACTAAACAAAATCACGCAGGTAGGTGGATTGAACGTGTGCAGAGAGATCTCTGTTCATGTTCTGATCCTCACCTGTATTCAGCTGCTGCTGCCTAAATAATAATTGCAGTAGTCGTTGCACTACAGTGCGTTATAAGCCTTATTTGGCAGTGTGCCTTGGCCGTTTCCAAACAGTATTACCATTTGAGAAACTTGTCGCGATGAGCTTCTTAGGAAAGCCTCTATAATACGTTATCTGGAACTTGCTCTTTGCTCAAATGTTGAATGCCTTGCCTCGCAAAGCCTGCTTATTATCAGATATTAATCTGAACTTTGCCTTCGAGTATCACTCTATCTTCGCACGAGCTGCGAAACTTTTCTGAAAATATGATGTCTTCATTTTCTCGCACGCCTTTTCCCAGTCGGTCGCCCATTTCCTATAGAATGGGGCGTATCCTAGCATCCCTCCTGACCCTTGCCCGACTGAAATCCCAACAAGTCTCGACAAAGTACGACCGAATGGCACCCACTAAGGAACCGACATGTATGACCTGCCGGCGTCGAAAGTCTGAGAAACGTCTGAGTCGAGATGCCCCATCGTATCGATTCAATGAAGGAAACGTCTGGAGCCTGTCACAACTGCCTCATATCTATGAGATCGGGATAAGTCAGCACGGATGCTAAGAAAAGGTATTGATCTGATAAACTAAATCTATCTGACATCTACGACTGATATTGTGAAAATAGTGCGAGCACTAGGACGTCAGCGTTCCGTCTTTTACAAGACTTCCGCATAGCTTCCGCATCAGCCTTTGTCTACATTAAGTGACCTATGATAATGATGGAGCTACCAGATCCTATTCTTTTCGATCCCTATGAACGGAAAAGGCCAAGCCTTGCGGTGTGAATCTGTCAGAGGCAAGCTTTCTACCCTTGGAACTAAATCGAGGCTCTGTCTAGGTCTGGTAATCCTCACCAATTGAGATTGAGGCGTCAACAAGTCACGTACATCTGCGTTGCCATGCATAGCATGTATGCGCAGTCATTCAAGTAGGTTTCGATCGGCCTTACGGTGTAGAGCAAAAACCGTATTCGTTAAATATGCAACTCATTACAGCGTTCGCCTAGGTTGGAACCCAGCCGGGGGGGGGGGGGGGGGGGGGGGGCGAGAAAAAAAAAAAAAAAAAAAA
>JAABVA010000661.1_pt1 | contig 41750 bp, 39 predicted proteins | sample 5560331 | NCBI WGS metagenome assembly JAABVA01 (sample SAMN12812661, study PRJNA571458) | rock metagenome | isolation source: Antarctica rocks | place: Antarctica: Victoria Land, Mt New Zealand sud | collected 2016-01-07 | reverse complement strand
CAATCCCGCGCTCGTCACGTATGCGCTGGACGGACTCGCCAAATTCGCCGATCTCCCCGTCGTTCAAACCGGCGGCCGGCTCGTCGAGCAGCAAATAGCGCGGGGTGGTCGCCAGCGCACGAGCCACGCCCAGCCGCCGCTCCACCCCGTGCGGCAGTGTCCGCGCCGGCTCGTGCTCACGCTTCGAGACCCCAAACACACCCATGAGCTCGGTTGCCGTTGCCCGCGCGGCACGACGCGACTGGCCGGTACCGAGGGCTGCCAACTCGACGTTCTCCCGGACAGAGAGGCCGGAGAAGAGGTGCCCGTGCTGAAAGGTGCGAGCCACTCCAGCACGACAGCGCTGCACAGCCGAGTGAGAGGTGACGTCAACACCGTCCACCAGTACGGACCCGAAATCGGGTCTGTCGTAGCCACTCATGATATTGACGAGCGTAGATTTGCCGGCACCGTTCGGCCCTATCAGTCCCAGGATCTCACCAGGCCGGATCTCTAGATCGACGCCCTGCAGCGCGTGCACGCCGCTGTAAGCACGTCGAACATCGTGCGCCCGCAAAGCTGACGTGGGCGCACGATGCCGGGCTTGCTGCTCTGTCACGAGGCGTTGTCCACCTGCTTGGCAGCCTGCTGTACGACGAACGTCAGCTTCCCGTTGACAACCTTCAGCACCCGCATTGGGCGCTTCACGTTGATGTGCAAGTCCTTAGAGAAGCTGGTCGGACCTGCAAGCGTCGGAATGTTTTGGAAGGACTCGAACGCTGCCGTCAGCTTGGCTCCATCCCAGCTCTTCGCCTGGTCATAGCCAGCCTTGATTGCCTCCAGGGTCGCAGGGCCGGTGACGAAGCCCCCCGTGGCAGGAGCCGCACCGGCAGCTGTCAGCTTCTTGAGCATGTCGTTGACCGCAGGATTCGGGTCGTCACCGTTCTTCGCGGCATACGTAACGACGTAGTAGTCGCTGAGACCTGGAATCTGACTGGTCCAGAAATCTCCGTCCATGCCGAACCCCGATATAACTGGCGCTGCTACACCGCCGGCTCGTAGCTGTTTTGCTACCGTCGCTCCGCCTGGGTTGTACCCGCAGTTCGCCACGACGTCCGGCTTGGCACCTGACGCGATCTTGGACACGGTCTCGGTTACCGAGTCTCCCTGCTTGTAATCGTAATTCTGGATAACCGAGCCACCAAGTTCTTTGAAGCGCTTGGCGAAGATGGTGCACTCGTTCTGCGTGTACTTCAGCGTTGTGTCTGTGAGGAGAACAGCCTTTTTCCAACCCTTTGACGCTGAGAACTCAGCCATGATTGATGCTTCACCGGGAGTGCCGTCGCCCATCGAAAATCCCAGTGGCAGCCCACCGGCCGGCCCGTAGATCGGGTCTCCGACGCACGGTGCAATATTGAGGAGACCCTTGGACTGAGCCACCTGAGCAGCGGGTAGCGAAGTGTCGTAATCGCAGGAGACCACGACCACCTTCGCGCCATCTGCAATGACCTTGGTGGCAGCTGGGCCGTAGGCGCTGCCCGTGGAGTTGGTGTCCACGATGTCGAGCTTGACCTGCTGGCCGCCGATCCCCCCCGAGGCGTTGAGCGTGTCGGCCTCAATCTTCATGGCATTCAACGCCGGCGAGTCGATCGGACCCATGAAGCCTGACTTTGGCGTCGTTGCCATCACCACCCCGATGGTGACCGAGCCACCGGCAGCAGCAGAGCCCCCGCTGGATCCTGAGCTGCTGCTGCTGCTGCTGCTGCTGCCGCCGCCGCCGGAGCTGCCCTGACTCACGCAAGCCGTCAGAGTCAGGCTCGCGCCCAGGCTAACCAGCAGGGCACCACTTCGCCGAGAGATCATCGCACCACCAAACTGTCAGAGCTGGTCGTCGGGACCGCTCAGGTCTGAGCTGCCGGGTCCAGCGCTCCTGCGCAGTGTGACATCTGATCAGAGTGGAGGCTAGGCCGTTGCGGGATTAGTTCTTTAGCGTCGGGTTACGTTTGCGTATCCGGCCCCCGAGCTGCCACTGCTCAAGCCGCCAGTCCGATCCAGCCACCAGGCCGGTTGGCGCGCCTCACGTCTCAGGACGGACGGAAAGGCTAGTTGCCACCAGGCTTTCAACCACAAGGTCCATGGATGCCCGCAAGTGCTCGATCAGCTTGCGCTCAGCGAGCCCGCTCCGTCGGGCCACCGTAGCCTCCAAGATCTCGTTGTGTTCAACGGCACGGCGTTCGGCGAACTCCGGGTGGCGGAACGACTCGAGCCGGTAGCGCTCGGAGTTGCGCCAGGGCGGAAGAATGCTGCTGAGGAGCCAGCCATTGTCACAGGCCTCGTATAGGGAGAAGTGAAACCTTTCATGTGCATCACGAGCAAGCTTGTGCTCGCCGCTTTGAAGGAAGCGGGCGCGGTCGTCAAGGGCGCTCCGGGCGGCCTGTTCGGCCTCAGCCGTGAACCGTTGCGACGAAGCCCGGACGGCGGAGCCTTCAAGTACGAACCTGGTCTCGTACGTATCGCGGAGGTCCTTGAGCGATACCGGACGAACGCGGGCACCCTTGTGAGGCTCCAGGTCGACCAGCTCCATGGCGGCTAGGCGCCGGATAGCCTCTCGGATCGGCATTACGCTGAGCTGCAGTTGATCGGCCAAGTCCTGTAGCCGAAGGTGAGCTCCCGGGGCAATGCTCCCGTCGCAAATTGCTTCGAACAGAACGTTCGTCGCCGCTTCGGCAGCTGTCGCATGCTTGACGGGGTTGAGCACCCGTGCCTCCCCTCCCTGCTGTTCCCTGAACTAGGTAGCCCGCATGCCGCTAGGCCAGTGAAATTGGTTCGACCCTGTTCCGTAGCGCGCCCAACTGGCTCACCTTCGTCGTCAACTGATCGCCGGGCTTGAGAAATACCGGAGGGTTCCGGGCGTTGCCAATACCACTCGGCGTCCCAGTGAGGATGACGTCGCCGACCTGCAACGTCATCCCCCTACTCAGCTCGGAGATAAGCCGCTGTAGCGAGAACGCCATAGTCGCAGTAGAAGCCCTCTGCATCACCTCGCCGTTCAATTCGCACTCGATCAGCAGGTCCGCGGGGTCATCTACGGCATCAGCCGTCGTGAGCCACGGCCCGATCGGCATGGTGCCGTCGATGCTCTTGCCCTTGAGCCACTGTCCGCCGTGCGCGCGCTGCAGGTCCCGCTGGGAAACGTCATTCGCGACGAAGTAGCCGAACACGTGCTGGAGGGCCTGCTCCTGTCCGATGGATCTGCCCGCAGTTCCGATGACGAGGGCGACCTCCGCCTCGTAGTCCCACTTCGAGGAGAGGTCGGCGTCGAAGGCGATTGGATCAGTTGGTCCTATAACGGTGTCCGGGCCTTTGGTGAAGAAGGTGGGATGCAGCGGCAGGCTCTCGGGATCCTGGCCCTCACGTTTGCCCTGCGACTCATAGAAGTGGTCGAGATAGTTCCAACCCGTGCAGAGGATGTCGCGGTTGAACTTGCGCAGAGGCGGCCCGAGCACGACCTCGTCCAGTGGCCGCTGCACGGCCGTGTCCGCGGCAGCCTGTATAGCTTCAAGCGCCGCGAAACCACCGCGGACCACGTCGTCCACGGTTCCTTGAGCTGGATCAAGAACCGCGATGGACTCCTGGTCAGAGGCAATCACACCAATGACCCAGCCGCCGTCGGACCAAGCGGAAGCCAGTCTCACAGGGTCTCAGTCCTCCACGACGGCGATCGCGTTGATCTCGATCAGATAGTGCGGACTGACGAAGCCCGACACCTCGACCATCGTGGACGCCGGAGCGCCCGACTTAAAATACTCTCGCCGCACAGCATGTATGGCCTCGAAGTGCGCCATGTCCCGGACGTAGACGTCCACGCGCGCAATATCGTCAAGAGTGCCGCCGGCAGCCTCAACCGCAGCTTGAAGATTCTGGCAGACCTGATGGGTCTGCGCAGTAATGTCTCCAACACCCGTCACCCCGCCGTCAGCATTGCGAGCGGTCATCCCGGAGATGAAGACGAAACGCCCGCGTGTGGCAACAGAAGTCGCCTGCGCGAAGTGTCCATTGGGCTGGGCAAGTGAAGGTGAGACTATTTGGTGCTTCGGCATGCGTGCCTGCTTTCTTGGACGAATGGAGACGGCGGCTCAGCGAGCATCGTCGGCGGATGAGTACCAGTCCGGCTGGGTCGGGTAGTGAGGACCGTCATAGACCTCGAGCAGGACGGACTCCTCGTCAGCCCTCGTTGGACCGTGCATGCTGCCCTTGGGATTCCAGTAAAAGGAACCCTGGATCAAGGTGATTCCGGTGGGAAGGTACGTGTAGCGCCCACTCAGGCAGAACATGAACTGGTTGGAGGCGTGCGAATGTCGCGAGGGGATCCCGGCCCCTTTGGCAAACCTCACCAACGAGATTGAAGCGCCGGTGTCCTCGTTGCGCCACAGTGCTTTGTGGGTCAAGCCATCGAGGGTCTTCTCGACCCAGTTCAAGTCGCCGGTCTGCACGAGGATCTCACGGAAGCGGTGGGCCGCCTCGCCGTCTTCGTCCACCGTGAGCTGCTCGCGAGAGCGGTCGGCCGCTTCGCCGCCGTACCGGGCCGGCTCCGAAAGGTTCTCATCCCACTCCTGCTGGCTCAGACTTGTGGGCCGAGCTGGCCGGGGGGCCAGCGTCGCAGGCGGATCATTACTGCTTTGAGTAGAGGCGCCGTTCACCAGATCTCCAATCAAGGGTGCTCGGTCGGTAGAACGAAAGGCCAACGGGCTTGGCGGCCATGGTGTGACCCCCCGCGGCGTTGAGAGGCCCGCGGAGGCAATTCACCGGCTTCGGCTTGCATCTAGTGCACCCCAGTCGCTTTGCCCACGCTCTGAGGCTCGCGTCCCTCACCGGCGACCGTCGTCGGTTGGCACTGGACCGCCCGATTGACCATGGCGACGAGGGGCACGGCTATTCCTTCGCGTAGCTGCGGTCGCGCGTCAACGTCGAACCAGTCATCGTGGCTGCGTCCGACAGCAGGAAGAGAAGGGGCCCCACGACGTCCTCCGGCGTCCCGATGCCGGTCGTCTTCTCCCAGTGCTCGCGCTCGCCGCCAGTGGGGTTCGCCGCCCGGAACTGGGGCGTGTCGATAACTCCTGGAAAGATGGTATTGACGCGCACTTGGTACTGCGCCACCTCCGCGGCGAGCGACTTCGCAAACGGGATCAGCGCCCCCTTACTGGCGGCGTAAGCCGCCGCCTGCGCCCTCCCCATGTTGGCGAGGCCGGACGCGAACACCAGGATGCTGCCTGAGCGCGCAGCGATCATCGACGGCAACACCGCCTGGCAGCACCACACGACGCCGTCAAGGTTGACTGCCAAAGCCAGGCGCCAGTCAGCCTCCGACGTGTCGACAACGTCCACCCGCGGTTGTACAGCGGCGGCCGCCACCAGGGCGTCGATGCGCCCGTGCCGAGCCAGCACACCCTCGACCGCACTAAACACTGCAGCACGGTCGGAAACGTCCACAACCAGTTGCTCGATCCCAGGCCGCGCCTGAGCCGGACGTGCCACGTCGAAGACCACGGAAGTGCCGCCGGCGCGGGCGAAACCATGAGCCGCTGCATCGCCGATGCCGCTGGCGCCCCCGGTAACGAGAAGCACTTCTCCAGCGGCGTTAAAGTTAGCTTTCACTGCGGTGCTCCAACCGACGGGGTCGCATTCGCCCGGCTCGCGACATCGCTGAGCCTTGAGCGACGAGCCAGCGTCCGGCCGGCATCTGCGGTCCACGGGGCGCAAGAAGTGCTCGAGCTACCAAGTGCCCCGACCCTCCGCCGAGACCCGGTCCGGGGTGCGTCGAAGCACCGATGTGCCACAACCCGGGTACACCGGTTCGGTGACGCCCGGTGCGTGGCCCAGGTCGCCATAGCAGGTTCTGGTCAAGTTCTCCCGAGCCGCTGTATGGATCCCCGTTCACGGCGTTGCGGTTGGCGGCCTCCAGATCAAGTGGACTCAGCGCTTTGACGGCCAGCACGCTCGCTCGCACTCCAGGTGCATGGCGCTCTAGAAGCCCAAGAACTCGGTCGGTGTAGCCCTGCACCAGCGCCGGCGTCCACCCACCGGTCACGTCGAGCTCGCCTGCACTGTCGCCCCGCGGGCGGTACGGCAACTCCTGCAACTGCAACCACAAGCTCGCCCGCCCGGCAGGGACCCGCGACGGGTCCAGAACGTACTGCTGCCCGACGACGACGGTGGGTCGACGCGGCAAAAGCCCCGCCTCGGCCTCCGCGCAGGCGACAGCCGTACTTGCCGACCCGTCGCTTAGGTGCACCAGTGGCACCTGATCCAGCAGACTGTTACTCCAAGTCAGCGGCTTACTAAGGGCAACATGCACCTGCATCGCCGCCCTCCCGTACCGGTAACGAGCGGCCTCGAGCCTGACGGCATCCGCGCTCGCCGCCTGCGGCAGCAGATCACCGTAGAGCGCGCCAGGCGTGACTGACATGAGGATCGCCCTCGTTGCCCGAAAGCGCTCACTGCCCGTCTCAACGGCAACCGCACGAGCCCCCGATGTCACAATCCGTTCGACCGTCGCTCCAGTGCGGACGTCGACGCCACGTTCACGCAACAATTTTTCGAAGGCTTGAACGAACCGGCCGGCCCCCCCCTTGACGACAGGCAGTCCGGCGGCATGGAACGTGCCCGCGAACAGTGGCAACATCAGTCCGCCTGAGGCGTTGTCCGGGGCGAGGCCCGCGTGCAGCAACCAGGGGACCCAGAGGTGATCGACCTCCGGGCCGTCGAACTCGCGGCGCGTGAAAGCCCGACCGCTGGTGACAACATCGCGGGCCCACCTCTCCGCGCCAGCACGGCCGCCGCGCCGCACGATGTTCGCCAACGGCCGCAGAGGTGAAGGGCCACGCAACTCACTGCCGAGCAGCTGGCCGATCGAGTCCATGTCACCGCCGAGCCGATCCAGCATCGCGAGGTAGCGGCCCGCGTCACCCTTTGCGCTGAACCCGGCTGCGGTCTTGGCCGGATCTCGGTAGGCAATGGTGGTCCGGCCGTCGGCCGCGACGCTTCCTGTTACCAAGTCGTCGGTATTGCAGTAGGCGAGACCGTGCCGTGCCAAGTCGTCCCCGAGCGCAGCGTAGGCCCCGCCGGTGAGAAACAACGGATGCCAGGAGGAGTAGGTGTCGTGGATGTAGCCGGGCTCCGTCGACTCATCGGAGGCGACGAATCCTCCCAGCTGGCCGTTGGCTTCGGCTAGGCAGACGCTCCAGCCAGCGCCAGCGAGTTCGGCCGCAGCAACCAGTCCATTGATGCCCGACCCGACTACTACGGCGTCGTACACCGACGTCGTCATCACAGACCCTTCGGCAGCTCGACGCCCACCTGGGCTGCGGTCCGCCGCAGCCCGTCGAGCACGCTGGCGTCCACTTCGACACCATGCTCGAGAGCTGCCGCAGCTTTCTCAGCCTCCCGCTGACCCGGCAGCAGCAGTCGGGTGGAGCCGGGAGCCAACTTTGCGCTTGTGACCTGTGCGGCAAGGGACTCGAGGGCAACGTCGAATTCGCTGTCGCTGCTGAAGGCACCGATACTGAGAGCGAGGAAGAAGTGCGCGCAGTCGTTCGGCATGGCAACATCCGCGTACATCCCCTGCACCAGATCGCCAAAGGCGCCACCACTGAGCACACCAGTGAGGACATCGACCATGAATGCCAAGCCGTAGCCCTTCGGACCGCCGACGGGCAAAAGCATGCCGGCAAGCGCGGCGTTGGGGTCGCTCGTCGGTGAGCCCTGCTCGTCGGTAGCCCAGTTGAGGGGAATCTCCCTCCCCTCGGCTTTGGCTAGCCGGATCTTGCCCAGCGCAGCCTCCGACAGGGCCATGTCGAGCACTATGGGCGGCCCTGCGCTGCGAGGTACTCCAATGGCGATCGGGTTATTCCCCACCACACGTTCCCCGCCCCCTGTCGGCGGCATGAGCGGCCGGGTGTTGGACGCGGCAATTCCGAGGCACCCCGCGGCGGCCGCTTGTTGGACGTACCGGTACGCGCCGCCAAAATGAAACGCATGGCGTACTGAGACGACACCAACGCCGTGAAGCTTCGCCTTGTCCACTGCTATGCCCATAGCTTGATCGGAGGTCAGCAAGCCCAATGCGTGCCTGGCGTCCAGCACGGCGATGGGACCAATGTCAAGCACCACGTCGGCCAGCTCCGCAGTGGTTACCGAACCCGCACGCAACCTATCGACGTACATCGGAATGAGCATCAGTCCGTGAGAGGGGATGCCGCGCATGTCGGCGTCAACCAGTGCTCGGGCGACTGTTTCCGCCGGCTTCCGGTTGAGTCCAGCGCCTACGAACACAGCCGCCGTAGCTTGGACGAGCAGGTCGACGTCGAACGTCGCCTCAGACATGCCGCACGCCGCACAAAGAGGCAACGTTGCTTCGCCCGATTCGGTCACGCTGTTCCGGCGAGAGGTGTGCAATCGCCGACCACGGGTTGTCCAGGCCCATCGGGAACGGCCAGTCGCTCCCGAGCACCAATTTGTCCAGACCGAAGACCGCGACTGCGAGATCGACGCCCCCCGGTTCATGTGCCAGCGCGTCAACCCAAAACCGGCGGACTGCAAAGCCCGGCGCCAGGCTGAGCGGGCCGACGCCCGGCCGGTCGGTATCTGCGCCGCGCTGCCACCGGCCGGCGAGCATAGGAACGGTGCCGCCGCAGTGCACCAGCACGGGACGAAGGTCTGGGTGGGTGCCAAGCACGTCGCCGAACACGAGTTCGGCGGCGGCCACGGTGGTCTCCACTGGGTTGCCCACGAGGTTGGACAGGTAATGCCGGTCGAGCCGGGCATCTGACGAGCTGCCCGGATGCAACAACACAGGTCGGCCCACCGCCTCGAGCCGGTCCCAGACCGGTGTGAGGCGGGCGTCGTCCAGTGGGAGAGATCCGCCCCCCGCCGAGAGGTTCCAGCCAACTATGCGCTCGTCGCTGACGAGCCGATCCAGCTCGGCAAGTGCAACCTGCGGGTGCTCAAACGGCAGGTAGGCGAGGGCCTCGAGTCGCTCAGAACCGGCAATGCGAGCTAGGAGGCCGTCGTTAGCCCGCTCCACCCAGATGCGGGCACCGTCTTCCTGGAGCCCCTGGCGGAAGAAGGGCGGTGGTAGGGACACCCATGCCCTGTCGATGTCCGCGGCGGTGAGCCAGTCCTCTAGCTGGCGTGCCTCGTACAGCGCGGAGACGCCGATCTGCTCTCCGTCAATGACGTAGCGCCCGCTCGACTCCTCGACCCCAGCGAGTGTGCCGGCTGAATCACCCAGCGCAGGAGCTAGGTGTGTATGTACATCAACGCTTGGATCGGAACTCACAGGTGTGCATCCGAGACCGCCGAGCCGGCGACCTGCGCTGCCTCGGTGAGCACGGAGGCAATAGCCCGCGTGGTGATGTCGCGGGCGACACGCTGGCCAACGCTCGCGGCGGTGCCCCGCACGACAAGATCCGCTTTCCAGTTGATGACGGTGACGCCATCGGTGGTGGACTTGAAGTCCATCCGCAGGTCGACATCCACGAGCTGGGTCCCGCGCCGCCCCACCACCCGAAGCCGTGCCCCTGTCTCGTCCTCCTCGAGGGTGGTGATCGTGGTGGCTAGCGGTATTTGACCAAGCGAGATGCTGGGCGTGAAGACCGCATGGACGACGCCTTCGGCGCCGGTGCGTACGTCGCGCAACGTCGAGACGCGCTCCAGCACGTCAGGCTTGGAGCCAAGGGCACGAAGGCCGGCGATCGGCGTAGCCGTGGCGAATTCACCGGCGGCGTTCACCGAAGTACCCGGACCTTGTCGGCGCCCGCCCCGGCGAGGGCGTGGAAAACAGCCTCCGACGAGGCGTGGCTGTTAAGGATGGCACCGGTGGTTCCGATGGCGTCCTGGACTGCGGCCGAGACCGCGTGCAAGGGGGCGCCACCACCTTCGCCCATGCCCTTGGCACCCGTGGGGGTGAACGGCGACGGGCTTACCACGTTGTCGTACAGCAGCGTCGGCATGTCCAGCGCCGTTGCCGCGTGGTAATCGTAAAAGTTAGCCGCCCGCAGCTGCGCGTTTTCGTCGTAGTCGAAGTGCTCGAACAGCGCGGCCGACAGGCCATGGACCGTGGCACCGTTGACCTGGCCCTGGACGATCATTGGGTTGATGGGCACGCCGCAGTCGTCCACCGCCCCGTACCGCAGCAACTCGATTGCGCCTGTTTCCTCATCGATCTCGAGGACGACAGCGTGAATCTGCGTGGCGTACGTCAGGGTCAGGTTGCCCATCTTCTTGTCGACTTCGGGCAGCTCGAAGGGGGCGCGGTAGACGGCGCGGCCAACCAGGCCCACCTCGTCGGCTACCTCGGGCGGTAGGCTCCCAGGAGCAAAGTGAACAATCCCGCCGATGTCGGTAAACGGCAACATTAATTCCTCGTTGCCCTCCACTTTGGCGAAGCCGCCCTCGAGGAAGATCTGCGACCGCTCCACCCCAAAGACGGCGGCGGCTACCTGCGTGATTTCATCAATCAGCTTCTTCGTGGCATTGATGATTGCCCCTATACCGGTCACCGCGAATTGGGACGCATACGAACCCGAGAAGCCGGTCTGAGCGCTGAGCGAGGAGTCACCGCCGCGGTGGACCTGAATGTCGTCGGGCCGAAGCCCGAGCAGGTCAGCGACCACCTGGGCGGTTGTAGTTTCGTGCCCTTGGCCGAAAGTGACGCCACCGGTTGTGGCGAAGATGGAGCCGTCAACACCCATTCGTACCAGGCCGCCCTCAGTGTTGCCGCCGAAGGGCAAGAAGGGATTCATGAGCCGCGCCTGGCCGAAGTTATTCGTACCGGAGTCCAGGGTTGAGCCGATACCAATGCCGATGCGCTTGCCCGTCCCGACCGCCTCAGCCTTGAGGCGCTGCGCACCCTCGTAGTCGATGAGGTCCAGCGCCTTACGCAGGCTGGCGGGCAGGTCGCCCGAGTCGTAAACGCAACCGTTCACCGTGGTGTACGGGTACTGCTCGGGCTGAACGTAGTTCTGCAACCGAAACTGCACAGGGTCGAAGCCAAGTTGGTGAGCGGCGAGGTCCATCATACGCTCGACCAACCACAGGTGCTGCAAGCGGGAGTACCCGCGTACGGGATGCACCGGGCCCTTGTTCGTATAGACGCTCGTGAAGTCCACGTGCAGATGCTTGAGTTGGTAACAGGCATTTGCCACCTGTGCCCACACGACCGACCCCAGCGGCTCATAGCGGGAGTAGGCGCCGACGTCGTCCGTGCACTCATAGCTCAGGCCGAGCACCGTTCCATCGTTCTCAACGGCCAATTTAACGTTGCGGAAGGTGCGCTCGTTGCTGTGACCGCCCATCCAGTGGTGCTCGGTGCGGGTTTCGGTCCAGCGCACCGGCCGCCGCAGCTTGCGTGCCATCAACGCGACCGCTGTCGCCGGCACATACATGCCGATCTTGACGCCGAACGACCCACCGAAGTCCTTGCTCCGGATGCGCATCCGCGAGGCCGGGTGCCGCAACGCGCCACACATCATGAGTGTGGTGAACTGCGGCATGGCGCAGCCGCCGACGAGGTCGAAAATGTCGGTGCCCGAGTCGTAGTCGACGGTCACAACTGTGCACTCGAGCGGTGTCGCCGAGAACCGGTGGCACACCAATTCATCGACCTCAATCACGTGGTGCGCGTGCTCGAGCACGAAATCCATGTCGCCGAAGTTCCACGTGTCGTGGTGCAAGACGTTGCTGCCAATGTCATCGTGGACCAGCGGCGCACCCGAGCGCAGAGCCGCGGCAGCGTTAACAACCACGTCGAGGGGTTCGTACTCGACAACCACGGCCGCTGCCGCATCCCGAGCGGCCTCACGGGAGGTAGCAGCAACAGCGACTACTGGCTCGCCAACGAAACGCACCTTGCCGCCGCTGGCAAGGCAGCGGTCTACCTCGGCATCAGCGGGCGGAACTTGCATCTCGCCGAACTTGTCGGTGAGGAGGTCCACTTCGTCCGGTGTCAACGCCCCGAGGAAGCCGGGAACCTCAAGAGCACCCGAGACGTCGATCGCCGTGATCCGCGCATGTCCGTACGGGGAGCGCACGAAGAACAGGTGGGCCAGCCGGCTGATGGGAGTGTCATCGCCGAACTCCCCCTGCGCTCGAAGCAGCCGCTCGTCCTCCGTGCGGTTGATCGATTGTCCCGCCCAGGATGGAGCGCTTGTGCGACGGGGTGTTTCGGTGGTCGTTGTCACTGCGAGCCTGCCTCGATGTCGGTGCCGTGGGAGTCGGGCGACTTGCCGTGCGGGAGGGGTACATCCTGACCCGCCGCTGCTCGGACGGCGTTGACGATCCCCTGGTAGCCGGTGCACCGGCACAGGTTGCCCTTGATGGCTCGGCGGACGGAGTGCTCGGTGATCTCCTCACCTGACTCAAGCAGGTCGGTTGCCGTCATCAACATGCCGGACGTGCAGTAGCCGCACTGCAGGGCGTGGTAGTCGCGGAACCGTGCTTGCAGCTCATTGAGCGGACCATCTGCATCCGCAAGACCGCTAGCTGTTTCTACGGTCGTGCCGTCCGCCTGAGCAGCCAGCACCATGCATGACTTCACAAGCATGCCGTCCCAGCGGATCGTGCATGCGCCGCAGTTGCCCGTGTCGCAGCCGATCTTGGGACCGCGCTTGTCGAGCTCGTCACGCAACCAGTGCACGAGCAAAGTTCGCGACGACACCGCCGACTGCTCGACGACGCCGTCCACTTCCACGGTGATTGCGTGGATGTCGGGACTGTCGTGGGATGCGGTATCGGTCATGCAGCAGCCTCCTCTGTGCGGAAGTGCCCTACGACGACGTCGTTGACAGCTCGCTTGAGCTGCACCCGCGCAAGGGCCAGCCGGTAAGCCGCGGACGCGTGGGAGTCCGCGTGCATCTCCAGCGGCTCAGTGTCAAAGGCAGCTAGCGCGGCCTGAACGGTGGCGGAGCAAAGGGCGGAATCAGTCAACGCCGCCTCCACCGCTGGGAGTCGTCTCGGAGAATCAGCTACAGCTCCGAGATAGGCGCGGGCTCCGATTACGTCGTCACCATCCACGTCTACGCGGAGGACAGCGCGAGCGAGAGCCCACGAGTCAGCGCCAATCAGGTGATGCCGGTATGCCACGTCGGCCCTCGCGGGGTGGGCCGGCAGGTTGACAGCGGTCAACAGGGCCGGCCCGTGCGCAACTGTCAGCAGAGTGCCAAGGAAGAAGTCGTCGGCCGCAATGTTCTCGGGCTCGCCCCCGTGTTGACGGACCTCAAACGAGGCGTCCAGGGCGGCCAGCAGGGGTGGGAAGTTATTGGTGGGATCATTCAAACAGCAATTGCCGCCGATCGTGCCGCGGTTGCGCACCTGCCGGTCGACGAGTGCGCCCGCGACATCGGCAAGGACAGGCAACTTCTCGCGCACCAACGGATGGCGTGCTAGCTCGGAGTACGTCACCGCCGCCCCGATACGCACGGCGCCGTCCTGCTCCTCCACTGTCCGTAGCTCAGGGAGCCGGTGCACGTCCACAAGTGTCGGCGGGGCAACGAGATCAAGCTTGAGGGCGTTGATCAGGCTCTGGCCGCCCGCGAGCACGGTCGCCCCCTCGTGTTCAGCAAGCAGCGCCAGCGCGGCTCCTAGAGAGGTCGGCGCCAGGTAGCGGAAGGGCGGAGGGATCATGCAGTTTTCCTTCCGGTGCGCCCCGCGGCGCGGAGCGAGTAGGCAAAGACTGAGGCCTGTTTGATCACATGTCAACGTCGGTGGCGAACGAGACTAAGACCCTGAAGATTCTTCCGCCTTCTCGGGCGCTTTCAGCTCGACCAAGCGGCTCAGGTACGGCGTCGAGCCCTGGTTGGTCAGCATGTGCACCTCGCCCGGGTCCCGGTAGACAACGCCCCCTACTGGCTCGTGGACCTCACGTGATCCGCCCTCCAGCAGGTCGATCCGGTTGTCTGCGGCCTGCAGCGCCAGAACAAGGTACGGGCACGTGTGACTGTGCCACGTCTGACTCTCGCCCGGAGCAAGCGCGACCTCCCAAACCCGCACGTGCTCGTTCTCGAATACGACACGCTGGCCGACATCACCGAGGACCGGCGTGCGTGCCTCCAACATCCTCGATTCGTGCTCAGCCGCCGTCGGCTCGCCTGGTGAGGTAGTCACGATGTCCCTCCCATCAGCAGTGCCTCGGGTGTCTGGTTGCGTTCAGGTGACACAGTCGCGGAACCCCCGCGGCCTACAAGCCGGAGATAAGCGAGAACAGCAGCGTCCTGCTCAGCATCAGGCTCGTACGGCAGCAAAGCTGCGACGTGCGCGTCCGGGCGCAACAGAACAATCGTGTCGAGGTCGAAGCCAAATCGGGCCCGCACACGCTCACCCGGGTCGAAGAGAGCCCTTTCTCGCAGGCCCGAGTCGTGCGGGGCGTCCCAGCGGCTCACCACCATGTGCCGCAACCCTGGCACATCGTCGGCCGGCAGCCGCGGCCGGTGCCGCGCGTCAGTGAAGTACAGCGCGACGAAGCTGTCTGCCACGAGGTCGTGCAAGTGCACCGTGGTGCCGTGTGATCCGAACAGCGGGAGGTCGGGCGCACGGTCGCCAGCGCGCACAGGCGTCGGAACGGTCCCAGTTTCGACCATGGACCAGTCTCCTGTCCCGTCGACGTCAAGACTGACGCCGAGCAGGGCCCTCGTGAAGGCGTTACCCCACGCGCCCTCCGACATCGCGGCTACCGGACCCACTTCGCGGCCCATGTTGGCTCGTGCGGCCTCTGCCATCTGGCCAGAGCCCCGTGTCGCGACTGGAGCCTGCTCCTGCTCATACGCGTCCAGCAGGGACTCCTCGGCCCAGCCGCGAACCACCCAGGCAAGGCGCCACGGCAGATTGGAGGCATCGAGCACACCCGTATTGAGTCCGAGCGCCCACATCGGGGTGATGAGGTGGGCAGCGTCTCCCATTAAGAAGGCCCGCCCTGCCCGCCACCTACTGGCGACCCGGTGGTGTACCGAGTAGATGTTGCTGCCGATCACCTCCATGTCGTGCACATCGCCGATGAAGCGCTGGGCCTTCTTGGCAAGTTCCTCTCGAGTCGGCGCGGGAGCTCCTTCTGCAAGTGGAAAGAGAAAGCGCCAACAATGTGGCTGACGAACGAGGATCATCCACTCCTGCGGATCCCCAAAATAGGCGAGATAGGGGTAGTCCCGAGGATTCTCGACGTCAAGGTCTACCCGAAGGTCAACGAGCATGTATCGCTCAGGCAGCGTCTTACCCTCGACGCCGATGCCCAAGGTTTCACGAACGAACGACCGACCACCGTCACACGCTAAAAGGTACCGGGCCTCAATCTCCCGAGAGCCGCCGGCGGTCTCCACCTGCAGCCGGACACGGTCGTCCTCCTCCGCAAGCCCAACCAACCTGTGGCTCATACACAACGCCCCCGGCGCCGCACGCTCGAGGACTAGGCGTAGCACCGGTTCCAGCTCATGCTGGGGGATGTTGATGACGAATGGGAAGCGTGTGTCATCCACCAGCTCACCGGTACGGACGCTCAGCGTCGAGCGGTTGGTTGCTCGGTCCAACTCACCAATCTCATCGATTCGGAGGGACGCGGAAAGCACTTCTGGCAGCGCACCGTAACGGTGCAGCACCTCCAACGTGCGGGTGAGGACGGTTCCCGCCTTGGTGTCCAACGAGAGGCGTTCATCCTCCTCAAGAACCACCACCGGCACGCCGTAGCGCACGAGTCCGAGTGCCGTCACCAGCCCCACCGGACCGCCTCCTGCAATGACAATCGGCAACCGCTCGGTCGATTCCTCAGCATCCGTAGTCACAGCACTCCTAATAGCAGATAGTTCGCAACAATATAGCGTTGGCCGCTGTCGCGCCGATTGATATCTATTGCAACGAGCCTGGACCTGCCGAGCGGTTCATCGCGGCAGCCGAACCCCCCGTTGCTCCAACCTGGGAAGCACCTCTTGAGCGAAGTATCCCAACTCTCCCGCGTAATCGAGGAAGGCTAAAGTCATCCCGCCAAACCCGGCTCGAGCGAACGCCTCGATCGCGTCGGCCACATCGTCCGGGTTTCCGATCAAAGGGCAGCTGCCATGACCAGCGGCGAACCGGTGCCTGAAGGTTTCGAGCATCTGCGGCGTGAACGATTGAGAGTGCAAGCCTTGCAGTCCCATCAGGTTGTCGACCGCGTTCCAGTCCGCGTTCTCGTCGGCGTAGTAATGCAGATACTCCTCGGCCTCCTTGCGGTCCGGACGACAAACGGCATGGCCAAGGGTGAACACGCCCATCCGCCGGTTGTGCTCAGTACGGGCCTGCGTCACAATCTGATCCACGACCGTCGCCCCGTCCTCCGGTCCCCCGACAACCGTGAAGGCGAAATCCGCGTTGCGAGCGGCGAAAGCGCGACCTTGAATTGATGAACCCGCGTTGAGAATGGGGAGCAGCCCATCGAACGGCTTCGGAAGGCCTTCCACGTGCTGCAACTGAAAAAACCTGCCCTGGTGGTCGAAGCTGCCCGGAGTGGTCCAGATCTCACGAACTACATCCCACCATTCCTGTGCAAGCGCATATCGAGCATCGTGGTCCTGCGGGAGATCCATGCCGAACGTGTCGTATTCGGGCTTGTTCCAACCGGCCACAATGTTTACTCCGGCTCGCCCCTGCCCAATCTGGTCGACGGTGGCCAGTTGTTTGGCGACGACAATAGGATGATTGAACGCCGTGTGTACAGTGGCAAAGACGACGAGACGGCGCGTGTGCGCAAGTAGGCCTGCCGCCCAAGTAACGGGATCGAGGACCCCCTCGTGAAAGTTTGTCTCGCCGCCATAGCCGATCCATCGGGCGATGGGCAAGAGGAAGTCGATCCCCACATCGTCGCAAAGTCTGGCCAGACGTAGATTGTCGTCCCAGCTGCCGGACCAGCGTTCGGGAACCTTTGTCACGGCAAGGCCGGACGAGCAATTCGGCGAGAACAGACCGAGCTTGAAGTCACGGCGGTCGGTAATGGTTTTACTCACAATCACTCCTAATAGCCGGCGGTCCGGTCTCCGTCGTCTTTGGTGAGCCGTGTGTGTGCCCGGTGGTGGGAACGGGCCGCTGTGTGCGATGGACGGTTGTCGGTCATCCACCGCGCCGCGAACTTGGCCGCAGACGTCACGCTGGCATGAGCGGGTCTGCGCCAGTCCACTGGCGTAGACGGACTCAGTGCCGGCCTTGCCGTTGGTGGAGCCACGCAGAGGTACGGACCAGGATTCATGGCAGCCTGTTCTGGCCGGACTCGGCCAAGTAGCGCGAGCGTGTCACTCGTGCACTATCGTCGGATGTCGTGTGATCAAATGTCAAGGGGTAGCAACCAGGGGTTCGGCAGGGGCGTCCTTGCGTGATCGCGACAGCCGCAGGCCTGTCCTTTCTCGTGTGCCCACTGACAAGCGACCCGACGGCCAAGGGGGCAGGTGCCCCGGAGGTCGCCTGTGCCTTGGCGCCTCGCCGCACCTGCTGTCACGAGGGGTACCTCGCTGTGGTTGATCTGGCGGAGCCTGCATGCGCGCACCGGACCGGACAAGTCAGGCAGGTAACCGGTGAGCTCGGCAACGTCAGCCCCGATGCGGACACTGCCGTCGGCCTCAACCGCTGGGGTCCCGCCTGCTCGGGCAGCGCCAGGATCGCGCGGTCTGTACTGCGCCTGTCATGGTGAACCCGACGGAGAAGCGCAGGTCAAGGCGGTGCTGGTTGCGCAGGTCGCGTAGGTGGGCCAGCCAGGCCTTGGTGGCGCCGGCCCGTCGGCGCAGACCAGGATCGGGGTGCCGTGGCGGTGCGCGTCGGGGATCTGCGCCACCGCCCGGTCGGTGACGGTGATGTGGTTGGCCCCGGGTTGCCCGGACGCAGCATCGCCGCCAGCGACTCGCCGGTCTTGTCACACCACGCGGTCAGCGTGTGGTGGCCGAACCCGCCTTTGAACGTCGGCGCCGCGCCTTGCTTGTCGCTGTGGCACTCGGTCAACGTCGCGTCCAGCTGCACCCCGATCCCCGGCCAGGTGCGGCAGCCGGCGGTCGTGAAAAGCGGCAACCGGCCGACGTCGTCTGCCTGCAGCCAGATTCGTTCCAGGGCCGCCGCTCGCGCGTCCCGCAACCGTGACAGCGCCCGCTCGTCGACGCCGTCCAGCACCCGCCATGCGGTCGCGGTCGATGCCACCGGGCCGAACAGGTTCGGCTGGTTACGCAGCACCGCCAAATCGGTGATCCTCGTCCCGCCGTCGGCGAGCAGCACCGCCACATCGAGAAGGACCCGGCCCGGGTCACGACCCCTGCGGCGCTGCGCAAACCCGGCCAACACGTCGGCGAACCCGCCCGTCAGTCCGGCCTGGTCGGCCAGAAGCCGCGACCCGGCGTGCACACCACACCCGAGCCGTCAGCAGAAGCTGTTACTACCGGACGCCGGGCGCTACGGTGCATCCGCAAAGTGCCTCTCCTGCTCGGGTGACCTGGTCATTCGACAAGTCCAAAATCCCAAGCAGGACAGGCAGGGATGTTGGATCAGGGCGTCCCACCCGGTCTGACCCCAGGACAGGCCGGCACCGCAAGGTCGCCCTCAAAGTGATCCGTCGACCGGGTGGGACACCGGCACGGTCTGCTGACGTGAGTGACCTCGTAGGAGCCTGTTCGCTTTGGCCCCGTCCCTGTCTTGTCCGAACGGCAGCACCGCGCCGCCCTGACCGCTCAACCACCAGGACGGACATCGTGACCACCAGCAAGACCGGAATAACCGGCGGCGTCGACACCCATGCCGACGCGCACTTCGCGGCCGCTCTGTCCAGCACGGGCGGAGTCCTCGGCACCCAGAGCTTCCGAACCACTATCGCCGGCTACCGGCGGCTGCTGGCCTGGCTGCGCACTTTCGGTGACCTCGACCGGGTCGGTGTCGAGGGCACCGGCAGCTAGAGGGGGCGGCACTTGCCAGGCACCTCACCGAGCAAGGGATCAGCGTCGTCGAGGTCGGGCGACTCAACCGGCAGCTGCGCCGTCGCCAGGGCAAGACCGACGCCATCGCCGCCGCGCGAGCCGTGCTATCCGGGGAGGCCAGAGCCACACCGAAGACCCACGACGGAGCAGTCGAGTGCTTGCGCGCTCTACGCGTGGTGACACGCAGCGCCACTAAAGCGCGCACCCAGGCGCTGAACCAGATCAACCATCTGCTCGTCACCGCGCCGGAGGACCTCCGTGAGCGCCTGCCCGTCCTACCCCGACGTGAGCTGCTTGCCACCTGCGCGGCGTTCAGGGTCCGGGACGACGACGACAGCCTGCCCGGCGTCACCCGGCTCGCGCTGCGCGAGCTCACCCAGCGCGTGGACCAGCTCGAAGACGAACTCGCCCTAGCGAAGACGCGGCTAAGCAGGATCAGCGCCGCGGCTCCTGGCAATCACCGGCGTCGGACCCGATGTCGCCAGCACGCTGCTGCTCACCGCCGGTGACAACCCCGACCGGCTGCACTCCGAGCGGTCCTTCGCCGCGCTCTGCGGCGCCAGCCCCATCCCAGCCAGCAGCGGCAAGACCAACCGCCACCGCCTCAACCGCGGCGGTGACCGCCAAGCCAACGCTGCTCTCTGGCGGGTAGCCATGGTCCGGCTAGCCGTCGACCCCACCACCAAGGCCTACCTCGCCAGGCGCGTCGCCGAAGGCAAGACCAAAGTCGAAGCCATCCGCTCCCTCAAGCGCTACGTCGCCCGCGAGGTCTACAACGCACTGCCCGCACCAGCTAACCCGCTACTGCGACTGCCGGGCTAGGGCTACCGGCATCATTACCTCGTAGCCGTGCATTTGGAGAAAACCGCCCTGGTGCTAAGCCAAAATCAGGCCAGTACGAAGGCGACGGCGAGACGCTCGACATGGTGGGGAGCGAAGCGCTGGGACTGGTCGCAGAGCCACTGCTTCACCTTCTTCCCGTGGACGTAGACCTACCTGGTCAACGTCGACGAGCTGCTCCGGAAAGTCGCCCAGATCACCACCACGGCTTGGACCCAAACGCTGGCTCTGGTCTCGACGCGGATGGCGTCTCGTAGTCGCACGGCAGTGGCTCGAGCTTGCCCCGGTATGCCCTCGAAGACGGATGCGGGTAACTGCGGGTCCTCGGTCCGGCGCAACGTCGGTCTGCCGTTCTCAATTGTCGTTTGTCCCCGCCAGCGCTTCGTGTCGATAAGGAAGACGCCGTCGGGTCCGATGACTATATGGTCGAAGTTGGCGGCCCGGCTCTTGTCATAGCTGCTGCGTCTGTCGTGAAGAATGGTCCAACCTTCGCCTTGAAGAGGACGAAGCTGCTTGGCTGTCCACTGCTCACCCCAGGCGCCGGTCTGCCATCGCTCTATGTAGTCGTGCGCCGTTTCACTGAGCGAGACGATCAAGGAGATCCAAGCGCCGAGGGCGGCGCCTGCGACGTAAAAAGTACCGGGGTGCCTCATGGCCCACAACTGAAGCGGCAAGACTCCGACGACGAAGGCAAGCCCGCCGACCGAGACCAGCCGGCGGCGGATCCGCTTGCGCCAGGTTTTGCGCATCGTCCTGTACTGCCGCATTGGGCTCGCGCCGGCTTTGCCGTCGTGGGCACTCCGCTGGAAGGCCGAGGGCGCTCGCCAGACATGCCGGCCGCCGGACGGCCCCGAGTCGTACTCGACCCCGACACTTCCCCGGCCAGGAACACCAGCGGTGTCAGCAGCCGGGTCGTGCTCTCCAGGGCGAGACCCACTTGGCACGGCGCCGCGACGCGTGGCTACAGTCGTGACTACAAAGACACTCCGAGTCCGGACTCAACGAGAGTGGCCACCGGCCGGACCTGCGATTCTGTGGTGCGCTCGGAGGGACTCGAACCCCCAACCTTCTGATCCGTAGATTCATCCACGACCGTCGATGCCATGCGCCCTTGTTCGTCAAGAGCCGCTGACCAGTACTGATTGCGAGGATGCCGTCCAGCGGTGTCTGGGCTCGTCCGAGGCCGTGTGCTCGCTTGGCAGCATCTTGGCAGCATCCGGTGTGGCTTGACTTAACCGGCCCGTCCGAGGAGGGCGACGTCCTCTTGGGCGCGGATCGCGCTCGGTAGCAGAGCACGAAGCCAACTACCACCGTCAGACCAACCCCAGCAGCAGCCGCTGCCGGGACAACCAGCCCGCTACTGAACCGGGGACAGTTCAGTCACCGGGCTCGACGCCCAAGGGGTGGGGTTCCGGTCGCTGCGCGAGAGCATCGATACCACGACCTCGGGTGGGCGGTTGGGTGTTCCACCTGTTCGGGGCGTTGGCGCAGTTCGAGCGGGAGGTCATCCGGGACCGCACGGTCGCCGGTCTGGCGTCGGCGCGGGCCCGGGGCCGGGTCGGGGGACGGCCGCCGAAGCTGACCGCCGACCAGGTGCGGACAGCGCGGCGGTTGTATGAGGAGCGTGAGTTGACGCGACCGATCTGCTGGCGGCGGTGGAGTTCCTGCGCGAGCTCAACGCCTCCGGCACCCGTCGCGTCCCGGCCGAGGCGCCGGAGGGCTTCGTGCCCACGAAGTGGCGCGGTTACCTGGACTCGGCACGCGCGTCGGGTAACGCCAGTGCGTATCGGCACTACTGGGAGCTGTGCACGCTGCTGGCGCTGCGCGACGGGCTGCGCACCGGTGACGTGTACGTGCCCGGCTCGCGGCGTTACTCCGACCCGGCCGCCTACCTGCTGACCCCCGAGGCGTGGTCGTTGCAGCGGGCGCAGTTCTGCCAGCTGGTCGGCAAACCCGCCAATCCCGCCCACGCGCTGGCCGGCGCCCGGGACGAGCTGGCCGACGCGCTAGGGGAGCTGGAGGAGATCCTGGCCGCAGGCGACGGCCCGGTGCGCCTGGATGAGGCCGGTGACCTGGTCATCTCCCCGCTGACCGCCGAAGACGTGCCCACCGAGGCGGTGGCGCTCAAGGCGGAGCTGACCGAGATGCTGCCGTTCGCGCCGATCGTGTCGCTGGTGATCGAACTGGACCGCCGCACCGGGTTCCTGGACTGCGTCACCCACGCCGGGGGCAAGCAAACCCGCACCAACGAGCTGAAGCGGAACCTGATCGCGGTGCTGATCAGCCACTCCACCAACCTCGGGCTGACGCGGATGGCCGACGCGTGCGGCATCTCCTACGACATCCTGGCCTGGACCGCCGAGTGGTACGTCCGCGAGGAGACCCTGCGGGCGGCGAACCTGGCGATCGCCGGCTACCACCAGCGGCTGCCCCTGGCCCCGGTCTTCGGCACCGGCACCCTGTCCTCCTCCGACGGGCAGCGCTTCCCGGTCCGCGGCAAGACATTGACCGGACGGGACATGATCATCCACGGCGGTCAGGTGCTTTCGACCTACACCCACGTCACCGACCAGCACACCACCTACGGCACGAAGATCATCGTTGCGACCCGGCGTGAGGCCCACTACGTGCTCGACGAGATCCTCGGCAACGCCACCGACATCCCGGTCACCGAGCACGCAACCGACACCCACGGCGTCACGCTGGTCAACTTTGGGCTGTTCGGCCTGCTCGGATTGCAGCTCTCGCCCCGCATCCGAGACCTCGGCCAGATCACCCTTTACCGGGCGGCGCCGCGGGCGCGGGTCGAGGCCGACTATCCCCACACCGGGCCGCTGCTGACCCGCCGGTGCAACACCGAGCTAATCGGCGATCACTGGGACGACCTGCTGCGCCCGGCCGGGTCGCTGAAGTTCGGGCACGCCACCGCGTCCTTGATCGTCGGCAGGCTGTCGGCGTCGGGCCGGCAGAACGCGCTGGCGGCGGCGCTCAAGGAGTACGGCGCGTTGCGGCACACGATCTACGCCGCCCGGCTACCTGTCGGACCCGGCGTATCGGCGCAAGATCTCCCGGCAGCTGAACAAGGGCGCGTCGCTGCACGCGCTCAAACGCGATCTGCTCTACGCCCACGAAGGCACCGTCCGCGCCCGGCACCTGCAGCAGCAGACCGAGCAGGCCTGGTGTCTCACCCTGGTCACCAACGCCGTCGTGGCCTGGATGACCGAGTACAACGGCCTGGCCGTGGACTCGATGCGGACTGCGGGACGGAGTATCGACGACGAGGTCCTCGCGCACATCTCCCCGGCGCACAGCGAGAACGTCAACTTCTTCGGCTCCATCGAGGTCGACGTCGACGTCGAGCTGGCCCAGCTCGGCCCCACCGGCTACCGGCCGCTGCGGGTCCGCGACACCCTCTTCTGACGCACCGGATGAGCGCGGCTGCCGCAGCCCCGTTCGTAGAGGCACCCCCCGGCCTCCACCGGGAGAACGCCTCCTCTACGTCGCGGCGCGCGCGTGGGCGAGGGCGGCCGGGGCGTCGCGTCCGGCAGGCTGCGGCTGCGAGGCGAACCCGCATGCCTGGGCTGGCTAGGTGACCGAGGTGAGCAGCGAGAACAGCACCGAGGCCCCGTTCCCCATGCCGCCATCGGTGCCGACGGGGATGCGGCTGGAGCTCAGCCGCGGCCGGCTGCTGCCAGGCGCGCAGGAAGAGACCGAGCGCTGGATGGGCATGCTGCACGAGAGCTACGAGGAATGCCTGGACACCCTCAGCGCCGAGCGGATGGCCTTCGAGGCGACCTTCCGGCACACCGACTCCGACGGCACCGAGTGGCTCTACCACCTCAGCCTCTACGGCGAGGGAACCGCGGGGCTGGACCTGTCCAACCCAGTGGACCGGGAGCACCTGGCCTACGCAATGCGCTGCAAGGAGCCCGGCTGGGAGGAGCTACGGCCGGTCCTCATGCTCGTGCCCCGCCCGATCCGCCCGGTGCTGGAGGCCTGGGGCCGCGACGGCGCGGTGACCGACGACCGCTCCTGAGCGACTTTCCCACCCAAAGCACGCCTCGCTACCGACCTCATCACCTGGCGAGTGCGTTCTTCTTCCCCGACCGACGAACCACCGCACCACAGCACGCGCCAGCAGGTCCACCGCCGCTCGTACGTGGCTGCGTGGCTTCTCAGAAACGGCCGGCTGTGCTCTGGCGCGCGACGGCGACGAAGCTGTCAGAATTGGCTGGGCTCTGCAGCAGGCTGATCCCCGGGCAGGGCATCCTCGGCTGGCAGGGGGAGGCCACGAGATCGACCTGCCCGGCCGCGGCCCCCAGGGAGATGACCCGGCCCGTAGTCGGCACCTGGTGCCAGCTGCGGGCCCCGTCGTGGGTCGCCCACAGCCCGGGACCGTAGGCCCAGCCGTCGCTGGGTGCCTATGGGACAGCGGACCGGCCACCCCCACCGACACGCCGTCCTCATGGACACCGCGCAGGCAGGGAATTACGTGACCGACGACCTGGGAATTACGTGACGGACTCCGCCACCAGGTGGGGAATTACTTGACGCTCGACAAAGGGGTCTAGTCACAATTTCGGACCAAGAGTCGTGCCCTATTTCTCCCACGCGATCGACGTCGGTGAATGTCAGCTGCAAGCAACCCGCGCGCCGGAGGGCTTGGCTGTACAGCCTGCGCGCTCATAGTTGGGTGGGCGAGCTAGGCACCAGGGACCAACCGCCTGAGCCAACCCTTAGCCTCAGGCTCGTGCCTGCTGGTAGTGGGCCAGCGCGACAACCGGGAGGAATGTGTGATGGCCACGATCGAGGAGCTGATGCGGGCGAACTTGCTCGAGGTGTTCAATGAGCGGGACGGTGATCGGCGTCGAGGAGCCATCGACCGGACCTACGTCACCGGCGTGAGGTTCTCCGACCCGGAGGAGAGCGTGACAGGACGTGATGCGTTGGACGCCAAGGCGCAGCGGATCCTCGATGAGGCGCCAGGCTTTGTCTTCAGCCCGGGAGGAGCCGTTTACGTCAACCACGACCTCGGCTACCTCAGGTGGAACTTCGGCCCGCAGGGCGAGCCGCCCGCGGTCCGGGGCGTCGACATCGCTCTGGTCGAGGACGGCCGGATTGTCCGTGTCTACACCCTCCTGCTGAGCGAATGATGGCGCATGAGCTGGCTCACCTCGGGCCTCGGCTGGCGGCGGCCACGGGGGAGACGCGGTGACCCGCGACGAGTTCGGGGTTCTGGGTGCCACCGGGCAGCAGGGTGGGGCCGTCGTCCAGGCCCTCCTTGGCCGAGACGCTCAGCTTAGCTGGCCATGTTGGTCAACCGTAAGCGTCCTAACTCGTCGCGGTCGCGCTGCTAGTGAACTGGGTTATTCCGCGGTCCGAGTTGGCGCGTAGCGATGAGGCGTTGCCGTTCGGCGGCGATTGCGGCGCTCAAGCTGTCGGTGTCGTAGGCGCTGTAGTGACGTTGGCCATTGATGAAGAACGTGGGGGTTCCAGCGACGCCGCTGAGGTCGGCGGACTCGACGTCTTGGGCGACGCGGGTGGCGTACACGTGGCTATCGAGATCGCCGGCGAATCGCTCGGCGTCCAGGCCCAGCTCGTTGGCGTGACTTATCAACTCTGCGCGGGTGAGCTGGTCCTGTCGGTCGAGTAGCAGGTCGTGCATCGGCCAGAAGTCACCTTGCGCGGCTGCGGCTTCCGACGCCTCGGCCGCCAACTCGGCGCCGGGGTGGACGTCGACGAGGGGCAGGTGCCGCCAGATGTAGCGGATGGTGGTATCGCCGAGCAGCTGCCGCACGATTGGTTCGGCCTGGCCGCAGTACGGGCATTCGAAGTCGCCGAACTCGATGACCGTGATGTCTGCCTGCTCCGGCCCGCGGCGATGGTCGCGGAACGGATCGACTGCGGGCACGAGGTTTTGAACGAGGTGCGGGTCACCGAGCAGGGCACGAGCGCGCCGAGCGGCAGGCAACAGCGCGGTGGCGCGTAGCACCAGGGTGGTGAGCAGGACGGCGGAGACCGCGGCCGACAATGCGCCGAGCTTCGCCTCGTCCAGCTCCGGCGGCCGGAAAGCCTGGTCCGCGATCAACAGCGCGACGGTGAATCCGACGCCGGCGATGGTGCCGCTGGCCAACACGCCGGCGGGACCGACGGGGGGCTGTAGTCGGCCTCGGCTGAGCCGGGTCATCGCCCAGGAGCTGATCAGGACAGCGACCGGCTTGCCGACAACATAACCGACCATGATGCCGAGGGTGACCGGAGTGGTGTAGGCGTGGGCGAGGAAGCTCGGCCGCAGCGTGATTCCTGCATTGGCGAGCGCGAAGAGCGGCACGATCACGTAGCTCGTCCATCGGTGGTAGAACTCCTGCAGCCGATCGTTCGGCGAGAGCGTGGCGGTCAGACCGAGTCGAGCGGTCCGGGCCAGCCTCGGGGTGGGCTGCTCCCGGAAACTGCGTACCAACCCGGTCGCGATCCGTAACTCGCCACGGCCCGGCGTGTAGGCGGGAGCAGCCAGCCCGACGGCCAGTCCGGTGACGATCGGATCCACCCCGCCAGCGCGCAGCGCCACCCAGATGATCACACCGAGAGCCACGAACACCGGGGGTTGCCGCAGCCGCAGTCGGACCGCAACGAGCAGCAGCCCAAAGCCGGCGCTGGCGCCGAGCAACGGCGTCAGAGTGATGCGGCCGCTGTATGCGAACGCGATGACGACCAGGGCGGCGATGTCGTCGACGACAAAGATGACGAGGACGAATGCCCGCAGCCGCTCCGGGACGTCGCGGCTCACCACCGCGAGTACACCGAGCGCCAAGGCCGTGTCGGTGGACATCGCCACTCCCCAGCCGTGCACGCTGGGACGGCCGAGGTTGATCAGCAGATAACCGCCGATCGGCACCAGCATGCCGGTCACGCCTGCCACCAGTGGAAGCACGAACCGGCGTCGATCCCGTAGATCACCCAGGTCGAACTCGCGCCGGGTCTCCAGCCCGACCACGAGGAAGAACAGCGTCATCAATCCGTTGTTCCACCAGGTGCGCAGGTCCTGGTCGATGCTGTAGTGGCCCAGCCGGATCGCCAGCCGTGTGCTCCACACTGTCTCGTAGGAGCCGTGGTCGGCATTCGCCCACACCAGCGCCGCGGCGATCCCGCCGACCAGGACGACGGCGCTGCCCGACTCAGTCCGAATGAATGATCGCAGCGCCGCCGGTTCCCGCACCCAGTCGGTGCGCTGCCACCAGCGGCCTGAGCCAACCGTCGGCTCGGTCATGCGCCCTCCACTCAGCGAAGATAAAATCAGTGGGACAGTCGCGCGATCGAGGGAGGCGGGGAGGTCGGTGGACTTTTCCGGCCCTGCTGGCCCTCGAGTTCTGCAAGCTGCTCGGTGAGCGAGTCCCGCACCAGCAGGTAAGGAAGCACTGCGCAGGACGAGCCAGCGAGGCGTGCGCCCCTCCTCGCCAGGCGGGCACCGCTGCGTGCGCGATGTACAGCAGCCCCTACACATTGACCGCGGCCATGCGGTCCCACTTCTCGGTCGGCGCCTCGACCGCCGGGCCAACCAGCATGAGGCCAGCGTTGTTGTCCGCAATGTCGAGCCTGCCGACTTTCGCCACCGACTGCTCTGCCGCATGGCTTCGCCTGCGACTGGTCGGTGACGTCGGCCTCCACCAGCGATGCGCAGTGTCCGCCCGCGGCGATCTCACCCGCCAGCCGCTCCAGGCGTGAACGGCGTCGCGCGACCAGGGCGCCCTCGGCGCAGTAACTGCGCAGTGTGATGACCCGTTTGTCGCGCAGCCGGACGATCTGGCAATTCAGGCCATCGAGTCGAAACGGCGCGGCCGGCTCTGCTGCATCCGGCCTTGCCGCTGCCGCAGATTTGACGAGCCTGACCTCCGAGACCACGATGTCGTGGGATTCAGCGACCACACAAAGGGCAGCCGACACGACGCTGGGGGAGGCGCGAATGTCGTGGGCGGCGTACGAGCGTGCAGCGGCCCGCCCACACGAGATCCCCGAATCGAGCGTGATCTCCACCTCCTCGTGGAGCACCCCGCCCCAGGTGTCGACGTCGCATGCGCTGAACGCTGCACGCATGCGGTCGACGATCGCTCGCCTCGCCGACGCAGCTGGACCGACGCCACCGGCGCCTTGCGTCATCGGCGGTGTTCGGGTGGGTGTAGGTAGGTCAGGACGGCCTGAACGCGCCGGTGCTCGGTGTCTTCCGGGGCAATGTCGAGCTTACTGAAGATCGCGGTTACGTGCTTCTCGACGGCAGCTTGACTGATGAACAGCGCCTGGGCGATGCCCAGATTCGACTTCCCTTCGGCCATCACGGCGAGCACCGCATGCTGGCGAGGCGTCAGAGCATGCAGCGGGTCGCCTGGGGCACGGCGACCCAACATCCGGCCGACCACCTCCGCGTCCAGAGCGCTGCCGCCCGCCGCGACCCGGCCGACGGCGTCCACGAAGCTCGCCACTTCGCCGACCCGCTCCTTGAGCAGATAGCCGACCCCTTCGGGACGATCACCGATCAGCTCGACCGCGTAGCTGGGCTCGCAGAATTGCGACAGGATCAACACGCCAGTGTCAGGCAAGCGGCGGCGCAGTTCGATGGCGGCGACCAGGCCGTCGTCCTCGCGGCGCGGCGGCATCTGCACGTCGACGATCGCCACATCGGGGCGGTGCGCGAGCGTCCTGCGCAGCAAAGTGTCGGCGTCGCCCGCCTGCGCTACAACGTCGAGTCCGGCGTTGTTGAGAATCAGCGCGATGCCCTCACGGAGCAGGACGTCATCCTCACCGATCGACACACGCAGCGCGGCGCTCGAAGTCACTGCGGCTCACCGCGCTCAATGAGCTGGCGCAACCCGGGACCGGACAGTTCATCCTTCGGCACGAAGCCGCTCGCTCCCGCGCGGTCGGCGGCAGCCGCGTTCGCCCGATCGGCGTCGGAGGAGATCAGCACGACCCGCACCGGCCACGGCATACCGCGCAGCCGCGCCGTCAGAGCGAAACCGTCGCCGTCGGGGAGCCCGATGTCGATCAGCACCGTGTCAGGTCGCAGTTCTGCGACCCGGGCGAGTGCTTCTGCGGCGGTCCCGGCCTCTCCGATCACCACGTGACCCCAGCCCGTCAGAATCCTGGTGGCCAGATTACGGAAGGCATCGTCGTCGTCGACGATGAGCACCGAGCGAGACACCAACCCATCTTTCCAGGGTGACACCCCGACAGCGGGTAGGGCTAGCCAGAAATCGTTCTCGGGCCTGTGGGTCTATCCCACTCCGGTGGCGATGGGCAGCCTTGACGAGGCCAGCCATTGCTTCGAGGAGGCCTCTTCATGAGCACCATCACCGTTGGTCAGGAGAACTCGACCCCGATCGAGCTGTACTACGAGGACCACGGAAACGGACCAGCCATTGTGTTGCTGCACGGCTGGCCCCTGGACAGCCGGTCCTGGGAGCCGCAGCTGAACCCATTGCTAGCGGCCGGGTACCGCGTCATCGTCTACGACCGCCGCGGCTTCGGTCGCTCCAGCCGCCCAACGACCGGCTACGACTTCGACACCCTGGCTGCCGACCTCGACAAGGTCCTGAACGAGCTCGACCTACGCGAGGCGACGCTGGTCGGCTTCTCACTCGGCACCGGCGAACTCGTCCGTTACATCGGCGCGCACGGCACCGACCGGCTCAAGTCCTGCGTCATCATCGAGAGCCTCGCACCGTCGTTCGCCAAGTCCGCCGACAACCCCAGCGGAGTCGACGCCGCCGGGGTCGCCGGCATTCAGCAGGCCATCCTCGATGACCGGTACGCGTGGCTCAGCGGTCTGCTCGGCGACTTCCTCAACCTCGACGACTATCTCGGCAAGCGGGTCAGCGAAGAAACCGTGCGCGCATCCTGGAACGCCGGCGCCGAGGCGTCGCCGTACGCGACCTGGGCCTGCCCGCCCGGCTGGCTGGACGACTTCACCGACGACATCAAGCGCGTGTGCCCACGCTCATCCTGCACGGCACCGCCGACCGCATCCTGTCCATCGACGGCCAGGGCCGACGGCTGCACGCCGCGCTGCCCGACGCACGCTACGTCGAAATCGACGGCGGCCCGCACGTCATGTGCGTCACCCACGCCGCCGAGGTCAACCGCGAACTACTCGCGTTCCTCGGTCCAACCGCGTAGCCCGGCCGCACTCCATCACCTCGGAAAGGAGCACCGCCATGCCCGAACCGACCCAGATCGTGCTCGAGCCCGCAGCGCAGGACCTCGCGGACGCCACCGCGAAGCCACCGTTCCTGTACGACCTCGGTCCGGAAGCCGCCCGCAAGGTCCTCGACGACCTGCAGGCCGCGACGGTCGACAAGCTCCCCGTCGACGAGGAGTGGGTCACCGTTCCCGCCGCGGTCGGCGACGTGCGCGTCAGGATCGTGCGACCCCCCGGGCGGACCGGCACGCTGCCCGTCGTCGTTTACATGCACGGCGGAGGCTGGATCCTCGGCAACGCCGCCACCCACGACCGGCTCGTACGCGAACTCGCCGTCGGGGCCCGAGCCGCCGTCGCCTTCGTGGAGTACACCCCGTCGCCCGAGGCGCGCTATCCCGTCGCTATCGAGCAGGGCTACGCCACCGCGCAGTGGATCACTCGCGACGGCGCGTCGCACGGACTCGACCCGGCACGGGTGGCGGTCGCCGGCGAGTCGGTCGGCGGGAACATGACCGCCGCTCTCGCGCTGCTGGCGAAAGAGCGCGGCGACGTGACCTTCGTGCAGCAGTCGATGTACTACCCGGTCACCGACGCGGCGATGGACACCGCTTCCTACGAGCAGTTCGCGACCGGTTACTACCTCAGCCGCGCGGCGATGGAATGGTTCTGGGACGCCTACACCACCAGCCCCGCGCACCGCGCGGAGATCACCGCGTCACCCAACCGAGCCACCACCGACCAACTCGAGGGCCTGCCACCGGCGCTGCTGTTCGTCGACGAGGCCGACGTGCTACGCGACGAGGGCGAGTCCTACGCCACCAAACTTCGACGCGCGGGCGTGCCGGTCACCACCGTGCGCTACGACGGCACCGTCGACGACTTCATGCTGCTCAACTCACTCAGCGACACCCGGGCCGCCCGCGCGGCCATCGCTCAAGCCACCGCGTTCCTGCGCGCCGCGCTCGGTACCCAGTAAGCGGCTGAGCCGATGTTCGAGGATTTCGCCGAGCACACCCTCGCCACGGAGCGAGGCACCATCTTCGCCCGGGTAGGCGGCAGCGGACCCCCGCTGCTGCTCCTGCACGGGTACCCGCAGACCCACCTCATGTGGCACGCGGCTGCCCCGCTGCTGGCCGCGCGGTTCACGGTCGTCGCCGTCGACCTCCCAGGCTACGGGGCATCGTTCCGGCCAGAGCCGACACCGGACCACGCCGCACACTCCAAGCGCGCTTTCGCCACAGACCTGCTGCAGGCTATGGTCGCGCTCAGCCACCAGCGGTTCGTGGTCGCTGGCCACGACCGCGGCGGCCGGGTCGCCTACAGGATGGCTCTCGACCACCCCAACCGAGTGAGCGCCGTCGCCGTGTTCGACGTCGTCCCGACCGGTGAGGTGTGGGCCCGCGCCGACGCCGGCATGGCGCTCGGCTACTGGCACTGGGCGTTCTTGGCCCAGCCGGCCCCCCTGCCCGAACGTCTCATCGGCGCCGACCCCGACGCATTCTTCGACTTCCACGTGCGCACCCTTGGCCTCGGCGGCGCCCCAGGCCGATATCCGGCCGAACTGATGGCCACCTACCGCGACCTATTGGACGACCCAACCACCGTGCAGGCCATCTGCGAGGACTACCGAGCCGGCGCAACCCTCGACCGCGAGCACGACGACGCCGACCTCGGGCGGCGGCGCATCAAGTGCCCGCTCCTCGCCCTCTGGAGCGCCCGCGGCGCCTTGCCCCGCTTCTACGGCGACGTACTGGACGTCTGGCGTCCATGGGCGCATCAGGTCAGCGGCCGAGGACTGGACACGAGCCACTTCCTCGTCGAAGACGACCCCGAACAGACCGCACACGAACTCATCTCGTTCCTCGCCCGGCAAGCGTCGTCGCTCGCTCACTCATGACGCGTACCTACTAGCTAGCTAAGGAAGCCCACCATGTCATCCAACGCCACGACCGCAGCACCGCCAGCCGACGACCTCGCCGCGACACTTAAGCGCACGGAGATCCAGCACAGTGACTCCTCGATCCCCGGACGCGACATCGTCCAGGTCCGCACCGAGATCCCCGTGGGCGTCGCGTCGGGCTGGCACACCCACCCCGGCGAGGAGGTTGGCTACATCCTCGCTGGCACGGTGCAGATGGAGATCAAAGACCGGCCCACCCTCACCTTGCACGCTGGCGACGGCTTCCTGATCCCGCCCCGCGTCCCGCACAACGCGACCGATCTCGGCCCCGACACCGGTCAGATGCTCTCTACCTACATCGTCGAGATCGGCCAGCCGACAGCGACCTTCACCACCTGATCGATGCATCAATGAGCAGCAGCTACGGCCGGGTCGCGTTCACCGACGCCGTCCAGAGCCAACAGGAGCGGTACGGCAGCCGCAACTTCTACGCCCGCCACCAAGCCCGGTCCGAGGCCACCGGCGACGGTGACGTCCTGACCGACGAGGTTCGTGAGTATCTCGCCTACCGCGACAGCTTCTACCTGGCCAGCACGAGTGAAACCGGCTGGCCCTACGTGCAGTACCGCGGCGGTCCACCCGGCTTCCTCCGCGTGCTGAGCGACCACACACTGGGCTGGGCTGATTTCCGCGGCAACTTCCAGTACATCAGCACCGGTAACCTTCACCGCAACGACCGTGTCGCGCTGATCATCATGAATTACCCCACCCGGTACCGCCTGAAGATCTACGGACACGCGACCGTGCACGACGCCGACGACGACCCAGACATCGTGGTGCAGCTGGCGGACAACCGGTACGAGGCGGTGGTCGAGCGGGGCATCGTGGTGACGGTCGCCGCATTCGACTGGAACTGCCAGCAACACATCACCCCCCGATACACACTCGCGGAACTCCAAAGGCAACTGGACCCCCTGCGGCATCGCCTGTCGGCGGCCGAAGCGGAGAACACCGAACTACGCCGGATGCTGGGGGCTGCGACATGAGCGACGGCCGGACCCGCGGTGGAAGCGGCGTCGGATGCCCTTGGTTCCACTACGAACTCCGTACGCACCGAGTAGGAGCCCGCTGATGACAAGCGCAGCCGTGCCCCCGGGGCTCGGGCAGCCGCCGGACCGACGGGCGGGCACCGGCGCTGCAGGCGGTGCCCGTCGCCCGATCGTGCTGAGCGTCGACGACGACCCGCAGGTGCTGCGCGCGGCGGCCCGCGACCTGCGGGGCCACCTGGGCTCGGACTACCGGGTGCTGTCCGCCGGGAGCGGCACCGAAGCGCTGGAGGTCCTGCGCGGGCTCGACGAGCGCGGCGAGGAACCGGCGCTGCTGCTGGCCGACCAGCGGATGCCGGGGATGACGGGCGTGGAGTTCCTGCGTGAGGCCAGGACGCTTTTCCCCAGCGCTCGGCGGGTGCTGCTGACCGCTTACGCCGACACGCAGGCCGCGATCTCCGCCATCAACGAAGCCCGGCTCGACCACTACCTGCTCAAGCCCTGGGATCCGCCGGAGGACCGGTTGTTCCCGACGGTGTCGGACCTGCTCGCGGACTGGGTCAGCGAGCGGCGACCCGGTTTTGAAGGTGTCCGGGTGGTGGGAGCGCGCTACACCCGCAGCTCCCACGCCCTCCGCGAGTTCCTGACCCGCCAGCAGGTGCCGTTCCGGTTCCTCGACGCGGGCGAGCCGGCCGGCGCCGAGCTGCTGGCCGGCAGCGGTCAGAGCACCACACCGGTCGTGCTCGTGCCCGGCCAGGCGCTGCTGGTGCGGCCCTCGGCCGCCATGGTCGCCGCTGCCCTCGGGTTGTCGACCGAGGCGTCCGGCCAGCACTACGACCTCGTCGTCGCAGGCGCCGGTCCCGCCGGCCTCGCCGCCGCTGTGTACGGCGGCTCGGAGGGGTTGTCGACCCTGCTCATCGACCGGGAGGCCCTGGGTGGCCAGGCGGGCACCAGCAGCAGGATCGAGAACTACCTCGGCTTCCCGCAGGGCGTCTCCGGCGCAGAGCTGGCCCGACGGGCCCGCGACCAGGTGCTCAAGTTCGGCGTCGAGGTGCTCTCAACGCAGGAGGTCGTCCGGCTCGACGTCAGCGGCCCGGCGCGGGTGGTGCACCTGTCCGACGGCCGGTCCGTGACCTGCTCGGTCCTACTGCTGGCCACCGGTGTGTCGTACAACAGGCTCGAGGTCAGCGGGGCGGAACCCTTCGAGGGCCAAGGGCTGTACTACGGGGCGGCGATGACCGAGGCCGAGAGCTCCGCCGGCGAGGCGGTCTACATCGTCGGGGGCGCGAACTCCGCCGGCCAGGCCGCGATGTACTTCTCACAGCAGGCGGCATCGGTCACGCTGCTGGTCCGCGGAGACTCGCTGGAGAAGGGCATGTCGGCGTACCTGATCGACGAGATCCGCAACGTGCCGAACATCGACGTGCGGACCCGGACCCGCATCACCGCTCTGCTGGGCAAGGACCGGCTGGAGTGCCTGACCCTGCACGACGACGCGACCGGCCGCGAGCAGAGCGTCCCGGCCGACGCCGTGTTCACCTTCATCGGCGCCCGGCCGCACACCGACTGGCTCGATGGCGCCGTCGCCCGTGACGGCGACGGCTTCATCCTGGCCGGTCCGGACCTGCCGGCCGACCCCGCGACCGGGCGCCCGGTCGGCTGGGAACTGGACCGCGACCCCTACCTGCTGGAGACCTCGGTACCGGGGGTGTTCGTCGCCGGGGACGCCCGGCACCGCTCCATTAAGCGGGTCACCACCGGCGTCGGCGACGGCGCCATGGCTGTCCAGTTCATGCACCGCTACCTCGGCACCCTCTGAACGCCTCACCTTGGCCACTTCAACACCTCTGCCACGTCAACCACAAGGAACCCCGATGGCCGACTGCACCCACCTGGACCAGGTCCGCGACGTCCAGCCCCGCACCCCGGGCGGGTGTCAGGAGTGCCTGGCGACCGGCGACCAGTGGGTCCACCTGCGCGAGTGCCTGTCCTGCGGGCACGTCGGCTGCTGCGACTCGTCGAAAAACCGCCACGCGACCGCCCACTTCCACGCGGACGGGCATCCGCTGGTCCGGTCGTTCGAGCGGGGCGAGGCGTGGGCCTGGTGCTACCTCGACGAGATCGTGCTGCAGCCCGCCCCCAGCCCGTACCCGGCCTGATGGCGACGGTCCCCGATCCGCACGCCTGGGTCGGGCGGCCCGGCGGCGTCGTTGCCTGCGACCGGCCGGAGCCATGACGAACGACAGCCTTGTTCCTCCCGAGCAGACGTGGGACGTCGAGGATGTCCTGGTCGTCCTGCGCCGGATGCAGGTGCTGGCGGAGTTCACACCAGACCAGCTGCGGTGGGTGGCCGAGCACGGCATCGTGACCGAGGCTGCCGCCGGCGACACCGTGATCCACATCGGGGATGCACACGCCGGCTTCTGGCTGCTGATGGGCGGGACCATCAGCATCCTGCGCGACGACGAGGACGGCAGTCTGTTCCAGGCCGAGACGACCGACCACCTGGGCTCCTGGGCCGGTCGCATCCCGCTGACCGGCGAGCCCTCACCGATTACCGTCCACGCCGAGACGGCCGCCCGGTTCCTGCGGCTGTCCGACGACGACGCCGACGCGATGCTCGCCAGCGGCATGCCGCTGGGCAAGCACCTGATCGCCGGGATTCAGATGGGCAGCCGCCGGTTCGAGGCCCGGCTGCGGGAGCGGGAGCGGCTCGCCTCGCTGGGGCGGCTGTCGGCAGGGCTGTCCCACGAGCTCAACAACCCGGCCGCGGCCATCGCCCGGGCTGCTGCGCAGCTGCGGACGGCGCTACTCGAGCAGCAGCGCCTGTCGGTGTGCCTGCGCGCCGCTCCCGACGTGGCCGACGCCGTCGCTTCCGCCACGGCGGACCTGTCCGACCGGGCCGGGCGCACGGCAGCACTGTCGGGGCTGGCCCGTGCCGACGCCGAGCAGGCGGTCGCCGAGTGGCTCGAGGCGCGCGACGTCGACGAGGCCTGGCAGGTGGCGTCCGGGCTGAGCGAGGCGGGGGCTGACCCGGCGTGGCTGGGCGAGCGGCTCGGCGCGATCAGCCCGCAGGACCTCCCAGCCGTCGTCAGCGTGATCGCGGCCTCGGCCACGGGCCAGTCGCTGACGCAGGAGATCGAGCAGGCAAGCGCCCGCATCAGCGCGCTGGTGTCTGCGGTCAAGAGCTACACCAACATGGACGGCGCCGGGCTGCAGGACGTCGACGTGCGCGCCGGGATCACCTCGACACTGACGATGCTGGCGCACAAGCTGCGCCCCTACACGGTGACGACGGACTGGCCCGCCGACCTGCCAGCTGTGCCCGGCAATCCGGGCGAGCTCAACCAGGTCTGGACGAACCTGCTCGACAACGCCGCCGACGCGCTGTCCGACACGGCCAACGGGGTCATCGCGGTCACCGCGGAGAAGGTCGACGACGCGGTGGTGGTCCGGGTGCGCGACAACGGACCCGGTATGGCGCCCGATGTCGCCGAGACAGTGTTCGACCCGTTCTTCACAACCAAGGCCGTCGGTTCGGGCACCGGGATGGGGCTGGACTTCGTGTGGCGGATCGTCGCCGAGGCCCACCACGGCCGGGTGAGCGTGGAGTCCGCGCCCGGTCACGGAACTGTCTTCACCGTGCGCCTACCGCTGCTCAAGGCGCCCCAGGACGCAGACAAACAACTCCGGTGATCTTACGGTAGGTGCCCGGACGCTTCGCGTCAGCACCATCACCGTGCGGAGTCCGGCGCCGCGCGCACTGCCGCTACACGTTCGCCGTACGCCAGCTGACGGCCGGCTCGGTCTCGTCTGGCCTCGCCGGGCGCCGTCAGCGATCGGTGACGCATCGGGCTCGCGTCGATTTGAAACGAAGGGATGGCAGGCGTGATCACGGGAAAACTCGAAGGCACGGTAGCGCTGGTCACCGGCGCTAGCAGCGGGGTCGGTGCAGCGACGACCAGGGCACCGGCCGAGACAGATAGGAGCGCCGTGGCCGATGTTCCCTCGCGCGTCGAGGCGGCACGGATATCGGAGGAGCAGGCTGCGCTGTACCAGGTCGCCACGCCCGGGGATGCGCAGACACGCTCGGACCTGGACCGGTGGGCCGACGAGCAATCAGCGCTTCGTCGCGTGGCCCAGTTCGTCGCCGCTGGTGCGTCGCAGTCGACGGTGTTCGACGCGGTCGCGCTGGAGGCCTGCCGGCTCCTCGACGGGCATTTCACCGCGCTGCTTCGCTATGAGCTGGACGGCCCGGCGGTGATCATGGCGATGCATGGCTTCGCGGCGGTCGGCCACGTGATGCACGTCGGCATGCGCCTGTCCGCCGAGGGTGACGGCGTCGTGCAACGCGTACGGCAATCCGCGCAGGCGGTTCGCATCGACAACTACGAAGGTGTGCCCGGCTCGAACGCCGCCACCGCGCGGGAGCTCGGTCTGACCACCGGCGTCGGCGCGCCGATCATCACCGAAGACCGAGTGTGGGGCGCAATCACCGTGCTGGCCGGTGGGCAGCCGCTACCGCCGCTCGCCGAAACTCGCCTCGGGTTGTTCGCCGAGCTCGCCGCGACCGCGATCGCCAACGCGCAGGCGCGAACGGAGCTGCAAGGGCTGGCCGACGAGCACGCCGCCCTGCGCCGGGTCGCCGAGCTGGTGGCCCGCACAGCGTCCCAGCACGACGTGTTCGCTTCAGTGGCAACGGAGGCGTCGTCACTGCTGGGCGGTGAGGCGATGACGCTGACCCGCTTCGATGGGGACCACGAGCTGGTCGTCGTAGGGGCCCATGGCGGCCCCGCACCGGTCGGCGCGCGGATCATGTTCGAGCCCGACACGCTGCCCGACTGGGTCCGACGCGACGGCCGGGTCGTTCGCGTCGACGACTACACCCGCGAGCGGGACGCCCAGCTCGCGGTTAAGTTCGGTCTGGCCGCGGCGGTCTCCGCACCGATCACGGTCGCTAGCCAGGTGTGGGGGATGCTCACCGCAACCTCGGACGCGCATCCGCTGCCGGTCAGCGCCGAGCATCGCCTGGAGCAATTCGCCAAGCTCGTCGCCGCCGCTCTGGCCAACAGCCAGGCCAGAGCGGAGCTGCAAGCGTTGGCCGACGAGCAGGCGGCGCTGCGCCGGGTGGCCGAGCTCGCCGCGCAGGAGGCGCCGGCAGACGAGGTCCTCCAAGCGGTTATCGTGCAGGCGTCGGCGCTCGCCGGCGTCGACTTCACCACCCTGTTGCGGTACGACCTCGATGGCTCGACCGAGATCGTCGCCCTCCACGGTGCCCCTACGGATGTCGTCGTTGGAATGCGCGCCCCCGGCATCGGTGACGGCGCCGTCCAACGCGTCTGGCGAACAGGTCGCGCGGCCCGCGTCGACAACCTCGCGTCGATGTCGGGCCATTGGCCCCGGGTGGCACACGGATCCGGTTTCACCGCCAGCGTCGCCGTGCCGATCGTCATCCAGGGCAGGCGATGGGGGACGCTCGTCGCCGTCGGTCGGGACGCGCCGCTGCCCACGATCATCGAAGAGCCTCTGACGAGGTTCGCCGAGCTGGCCGGCACCGCGATCGCGGCGGCCCAGGCTCGCAAGGAACTCAGGATCCTCGCCGACGAACAGACCGCTTTACGTCGGGTTGCCGAGCTCGTCGCCCGCGGTGTGACCCTCGACGAGGTGTTCAGCGCGGTAACGGCCGAAGCCTCCGCACTGCTCGGCGACCTCGCCGCTGCCCTGCTGCGCTACGACTCAGACGACGTCGCCGTCGCCGTCGCCGTCTGTAACAGCCCCGCGCCGCTGGGACTCCAAGTTCCCATCCACGCCGGCACCGGAACCGGTGAGGTGCGCCGAACCGGCAAACCAGCCCGCGTCGACACCTTCGAGGGCACGGGACTCGCCGACATGGCCCGCGAGCTCGGCGCGGTTGCTGGAGTCACTGTCCCCATCACCGTCGAAGGACGAGTCTGGGGGACCCTGTCAACCAGCTCCTCCGGACCCCCGATCCCGGACGGGACCGAGGACCGCCTCACCCAGTTCGCTGAACTCGCCGCCGCCGCGATCGCCAACGCCGAAAACAAGGCGAAACTCACCGCCTCCCGGGCCCGCGTCGTCGCCACCGCCGATGAAACCCGTCGCCGCCTCCAGCGAGACGTCCACGACAGCGCCCAACAACGCCTCGTCCACACCATCATCGCGCTCAAACTCGCCCGGGACGCGATCGGCGCCGGACACGGCGCCGTCGAACTCATCGACGAAGCGCTGCACAATGCCGAACGGGCGAGCACTGAGCTGCGCGACGTGGTCCGAGGAATCCTGCCCGCCGCTCTGACCCGTGGCGGGCTGCGCACCGGACTCGAATCGCTGGCCGCCGACCTCGCCCTACCCGTCGACGTTCGGGTCACCGCACCACGCCTGCCGGCCCACACCGAAACCACCGCGTACTTCATCGTCGCCGAAGCGCTGACCAACGTCGTTAAACACGCGCAGGCCACGCACGCGATTGTTGACGTGACGCTCGAGGCCGACGTGCTCGCGATCGATGTCCGCGACGACGGCGTCGGCGGCGCGAACCCGGCTCAAGGAACCGGCCTGACCGGCCTACTCGACCGGGTTGACGCCGCCGAAGGCAGCCTCACAGTCACGAGCCCGGCAGGGCACGGCACCACGCTGCACGCTGCGCTGCCCCTGCATCGATCAACGCCCACCTGAGGGCCCACGCGTGAGCCGGTTCTACGAGTCCCTCACGCTCCCGCGAGGGACTCGGCGCCGACGGCGTCGCGAATGATCTGCACCGTCTCGTTCGGATGCGAGATGCCGACGACATGCGAGGCGCCGGGGATCTCCACGGTTCGCCGCCCACCCGCGCGCTCAGCCATGATCCGATGCGCCGCGGCGGGGATGTTGCGGTCGAGCTCGCCGAACAGGAACCAGCTCGGCAGCCCTGCGCCGGGTGGCCGAGCTCGTCGCCGGCGGCGCCACGCTCGGCGAGGTGTTCAGCTCCGTCGCGATGGAGGCCTCCCACCTGCTCGGCAATTTCCCAGCGGCGTTGCTGCGGTACGAGCCGGGAGGGGTTGCTGTCGTCGTCGCGGCCTGCAACAGTCCGGTCCCGCTCGGCCTGCGATTCCCGGCCCACGCCGGTACGGGGACCGGCGAGGTGCTGCGGACCGGCAGGCCAAGCCGGGTCGCCGACTTCCGGGCCACGGCGCTGGCCGACGTCGCGAGGCAGCTTGGTGTCGGAGCAGGGATCCCGGTGCCTGTTTTGGTCGAGGGACGGGTCTGGGGAACTCTGTCGAGCAGTTCCTCGGGCCTCCCGGTGGCCGCGGGGACCGAGGAGCGCCTGGTGCAGTTCGCGGAGCTCGCGGCCGCGGCGATCACCAACGCCGTGAACAGGGCGAAGCTCACCGCCTCGCGGGCCCGCGTCGTCGCCACCGCGGACGAGACCCGCCGCCGCCTGCAGCGGGACGTGCACGACAGCGCGCAGCAGCGGCTCGTCCACACCATCATCCTGCTCAAGCTGGCACGCGACGCTATCTCCTCCGGCAGTACGGCGACCGGCCTCGTCGATGAGGCACTGCACAACGCCGAACGCGTCAACTCCGAACTGCGCGACGTGGTCAGCGGCATCCTGCCGGTCGCCCTCACCCGGGGCGGACTCCGGACCGGACTCGAGTCGCTTGTCGCCGACCTCGCGCTGCCCGTCGACCTGCGGGTCACTGCACCGCGGCTGAGCACTCACACAGAGACCCCGGCGTACTTCATCGTCGCTGAAGCACTCACCAACGTCGTCAAACATGCACGCCAGCTGCGCCACCGTTCGGGTCGACCTGCAGGGAAACTCCCTTTCCATCGACGTCCGCGATGACGGTGCAGGTGGCGTGGACCCTGCACGGGGCACCGGCCTGACCGGGCTCCTCGACCGGGTCGACGCCGCGGAGGGCACCCTGACGATCACCAGCCAGCCCGGCCACGGAAGCGTTGTGCGCGCCACGTTGCCCGCTGCGGCAAGCACCGACGGCACAGCAGCCACCGTCCCTGCCGCTGAGGGGGCCTGATCCTGGTTTCGTCTGCCGTTCGTGGTGATGCGGTGGGCGTCGTCCAGCGGTGGGGTTGACCGGAAAGACCGGGGGGCTGGCCGGGTGGCGCGGCTGTGTCGGCCCTGGCAACGTCCCCTCTCGGTGAGACCGCACCGGCGAAGATTGTTCGTTGGCTGGGTCGCCGAGAGGGAAGGCCGCCGCAACCGGTTCAGGAACGTCACGGCGCCGACGTGCTTGGGGGGTGGCCGACGCTGAACCCATCGGTCACGGAGAGTCCCGGCCGCCGCGACACGACGGGACTAGGGCACAGCTGAGACGACGGAGAGGAAGCACGATGGCCATCTACACCACCCAAGGTGGCGTCAACATCTACTACAAGGACTGGGGCAGTGGGCAGCCGGTTGTGTTCAGTCACGGCTGGCCACTGACCGCGGACGCCTGGGACCCGCAGCTCAAGCTCGTGGCCGACGCCGGTTACCGGGCGATCGCGCACGACAGGCGGGGGGGCGGCCGGTCATCTCAGCCGTGGGACGGCAATGACCTGACCACGTACGCGGAGGACCTGGCCGGTCTGATCGAGGATCTGGACCTGCAGGACGTGGTCCTGGTAGGGCATTCCACCGGCGGCGGCGAGGTGACCCGGTACATGGGCCAGCACGGCACCGCCCGCGTCGCGAAGGCGGTGCTGCTTAGACCTGGTCTCAGAACCTTGCCGCGTGTCGCTGCAGCTGGTTGAAGCGGCTGTAGCTGATCGTCTCGGGTCATGTCGACGCGGGTTTCTTCCCCGCCGCGGCGACTGGTCGATGACCGGCT
>JAABVA010000660.1_pt1 | contig 41803 bp, 34 predicted proteins | sample 5560331 | NCBI WGS metagenome assembly JAABVA01 (sample SAMN12812661, study PRJNA571458) | rock metagenome | isolation source: Antarctica rocks | place: Antarctica: Victoria Land, Mt New Zealand sud | collected 2016-01-07 | reverse complement strand
CCCTCCCTCATACGCCCACCCATCCCCAATTCCCACAAAGCCCAAAACCCACACTCCCATCTCCCACAGCAATTGCATCCTTCCAACTTCTTACAAAGGCGGCGGTGGGAACGGGGCTGCCACACTATCATCAAGCATGAGAAATCCTCATCATAACAAAGCAAAATAGTCTCTTGGGAACTCGTACCCCACCCAGTACCCCAACGGGCTGCAAAGCAAACGTTTCTGCGACCCCGGTTTTGGGGAAGGGGGGAGGTTTTTTTTTTGGCGGGTGCGGTCGCGCTTTATTTAAAAGTGCTTTTGAGAGTGCTGGGTGTTGGGAGGGAAAGCAGAGGCTAGGATGGGGTTTTGTAGGGACGTGGAGAGGGGATGCTGGAAGCGACGAGTTTGGTTGGGTTGAGATGGCGAAATGTTTGAGGGTTGGAAGATTCGATTTTTTTTAAAGGGGGGAAGGGGGGGGTGGGGGGTGCGTAGGTAATGGAGTAGGGGGGAGAAGAGGAATTGCAGTAGGAGAAATAGAGAATGCGAGGCTCGTTGATGGTATTAGAATGTGTTATGGGAAGGCTGTGTGGAAAAGCGGTTTCCAATCAGGAACAACAAAGCTGCTTGGATCGGTATTCTGAAGGTTCGTAATCGAAGATTTCCTCGTTGCAGAACGTCGGTATTAGTTTCATATGCTCAACGAAAGACTTGGTTGTTAAATCTAATTACTTCGTCTCTTCGCCTATCTTTGGCTCTGAGCTTCCTCTCGCGCCTCGCATTCGTCTCTCCTCTACCCTTACTACTACCGGGACGACTACAACGTTGATCTTCTATGGCAGGTGTAGCCTGTGTGCAAATGAATTCACTCAATTCGGTAAAGCCTGCCGCATCAGGTGAGTTTTGGCTTTGCCACACTTTGTATGTTTTTCTCCGTCCTGCTCAGGCTTCTATGAATAAGCTATTAGCTCCCCTAATAAAAGGGTAGAAGTAACGAGGCAATCTGGCAGTGTGAAGTACTGGCAGTATGATAGTATTTGGATCATGAAGGACAAAATACTGGCATTCCGCTAGTGAGGCCTCGCCCCTATTAAGTACAAGATGCCGACGTTGCCCAGAGCCGAAGCGTGGAAGGCTCGGTGCCAAGGCTCCCCCAGCTGATAGTAGAGGTTCCGCTACTAACCGCTTTGGTCAATGTATACCAAACCTCCAGCCATCGCCTTAGAATAAACTCATATCTGCCTTGGTTTGTTTGGTAGCGTCTGTTCTTTTATTGGAAGAACTTCCATGCTGACATTTTGGTGGTCTTTCTATTTCGCTGGCACCATATGGCTGCTATGAACGTCAGCATGGCTGGTACTAGGATATCGCAACAAGTAGTTGAAAACATATGTATGACTTTGGCCGTACTTTAACGCTGGAACGACGTCTTCGCTCACTCCGAAATTGTGCATGCCACCCGCGGCTTCCGAACCACAGGCTTGACGGAGCTTTCCCGCTTTGCCAAATAGCGACAGAAGCGCCTTCTTCCTATTAGGGACTTTAAAAAGTAGGCTCATTACAAATAAGTGACCACTGCGCCATTCTTTGGCGACTGTGTAAGGCTTCAATTATACTGCACAGTTTTTCTCTTTTTTAGGAACAACTTCCTCATCCATAAGCATGGTCGTCCTTGACTCGCAATCCTGGTGGAACGCGCAAGTCTTGGTTCGAAGGAGCAAGAAGAGGTGACTCTAAATCTGATGGTTGCGCATCATCGAGCTGTTCTGACGACCATAACGATGGTGCACTGCTAGGCCGTCGGTAGGTAGGCCATGTCGAGGGGTGCGAGATATTGGCTAGACCTGACGATGATTCATCGACGTGGACAACCGAGCTCTTGGCAGATTGGGAGGGTGGAAGGTTTGGTTGCTCCATGTCAATCATTTCATTTTCGGCGTGGACCTCCTCTTCCTCAAGAAGAAATTCAAGATGATCAGCTTCCTGGGCGTTTGGAAGCTTCGTTGGCCGGATACTGATTTTCTTTGCAAAAGTGTATGAATGTTGGAGACCAGCGGCTGTGTTCCGTAGCGAACGATAAGCAGGCTTTGAATTCTGTGCGAGGACTAGGATTTCTGTTACGGAATCCCAGCAGGCGGATGATTTGCCTCGTCCTACTGTCCACACCGTGTGCAACGTTGCAACAGCTATGTGCAAAAACAGAACAACCATCGCAAGATTCTGAACCAAATTGCGCCTGTAGCTAAGACCGGTTATGGAAAACTCCACACTGATTTCGTTAACATCCTTTTGGGATGGATTTGGGTTCTTCACCGCGCGTTTTCCTTGGAGGAGAAGATTGTCGAAGTCTTCTTCCTTGTCATAGTCTGCAAAAGTCCACTGAGATGGACTGCCTTGGATTTTGTACATCCTTTCTATGTTTACCCTTGAGAGCCCATCTGCAAAAACACTCCCAATCACTGACGCGAGCATATCGGGCCGACTCGTATCGCCCTGAGGTTGCCAACTATCAACGAGAGATCCTTTATTAGATCCTATCTCTTCCATTAGTCTGACACTGCTTAGGATACTTTCGACCGTTGATGGACCCCAATCAAAGTAGCCAGGTCCCTCAACTGGGGTGGGAGGTGTGAGTGTATTCAACCAAGACTCATCGACAGCAATAGCGTTTCGCGTGCTCTGTCTTGTTCCATCCAGTAAAAGACCTCCTTTTATAGGATATGCGTGATCAAATGTGATATTCTTGGGGAACCAGCCTTGCCAAAACGTATATGCTTCTGTTTGGAGATGAGCGGGCACCCATCGCGCTTGAACAGAGCAGCCAACGACGAGGCGCGACTGGTTATCAGGGCCCCAAGCTGATTGCAGAACAGCCCCAGTACTGACAGACTCGTAGCTTGCAGGAAGAGGAACCCAGGAAAACTGGAGGTGGTTTGTTGGTTGATCGGAGATCACAGAACCTGCTATATCCTGCATCTGAAAAGGTTGGGACGATTCGAAGGTGGGAAACTGAACTGTACGGTTCGATGATGGAAGCACTTCGGCTGGTGAGCAATGTACGTGAACAAGCGGACTCAAGACATTTGAGGACACTGCTTGCCGGTTATCAATATCGTGCTCCTTGTAAGGCTTCTTTGATAGCAGAGCATTCCACCAATCTTGCATCAGCTGATCCAACAATACAGAGACGGACAGGTGAGGTTGGACGACGTAACGACTGCCTTGCGGTTGACCCAGAGAAATAGTTCTACACGACACAGGCTGCATGCTCTCAATAGACCAATAATAACGATTACCCGAGAGTTCTTTCGCATAGGAAGGTACAACATTTGTGAAAATCGAGTGGTCAAGCTTGGCATAATGCGACCAGAGCGAGTGATAACCACCGCTTGGACAGATGCCGTAGCGGGTTCCAGAGGAGGAAGAGCACGTCGACGCTTGAGATGAATTTGCAGTAAGTTCCACCGGCCAGAATTCGTCCTTCGTGCCGTTTAAGAATAATGAAGTCCCTCCAGCGGGCCAATCTTGGTTTTGTGGTACTAGTAGTACAGCACATGAAGGACCTGCAAGAAGGGCAAGTGCACCAGCTAAGATAAGGAAGAGCCCCAACTGGATCTTTCTGTATTTCCTGCGGCCCCTGAATAAGCTTGTGACGCTACCTAGAATTTCTGGTGACCAGAAGTAGCTCAATTTGGTAAAGTCGATTCCGGCTCCTATCAATCCCAACGGTATTCCATCGCCGTAAAGTAGTTCGTCACGAAGTAGCTGAAAGACAATGGTCGTAAGGCTTGCAACGATTAGTAGCTCCTGGAGTTTCGCTGCTGTTTGAAGAAAGGCGATGTTGATCGTCTCTGAGGTGACAAGACTTTGGAAGTCGATCCCGATGTATACTTGTCGGATATTGATTATGATTATGGCAATTGAGACAAGAACAGGCAGTACATGAACGCCACATCGGCTCAAGGCAGTCCAACGGGAAGTGCTAATAACAATCTTTTTCTGTTCGCTTCGATGTCGTCGCCCTCGAAGCCATGTATTGAGATCATTGAGTACACCTAAGCCAGTGTTACGAAAAAATTGCTGCTGAAATGAGGTTGGGGTAGGACCAGCTTCCATCGCTCGCTGGGACGACAAAGGCAGAAAGATCAATATATCTAAATCGTAACGCACGACGCCACAACCAATTTAGCCAAGGTGAATGTACATTGACGTGCCCTTGGGAATCGAGACTTGCTGATAAAATGGTATAGATGAGATAGGATGCCAGAAGGGAGTGGCCATGGGTAATTATGATGAACGACATTGATCCAAAAGCATGGCTGTCCTGCCGCACCTTGCCATTCGCCCAGCAACCGGTCGAGACTCGAAGGTGCATTAGTCTTGTCACAGATGTTTGGAACTGGCGCTTGATGAGTTCTCTACGTCGTACGTCGTACGTCGTACGTCGTACTTGGTAGATCCGAAGGGGCTGAGGGCACTTTTTGATTTGCACGACTGGCGATCACCCCCGAACCCTTGTCTTCTTGCACTCAGCTTTCGCCGTTCGAGCGTAAAGTGTTTGGTTATGACAGCCACAAAGGGACACTCGGACACAGCAGAAAACTAGGCATGGGTCTCTTCCTCCTGACACAGTTGTTGGATATGACGACTACAATACTGGTGCACGGGCAATAGGTTCGTGGTTAGCGGCGAGGCCAGAATATCATCAGTATGACGGATGGAAAGCAGCAGCGACAACACACCGAGCCTGAGTGGTCGGTTATTTTTGGCTACAACGTCCTCTACTCGTGCCGCCGGGAAGTGATTTAATTCACCAATCACACTGCATAGATAGATAGTAGACGGCGCAAAATAGGCGGCGGTCAGGCTCCCGTCAGGACGATAAGATACTCGTAGAATACTATCAAATTCGAAGTTCAAACAAGTCAGTCAGTAAAGATCGCTCGATGCAGCTGATTCATATGGTCGACGATCAGCTCGATTAATAGTGAAAAGGAAGGGAGGATGATGATGATGGGAGGATGGATGAATTTGCGGTGAAATTGCAAGTTGAGGTTGAGAGTAGTTCTAGGTGGTCGTGGTGGTCTGATTGGCTCAATTTGGGTGGTGCTTTAAACGCCCCGAGCATTGGTTTACAGTGTGATTCGAAATTTTGAAGACTTCCCGGCGCCACGAGTGCTTATCTGGCCTCCAAGCCCCAATTTCCATATTCTAACCGAATTTACCACGCCATAAGCTTGCATACGAAGTACCACAGTAAAATTGCCAAGTTGAAGTACATATGTATGTACCGTATTCCGTAAGGTACCTACTGTAGTCATTGGGTGTCAATGTCTCGGGGATCGGGCGGGTTCCCGTGCCGTTGATCCTACCAAAGGACTAAGGTACCTAGGTAGGTACCTTACTAGGTACGTAGTACATACGTAGTATGGAGTACTCGTACTTCCGTACTCCGTACTCCGTATTCCGTACATAGTATGCAATCCGGTGGCGGGTGGGCAAACATCTAGGTAGGTATCATATCTCTCGCAGGTCCCAAAATAACCGGTAATCGAAGCAAATTCAATCACGCGGTATATATAAGCCACAACCCAGAGGCTGGCAGGTTGCGACGTCTTGAAAGCGACCCTTCGGCTTGGGTCTCGCCGATGAGTCGAAAGCGCACAATGGAGCCAGGATGGTTGGATGAGAGGAGATCATGTTTTACCCTCCGCCATCTCTGGCGCTCTACGACTCTTTGGGCTTTGCTGTCCTTTTCGCTCGCTTGGTACATGTGTTTCCGATATTGCGCGATTGCCTCTGCTCGTGATCCGACAACTTACTTCTTCGATGAGAAAAAAGGATACCAGCGATCGTATTCCATCGAACGCGAGAAGCAAGCTTACGCATATCTTGGGAATCTCAACCACACTGACTCGTCTGGTCCACCACATTCCGAAAACCCATCTATGTGCATCGGGGTGGCCACAGTTGCGCGCCCTTCAAAGGAACAGTATGTCAGAGGTACCGTAGGGTCATTGTTGGAAGGTCTCTCGGACGCAGAGCGTGCCAAGATATACCTCATCTTGTTCATCGCCCACACAGATCCGTCTGTTCATCCAGTCTACCATGAACCATGGCTGAAAGCCGTCTCCAATAGGGTGCTGACTTACGATGTATCCAACACTGACTCAGCCCAACTACGCTTGTTTGAGGAAAACTATCATCCGCGGAACAAATCGATGTATGACTACGGTTATCTTCTCAGCAACTGTTTGAAGACAGGTGCGGAGTGGATTACAGTCGTTGAGGACGACGTTATTGCAAGAGAAGGGTGGTATAACTTGGCTATGTCCTCATTGCGGAAAATCCAGGCTCAGGTGGGGAATGTCAATTGGCTGTATATGAGGATGTTCTACACAGAAGCCCTTCTGGGCTGGAACAGCGAAGAATGGCCGCGGTATCTCGGCTGGTCCTTTCTTCTGTTTGTGGTCTTGCTATCTGCGCTTATTGGATCACGTGCCCGCTTGCCACTCCTGCGACGACATATCTCCAATTTTCATGTCGCTGTCATTTGCTGCTGCTTTCTACCCGCTTTTATCAGCCTTTATTTTATGGCCGGCCGCGTGACCATGCAACCCCCGCCTGCTGGCGTCAGACTAATGTCACGCTTTGGGTGCTGCTCGCAAGGCTTTATCTTCCCCCGAAAGATTGTGCCACAAGTAATTGAACGAATCAACAAAGCTATATATGAAGACTATTATATCGATATGCTCCTCGAACGTTATGCGGACACGGAAGACTTGGCTCGCTTTGCTCACTTCCCCAGCCTTCTACAACACGTAGGCACTAGAAGCTCGAAAGGCTGGGGCTACGACGAACATGCCGGAGAAATATGGAACTTCGAATTCGAGACATTCTCACCATGAGAGATCACAGCAGCCGCTAGGTAATGGCCGACTCTGCTTGGGCTCTCGAAATATAACGCCACTAATCAAAGTTGTTCTTCAAATGTAAGATACAAATATTGCCCAGATTCGCAACGATGGCTAATTGAAATCACTCTCTCGAATTAGAATCTGCGCTGATCAGGAAGAATCTATTCAAACGGGACCAAAGAAAGCATGAAAGATATCACCAGGATGAAACACTTGAAGACCCTATCGCCCTGCAGTATGCCATCGCCAGCTCGCCAATACTCTGCCAAATCCATGATCAACACCAAAAAGTACTTCAAATGCTTGGTGTCAGCACGTGAATCCGGATAAACTGTATCCAAGCGACCCGACAAAATGTCTGCCAAGTACCTATCCCTTCAGAACTGTTACTCAAAGCATGACTCGATGGCTTCGAATCACGCGCAAATGATACAGGGCCAGGAACATCGCTACGGGCTATCAAGGCCTGCCTCCTATAGAACTTCTGGAGAATGTGTATCAAAACTCTCCCCTAGTCTTACCCATAATGAAAAACGGTCTAAAAGAAGCCGTTTTCTATTCCATCTATGAGACATCGAATAAACCCATCAACCTGCACAATCACGAAACACCCCAGTCTACAAGCCCATTATCTATACAAAGAGGTACAATCCAGTAACCTAATCATCACTCCACCTCCCCGCCTCGATACCGAGACCTCAACTCCAACGCCTCAAACCCACTCAAAGCCGTGCCCTCCCCACCACATCACCAATACCCGTAAAGAAAAAGAAAAAAAGTCCCAGTGCAGAAACACAGTCTTTCCAACCCTCAAGACCACCAAGCTGCGGAAGAAAAAAGCTTCTGCCCCCCCTCGTGCAGCCCGGAGAAGCAGGGGGTGGTACTCGTACTCGTACATATCTCTACGACTTAGGGGGTCCCGGCATACTGTACATAGCTTTTGCCCTCCTCCGTACTGAGCTTTTCCCTCTTCCGTTCCAATCCATTTATTTGCCTTGCAGCACCAAAGTATCCGGACATGATTCCTTCAGTGGCCGGGAGGATTTTTCCAGGACATGCTGCCTATGAGTTTAATAGAGGGTTTTAAAAGCCATGGTTCAAAGTGGGCTCTGGAGCCGGTATATGTATATGCAACATATGACAGACACAGCGGAGACGTCGAATTTGGAAAAAGGTATCTAGATTGTTGGCATTAGAGCCGAGATGTAATCCATGTTCAGTTTCAGGGCTTTGTAATACTGCCCTGTTCTCAATGGTTACATGCACGGAATAACCACGAGGATAACAGATGAGTAGTAGGCACCTGAAGGCAACAAGCATTAGCCTCTCGAATATTTTCTACCCCAGGCCCTAATAGGCGTTCCGTGATTGATTTGAATACTCGATTCATCTAGACCATACATATATACAGTAGTCCCCATTTAGAGCAAAAGCAAATCGCCATTCCCTCCCCCAACTTGAGGCTGGTATACCTCCTGGGGGTAATTCTGATTCACTACATACTGCCGTTCCCCTGCCAAGCCCATGGTTGGACTTCCTCCAAACCCATCATCACTCAGATTCATCGCGGCCATGTTGTGTGTATTCAATTGGGAGAAGTAGGCATCGGCAGCATCGGCAGCAGCCGCAACATTTCCATTGGCAGGCGCCGGTCCTGCTCCGGACCCACCTCCATTCACTGAAGGAAGCGAGCTTTGTGCTTCCTTTGCAACGTGAGTAGGTAAAGTATGTTTCTGCAGAGCAGGGCTATCGATAAGCTTCCGTACTCGGGCTGATCGGAAGACTTGTTGCACAGGCTTGAGATAGACTGTAGCCAATGTTCCAACATTGAGGCACATTTCCTCCAATGTGGCAGGATCGAGCTTTTCCGATTCGGCCGTAATTGCTGGCTTCTCGCCCATTACTATTTGCTTTGCGATTGCTGGATCTGACGAGAGAAGTCGCCAATACATGTAACCTCGATCCCGGAGATCCGGGTTATCCGTTTCTTCGGTAGCCCATTGGAGAACTTTAGGTACTAATTCCTGGCCTTTTGTGGGCCGTTGTATGAAGAGCTTAACTGTTGCTGTGAGCAAGGCCAGTTGAACCTCTACCGGCTCCTCCGCGAATGAATACAAGAAATCATCCAGTAAGACGTCCGAATTGTCGATTCTGTCGGCGTATTGGCCAATGACCCATATCATTGCTGCTTTCGCCTCAGGCTCATCTAGGGAATCGAGGTTCTCGCAAAGTGTAGAGATAATAGATTCATACTGGTTTGGGTACTTTCTGAATATATTCCGGATTACCACCGTCGCTTCTTGAACGATGTACGAGACCTTAGTAGCAACCAACTCAAGGAGGGAATCTATGCAAAGTTGTGCTGCCGGCTCGATTTTGATAGCCAACTTGCCAATTGCTCTGACTGATTTGCGGACGAAGTGCACGTCTATTTCAGTAGCGTACCTAATACAAAGATCAGCATTTCGTCTCGGATCTATTGGCGGAGGTAGCATACTCTCTCAATTCTGTCAAAACTTCCTTTATGTTCTTTTCCGACGCCAGCATGAAAATCAGCTCTAACTTCGTGACCTTGACGTAGATGGGATCATTGTATTTGCAAAAGAAGACTCGTATATCATTTCGTAGGACTTCAGGTCTTCGCTGGAGAATTAGCAGAGCATTACGAAGCGCAAGGTATTGAACTTCTGGCCCCTTCGCTAGTAATGTTACAAGTGGTGGTGAAAGTTTGCGGCAAAGAGAAGAAATGTGCTTTTCGTCAGCGATGTAGTTCATTAGATATAAAACTACACGGGTGCATGTAAGCACCACAGCTGAATTCGAATGGGACAAACGAGGCGCAATTCGTTCAGCGAGAAGCAGTGCTTCTGCAGTGTCTTGGGGAACGTATGACATGAGTGCTTCTAATATGTAGGTCTGGCCCCATCTGTAGCATTGTAAGCCCTGACCTGTGGCGACGGGTGGAAAAGATGTACTCTGAGCAGTCTGGTAATATCTGTATAATCTTGGAAGCGCTAGCATAGTCGATAGTAAGCTTGATGGTTTCACTTCTCTCCCAAATATCCATCAAGGCTGCTAGAGCACTCGCAACCACGGTGGGATTGTCATCTCTGAGCATGCCGTTAAGTCTGTCGATCAGGTCTGATGCCTCAACAAGCTGTCTGTCGTGATCATAAAGCTTTGCTACAGTGAATGCCGCTGTCTTGCGGACGTAAGGATCCTGGTCTTTGAGCAATACTTTCACAGGTGGTACAGTGGCCTCGACGAACTCGCGGACATGAATGTAGGACATCGTGCGAATGGCAAGCGCTCTTATCAAGGGATTTGAGTCATCCATATCCTGACACGTTGTACGATTAGGCGATACCCAGATTCATAAACAATCGAACAGACATACAGTGACAAGTACAGGAAGTGCTTTCAACGCAACCTCTGGCTTCACCCGGGCATAGTTTACTAAGAAGAGAAAGCACCTATAGACTGGTCAACAAATTTACGACCTATGCTGCTCAGTAGCTGAGAACCTACATCTTCTTAATCTCCAGACTTGGGATTTGCATGCAGCCGATGATATCGGGGAACAATGCCACCATATCATTATTACTCATTGTCATATTTGCCACGACTTTCTTAAGGGCGATCTTCTTGGCCGAATGGTTCTTGTCTTTCTTGCCCCCACTCGCGAGCTCGAGTCGCAACTCGGCAACCTTGCCCTGCGCTTCGTCAACATCTCTTTGAAAGAATGGTTTTCGAAGGGGAGGGGGAGGTGTAATATCCTCGACATGATTAGCAGTTGCTGTTCTTGACATGATGAAGACTAAGATACGATGATTCAAGAGCGGCTGGATTGAAAATCAAACGTTCTTCTATATACTCCGTAGTCATGGAAGCTTTACCATCCCAAGGAATAGACCCGCAATCATCTTTCAATTGGAGATTTAAAAACACGGTAAGGAAAGTGCGTCTTATACGGAGTGAAGAAGGAAGGCACGCACCCTCGCGAAAAGCTTCGCATCTCCTCCTGAGCTCATTTTGGATGAATCCTTTGCGCTGGCCTGGCCAGGGCCTATACCAAACATCAAATGATTCTCTCCATTATGCACAGGCCGTAATGAATGTAGTATATATTTTCCAAGAGGTTAACCATGCCATGTTCAAAACAACATATTCCGTAGACATGAGATGATTGTCCCTTTGACCGAATAAATAGCGGCGCGGCGCGGCAGGGGCGGAAAGCCATAGGGCTGACCCGTGGAGCTCCATTTCGACTTCATTGAAGCATCACTTTACCAATACATCTTTATCTTGTCACTCTCAAGACTTTGATATGGTAGCAAATATGTCCTCGCAATCTCTACCGCCACCACGATGGGTCACCGACCTCACCAATCCTCCAAAGCCCAGACCTAAATCATCCAACATCCCTGATCCGCCGGGTTATTCAGCAGCGCTCAGCGGCAAGGCAAGCTCCTCTGACCTTCTACCTCCCAGACCTGGTGCTAATCCATCTCAGCGCGCTGCTGCCAAACAACTCGCCCAACGCAAACCCCCAACCCCTGAAGAAACCGATACACTCAAGATAAAAAAATCATGGGAACTCGCCCTAGCCCCCGCCAAAGCCCTCCCCATGAATGCCATCATGATGTACATGTCCGGCAACAGTCTCCAAATTTTCAGTATCATGATGGTATTCATGCTCTTCAAGAATCCTATCCAAGGGCTACTGCAGACAAATACTGTTTTTACGAGGTTTGAGACGGAGGGGACACGGAAGACGCTGTGGATGGTCAAGGCGATGTATGTAGCAATGAATCTTGTGGCGTTAGGACTAGGAATATGGAAGGTCAATGGAATGGGATTGTTTCCGACGACGAGAAGTGATTGGTTGGCTTGGGAGACGGAGAGGGTGCCGCTGGAGAGGGCCGTGTTTGCGTTTAGGTAGGAGAGGACAGGAGGCTTTTCATTGCTACGATAATCTATGCTAGCCCACATATCTGGCAAAACCGACATAATACCTTGGATACCGATGCTTGCTAATATGTTCATTCCAGCCTACCTCCACTCGACCTCTGCAAGTCCAGAAAGTTGACGTCTCCGATACTACACCTGAGTAATTTCTTGTTGCGAAATCATCCGTCTGAAAGACTGCCCACAACTGCACCCCTTAGATATCTTTCTTAACCAAGTCTTCTGTTCTTAGGATGCCCGCCTGAATGTTCATCTCAATGTCCACCGGAAAACCCCCCCAAAAACTCCTCCGAGAACCCGCCTGAGAACTGGCCTAGAAATATTGTAAGCGAATCTGAGACCTCACCATCTAAAAGGAGTAACCTACCCGTTGACGAATTCCTCCTCGCCCACTCCTCATTCAACCGTCTCTCCATCTCCTCCCTCGCACGCTCACGCTCCCGCCTCTGCTCCTCAAATTGAAGATCCCACCCATGTCTCGCATACAAGAGTCTTGTAGCAGCGGAGTCTGCCTCACTTGCCGCTTGGCGTTGCGCTGCTCGTATTCCTGCTGCTCGGTGCTGAGCTGCTTGAAATTCCGCTGCTTGGCGTGCTGCTGCTTGCTGTTGCGCTACTTGCTGTTCCGCCATTTGTATCATAGACTGTAAGTTGGCGATATTTGCCTGCTGCAACTGCATCAGGATCTGTGCTGCCTCGATCATCTCTTTGTTTGGTTCTGCCATCTGAGGCGCCGTGCCGTAGACATCGGCCTCCACTCGGCGGATGTTCTGCATCATCCTCTCAGCTTTCTGTTGCATTGTCCTCTTGGCTTCTGTCTCCTTTGCCATACGTGCAGCATATTCTTGTGCATCTAGACGCCGATTTGTAGCTGCTCTGATGAATGCGATTGCTTCACGCCTAATGCCTTTAGGTGACTGTGGTGGGTTGTTTTCCGCCGTCTTCCTAGCAGCAAATTCTTGGATTCTCACTCTCTCGGCTTCAGCTTGCCTTGCGACTTCAAGGTGCGTGAGACCAACTCCAAAAGGCAGGGGATGTGTTGGACTATGCGTCGTGGAATCTTGCCTAGCAGCCATGATCTCTTGGGCGTGTGCGACAGCTTGGCTTTTTGTGAGTGCTCTTGGCCTAGTTGGGACAAGTGGATGATTGGGAGGACCTCGGTGAGGTCTTGTTGAATGGAGTGGTAAAGTACTTAATGTTGTGGCCTGACGTGTAGGAGTGTAAAAGTATTGTGTGAAAGTTTGCGATCCACGTGTCAGAGTTGATGGCTCATGTGTTGATATTTGTGGTGAATTCATCGATGGTTGATGGTGCATCGAAGTGTTGGTAATCTGAAAACGCACCGACTTTTGAGATTTCGCCACAGGAAAACACTGTGGAGAACGTGTAATTGCACCTGTCGAATGACCCAAAGCAGCCATAGGAGACGTTAATGCCGACGCACGTATCATACTATTAGCCGATCTAGAAATTGCAGAACGTTGAGAAACAGGAGAAATTATGGGCTCTTGGGGACGCTCCAAAGGGACCGTAGCTGTTACAGACCCATTAGCTTCTGGTAGATGACTTGTTGGAGACTGAATTCTCGTTGCATCAATCAATCTAGATCCTGCAACTTCTATTGAGGTAGTAGAGCGGAGAGCCACTTGGAGACGCTCTGAGGAACCCGTAGCTGGGGAATACGATGATATTGGCCGGCGTATCGTAGGGGATCGCAACCTAGAAGTTGGGGGACGCCGTATGGTTTGATCTGTTGTTGAAAGACCAATAACCGTTGAAGAACGCGAACGCATTAATGCTGGTACATCCATGTAAGTTGGGGAATGTGAGGTCATATGGGGCCGCAAGGGAGATCCGACAGCTGTCACAAAAAATCCTGAGTTGGGTCGGCGTGGTGGTGTCCGTGAATACGCGACCTTCGGATCCCTTAGATTGGAGCGTCGAGGAGCCCGTGGATTGGGACGCCGAGGACTTTCTGGGACGGAGATAGGGCCATTGATAGTGGTATTTTTGTTAGTTGAGTACACCCTTGGGATAATACCACCTTCGCCGGCTGAGGCTGATGAGATTGGGGACGCTCGAGCGGTCTCGAACTCTGGAACAGTTAAATGTGTAATGCTTGACATAGGAATGGAACTTTTGGGGCACCTTGCGGGTCCCCATCTGAGGAGGAATTAGTGGAGACGGCATCAATCATAGCCATTACCCGGGCATCGTCCGATGAGTCAAGGCTCGAGTCTGAATCAGCTGAATTACCCAGACACGGTGGCCTTGAGCGATAGTGCTGGGCAGTCTTCGGTGGTTGATCACGATAATTAACGTTAGCGGTGCTCGCATAGCCTTGGAACTCCACCATATTGTGGAATTCCACTGTAGATTTGTGTGGAGGAGACATCGTGGCTGGTTCGTCCAGGGCCATGATGGGACGTAATAGCTTAGATAGTAGTCTCTAAGCAGAATTATTGGTTTACCAAGCGCAAGAACTCCACTGGCCCTGTAACCACGTGATCTCGCTTAAGTAGGGTTATGCGTATTCGGATGAGCGTCCAGGGCGGTTGGAAGCTAGGTAGCCAAGCATGACATACAGAGGTCGTTAGGATAGGAACGCTGTATTTCTGTTAGTGAACCCGTAGTAGTTGCAGCAGTGAAGGGGTTGTGGTACCTTTCCGTCTGAGTGATTAATTGTGTATTGGAGAAGGTGAATCGATTTTCACTGCTTTAGGTAAATGTTCGCTCTGTCAGCGAGGCTTGGCGCATCAATAGAACGAAAAAGGGAGAAAAGCCAGTGATAGGCTAGGCATATAGCCATGACCTCTGCGTGGCGTTAGTACTGCAGCCTTTAACGGTGGATTTGAGCACGCCCTATTTAAAAGATGATAGATTCCTCTCGCTATGCTCAAGACATCTTGGATACCTACGAAGATTGCCGCTGCACGAATGTAGACAATTTTGCATGCTCACAGACAATGACAAGGGTCTTCAATTTCGTACGTCCCAGCCGACCCACTGTCTTGTCATAACCCGCCAAACCTTGACTTCACCACTCCGCATATCCCCTAGCTTAAAACTCTCCATCTTAACCTTTTTGCTCTCTCGACCTTGCTCCCAAGCTCTTACTTTCTTCTTGGTGCCATCCCAGTCGACGACCACACCTACGTGGTCAGGTTTTCCAACCTCGATACTATACTTGGTGTGCATAGGTCCTCGATGACCCTGAAATCTGGCGCTACGGAACGTTACTATGTCTCCAGAACGGATTTCGTCGAATTGCTGTACAGAAGCATTCGCTAAATTGGCGTATACTTGAGCGCCGTACGCACGTACACCGACTGGGAGCAGAGCGTCAGGGAGAGACTCCATGAGCTCAAGGACTAGGGCGTGGGGAGTCCCGTCTTCCACCACGGTTTCCTTCTTAGAGGCAGCATTTTCAGCAATACGTGAACCCAACCTCGTATGAGCATTTTCCAACTGATCTTGACGCAGACGTCCTGGAGGCGGTTCATGTCTTTGCTCGAAGCTTACATTCGACTTGTCCCTCACTTCGAACTGTGCTGTGATGACCGTCTGGGAATAATCCATATACAGAACATGTACAGACTTTGTTACAACTTGTTTGCTCCCTTGTGTGGTTACGGCATCTTCAATTTCGTATACTATATCACGGCGATTCTGGAGGACTGGAGGTGGTATTCTAGGTTGTGCCCACCATTGGCTATTCTGACCCACGTCAATATCTTCAGCGATGAAGCCTTGGTCGCCAGAGGGCCGGGGTATATCCATCGATCTTCTAACGTTAGTATTCGAACGTTGTACTTCCAATGACTGCCGTGGCATCGATCTCCCGGAAGCAGATAAAGAAGGCGGTGAAGCGTAATGCGCCGGGTTCTGGGCCGCTGGAGGTGGCGGCATTGACCGCCGGGGCGGAGAGGCTGAGTACAACTCGTCCGGGTCCTCCAGCGTCGGAGTCGTCGGACCTTCCAGACTATCAACTTGAGCATTGTTAGGGCCACGAGGCGTAGCAATGGGATGTCTGTACGGGTCATATTCATCATCTTGAGGTTCGAAGGTCTGCTCTTTGTGTGGTGGCGGAGGAGGTGGTGGCGCCCTTGGCATGTCTGAGGACCGGCGGATATTCCTGGGCGGTTGGTTTGGCGGTGGAGGTGGGACAGATCGAGGTGCAGCAGACGGTGATGGACCAATTGATGGCAATCCTGAATGGTGCAATGTGGTTTCCTCATTCATTGAATCATCCTCTAGACTTGAGACTCGCTCGTGGGACCTAAGGGCATCCTTGTGATTTGCCCCTGGAGCCATATCGGTATCACAATCACCATCGTACTCCGTGACTTCTCCATCACTGTCGTCTTGTGGTCGACGTATGGGCACAGGAGGCGGCAATGTGCCATTTCCTGAAGAAATCCTATTTGAAGGTCGGCCGGTTGGGGGCGGTGGCGGCGGCTCTCGCATCTGGGGCGTTGTTGGTACAGTAGGGCTTAGTCCAGGTATTGGTGGCACACGACTTGATCTCTTGGCTGGATTTATAGCGCTGACCGGTGATGCTGAGGATAATTCTCTCGAGCCCATATTTGGATTTCGGGAGTTGTACTCAGTGGTAGGTGACTGTGGAACCTGAGCCCTGCTCGGAAGGGAAGGCGGAGGGCCACCACTTTGTATCGGAAAAGCAGCGTCATGGCCTCGAGGATGGGAATCGTCGCCTCGAGGAACTTGCAACGAGAGACTTCTGGTATGTATTGACATCTCGTCATCGGACTCTGATCCTGTGCTCGGGGACATGGGCTGGCTGGGCGGCGGACGTGGAACAGGCCGAGCTACATACAACACTCATTAATCGCCATCATTCCTCTTATTTAGTACTTAGAAGACTTACAATCAGAACGCTGAGGTGGCGGACGCTCAGTAGGTACGGGTGGGGGAGCACCTCTACCTTGACTAGGCGGTGCAGGAATGGGACGATCTAATATTCGTAAGCGGGACTCAAAATCATGTTACACTTGCTTTCAAGGTTGATTACCTTGCGGGACTGGTGGGGGGGCACTGCGCTCTACAGTACTCCTGGGCCGCAACACAGGATCTTCGTTCAAGTCTTCCACATCCGGCATCTCATCAGGCTCACGTCCTTGCACAATGGACCTAGGTATGTCCTCTTCCTCCTTGCTTACCTCAATAGGAGTATCTTCTTGCTCAGGGCTTCGCACCCTCTGCATACCAGGCATAGGCATGATGGGCACAGGCGGTGCACGAGCTGTTGATGTATCATCAGTTGGCGCAGTCATAGGCTTGCCGGCAGTTTTCCTCTCACTCGAGCCAGAGTTTTGTTTCTTTGAGGCCATTGGCGGTATGCCAGGAGTTGGACCAAACATCCCAGCCATTCCCATGCCTCCACTCATTTTCGCCATACGTTCACGAATCTCCATTCTCCGTTTCACTTCGGGATCCATCTCAGGCTCTTCTTCGTTTTCATCTTCGTCCAGATCACTCTCATCCCTCACGTCTGGCTCATGTGGCTGTACCGCAGGGGCTTTGCTCCATGGCTTCTCGTCGCTATCTTCTCGACCCGTAGATAGCTCGTCACCCTCTGTGTCTCCTGCGCCTGATTGGTCGGCGTCGTTGGCATCGCTCTGAGAACCCCTCCCGGGAGTTATAGGGCTTGCAATAAGAGTGGCATCCCTAGATTTCGTGGTGGTATGGGCTTCAGACTGAGGCTCGTCCGGAACCGCCTCCGTAGAGCGCTTTCCAGTAGTCCCTGCGCTATTGATTCTTTCCAAAGCACTATCTTCAGTGGGATTTACTTTTTCCATGGTCCCCTCTTGAGACTCCACTTGCTTCTTTTGGGGGGGCCGCTTCGGCCTTTCTTTCTTCTGCCCAGCTTCTGCATGCTTGGCCGCCTGTTCCATTTGCTGCTTCTGTAGCAATGCAATCCGATCTTTCAGGCTTGTGGGCTTTGGCTGATCCTCTTCCTCGTTTACTAGTGCAGTACCCGGAAACGGCGCTGATGATACATCAGTCCCTAAGCTGTTCGAACTTTGGGCCGCTACCTCTGGATCTTCTTCTCTCTGGTAAAGTTTCTGCGGTGGAGCTTCGCGAGGGGGTGGGACGTATGCGTTTTTACTTGGCGGTGGCGCGACAAACGGTTTCCTGACAAAGCCAGAACCTCCCGAAGAGCCCAAACCGCTAGGCTTCATTGGAGCCACAGGAGGCGCGGCAGGTTTATTGAAAGCATTGATGCGGTCTCTGAACGATCCAGTAGCTGGTTTTTCTGTTACTGGTGGAGGAGCAGGCTTCGTAGTAGATGGAGGCACTGGCTTCGTTGATACATTGACTGGTGGATTTGCTGGTGATATGTCTGGAGAATTTGGAGTTCGGGCTGCGACTGGAGGGGCCGGAGCACGAGGTTGTGCGACATCCCTGGTAGTTTCTGATTGCGGTGACACTAGTTGAGCCTGAGGTGCTAGAGCCTCGGGTTCATCTGTTTTGGCAACTTCTTCTGCTTGACCGACAGCTGGTGAAGCCTCAAATTCCCTCCTAGAGCGACTTTGCCTTGATGGTCTTGGCGGCGTCTCTGGCTCATACAGATTGACAAAGTTCTTCGGGAAAAGGCCTGATTGTTTCTTCCCCGAGCTGTCCGCATACTCTCCAAAGTACCAGTCCGCATCCTCCTCTTCAGTCACAGTAATAACTTGTCCGTTGGAAAACCCGAGATCGTCATCGTGGGGAGACATATAGTCATAGATCGCTTTTACACGGAAAGGAGGTGCAGCCATAGTTGCGAATTTTGCGCTAGCGCTATGAGAACGAGGCGCTTGATTTAGGAAGCTCGGGGATCAAAGGGATCCAATATTGGCGTTTTTGGGAATCGCAAGAGGTATCCTATAAGGCTGCAGTATTCCGTTTAGTGCCCTCGTCGAAGTGCAGCTAGGATGCAAGCTTTCGTTTGCTGATCATTGAGGGTCTGATATGGCTAAGCCTATGTCAGTGTTGACTGAAAAATTAACCGCCTGCGGGGACTCTGGATGCCGGAGGTTGAACAAGCGAAAGAAAAATCAGGAACGATAATTCAGATATCTAAGGCAGGTCTCCGTGCCTGGATAACACCGACCGTAGCACCATAACAATGTGTTCAATGAGCGTGGTAGAGACTACCACACTATAGTTGTGCTGTTGCGGCGCGGCTGTCTGGATGGAATTCGCTTCGCCCCGCCGTAGGGCGGGGTTCTAGTGAAGCAATTCCGCCCTAGAACCTTTGCGTCCTTCTTTTAGGTTCACCTCCGACGAATCCGTCTACTTTACTTTTGCGTTACATGGACACAGCGTGAGACTTCCAGAAAGACTGATGTATGACCCTAAGGCGTATTCTTATCATACTGGAGACACGCAGCTATATGAACTCTTGAGCAGTGAGATGCATGTCCTCTTGAAACGGGCAAATTATTAAAGTACTCCAGGTTGAGGTCGCATTTTCTGCCTTCACTTCGCATGAAACCTCAAGTTAGAGATGCCAAAATCTATACTCAAGAAATACCCAGTCGTTGATAGGGCTGTTTCAATTCCAATTAGCAACTCTCAAGAAGAACACAATAGAGAGACAGCGCTGTACCATGCCAACCTCTTGCAGCAACGGAAAGACGTCGAAGCCGTTGTATTAACCTCAACGGAGACTCTCCTCGATTTCCCTTCCACGCCCGACTCGAACCCTGCGAAACCGTCGAATAGAGATGCATCCACCGTAAGACGTTTGTTGAAGTCTTTCCAGCCATCCGACTACGACGCTCTGATAGAAGAGCGTAACATCGACAGAAAATGTGGCTACTTACTCTGCCCGCGCGCTAATAGACTTGAAGATACAAATGCAAAACTCAGAATTCTCCAGAGTAGGGGCAAAGGCGCAGATGCTTTCAGAGTGGTTGAAAGTCGAGCAATGGAAAGGTGGTGCTCTGATAGATGTGGGAAAAGGGCACTTTATATCAAAGTCCAATTAAACGAGGATCCGGCATGGACAAGAGCTAGCAGCGTTGGTGATGATATTGCCCTACTAGAAGACTCTCTAGCCGCGAAGCAAGATCAAGAGGCTGAATCAAGACTCGCTGAAGGATTAGAGAAGCTAGAAATTGGTTTGGGAGAGGAAAGGGTCATCGCTGCTATCAAAGAGCTCGCAATTGAGAGGGGAGATGGGGACGCTGTGGGTAAAGCATCAAGGCTTGTGAAAGTGGGTATACATGAGAATACAAACGCAGCTGTGAGAGAGCTGTCCTCGCCAGCTGCACGCAGTGAGATATGCAGACCTGAAGGTCTTTATGACTCTATCGAAGGGTACAAACCAAAATTCTCCAGCGGTAAAACACCGCAAATGCATCATATTGACAGCGACGATGACGGCAAAGACATCATACCAACCATATGACCTTCTATCAAGCAGCGCTCCCCTAAAGTATGGAATTGGACTCGAAAATCTTCTAAGTATACATTAGAGACACTTCTTGATGAAAATTACGACCGGGCGTCCTGAACCTTTCCGGCGGCATCTCTGCAAAGAAATACCTTGTCAAAGAACATATAGCAGATCCGGAACCGGAAATGCACTTCAATGCGTGCAGCATAGACATACCACGCTGAACAACAGATATATGAGGGCGAGCAAGTATTCACGATGGCGTACCACATGGGTATAGCCACTGCAGGGAAGAGGAAACCTGGGTCTAGGGTTTATTTCAGGAACACAATACAGAGATACCCACTGACGAAGGGTGAAAATAAAAAGTGGTCAAATACCGCGTATCACGCTAAACCCCGTACTTGAGGCATTTTGGTGGACTAGAGACTGCCAGGCGGTGAAGACACGGTTGATATAGGGCTACCAAAGTGTGTAAAAATGTATCGAAAGAATCAGGGGAAGTTGGAGATATCGGAAATCTTTTCTACAGCATGGCAAAGTGGGTCACTCACAACACAATCAATAAGACCTGCAGATAGTGACTGGCACTGAGCTTTGGCACTGAGCTTAGGCACTGAGCTTAGACATACGATAATATGAAATCCTTGAACAAATTATGTGCATGCGCCAATCTGCAAGCCAATGAACCGCACATAGCTAGCATTTGCATGCATACTTCAACCATCTCAGGGTTGGGGTAGTTCAACGACAGGAAACACATTCACAGGGACAGCGATTGGCAATCAAGCCTCGCTCTCGTAAGAGAAGCTCAGCGACACCTGGTAGTTGAATAACTTGCCATTTGTTCTATTTCCCTTTCACAATTCCAGCACCCTCATATGCCCACCGCACCCTTCCACACATAACATCATCTTGTAAGCACCTCAAGCCCTCGGCGGCCTCCCTTCAAACCGTCTCGGCCTCTCGACAACCTGCTGCTGGCTTACAGCAACCACATTGACAGGAATTGAATCAAACTAAACGAAATGTTAGTCACCTACTTCAAGCGGCTTCTCCCCCCCGAAAACCAAGTACGTAGATGAACATACCCCAAGGCTCTTCAACAAATCCTTCGTCTCCCCATCCACATCTAACTGCCCGCTCTCCGAATTCTGGGTGAAATCTAAGGCCGATATCTCAGGGACGTACTGATCTTTCCGTTCGCGCTCTTCTTCTTGGAGTTTGAAGGAGATACCACGGACGGGGCCACGTTGGATACGCTTCATGAGATGGGTTGTGAAACCGGCGATCTGTGAGATTGTAATAAGTGGTTAGTGATGAGACTGCACTGGACAGGGGTGCTCTGGAAAGAGCGGTTTGAGGGCGGGTGGCTTTGACGGAGGAGGAAGAGGAGGAGGAGGAGGAGGCTATCTAGTACCTTGTTTCGAAGGCGCTTGGAGGCAATGATAGCGATTTCATCGCAGATGCGCTTGTTGGTTTCGAAGTCGAGGGTGAGTTTTGGGTAGTAGCGCTCGATGATGACCTTGGCGGATTTCTTTACGGTCTTTTGGGTTGTTAGTGACAGTATACATAATTCACTCAGTTATTGTAGCAGTAGATACCTTTGTGCGAACGCGACCCATGATTGCGGTAGTGGTAGAATATTAACCTTGTCTAGAGGTGAGTTAGAAGTTCAAAATGTTCGCTTAAGGGATTGTGTGCCCTAGTTAATCACGTGACGTGGCACCGTAGATCCACCTCATGGCCGTATCTGGAAGACTGTATTGATTTACAGCAGATCATCTCACATGATCTCTTTATGAACGTATGCGTCAATCTCTATCTACAATAAATACACTGGTGTCTCTCGCTAGTTCTTTGGGGCCATGTTGCTTAGCATCTTGAAGATATCGCCTTGCGCCGGCGCCTTATCATTACGTCCAATTAGCGGTGAAGCCTTCCCGCTACGATCTGCGCTGGCCATATCGCCAAGTCCGTATCCTTGATTCGGGTTCGCAATTGTACGTGGAGAAGGCGATAAATCATCCAATCTTCGAGAGGTACCAAGACTTGGTGCTGGAGCAGTCAAGGCAGGGTTCTCGGTCGCTTGGCCTTGGTAGATTGCCACTGTGTTCTTGCTTGCTCGATCCATCAACTGTAGCTCAATCCTGCCTTGTGAATTGATACTTGACCTGTCGGGATGAACCCAAAACTTTGCACCCCCAGGTACATCGGGATCGAAACCGGTTACGCCTGGTGGCTCCTGGTCTTGCCACATCGGAATCTTGGTGTCGTCTGCGGCAACACCGCCCACTCCAACCAGAGCCTCATTCCTGGCCCCACGGCCTCCCATTCTCGTAGGCAACAGCACCCGTCCTTGCACTGGCGGTTCTACTTCCATCGGCCCAAGCACAGGATGATTATGAATATAAGATTTGGTGCGGAGATAGGACAAGCCAGCTGATGGATGTGTCGTTGGCGGTCCTCGTTGGTTGTAGGACGTCATTTTGCCTGATGTGTGGGCAGCACTCGGTAGGTCCAAAAATTCTTCCACTAGCGCGTTCAATTTCTCTTCGTGTTGTCGTAGTTCTTTGATGTACGTCTCAAAATGGTTGTCGGATATCTCAACAATACCAGATTGAATATCTTCGCCACTTTCGATAGAAGTCGCCCGCATTCTTGCAGTCGTCCTCTCTACCAGCCGCTGCCTCAGGAATTGCCTAAATGCCAACTTTCTCCGTTTTACTTTCTTCTCCGTGTAATCCTTGAATTCACCTTCAGTTTTCCCGGCTAACCATGGTCCCTTGAATTTCCATCGTCCTTGGCTTGTACCTCGGCCACTGCGGACCGTATTGTCGATGTCGGATTCAAAGGCGCTCACTGGAGGCTCAGTGCGTGAAGCCCTGTGTCGAGGAGGCGCCATCGATACTGGTAGATTCATCTCTTGCCATTTTCGAAGAGTCAGAGTATGATCTGCCGCTGAATCAAAGTCGGTAATATGGTCTATTGAATCTATTTGGTGTATGCGCAGCATGGGAGTTGTAGTTTTTGCATAAGTGGATTGACGTGGCAGAGGGCGCTTGAGACCCCAATCACCTCGCCCCAAGGAGGACGCTGTCGTTTCAATAGTTTGTTGTGTGGGATACGGAAGCGTTGCAGTGTCCGACTCGAAATTTGCGGTTGCTGTAAAGTTTGACGCGGGTTTAGGGAGTGGTGAAGGCAACGAGAACAGTCTGGATGTCCTGAGTAGGCTGGCCGTCGGTGACATTCGTTTGAGAGCCATTTCAGTCTACTGGAAACAGTGAGAGCAGCCCAGGGTCTTTTTGGGTGCTAGCTTCCCCGCTCGTGAACTTCGAGGTTTGGTCAGAGTTTTGATGATGCGGTGTCCAATGCGGCTAGCCGAACATCCAACCCATTGAAGCGACTGTTAGGAATCTTTCCACCCTGGCCTTTGTACGTAGTAGTATACTCGAGTCGGAGATTCCTTTTACATACAGCATCAAGCACTTACAGGAATATCGCGTCCACTACCCACGGAGAAGTAGCGACAACGCCGGAAGACTCATTATGGTTCAACCCAGGCCGTCTAAGGGTCCATTCTGGGGTCCGCGCGTCAAGGACCGTTGCCCTGTGCGACAGCCCTATGTACCAAACACTAAGGAATCAGCTCTTGTCACCAAATGTACACCATTGAGAAGACTGTATGCTTTCTCATAGGCCATTATTAGGACAGGATCATACATCATTGATAGTAGGAGGCTTATAACAACGTTCATTTACCTATCCCCACATCAGAACTCGGGCACTGGAAATTCCGGCGCATGGTTTGATCGATATCAACAAACTTGATCCGCGCTGGGCGCACTTTACCTTGACAAAGCCGACCACTATGAGTCGCCCTCTAACTCCGAATGGGGCTCCCCTAGGATACGTTGGAGAGCCTCCCTCCTATTTCGCTGTTCCCAATGACAGTACTCCAATCGATATGCCAAATAATGGCTCTACAATGCGCCTTTTGGACTCAAGGGATAGTACCGAACATAGCTCGTATGTTTCTCCTCCAAGACCTTCAAACGCTCATGCCAGCCCAAAACGCAAGGCCGTAAAGATCCAAGCAAAGGCAAATGACTCCGATGATTCTATTGGCAAAGCCAAGCCGAATCAGGATGAAGCCAAGTCTGCATCCTCGCAATGGTCGTCCTCCGCGCAAATTAGAAGCTCCCATGGCAAATCCCAGCGTTATACTACCGTTCGCGTCAAAGTGAAAAAGCAAAGCTCACCCGCGAGTTCCCCTAGGCCGGCTTCACCCCAGCGCTCTTATCATCCGTCTACCACCTCTCTTCCACGACCGCAATCGCCTTCAATCTTAGACAATGCGCCGAATATGCCTCCTCCATCGGCCGAGGCTCCGACTTATTTACCCTACATCCCGGCACGACCTTCACCGGCACGATCATATACTTTATCGCGAACCTCATCCGAGTCGTCCCGCCCTCCACCCTCGAATATTCCTTACGAGCCAGCCGATATCAATGGTAGTCCCCGTCCAGGGACACCTTCTTCAAGGTACGGTAGCCCCAAGCGTCCGCTTCCTCCTGCGCCTTTGTTTTCTGGACCGCAAGCCACCAGCCGTTCATCGAGCGATCTACCAGCAAACGCCACGATTCCAATTGACGATGAAGGTGATGATGTTTTTGGGCCCCCAAGCGGTAACCCAAGATCGAGCCTCAAGTCATACAATTCCTTCCAATCTCAGTCCACCTTTACAGAAGATCTGTATCCCAAGGAGGGACCAGATCTCTATGGAGAGGCGCCTGCTGGACGGCAGGAAAGGAGGCGCGGTGCTAGACAAGCTCAAATGGCGAAAAAGGAAGTCCGCTTGATCAACGGAGAGCTAATTCTTGAATGCAAAATCCCCACGATTCTGTACAGCTTTCTACCACGAAGAGACGAAATCGAATTTACTCACATGCGCTATACTGCCGTGACTTGCGACCCTGATGACTTTGTTTTGAAAGGCTATAAACTACGGCAGAATATTGGCAGTACTACAAGAGATACGGAGCTCTTCATCTGCATTACTATGTACAACGAAGATGAATTGGACTTCACTCGAACCATGCATGGTGTTATGCGAAACATATCGCACTTTTGCTCGAGATCAAAGTCAAGGACATGGGGGAAGGATGGCTGGCAAAAAATTGTAGTGTGCATAGTATCTGATGGACGGCGTAAAGTACATCCAAGGACACTAGATGCTCTGGCGGCTATGGGTATCTACCAGGATGGCATAGCAAAGAACTTGGTCAATCAGCGAGAAGTTACTGCACACGTGTACGAATACACAACGCAGGTCTCGCTTGATTCCGATCTCAAGTTCAAAGGTGCAGAGAAAGGCATCGTACCATGCCAGATGATATTCTGTCTCAAGGAGAAGAACCAGAAAAAACTCAATTCTCATCGATGGTTCTTCAACGCCTTTGGAAAAGCGCTCAGCCCCAACGTCTGCATTTTACTTGATGTAGGAACCAAGCCAGGGCCGACTTCTCTCTATCACCTTTGGAAGGCTTTTGATACAGACTCAAGCGTTGCCGGCGCATGTGGTGAGATCAAGGCCGGGAAAGGCAAAGCTTGGCTCGGGCTCTTAAATCCACTGGTGGCCTCCCAAAATTTCGAATACAAAATGTCAAATATCCTCGACAAGCCTTTAGAGTCTGTATTTGGCTATATCACTGTTCTCCCCGGAGCATTGAGTGCATACCGATATTACGCCTTGCAGAACGATGCCACAGGGCATGGACCATTAAGCCAGTATTTTAAAGGCGAGACGCTACACGGTCAAGATGCTGACGTCTTCACCGCAAACATGTATCTTGCTGAAGATCGGATTCTCTGTTGGGAATTGGTAGCCAAAAAAGATGAACGATGGGTGCTCAAATATGTCAAGAGCGCGACTGGAGAGACTGATGTACCTGGTAGGAACGACCCCTGACCGTAATAACAAGCTTTGCTAATTTCTCGATAGATGCTGTACCTGAATTCATCTCGCAGCGGCGGCGATGGCTCAACGGTGCATTCTTCGCTGCCGTTTATTCTCTTGTACACTTTAGGCAGATATGGCATACGGACCATACAATAACGCGAAAAGTTTTGTTGCACATAGAGTTTGTATATCAGTTTGTCAGCTTGGCGTTTACATGGTTTTCTCTTGTAGGTTGCTCTTCCGTGGCCCTGGCGCTTTTGCTGGCTAACATATTAGGCAAACTTCTACCTGACCTTCTATTTCATTGCCGGATCACTGGCGGATCCAAAGCTCGACCCATTTGGGCATAAGATCGGACTGTACATCTTCATCATCCTTCGGTTTGCCTGTATACTATTGATCTGTACCCAATTCATTTTATCCATGGGAAACCGTCCTCAAGGGTAAAATATCTCTGCATCCAATAACTAGCAGCATTGTACTGATTCGAGTATAGGGCTAAGAAAATGTTTACGTCAAGTCTCGTGGTTTACTCTATCATCATGGCGTACACCACCTTCGCAGCCCTCTACATCGTGATCACCCAGCTCAAGAGCCCAACCACGGCCTTGGTTATCGGCAACAACATCTTCACTAATCTCATCGTTTCTACCGGTTCAACAGTTGGCCTCTACTTCCTCATGTCCTTCCTCTACCTCGACCCCTGGCATATGTTCACATCCGCAGCCCAATACTTTGCCCTCCTTCCATCTTACATCTGCACCCTCCAAGTCTACGCCTTCTGCAACACCCACGACGTCACCTGGGGTACTAAAGGTGACAACGTCATCCACATCGACCTTGGTGCTGCAGTTTCTGGCAAGGGCAATACTGTCGAATTGGAAATGCCCTCCGAGCAACTTGACATCGATTCCGGCTACGATGAAGCCTTGCGTAACCTTCGTGATAGGCTTGAAGTCCCCAAAGACGGCGTCAGTGAGGCTCAGCAGCAGGAAGACTACTATCGTGCCGTGCGCACATATATGGTCGTGTGCTGGATGGTCAGCAACGCGATCCTTGGCATGGCTGTTAGCGAGGCCTACAGTAGCACGTCTGTTGGAGAAAACTTCTACCTCAAATTCATTCTGTGGGCTGTTGCTGGGCTGGCACTTTTTAGAGGGTTAGGAAGTAGCACGTTTGGGATTATCAACATTATACATATGATCGCGGAAGGAAGGATGAAGATGAGTTTGAAGGGGGTCAAGGTGCCGGATTGGGTGAGCGATACGGGGAGTAAGGTTAGTAGCAAGTGGAGTTATTTCTCGGGGAGCAGTTTGGCAAGTAGTATAAGTAGAAAGGGGTAAAGGTGTATAATCGAGGAGAATGTTGGCTGGAGTTATGGAGATCGGAAGGAGGTCTGGAGATGATTTGGTGGTGTCGTTCGGGATTTTCGTGGATACTGGAAAGGGGATAGATCACGGCAGAGATCTGTATATTGGTTTTTTGATTTGCTTAAACAATGATATCTACCTGTAAAACCCGATGACAGATTTTGCGTTGGTCTTACGATATAGAACTGGGAGATGAATCTTAAGATGAGTTGGCAGAGGTTTATTGCATGTCCCTTTGTTTGCTCAGTTGGACTTCGTTTACATGAGTGTGTAAGTGATATGTCCTCATTGCTCTGAGTGGTATACTTGACTGCAGACATGCTCCGCATATGCGCCAGAAGTCACAAGGCTCCACTTGTCTCAAGCGATTGTCTTTGCTTACCTGTCTGTTTGATCATTTCGCATATATAAGTACTGCCATACCTGACAAAACCTTTCCTTTCCACTCTTCTACAATCCTCCAGTGGCACACTACCCTATTATCAAGAGCCCCGGAGCTTCAGTCATGGCCTCTCCTCTCAACGTTAACGAGCTATTATGCGAGATCCTCGGGTATCTTCCTCTAGAAGATCTTGTTGCTGCTTGTGCAGTATGTCGAACATGGCAAGATGTGATCCGCGGAAACACTCGTTTGCAATCTCGATATTGGATTGCGCAATTGGTTTCAGCGATGTTGACGGTGGAATTTGAACAGACGGGGCGTGGTTAGCACCGTCAAGGGAGACTGGCGTGTTTGTGCATAATTCGTCACAGTTTGGTGCGGGACGACAACGAGGCTCTGGGTTGTTAGTACAAGATGGTTTGTAGCTGGGACAAGAATGAACTCTCTTGAAACTGACCCTTCCATTTTTGGGTCGTAGCAATATATTGGGTAGGAAAAGATTACTAACAGGAGGACATGCTAACAAACTGAAGGAGCATTCTCGAAGAATCCTGACAGCACAACTGAGTTTCTAATCTGAAGAGTCGGAATGCTCAGAGTTTATTGACTAGAGTCATGAGTCCCCCAGCTGAAGCACGGTCATGAATGTTTTCTCTAAGAGAACTGAGATCCAGGCCCCATGGAAGACTGATCCCAGAAGTAGAGCCTAAATCTAGCCCCAACAACGCCAGGGAGTGGGTTGCAGTAGTCACGAGTCTTTTTTTCGAATAAGGTAAAATAGCAAACTCAGCGACGGAGTCCACCTCGGCGCCAAGTCAACAGCTATCGCCAACAGCTATAAGGAAGTTCCGGCAAGTGCATTCACCAGGAGCATAGATTTAGTTAGATGTTTCCCGGAGCGAGTGTGAAGCGTATTGTCGTTGTTTTGCTTGTATAGCAAGACGTTGTTTAACTTAGCTGTCTACCCCCTCTGCGGTGATGGATTGATCTTGTCATACATATGTGAGATCTGTGGCATTAGGAGTCGAAGAATTCTGGATTTTGCGCCAACTGAATATTCTCTTAGACAGGCTGTCCATTACTGACACAGGTCCACGCCAACGTTCCTTAACGCTGTCACAGCCCATTGAGGGATCTTCGATTTCTCGCCTGCATACAGACGCCCGAAGTACTGATGCAAAAAATCTGGATATCTGTCTTCTACAATGGCGTTCCTCACCTTCTCCATTAACGAAAGCAAGTAATGCACGTTATGCATAGTCAGTCTGACCCAAGCCAATAAATCAGCCTCATGATCTTGATACGGATATGCTATGATGGGAGAGAAACTTACAGATGAGCACCGGCTGTCTCTTTCGCCGCGACGTGGAAAATGTACGCTCGAGTGATCCCTAGACCCCCTTCTTCAGGAGATCGGCAGCAGATGCATTCACATCCTTCTTCGACTGGTGTGAAGTCGTGGGAAAAGGAGGCGTGGCGCAAGTTTAAGGTACCTGTAGATGTGATGGCATTTCCAAAGCGCTAAAGCATAAATCAGCGTCCTGATGTCCTGCTTGAGGCTTCAAGAAGCGGCATCCAAACGTACAGCAGTCCTTGTCGGCCACACACAGTCGAACATGTCTGCTCCCAGTGCGACAGATACCACAAGGTCCTCTGGGTAACCGACACCCATGACATATCGGGGCTTGTTATTTGGTAGCCAATTCGTACAACTGTCTACGCTGTTTCATGGTTCTAGCTTAGCACCATCGATGGGCTCATTCGAACTTACACCTTGCAATACGAGTCTTTAGCCTCACCACCAGATAGCCCCCCAATAGCAATGCCGGGTGTATTTCGTTTGACCATCTCCTCACAGCACACTCTCCTCATCTCAAGGTCAAGTCCACCTTGAATGATACAGAAAAGATTCTGCCCATTCGGGTTCTTATGTGCCACAATACAACGGTCGAGCCACCTTATTGAACGTTCCATAGCCTCTTTCATTCTTTTAGCATCAGGAGATGTTGTGACTACAACATCATCGAGCTGCATGATGATGTCTGAACCAATAGTGTTTTGAAGCGAGATCGAATGCTCCGGGGTTAAGAGCCTTATAGACATCAGACTTGCGTACAAATATATAGAACAAGATCTTGAACGACTTGCGACCTACATTGGCGATCCATCATGCGGACTCAGAAAGCGTACACCCTCTTCCGTAATTTTCGCTAACTTCAATAGGCTGACCATCTGGAAACTTTCAGAGAGTACTCGAAAGTTAGTGATTCTTCTTGGATTTCAGAATTGGAAATCCATCATGGCCCGTATATACCCACCGCTCGACTCACCCCCCGCTATCAGTCAGAATATTGCCATGCCAGCCCTGGAAAGAATGAGCACCTCCAGTTTTCTCCATAATCTCTTGACCGGGTTTTAGACCCAAATGATACGTGTTATTCAAGCAGATATTGCAGCCCATTCTAGCCAGCTGTGCAGGTGTAATACCTTTAATTGAGGCTTGTGTTGCAACGGGCATGAAGATTGGAAGGGAGACAGGTCCATGTGGTAGATTAAGGACTGCAGCACGAGCCTTCGTAGTCTACAAGCCAGACAGGTACATAGTCAGCACTATACTACTAAGAGAGAAAGGCCAATATAAGAAATAACACTGACGGAACATCTAGCAACAACATCAAAAGAAAGGGCAGCAGACAGAGAGGATGTTGGCGTTTGCTCCATGACGATCTTTTCAATACTTCAATCGATCTCGATGGGATTCAAGGTTTTCTCTACATCAAGCATGCTCACGAAGGACCATACAGACCGACGGAGGAAAGTGATAACGGGGAGAATTATTGCAATCAATCTTCAAGCGGGGGACATCAATAGTTCTAATCGATTAGCGCAACCTATGTCTTTTCAACTGGAAGGAAATATATCATAATGGTGACTGGCCGTTGTAGCCTTGTTGGTGGAGGATGTTCAGCCTTACAGCGCTAAAGTACGAGCGATGCGACTACGCGCGCGAAATCTGCTGGAGTATCTACCTGCCCCTTGCTGTATTCGTCATGAAGGTTTGAGTAATACTTCATAACCGCTGCTGTGAGCAGCAGCAGCTACAGCTATCTTTGTAAGAGCCATGGAGAACAACATTGAGTCCGTCGCTGTTCCTGAGCAATCCGGAATTACGAACGTGCCTGTGTCAACAAACAACGGTGGAACATCTATTTCAGACAGAGTGAGACGGCTTTCACTTAGTACTGCTGCTGCAACACCCCTTCCTATTTACCCAATGGTTTTACAATCGGGAGCACAAGGAGCTTCGTACCAAGCTACTTCACCCTTCGCACAGGTGCAGATGCCCAGAAGCCCTCTCAGAAGGACTCCAAGTTCTGGGTCTATTGGAAGCAATGCGCGATCTACAACACCGACATTACACAAACGTACATCTTTAAGTTCCTTGAAAGGCGTCGAACAAGCTACCCCACCAAGACCACCATCTTTTCGCAGGACATCCTCAAATCTAGCAGCCTCGCCGACCACAGCCATGGGCGCCAGACCAGTCCTTTCAACCCCAGCTGAAGAGCCTCCCCAACCTACAGCTGCTTCCGTCGCAAAACAAATATTCTTGAAAGAGCTTGAAATTCACCATAATGAAAGTGATATACAGAAAAAGCAAGAGACTGTGGTGATCCTGCAGGATGATTGCTACGGCCATCGATATTCGAGACCTCGCACCTCAAGACTGGGCCTCAGCACTATCGTTGAGCGGCCAGAGCGCATACATGCTTCTATCTTAGGTCTTGCTACAGCTTATGTTCGGCTTGGCGGACGACATGCAGAAGGTCACGCAGCTCCTCATGCTAAAGACCTGAAATCTCCTCCTTCCATACCTTTTAGAATACACAAGACTAATCGAACTTTATCTCTAACATCGCAGGCTGCAACAGCTGTCCATGGCACCCAGTGGATGAAAGAACTAAGGATCATGTGTGAGGGAGCTGAGGCGAAACTGGCACTCAACGGGAAAGAGTTGACCAGACCCGGCGCAGCAGAGCAAGCAAGTGGAAACGTGATTGTTGATAAGCCAAAGCTGCATGAAGGAGACCTCTATCTATGTTCCGGATCTTTGAACGCCTTAGAAGGCGCCTTGGGAGGTGTTTGTGAGGGTGTAGACGCTGTCTTTGCCGATGATAGTGTGAAGCGTGCATTCGTTTGCATCAGACCTCCGGGACACCATTGCTCCGTCGACTATCCATCCGGGTTTTGCTGGCTTAACAATGTTCATGTCGGCATTGGTCACGCAGCCATCACTCATGGACTGACCCACGCTGCTATTATTGACTTTGACTTGCACCATGGTGATGGCTCCCAGTCTATTACTTGGGCACACAATTCTCGCATGGGCTCATTACCTAAGAATACTCCAATTTCAAAGAAGACAACAATTGGATATTTCAGCCTACATGACATCAATTCGTATCCATGCGAGATGGGAGACGAAGAGAAAGTGCGCAATGCAAGCTTGTGTCTGGAAAATGCTCATGGCCAAACGATGTGGAACGTTCATTTACAGCCATGGAAGACCGACGCCGAATTCTGGGAGCTGTACGAAAACAGATACTCCGTAATCATTGCCAAAGCTAGAAGCTTTCTACGTCATCATGCGGACCGACTTCGGCAAGCACCAACTCATCCTCAACCCAGAGCTGCTATATTTCTGTCTGCTGGGTTTGATGCTAGCGAATGGGAGAGCCCTGGGATGCAGCGCCACCAGGTCAATGTACCGACTGACTTCTACGCTCGTTTCACTCGTGATGTGGTCAAGATGTCGGAAGAGGAGGGCTTGGGAGTTAACGGAAGGGTCATCAGCGTTCTTGAAGGTGGATACAGCGACAGAGCGCTGATGAGCGGCATCTTGAGTCATCTCAGCGGTTTGACCACAATAACCAACGACACAGGAAGGCCGGCGGGAACGAGCAACGGATTAGGACGCGAAATGAGCCAAAGACTTGGAAAATTGGATATGAATGGCAGCTTGGTAGAAGACGCAACTGGTGTTACAAGCAACGTGGTTGAGACATTTGATCCTTCCTGGTGGATCCTTCCCCGCTTGGAAGAGATCGAGAAACTGGTAAAGCCGCCTCCAGTTGTGACCGCTCCAAGGAAAGTACGGAATGCCACTCCCACATACATATCCGCCACGCAGTCATATACAGCAAAAATCGTGTCGCCACAGAATCGTCGTTCATTATCCGGTTCTGGTACAAATAATCATATGTTGCCGTCTCTAAACTCCAGAGCACCTACTCCGCCGCCGCCAGAAGTAGACTGGGCTACCGCTGCACATGAGTTGTGGAAGCTGCTAATACCTTCCAATCGTCAGACTGAGAGCTGCAAGCCCGAAGATCTTAGTGCCCAAGCCACTCGTGTCCGCAAGGACCGTCAGTCCACGATTGGTTTGCCCGCAGAAATTCCCGCTTCTGATGGGAAGCGAATGCAGTTAAGGGAGAGGACAAGCAAGCCACCGAAGTACCTCTCAGAAGATGAGGAAGAAAAGCCTCAGGCCAGAGCGAATCGTCGCAAGACTATCGCTGATGTATCTATCCTAGGCCAAAGTAAGCAAGACACGCCACCAACAATGGCTCATGTGGGGCCCGAAAAAGTCACAAAGCAAACAAGCAGGCGTGTAAGTGTTGCCTCTAGTATCGGTTCCGTCTGTGATGAAAGGCCTTCAGACTTAAGCCTGGGGTCTTCGGCTGATAACCAACTTGGGCGAGATCCTCTACTGATCAAGAAAAACCGGATACCAAACGCCAATACTTCGGACGTCCCAAAAGCTCGAGCCGTCAGGAAGCTGCCACCAGTGCCTCGCGTACCCTCAGCGTATTCGGCTACATCCAAAATTGGAGACTTGTCGGCTTCGAACCTTCCTAAATACGAGGAAAATCAAGCACCGCTAAGCGTGAATGAAGATCTGAGGAACAAAGACGTGGAACATCTGGCATCTGGGATGAAGAAGATGAACCTCAAGCTGAATGTGAAGCCGAAGCAGGAGCAAAAAGCCGGAGATGCGAAGCTGAAGCCTGCAGCCCGCGGGCGGCCTAAATCTACAGCACTAAACACTAGCAAGGCCAGGAGCACAGCCAGAACAGAGAAGTATATGCCGCTCAATGCCACCGCGCCAGCAGTGATACCAAGTTCTGAATTAGACGTATCCCCGCAAGCTCCTGTAGAGGCCAATCCTGGTATCATTGAACATCAACTAATTCAACCCCAACCTCTATCTGCAAATCCTCTACCAACAGCATCCGATATGGTCTCGGAAATGCCACTACAATTCCCTTCTAACCCTAAGCTCACTGCAGATTCGACACCAAGCACCGTCTCTGAGGCCCTACAAGAACTCTCGCCTTCACCCAAACCATACCAGCAACCGTCATCCCATGAAGTCACCGGAAACCGACCTATGTCTTTCCTTGCACCCAGTGCACCAACTATCCCCGCACCAATGCCACAGATTCGGCAAGATGACATGCACACGCTCGCTGCACCTTCACTTGATACCGGCTTTGATACTATGCCAACAGCTACCTCCGCACCACCTCCAGGGCCGCCAGCAGTCATGGCACCACCTTCAACCCCAAAGCGTACGAAACACCACCTCCCAATTTTCACCTCTTCATCGCCAATTATGTTTGCGAATCCAAGCGCCATTACCTCGACCATTAATCCGACCGTGGACCCTAACTCGATTTACGAAGCTGAAGGACCAGTGTCCGACCTGTTTCCAAACATTGGGAGTGATTCGACACAGTACTTTCCCTTGTCTACGGAGAGTACGAGCGAGCGCAGTGATTCAAAGCGATATGTTCACTCATCAAACACGAGTGTCCAGAGCGACCCGGCTCAATACATTCCGCAAGGGATTCCTGTAGCGCCGGTGGGCGGCTGCATCAAGCTAGAACAGCCCTCTGTCGATATTTGGGATATCCCAGGTACACCTCAGCATCGACGGAACTAAAAAGGTTGCCGCTGGCGAAACTTGTGGGTGCTTGGAAGCATTTGTATAACCACAGTCTTCATGTTCGTCTGTCACCTACCTTGGTCATCTTGGCTACGACGAAGGAAGGCTTGGGGTAATTGTTCTAAAGCAGTGATCTTGGTCCCGTTCATAGTAGATATACCCCGTAGAGTTTTCCTAAAGTTCAATGCCTGTGTAATTCTAGTTTATTGGTAGTTGTACTTAGGGGTTATCTTACAGTTTTTTTTCGAAGACGGGGTTGGTCTTTGAGTTGTCAAAAGGATCTCAGTATGTTCAACGCCCCCGTTCCTAAAACTAGAATTTCATCCGCAATAAAGGTTCAAAGTGATTGACGGAGCATCCTCAAAACAACATGTGAATCACTTCCAGACATTGCTGTAGGATCTACATCTTGTATTCTCCCTATATCCATGGGGAGTACTACTGGCCTTGTCATCCCAGAGGCTTTCCCTGCCTCTACCTCGGTATTCCAGCAAAGAAACAAGCGAAACAGAGGGGATTTTCATTCGCAGTCTATAACATACGTTCCGTGACCCACTACATGTGATTAGTTAGAGGATCTAGGTTTTGGATGGATGTGTTGCACGTGAGAAATTATTGGAGGTAAAGCTTGTGGGTTTGGTCACGAGGCATCGCATTTTCATGCGTTGGTGAGGCTCTTTTGTTGTAGGGTTAGGGATGAGGTGGGAATCTTGGTGCTGGCATCCTATCTGGCATTGTGGATCTGGCATCTTGGATCTGGCGTTGCATACATGAAAATCCTGATACTGGCGTCCTGTAATTGGGCGTCCTTTTACTGGCATCCAGTAACTGGCTGCCTCAACATGCGAAAGGATCAAAAGCGCATGAGCATGGAAGACAACCAGGACATCTAGGCTCTCCAGGCATGAACAGTCACCACCTGCAACGGCAGATCAGATCCCGTACGAGTGCCTAACTTTGGTACCATTTACAAGGCCTGGACAGCACAGAGTAACAACGTGTCAGTTCAGCCTCACTCGAGCGAATCCTTCGCAGCCTGGTTCCAACGTCGTCCACTTAAATCGCGATCGTGGGGATTTGGTACCTTGCCCGGCAACCGGGCGCACACTGTAGAATACTCCAAAAGGCGGTAGAGGTTCATTTTGTGTAGAGCGTTAACTTCCTTGTTCAACTCGACAAGTTTACAGTCGAGCCGCCGAATTAGGTTTCAACACTCTTCAAGGCAAATCGGGCGCGGACTGCTGCAGTCTTTTCTTGGACTTTGGAAGGAATGAGCCGCAGCGTTGGCGCTGATGCTGAGATGTTAAAGGATTCATCCATCAATCCATAGCAGTAGACAGCGCAAGGGCGCAGAGGTCAGCTTGGATCAGCAGAGTCCCTCAGCGGTTGTTCACAAGATGTTTGTATCTTGAAACGCTTGATCGCAAAGACTTTCGTTCCTGCAAGGCAACATGTGGAGATGGCGCAGTGTGAAAAGAAGTCGTAGCGATTCACCTTGGGATTGGCGGACCATAGATTGGCGCCGGATGCCTGTGGACTTCGGGCGTATCGGACCGAGACGGAGGTGACAAAGGCATCAACAATAATAGCATCGAAAGCCGCGATAGAATTTCCTGAGGCTTTTGCCACGAGGCTGCGCTTACCTTGCTGTCGTGCCTGCATTTGATAATAGAGCCACGGCGCATAATGCAAGAAAAGATCAAAGGTACACAGTAAGGGGATTGCTGAATAGAGTATCAACCGTTGTGTTTTGCATCGAATAAAAATGTCAGATGATGCGATGATCTCCGGGAGCTGTTGACTTGTTGGAATCGCTCTTCCGCGGATCAAGATCATGTCCAATCAACGACGTAAAGTACTTCGTAAAGTAGTACGAGTATGTACTTCAGGCTGGGCGTCGCATGCCGGGCGGCGGACACCTCGTTCGTTGGCTCGCCCCGGCATTAGCTTTGGAACGTTGGAAAGACTTTGGAGTAGGAGGATGAGGAGGGTGGGAGTCGCACGCTGTATGGCCAGTCCCCTGGCGTATCAGTAGGTGATCATGGCAGTTTGCGGCAGGAATTGCTTATTATTAATCCGTCGCTTCCAATCAGCTTGATCGTGAGCTTAGTGAGACTGTGACTCCCCGGCCACCAAGGTTCTTTTCGTGTTGGTGTGTCGGACTGTCGGGTATGTGCTGTTAATTGTTAATGCTCTCTTTCCCCCCTTCAATTTGAGCAATATCATCACCGTCCTCCCTCTTGCGGCATAAATCGTAACGGCCGATACCGTAACCGTGCAGCAAGATGGATTCCTAATGATTCCAGTCTGTCCGGACGAGCCATTTATGACCAGATCTACGAACACTACTTCTACTACTAGAATACTACTACTACTACTGTCCTTACAGATTCTGTGCCTGTGCATCATCAATATATGCAGTCTCACTCCTCTGCAGTCCACTTCGCTCAGTCGTTTGATCCACCTGACATATACGGATTCATACTCGAACCACAGTGATGCCATCAAGAACAGATCGACGATGGGATACACGCAGCGAAAGCAGCTCGAGTTCGGGTTACAGTGACACCTCAGACCACTCGCACCACTCACACAGTACTGCAGCAACAACGTATAGTACGCGGCCCTCCGTCCATCATGATCATCACCGAGGCGTACCTGTGACAGAGAAGAGATGGGAAGATCAACCGTACGATGACTATGTCGGCCCCCGCTCGTCGGTGGATACATATGTTTCGACTGTCCCTTCCACAGAGGATTTCGACGAGGAGCTTCCTGGCTTCGATGTCCCTGAATGTGTGCATGAACAAACCCGGACAGCTGTTCCCTCTACACCTCCAGACTTTTCGGAGCACTTCCCGTCCACTCGACGATTACACATAAGGCACGATGATTCTACATTAGACGGCAATATGAACCTTCGGGTCGATACTGAGATTCCCGCATCAGAAGGACGGAAATTAGATCTTACTCTCTTCCACCTTCGGATGTACGATTTGAAGAGCAGGGAGTTCTCTTTACGTCGCTATTGTCGAGATTCTGGCCGCGAGGTGTGCCACTCAAGTCGGAAGTATACCAAACCCGCCGCTGAACGTAGACCTGTCTTGCAACGATCCCTGAGCAGTGCTTTGTCGAGCATTCGGCCTAAATCATCGGATGCCAAGGCCTCAACAACTATAGGTCTCAAACGGCATGATTCGGGCTATGAGTCCACGTCTGAAGACGAGGAAGCAGAAGCAACGACAAAGGCTACAAAGGGACAACGCAGTATACCACTACCCACCAACACTACGCAACTAGAATTCTCGAATTACGCTCATATCGCCGTCAAACGTCGTGGGGCCAAGACAATGAAACGGTACGAGTTTGAGTACTGGGGCAAGAGTTACGCCTGGAAGCGAGTGTCTAGACGGGACGGCAACTTTAAGGAGATATCATATCACCTGATCAACACTGAGACAAAGAATGCCATTGCACATATCGTTCCGGCGGTCTTGACTCCAGCGGAAAGTCAAATGGAAGATGCCAAGGGTGGTTGGGTGTCTCCTTGCTCATTATGGATCAGCGATGAAAAGGCCTTGGATGGCCCAACCGACCTGGCCGAGTGAGTATATCTTAACGGTCGAAAGTAATCCAACCTTACTGACGACTTCAGTGTTATTGTAGCAACTGGTTTAATCGCCCTATTGGATGATTCTATCAAAAGCCGATGGCATCAGAAGCAACGCGTCCACATGACGCTTCCTGCACTTGTAAAAGCACCGCTCAAGATGAATATGGATTACGTTGGGCCTAAGCGTCTTATCGACGAGGTCTTCAACCGCCGGGGAAAAACAGCTACCCGACGTTCAAATCGTTCACGACAGATCGCAACAGAGGGTTAAAGGCCGCGATGATCCTCTCGGATCCGCGAAACTCTCGAATCTTTTAGGACATATTGTAATACTGTGCTTCCCATATTTCCCCTCATATCCTGTGGATTTATCTTGTACAAAGCACCTCAGCGGCATTTTGTATCAGCGAGTAGCGCAAGCAAGCGACGGGGCATGAAGGGTTCTTGCATATCCGAATGTCTCATCTTTGGCTCTCTTGGGTGCCTGCAGATGATCTCTAGTTGAGACTTTGGCTCGGGACCGGTGAGGGCAGCAGTCCCATGACCTGTCGAGCAACGATAACTCGTTGAACTTGTCTGCGACTGCAGCATAGATGTACATGCACGCTAGAGCAAGCACTCGAGCCAATGTCTTGGGAATTCTGCATGCTTTGTGATATCATTACAACCCAACGGAGCCTGAAGAAACAGAGTGACGGAGCTGCCAAACCCAACAGTAAGGTCAACAGCCATTCACGCGCATACGCTGCATTATCTCGTAAGCCTCGAGCATGAGAGGGGGGGCACTAGTGGAGTCAGTAGTAAAGGATTTGTTCTGCATGTCGGCCTTGCCGGTCAACATCCCCCATCCTCTACCGAACAACATCCTCACCAGTCAATTTCCATCTTTGTGGGTAGCTGTTTACAACCGCAACTGGGTTGAGAATCAATTCCTTCCCTCTCCTACTAAATAGCCAAGCAAGCATGTGCAAAGCATGTGCAAGGGTACCAGGATCTTATGGATCCAGCGCACATCAACCCCATCCAACCCCCCTTTTCAACACCGGCAACGAGCCCATTATTCTACAAACGAAGCCTCAATATGTATCTCGGCTTTTCGCTCTCCTCCGCAAACCAGCCTTTACTCTAATCATCTCGATCTGGCAATTCCCTATCAAATCAATTTTGGTTTTCCACCTGTCTCGTCTACTCCGCACCGCTTCATTCTTTCCCCATCACCATTCGTCCAAGCGTCTAAAACAGATGACGATGATGATGCGTAGTACAACAGACTCTGTTCACACTCTCTCAAAGTGCCTGCCTACTGCTGGCCAACAGGTCATCTGACAGCACACCGCCTGCTCGGTGCAACTGTTCCGCCAATCTGGCACCGGCCCGTCCCTTTGGGATTTACCCATCCCCCGTCCTGAAGAAACCCAAGAGACCCAAACTATAGGAAATGACCCATCACACGTTTTGCGTTTGCCGAGACTCGAATCAGAGATGCTATACTTCATCATGCATGGAGCTTTCTCCCCATCTCTCCCCTTTCTGCTCGCGGGTACATACCTAGTCTCCTTCTTTGACCGTGTTTCCTGCTGTCTCGTAGTCTGCTTCTTGCCATCCTTCCCCGTACCGCTAAGTATAAAAACTTCTTGGAAAAGGCATATGATCCCCTTGGCATTGAGTCTGCTGTGGCGTTGGTCTCGTTCTACAACATCGATCTAAAGTACCTCTTGGACTATCGACCATACCATATCTTGCCAAAGCTCACACCGAGTTAATCTACGTCTGTCTTTGTGGTACCTGACTCCAGCTTCCGAATGTACAACTCTCTTGCGCGCGCCCACATCAGCCCGACCATGTCCTCCGCATCAGGATCTCCTACCTCTCCGACAGCCGCTCGAAACAGCGCCGCCACTAGCTGGCAAGATAGGCTTCAAGGTCAGCTTCCGACGCTCTTTCAATCTAAGCCATAGTCTTTACCCTACTGTTGTTTTAGTGCAGTCTTTTCGACCCGTCTGTTTTAGCTCTCTGTCTGTCTCGCTGCATCATCCACTGCACTCCATTTTCCTCCATCTGCTCTCTCTATATCCCTTTTGCCCTCCCCTTATCTTCCGCTCTCCTTCCAATTTTTCCCTTCTCGTCAAACGTGCTACTCCTAATCGCGCCTTCCATATTCCCAAACCTTGCCATTTCCCGCTCTCCCCTCCTTTCCATCGTTGTTACTCTTCCTTTCCAGCTTTCCCCACAATCCGCAGACCTTCACACCCCAGGCGCCCTCTTCCCCGCCAAATTCCCCACTAACCTCTAACCCCCACAGACCACTGCCACCACACCTCCCTCCCCCCACCCACCTACGCCATCGTCTCGGATCGTCGCGGCGGCCGCACCGCCTGGTCCTCTACGGTACCTCCCCCCTCCCTTCCCCTCAAAACCCACAATCCCCTCCCCCTTCCTCCCCCTCCCCACACCAACCACCCCAAAAACTAACCCCCCCTTCCCCCAACAGGTCACCATCTCCGGCCGCTCCATCAGCGCGCGCTTCTGGTACGACGGGCAATACGTGCACAACGCCAAGGAGGACGCGGCCGAGGTCGCGCTGTTGCAGCTCACGGGGCACGGGTCGTATACGGCCGGGGGTGGTGGTGGTGGGGCTGGTAGAATTTAGGGGTGGATAATCGGGGGGGGGTGGAAGTGTGGGGTGGAGAGGGTGTGGGTGGGTGGGAGAAGAGGGTTTTGTTTGGGAGAGAGGGGAGGCGGAGAGGGTGGGAATAGGGACGATAAACCTCTTTTTCTTCCAAGGGATTGTCAGTTTTTTCCACGGCCCGCAGAGCCGCATGCAGGAACGGCCTTCCTAACTCTCTTTCCCTTTGTTACCCTCTTCTCCCCCCCCCTCTTTTTCCAAGCCAGAGCCAGAATCAGAATCAGAATCAGGATGCCGCTACGATATACTGTGCTGTAATATGCTATACTAAGTTACGCAGGAAACAACACCATCCATCTCCTCTACATATTTTTCTTCTTGATGAATTTTCGGCTATGTAGGTAGCTATGCCAGCCAGCCAGGGTGTGATTTTTTATTTTTTATATTTCTTATTTTTTATTCTTTGTTTTTTTTGCAGATTGTGGGGGGGGGTTAGCTACCTTATGTGGTTAATTCGAGACTTGAGAGATACTGTAGCAGTTGAGATTTAATTTTGATATCTCTTATGCA
>JAABVA010000655.1_pt1 | contig 42090 bp, 39 predicted proteins | sample 5560331 | NCBI WGS metagenome assembly JAABVA01 (sample SAMN12812661, study PRJNA571458) | rock metagenome | isolation source: Antarctica rocks | place: Antarctica: Victoria Land, Mt New Zealand sud | collected 2016-01-07 | reverse complement strand
CGTCGGCGATGTCCTCACGCCGGCCGTGGTGGAGCAGCCAGGAGCGAAGCGTCTCGGCCAGCCGCTCGGCTGTCGTCGGCCGCAACGACGACAGCGGTGCGAGAACGCGGGCTCGTAGGTCAGCGAGGGCGTCAGGGTCCGCCGTGAGGACGAGTTCTGCGAGGTGCTCGTCCGTGTCGAACGGCGTGTCGGGCAAGGTGTCGGTCAAGGTGCCGGCGCCGAGCAGCGCGAACCCGCGCACGGCCCGGCGGTAGGACGAGGCCACGCGCGTCCATGGCCTAGCCGGACCCACAACCGCGAGCCTTCCCTCCAGCGTGCGCAACAGGTGCTTCCTGTCCAGGCCCTTGGCAGCCGGTATGAGCAGAACGGCCACAGCGCCCTCGCCGGCGCCGGTGCCGTCGCTGGACACGGCCAAGGTCCGCGGGTCGAGTAGCGCGAGGGCCCCGTGGAGACGGGCCGCTGGCAGGAGGACTGCGGTGAGGCAGTCCGGTGGCGTCCAGCCGGCGCGTTCGGCACTGGCGAGCAGCGCCTCGGTGGTGGCCTCCGACAGCAGGTCCTCGGCGAGCTTCTCCAGGTAGCGCTGGCGCACCCGCCCGGTCGTCTCGAGCTCGTCGGTGTGGCCGGCCACGCTAGCGGCCGACAGCTGGTCGATGTAGGCGAACACGAGCTCGGCGAACTGCGCGAGTGTCGGCGCGGACAGCCCTCGCTCGACCGCGATCGCGGCCCACTCGCGCCACGAGACGCGTGCCCCGACACGGTAGGCGGCCAGCAGCGCGTCCATCGTCCGGCCGCTGCGGGCCTCGCCACGCCCGAGCGCGTAGGCCCCTTCGATCGCCGGCTGCAAGGGGGTGCTCGGGTCGGACTCCTTGGCCTGTTCGGCGAGGCGCAGGAAGCCGCCCAGGGCCGTCTGTACTGCCTGCTCGATGGTGGTCCCCATCTGGCCGGTGAGGGCGCCGCCGTACCCCGGGACCTCCGCGGTGACCGCCGCGACGGTGCGCTCGGCCACGAGCGGCAGCCGGGACCGCAAGGCGGCCATGATGGCCGGGTCCAGAGCAGGACCGGCGGCCCCCCGGACCGGCTCGGTCTCACCAATGCCGCTCAGATTGTCTCCCACGAACAATCGGGGCAGCAATCTCTACTCTTCATAGGCAGTAGATTAACAGCCAGCAGCGGGAACACTGAATCTATGGCCGCTCCTACCCTCGCCCCTGCCGTCCTTGGCCGGATGCGCGAGCGCGCTCTCAAGCTCGCCGAGCTGGTCGCCACCCCCCTCGTCCCCGCGGACTACATCGACCTCGTTGACCCGCTGCGGTCCGGGGCCGACCTGCGCGGGCGGATCGTCGAGGTGCACCCCGAGACACGCGACGCCGTCACTCTCGTCATCCGTCCGGGGCGTGGGTGGAAGCAGCACACGCCCGGCCAGTACGTCCGGATCGGCGTCGATGTCGACGGTGTGCGCCAGTGGCGCGCCTACTCCCTCACCTCGCCGCTGGATCGGCCGGACGGCTGCATCGCCATCACCGTCAAGGCCATTCCGGACGGCACGGTCAGCAACTACCTGGTCCGCCGCGCGCGTCCCGGGCTGGTCCTGCAGCTGGACCAGGCAGCGGGCGAGTTCACCCTGCCCACGCGCTGTCCGGCCAAGGTGCTGTTCGTGACCGCCGGCAGCGGCATCACGCCCGTCATGGGGATGCTGCGCAACGCCGTCGAAGCGCTCGACGTGGTCCTCGTGCACTCCGCTCCCACCGCTTCGGACGTCATCTTCGCTGGCGAGCTGCGCGCGCTCGCGTTGCAAGGCCGCCTCCGGCTCCTGGAGAAGCACACTGACGTCGATGGCATGCTCGACGCCGGCGAGCTGAGCCGGCTGGTGCCGGACCTCAGCGACCGGCAGACCTGGGCCTGCGGCCCGACAGGGATGCTGGACGCCCTCGAGGAGCACTTCGAGAGCCGGGGTATCGCCGAGCGGCTGCACACCGAGCGGTTCCGGCCGAGTGTCCTCGTCACCGGCGACGGCGGCACCGTCAGCTTCAGCCGGGCGCAGATCAGCGTCGAGGCCGACGGCGGCACCCCGCTGCTCGACGCCGGCGAGGCTGCCGGTGTCCTCATGCCCTCCGGCTGCCGCATGGGCATCTGCTTCGGCTGCGTCGTCCCCCTCCGCTCGGGCGCCGTCCGGGACCTCCGCGACGGCGCGGTAACTACGGCAGCCGAGGGCGACGGCGTGCTCGTGCAGACCTGCATCTCGGCGGCCGCCGGTGCGTGCGACCTCGATCTCTGACAGCCGGACGCCTGACTCCCGGACCTCCCGACCGCCCTTTCGACTGCTTCCCCAACCCCCCCTCCCCTCTAGGAGATCTCATGACCGCCTTGCAAAAGAAGCCGCATAACGCGATCGCTCACCTGACCGACGACGACATCGCCACTCTCGGCCGAGAGCTCGACGCCATCCGCGAGCAGATCCTCGCGAGCCGTGGTGAGCGCGACGCCGCCTACATCCGCCGTGTCATCGACGTCCAGCGCAAGCTCGAGCTCGCCAGCCGCGCGGTGCTGCTGTTCTCCCTGTTCCCGCCGGCGTGGCTTGCCGGCACCGTAGGCCTGTCGATCTCCAAGATCCTCGAGAACATGGAGATCGGCCACAACGTCATGCATGGCCAGTGGGACTGGATGCGTGACCCGAAGATCCACTCCACCGTTTGGGAGTGGGACAACGCCTCGCCGTCGGACCAGTGGAAGCACTCGCACAACCAGATCCACCACACGTTCACCAACGTGCTCGGCCGCGACAACGACCTCGGCTACGGCATCATGCGCGTCGACGAGGACCAGCGCTGGGTCGCCCTGTACCTGGGGCAGCCGCTGTGGAACCTCCTCAACGCCTGCCTGTTCGAGTACGGCATTGCCGCGTACGACCTCGAGATCGGCAAGGTCATCCAAGGGCGCAAGGACAAGGCGCTGTTCAAGAAGCAGGCACGGGCCGTGCTCGGGAAGATCAAGAAGCAGGCGACGCGTGACTACCTCGTTCACCCGCTGCTGTCCGGACCATCTGCGCTCACCACGCTGACCGCGAACGCGACGGCCAACCTCGTGCGCAACCTCTGGACGCACTCGGTCATCATGTGCGGCCACTTCCCCGACGGCGTCGAGACGTTCGAGCGGACCTCGATCGATGGCGAGACCCGCGGGCAGTGGTACCTACGGCAGATGCTCGGGGCCGCCAACATCAGTGGCGGTCCGTTGCTGCACCTGATGACGGGCAACCTGTCGTTCCAGGTCGAGCACCACCTGTACCCGGACCTGCCGAGCAACCGGTATCAGGAGATCGCGCCGAAGGTCCAGGAGCTGTTCGAGCGGTACGGGCTGACCTACACGACCGGCCCGCTGCCCAAGCAGCTCGCCTCGGCCTGGGCGAAGGTCCTACGGCTGTCGCTGCCGAACGACTTCTTCTCCACAGCGCCGGCGGCCGTAGCCGCGACGCCAACAGCCCTCGTCGCCAACGTGACGGGCAGGGCAGACCGTAAGGAGGTGTCGGCCGCGGCCTGACCGGTGCCCTGACGCGGCCCGTCCCGTGGCGAAACTGGCGACTCCCTTTCGACCAGCGGAAGGGGGTGTCATGCTGCAGACCGATCCCGCCCCGGATGAGGTGGTCATGCCGCAGCCGATTGAGGCACCGTCGAGCCGCTCGGTGACCGTGCGAGCAACCGCGGTCCTCGGCGCGTTCGACACCGAGCATCGTTGCCTAAACCTTTCCCAGCTGTCCCGCCGCAGCGGGTTGCCGCTGGCGACCGTCCACCGGCTGGCAGCGGATCTCGTGGAGGGACGGCTGCTCGTCCGCCGCGCGGACGGGCGCTACGAGATCGGCGCACGCCTGTGGCGGCTGGGGCTGCTCGCAGCGCCCGCCGAACTTCGGGAGCTGGCCCAGCCACGCCTGCAGGACCTGGTGGCCGCCACGGGGCACACGGTTCACCTCGCGGTCCTGGACGGGTGCTCTGCCCTCGTCATCGAGCGTCTCGCCGGGACGAAGGCTCTGCGCACCCGGCACAGCCCCGGCGGTTACCTGCCCCTGCACTGCACTGCACGGCCGTCGGCAAGGCGTTGCTGGCCTACGCTCCGGCGCCGATGGTGGACCAGGTCATGAGCGACCTCCGCCGCTACACCGTCTACACGGTGACCGACCCGCGCGCACTGCACCGACAGTTAGATGCCATCCGCAGGACCGGTATGGCACGTAGCGCCCAAGAGCATCGGACCGGCGTCTCTTCCGTCGCCCTGCCGGTCAGCGGTCACGACGGTGTCGTGGCCGCCCTCGGGCTGCTGGCGCCACTCGGCAGTCCGCGACTGGCCGGCGCACTTCCACACCTGCGAGCCGCCGCCGCGTCGGTGAGTGCGGACTTCCTGCACAGCGGGCTGTACAGCCCCAAGCTCGACTCGGAGTGACGGAGCGCAACGAGGACGGCGGCGAAGCCCCGTGCCCTTGACGGGCACGAATGGTTTCCGCTGAGTGAAAGAACAGTGTTGCTCACGACGCCAAGCCCGGCGAATGTCGGTGTGGCCAAGGCGTGTCGGCTGGCGCTTTCTTGCACCGGACCTCTCGATACCTCCAGCTCCGATGCCCTCAACGAGACAGAGGATCGATCCCATGGCTGAGCCCACCGCCCCGCGGTCGTTCCCGCTGCCCTCGGACATCGCCGCCGTACCCGGGGCCGAGGGCTGGGAGGCGATGTACCCGTACTTCTCCCGCTTCCAGCCCGAGGATGACCAGCGATTCTGGTTCTACAACTCGATGCACTTCCCCGAGGTGGTGCCTGCTTTCGACGGTCTGACCTCCGAGATCCCCTACACGGCGATCGGGGCCAACACGGCTCGGCTGTTCTCGTTCCCGACGAGCATGGGCATCGAGTACCGCATCATCAACGGCCGGGTGTACATCACCGCCAACCCGGTGACCGACCCGGCCAAGATCGAGGAGCGGCTCGCGCACTTCCAAGAGCGTGCGGGCCACTACTACGCCAACTGGGACCGGCTCTACGGCGAGTGGCAGCAACGGATCGAGGCACTGATCGCCGACATCGAGGCGGTCGACGTGCCGCAGTTGGGCGAGCTCGACGACTTGTCGGTCGTCACCGGCGCCCGCGGGTTCGCCTCGAACCACTACCTACGCGAGAACTTCCACCGCTGCATCGACCTGTACTCGAAGATGTGGCACCACCACACCGAGTTCCTCATGCTCGCCTACGGCGCCTACGTCGTCTTCTTCGAGTTCTGCAAAGAGGCATTCCCGGAGATGGGCGACCAGATGGTGGCGCGGATGGTCGCCGGCATGGACGTCACCATGTACCGGCCGGACGACGAGCTGAAGAAGCTGGCAGCGCTCGCCGTCGAGCTCGACCTGGCGGACCTGTTCGTCGAGGGCGGCGAGCCGGCGAAGGTGCTCTCGTCGCTCGGCGAGCGCGGTGAGGCCGGCGCCCGGTGGCTGGCGGCGCTCGAGGTGGCGAAGGACCCGTGGTTCAACGTCTCGGTCGGTGACGGCTTCTACCACCACCACCTGTCCTGGGCCGACGACCTGACCGTGCCCTTCGCCGCGCTCCCTCGCTACGTGGAGCAAGTCGCCGCAGGGGAGGACCTCGCCCGGCCGACCGAGCGGCTGGCCAGGGAGCGCAACCGGATCGCGAACGAGTACCGCGCGCTGCTCGGTAGCGAGGAGGAGCAGGCCGCGTTCGACCAGATGCTGGGCCTGTGCCGTCAGGTGTTCCCCTACATCGAGTCGCACAAGTTCTACTGCGAGCACTGGTTCACCACGCGGTTCTTCCAGAAGATCCGCGCGTTCGGGCAGATGCTGGCCGACCGAGGGGTCCTCACAGCAGCCGATGACGTCTTCCACCTGCGCCACACCGAGGTCGAGGACGCCTTGGCCGACGTCATGCTCGCGTGGGCGTCCGGCGGCACCGAGCGCCCGGCACTGGCAGCCCATCGTGGCCGAGCGCAAGAGGATCGTCGAGGCGTTGGCGGGCTGGTCACCGCCGCCGGCCCTCGGTCCCGTGCCGGACGCGCTCAACGACCCCGCCGTCAAGATGCTCTGGGGCGTCACCGACGAGACCGTCCAGACCTGGCTCGGCAACGACGAACTCGACGAGAACACCGTGCGCGGTTACGCGGCCTCGCCGGGCGTCGTGGAGGGGATGGCCCGGGTGCTGGCCAACGTCAACGACATCGGGCAGATCCGCGAGGGCGAGATCCTCGTGTGCCCCGTCACGGCACCCAGCTGGGGCCCGGTCTTCGGCAAGATCTTGGCCGCGGTGTCCGACATCGGCGGCACGATGTCGCACGCGGCTATCGTCGCCCGCGAGTACGGGATGCCCGCCGTCGTCGGGACGGGCCAGGCCACCTTGCGCATCAAGACCGGCGACCGCGTGCGGGTCGACGGCGACCGCGGCACCGTCACCATCATCTCTCGAGGGGGGTCGACATGATCACCACTCGACCCGTGGTGCGCTTCGCCGACGTCGGCATCGAGGACGTGCCGTCCGTCGGCGGCAAGGGCGCCAGCCTCGGCGAGCTGCTTCGCGCGGGCATCCGAGTGCCGGGCGGCTTCGTGGTGACGACGGCGGCCTTCCGGTCCGCGGTCGCGGCCCTCGACCTCGGCTCGCGAGTGGTGGCGCTCGACGCGGCCGACGGCGAGGCAGTCGCTGCCGCCTGCGCTGAGCTTCGTGCCCAGGTCGAGTCGGCGCCGTTGCCCGTCGAGGTTGCGGATGCGGTGACCGCAAGCTACGGGGAGCTCTGCGCCGAGGAGGGAAACGAGTGGCTTCCCGTCGCGGTGCGCTCCAGCGCGACGAGTGAGGACTCCGCCGACGCCAGCTTTGCCGGGCTGCAGGACACCTACCTGTGGGTGCGCGGCGGCGCCGGCGTGCTCGACCAGCTGCGGCGGTGCTGGGCGAGCCTCTACAGCGTGGAGTCTGTCACCTACCGGCTGCGCCGCGGCATCAGCGAGGATGACCTGGCCATGGCCGTCGTCGTCCAGCGGATGGTCGACTCGCGCAGCTCCGGGGTGATGTTCACGCGCAGCCCGCTCACCGGTGACCGGTCGGTGGTCTGCATCGACGCCAGCTGGGGTTTGGGCTCGGCCGTGGTCAGTGGAGACGTCACGCCGGACTCCTTCGTGGTCAGCAAGGTCACGGGGGACATCTCCAAGCGGACGGTGGCGACCAAGACCCGCTGGCACCAGCCCGAACCGTCTGGTTCCGGCGTGGTCGAGAGCGAGGTGCCCGCCCAGCTGCAGGAGGTCCCGTCGGTCAGCGACGCTGAGATCGCCGAGCTGGTCGGGATCGCCTGCGAGATCGAAGCGCACTACGGCTCGCCGCAGGACATCGAGTGGGCCGTGTCGCGCTCGGCTCCGGCCGGGGCCAACGTGTTCCTGCTGCAGAGCCGTCCCGAGACTGTCTGGGCGGACAAGGACCGCGCGAAGGTCGCCGCACCGACCGCGCGGGCATTCGACCACGTCTTCAACCTGCTGGGTGGCAAGCGCACCCCGGGGAGCTGACCGGCGGTGGACCTCACGCCCGAGGACATCCGCGACGTCCTGCACGCGCTCGACTCCAGCGGCCTGGACGAGCTGCACCTGGAGCTGGCCGACTTCACCCTGACCGTGCGCCGGGAGGGGGCAGTTGAATGGACCGCCGAGCAGCAGGTGCTGCGCAGACCGGTGGTGGAGGGCACTGGAGAAACTGGCGGCACTGAGGTCACGGCCGGCACTGAGGTCACTGGCGGCACTGAGGTCACGGCCGGCAGGGGCGCCGCCCCCGGCGCGGCTGAACCTGCCGGTGCTGCCGCGCAAGCCGCGGCACGCGCTGTCGTGGCTGACGGACTGGTGCCGGTACATCCCCCGCTGCTGGGAACGTTCTACCGGGCGCCGCAACCGGGCGCGCCGCCTTTCGTGGAGCTCGGCGACGAGGTCGAGCAGGACACCGTCGTCGGCATCGTCGAGACGATGAAGATGATGACTCCGGTGCACGCCGGCGTCCGAGGAGCGGTGGTGGAATTCCGCACTGGCAACGGTGAGTTCGCCGATGCCGACGCGGTTCTGCTGGTGGTGGACCCGGCGGCAGTGCGGACCAGTCCGGGCGAGGCCGCCTGGTGAAGATCCACCGGCTGCTGGTCGCCAACCGGGGAGAGATCGCTGCCCGAGTAATCCGCACGTGCACGAAGCTGGGCATCGAGTCGGTGCTGGCGGCCTCGGACGCCGACCTCGACTCCTTGCCGGCCCGGCTGGCCGACCGGGTGGTGCGGCTCGGCCCGGCGCCGCCGGCCGCGTCCTACCTGGATTCGACCGCGGTGGTGCGGGCGGCGCAGGCTGTCAGCGCCGACGCGGTGCATCCCGGCTACGGCTTCCTGTCGGAGAACCCTGCCCTGGCTCAGGAGTGCGCGGCGGCCGGGATCGTCTTCGTCGGGCCAACGCCGGAGTCGCTGGAGGCGGTCGGCGACAAGCTGCGCGCCCGCGCGCACGCCATCGCTGCCGGCCTTCCCGTGGTCCCCGGCGGCGAGGCGGCGGACCTCGCCGGCGCGCAGGACGTGCTCGCCGAGGTTGGCTGCCCGCTGCTGGTGAAGGCCGTCAGCGGAGGCGGTGGCCGGGGAATGAAGCTGGTTCGGTCCGCCGAGGAGCTGCCGCACACTCTGGACCTCGCCGTCTCCGAGGCCGCGGCCGCGTTCGGCGACCCGCGGGTCTACCTCGAGCGTTTCGTCGCCTCCGGACGGCACGTCGAGGTGCAGGTGCTCGGTGACGGCACCCGGGCGGTCGCCCTCGGTGACCGTGACTGCTCGGTGCAGCGGCGCTACCAGAAGCTGTTCGAGGAGGCTCCGGCACCGCTGGTGCCGGCCCGGGTCCGCGCGGAGATGGCCGATGCGGCGCTGGCGCTGGCGCTGCACCTGGGGTACCGAGGACTGGGCACGGTCGAGCTGCTCTACGACCGGGAGCGGGAGGCCTTCTACTTTTTGGAGATGAACGCGCGCATCCAGGTCGAGCACCCGGTCACCGAGATGGTGACCGGGCTGGACCTGGTCGCCGAACAGCTTGCCGTCGCCGAGGGACTTCCGCTGCGCGTCCGGCAGGAGGACGTCGTGCTCACCGGTCACGCAGTCGGTCGAGTGCCGCATCAACGCCGAGGACTGGGCCCACGGCTTCCGCCCATCACCCGGGCGGATCGACCGAGTGGTGCTGCCCGTCGGCGACGGGCTGCGGGTCGACACCCACATCCAGGGCGGTGCCGTGGTGCCGCCGTACTACGACTCCTTGCTGGCCAAGCTGATCGTGCACGGCGTCGACCGCGCCGACGCGCTGGCCCGCGCTCAAGTGGCGCTGGAGCTGCTGCGCATCGACGGGGTGGCCACGACGGTGCCGGTGCACCGGGCACTGCTGGCTGATGCCGAGTTCGCCGCCGGCGGAGTGGACACCGCCTTCTTCGAGCGGTTCCTGCGGGCCCACCAACCCGATCTCGCAGGGGTCGCGTAATGGTCGACGTCGGACTGGTCGACGTCTCGCTGCGCGACGGCAACCAGAGCTTGTGGGGCGCGACCGGCCTGCGTACCGCGCACGTGCTGCACGTGGCGCCGTTGCTGGAGCGGGTCGGCTTCCGGGCGCTGGACTACAGCTCCAGCACCGCGATGGGCGTCCTGGTGCGCACTCACCGCGAGAACCCGTGGGAGCTGCTGCGTCGCACCCGGGAGCTGATGCCGACGACGAAGCTGCAGTTCATCGGCACCGGCTTCCGCTTCATCAGCTGGCAGAACTCCCACCCCGAGACGATGCAGCTGGTTTACGACCGGCTCGCCGTCAACGGCATCGACCGGGTCGTCGTCCTGGACCCGATGCACGACATGGACGCCGCCCGCGAAACCGCCCGCCGGCTGAAGCAGGCGGGCATCGACGAGGTCGTCGGCGCACTCACCTTCACGGTCAGCGCGGTTCACGACGACGCCTTCTACGCCGACCTCGCACGGCAGATGGCCGAGTGCCCGAACATCGACCGCGTCTACGTCAAGGACCCGGCGGGCATCCTGTCGGCTGAGCGCGCCCGCACGCTGCTGCCGGCGATCAAGGCGGCCTTGGGGGCGAAGCCTTTGGAGCTGCACTCCCACGCCACGATCGGGTTCTCGCCGCTGACGTATGCGATGGCGCCCGAGCTGGGCGTGGAGGTCGTGCAGACCGGCTGCGGGCCACTGGGCAACGGGTCCTCGCTGCCCGAGGTGCGGCGCACGGTGGCGAACCTGCGCGAGATGGGCCACCGGGTCGAGATCGACGACCGCGCGCTCGGCCTGGCCTGCGACTTCTTCACCCGCGTGGCTGCGGTCGAGGAACTGCCCGTTGGGCGACCACAGGACTTTGACGCCGCCTTTCTGCACCACCAGATCGCCGGCGGCGTGATGACCACGACCCGGCGGCAGCTGCGCGAGATCGGGATGGAGGACCGCTTCGAGACCCTGCTCGAGGAGGTCGGCCAGGTTCGCGCCGAGCTCGGCTACCCCATCATGGTCACGCCGTTTCCCCAGATGGTGGTCTCCCAGGCGCTGTTCAACGTGATCGGTTCGCGCTACCAGAACGTCCCGGACCAGGTCATCCGGTACGTCCTCGGCAGTTTCGGCCGGCCCACCGCGCCGATCAGTCCGGAGGTCAAGGACCGGATCCTCGACCGGCCGCGGGCCCGCGAGCTGCAGGCCGAGCCGCCGCCGCCCTCGCCGAAGGAGTTGCGCCACCAGTTCGGCCACGGGATCGGCGACGACGAGCTGTTGCTGCGCGCACACATGCCCCCCGAGGAGGTCGACGCCATGCTGGCCGCCGGGCCGGCGCAGCGGCACTTCAACCCCTCGATGGCGCCCGTCCTGACCCTGCTGCGCGAGTTGGGGACGCGCACCACGGTGAGCGACCTGGCCGTCGCTAAGCGGGATCTGCGCCTCGTCGTGCACCGTCACTCGGAGGGGGGCACCCGTGCCTAAGCCTGCGCCTGCCGTTCTCGACCGGCTACGCCGGGTGCGCGGTTTCGTCCTGGACATGGACGGCACCCTGGTGCTCGGTGACCGCAACAACCTAGGGCTGCGTCCGCTGCCCGGAGCTGTCGAGTTCGTGCGCCTGCTCGCGGACCGGCAGCTGCGGTTCTGCGTCTTCACGAACGGCACCGTGAAGACGCCCAAGCAGTGTGCGGAGGCGCTCGAGCAGGCGGGCTTTCCGGTGCCTGACGACGTCGTGCTGACCCCCGCCACCTCGGCCATCGATGTCCTACGGCGGCGCGGGCACCGTCGGGTCATGGTGCTCGGCGGCAGAGGCATCACCGAGCCGCTCGAGGCTGCGGGGATCGAGACGCTCCCACCGCTGCCTGGAGCGACAGCTGACGCCGTGCTGGCCGGTTGGTATCGAGAAGAGCTCACCTTCGAGTCGCTGGAGGCCGCGGTCGAGGCGGTGTCGGGCGGCGCGGCCTTCTACAGCGCCTCGCAATCGCCGTACTTCGCCACCGCCGAGGGACGGTCGCTTGGGTCGTCCCGCGCCATCGCCGCCGTCGTTCGCGACATCACGGGCTGCCGGGTGACCATCGTGGGCAAGCCGGCTCTGCAAGCGTTGAGTGCGGCCGCGCGCTACCTGGGCGTGGCGGCCCAGGACCTTGCCGTTGTCGGCGACGACCCGGACCTCGAGGTTCCGATGGCACACAAGGGCGGCGCGTTGGCCGTCGCCGTCCATACCGGCATCGGGCACGCGCAGTCGTTCACCGACTTGCCCAAGAAGGCGCGGCCCCACCTTGACCTGCCCGACGTGGGCGTTCTCGCAAGCCTCCTTGCTCGGAACTGAGCCAGGGACGGCGCTGGACGTTCTGTCAGTCCGCCTTCCGGTTCGTGCTGGAGGGCGAAGGCGTGTGGACGTCGACGATGACCCGGTGGCTATGCGCAATGGCGATCTCCTGCTCACTCCGGGCTGGTACTTCCACGGCCACCGCATCGTCTCCGACACCCCGATGGCGTGGCTCGACGGCTTGGACATCCCCCTCGTTGCCAGTGTGGATCAGGGCTTCTTCGAGTTGGGACGCGAGCAGCTGGGATAAGTCGGGACGCGGGCTGTCGGCGGCAGCGTGGTCGGCGCCCGTACACACCGCCCAGGGCCGTACCGTCCCTGCCGCGCAGGTACCGCGAATGCGCAGTCGCGTGGTGTGGGTGCACGCAGTCGACCTGGCCACCGGCGTCACTTTCGCCGACATCCCCGACGACGTGCTGGCTGCGCTCGTCGATGACGTGTTCACGAGCTGGGACCGCCGCGATGCGGTGCCCCACATCACCGTTCCTCGCCGGCGACCGCCCATTCGGAGCCGGCTCGCTGGTCGTCGCCGGGACCCTGCCCGCGCTCACGGCCCGGGGTGACGGGCCGGTCGAGGGGCGAGGACGTACGGGCGGATGCTTCGCTGCCGACCCTGGCGGCGTGGCTGTGAGCGCCGGGCTGACTGCGTCGCCGGCCTCGGACAGTCGAGCGAGACGACCGCGGACGCGGACGTGGTCATGGTCGGCGGCATCGGCGGGATCACCGCGGCGCTGGCGCTGGCGCGGGCGGGCCGCTCGGTCCGAGTGCTCGAGCGGTCCGGTGATCTCACCGAGATCGGCGCCGGGTTGCAGCCCGCTCCCAATGCCACCCGCTTGCTGCGCGCCGGTGCAGGAGGCGCTGCCGCTGCTCCGGCGTGACCGGCGCTGGCAGATGTACGACCGGGAGCCAATCCCCTCGTGGGTCGACGGGTGCCTGGCGTTGCTCAGCGACGCAGCGCACCCGATGCGGCAGTACCTGGCCCAGGGGTCCTGCCAGTCCATGCAAGACGGCGTCGCGCTGCCCAACGCGCTCACGGGTGCGGCTGACGTGCCGACCGGGCTTGCCGGCTATGCCGACGCCCGTCGCGACCGCGCGGCTCGCGTCCAGGCGACGGCTCGAGTCTGGGGGAGAGCTGGCATGTCGACGGGGCGCCCGGCTGCTTCGCAACGAGCTGCTGCGCTCGCTCCCAGCCGGTCACGTGCGCTACGTCGACTGGCTGTACGGACCACCGCGGGATTGAGCGCCGAGCTGTTCAGCAGGCGAAGCGTTCTGCTGTGAGAAACCGACCCATCTACAGCGTCGAGTCGGTCGACCACGCCCTGCACCTGGCCCTGGTGCTGCAACAGGAATGCCCGCTGCGGGTGGCCGACGCGGCGGAACGGCTCGGAGTGGCGGGCACCACAGGGCGCGCCGGCGGCAGCGGTATCCATCGCGATGCCCACCACCCGCTACCGTCGCGAGCGCCTCCCGGAGTGGAGTTCTCGGCTCGCCACTACCGCGGAACGCATGGGCCGCGAGCTCAACGTCTCGGCCGGTCAGGGACGTGACCCGGTGAAGCCGACTGCGAGCCCCGCCTCCGGCTGAAACAACGATCTGGGGAGCACCGAGCGGAAGGCCCTGGTCCGCAGTACTCGGTCGCACGGTCGATCGAACCCTGCAGGCCCTCGAGCTGCTCACCGAGCGGCCCGAGCCTCCTGCAAGCCGCCCGAGCGCAGCTGCTGACCCCCTCGACAAGGGCGACCCGTGGCTGCCGAGCGACTCTGAACGCCGGGGCAACTCCTCGACGTGTTCATCCAGGGGCATTCGAGCATTGCTTTCCAACGCCTCAAGCGCAATGGCATAGGGGCTGCTCAAAGAATCGTCGCTCACGCTATGGAGCATCCGCCCGATCCGGCCGGGGCAGGTGCTGCAGTGTAGGTGTTGTTGCGAGATCGCGAGGCGGCTCGTGAGCTGCTGACGGCGTCCTCCCTCGGCTACCGCGGTTGGTCTCAGTGTTCTTGCTCCTGCTTGAAGGCCGTCGGGCGACGACAACACCAGGTCGAGGGCGTCTTGGCCGACTTCCACGAGACGACGGTCCGGCCACCGGGCGGCGCAGCACGCCCAGGGGATGACGGTGGCGGGCGACGAGCGCCGCATTCCTCGCCACCGACCTGAATGCTGGTGGCATCGCCGTGGACATCGGGAAATCCGAGTCGACTTACCGCGCTCAGCTGTCACCTGCCGCCGCCACGGCCGACGAAGGCATGAAGGTGGCCTCGCCCGCAAGCATCTCCACCGGCAGCACGTTGCCCGGTGGTGCGAGCGGGCAGGCCCAGGCCGGGTCGTAGGCGCACGAGGGGTTGTACGCGAAGTTCAGGTCGAGCACGAGGACGCCGTCGCGGACGTCGCCGCCGAGGTCGGCCCCCTTGATGGTGTCGAGCAGGTAGCGACCGCCGCCATAGCTGTACCGCCCGGCGGATGCGTCCTTGACAGGGACGAACACCCCGCCGCCGTAGGCGCTCAGCCACCAGACGTCGAGCGAGCCAGCGCCTGGCAGCAGCGCGACGCCCAGCCGCTCGAACCGGACGACACCGTCTGTCCCGGTCTCCACCGAGAAGTGCTCGGGCTCGATGTCGGTCTCGACCTGCGCCTCGAACCGGAGCTCTGGGTCGTACGGAGCCACGGCAAGCCCGGTAAAAGCGGGGCGGTCCGCCGGCAGCAGTGGCGAGTCGGGGTGGCTGGCGAACAGCTCGTCACGGGTGGCACGCCACAGCTCGTGGGCAACGACCGGGTCGGTCGCGGCCCGCACCGCGGCGTAGGCAGCGAAGATCTGGCGACGCCAGTCCAGCAGGGTCAAGCGGTAGGCCACGCGCCACGATGTCACGGCGAGACTCGCTGGTGCGCGTTCGCAGGCGTGCACCTATGGTGCTGCGCATGAGCACGTCTACCGAGCAGCCCAGCGAGCAAACCGCTGATCTCTTGCAGGCCGTCCTGAGCAATCTCGCGACCGTCGTCGGCGGCATCACCGATGCACAGCTGCTGCACCCGACGCCCTGTACGCAGTACGACGTCAAGCAGTTGCGCGACCACATCGTGGGGTGGCTGACCAATTTCGCAGCGGGGTTAACGGATCCGGGCGGCCATGCACGGGCAGACATCGACGGGTACAGCACGCCTGCTGACGCCGAGCAGGAGGTGCGCGCCGCAGCGGACAGGCTGCGCCAGGCGCTGCAAGCCGGCGCCGCCGACCGCCCCCTGCGGCTCGGCGAGAGCGCCATGCCGGGTGAGCTCGCCCTCGGCATGATCCTGTGGGAGTACCAGGTGCACGGCTGGGACCTCGCCCGGGCCACCGGCCAGCCGTGGTCGCCCCCGGACGCCGCGGCTCGCGAGTCCCTGTCCTTCGCGCCCGGGATGCTGAGCGACGACTACCAGGGGGAGGGGAAGCCGTTCGGCAAGCCGGTCGAGGTGCCGGCCGACGCCTCGCCCCTGGAGTGTCTCGTCGCACTTTCCGGCCGCGACCCTAACTGGCAGCCGGCCTAGCCCTCATCCGGCCTAGCCCCTGATCCGCCCTCTAGCCCCGGATCCGCCCTAGCCCTCAACGACGTCGCCCTCGCCCGGACCGACCGGCGCACCACCACGAAACGGAGACGACATGCGTGACCTCGGGCTGTCCTGGCAGCAGGCAGGCCTCGTGGTGATGTCGACCGCCGGCATCTACGTCACGTTCGTGGTGCTGATCCGGCTGATCGGCCAACGGGCGCTCAGCAGCCGGTCGAGCTTCGACTTCGCTGCGGTCATCGCGCTCGGAGCCGTCGCCGGCCGGGTCATCCTCGGTTACACGCCGACGTTGCTGGCCGGGGTGATCGGGCTGACGTCGCTGTTCGCCCTGCAGGCCGGCTTCGGCATCCTGCGCCGCTTCGCGTGGGTCGACAACGCCATGAGCAACCGCCCGCTGTTGCTGATGGCCGACGGCCGGCTGCTGCCGGAGAACCTTCGCAAGGCTCATCTGATCGAGGACGAGCTGCGCGCCCAGCTGCGGCAGGCCGGAATCCGCCGCTACAGTGATGTCGCCTGGGTGATCCTCGAGCGGACCGGGGCGATCGGCGTGCTCGCCGCGGGTACGGCCATCGGGCCCGAACTGCTCGCCGATGTCCGAGGCGTGGAAGCGCTCTCGCCCGGCATCGGCTTGCTCCCGTAGCCGCTCCCAGCGATGCTGGGAACACATCCCGGGGTCAGAACCCGGCTCACAGCCAGCAGCACATCACCATGGAGGGTTTTCGTGCAACGCCTCAGCCCGCTCGACGCGTCGTTCCTGCACATCGAGGACGGCTCGAGCCCCATGCACATCGCTTCGACAGCGATCTTCGAGGGACCGCCTCCGGCGCATGAGGACATCATGCGGATGGTCGCGGGCAAGCTGCCGCTGGTGCCGCGCTACCGGCAGAAGGTCCGGTTCGTGCCTCTCGAGCTCGGTCGTCCGGTGTGGGTGGACGACACGCACTTCAACCTCGAGTACCACGTCCGGCAGACCGGCCTGCCGCAGCCCGGCAGTGACGAGCAGCTGCGCAACCTCGTCGGGCGGATCATGAGTCAGACGCTCGACCGGACCAAGCCGCTGTGGGAGATGTGGGTCGTCGAGGGGCTCGAAGGCGGCCACTGGGCGCTCATCTCCAAGAGCCACCACGCGATGGTCGACGGCGTCTCGGGCACCGACCTGCTCGCGGTGATGCTTGACGCGACACCTGACCCCGACCGCCCCGCCCCGCCGCCGTGGAAGCCCGACCCCGAGCAGTCGCAGGCCGAGTTCCTCGGCGCGGCCATCGCCGAGCGGCTGTTCAACCCGTACGAGGCCTTCCGCAGCGCGCGGTCCCTGGTCACCCGGCCCCGCCGGCTCGTCTCGGAGATCGCGACGACCACCAAGGGCCTGTCGTCGATGCGCAACCTCGTGCGCCCGACGCAACCGACGTCGCTCAACGGACCGACCGGCCCCCACCGGCGCTACACCTGGTCGCGGGGCACGGTGTCCGACGTCAAGGAGATCCGCGCCGCCCTTGGCGGGACCCTGAACGACGTCGTCCTGGCCGCGATCACCCAGGGTTCCGCGAGCTGCTGCTGTCCCGAGGCGAGCAGGTCGACGGGCGCACCGTCCGCACCCTGGTCCCGGTGTCGGTGCGCAAGGCCGACCAGAAGGGCAGCTATGACAACCGCGTCTCGGCAATGTATGCGGAGCTGCCGGTGGGGCTCGAGGACCCGGTCGAGCGGCTGCACAGCATCAGCGAGCAGTTGAAGGGGCTCAAGGAGTCCCAGCAGGCGGTCGCCGGCGAGACGCTGACCTCGCTGGCCGGCTTCGCCCCGCCCATCTTGCTGTCGGCGGGCACGCGGTTGGCGATGCGCATCCCGCAGCGCAACCTCAACACGGTCACGACCAACGTGCCCGGGCCGCGGATCCAGCTCTACGCCGCGGGCCGCAAGATGCTCGAAGCGTTCCCGTACGTCCCGCTCGCGGGGCATGTTCGGATCGGCGTTGCCATCTTCTCCTACCTCGACAGCCTCAACTTCGGTGTCACGGGCGACTACGACAGCAGCCCCGATCTCGACATCCTCCCGCGCGGGATCTGCGCGGGGCTGGCTGACCTCAAGAAGGCGGCGGAGGCGGTCGCGTAGGCCTCGTGGCGGCCCGGTCACGGCCACCTGGCACAGTTCCGCCATGGATGGCGCCCTGGATGCGATGCGAGCCCGGGTCGAGGCGTCGCTCGCGCGGCAGGGGCTGCTGCGCGAGCTCGGCGTCGAGCTCGTCGAAACCGGTCCAGGCCGCATCGTCATGGCCCTGGGGTACAGCCCTCGGGTCACCCAGCAGCACGGGTACTTCCACGGTGCGGCTGTCGCAGCGGTCGCTGACGTGGCGGGCGGGTACGCGGCCATGACCCTCGCGCCTGAGGGCTTCGAGGTCCTGACGGTCGAGTACAAGATCAGCCTGCATGCGCCGGCGGACGGTGAGCGGCTGACGGCGACCGCTCAGGTGCTTCGCCCGGGGCGCCTATCGACGTGGCTGGTCGACGTGTCGGTGCAGCAAGGCGGCGAGGAGCGCTCGTGTGCGACGGTGCTGCAGACTGTTGCCCGGGTGCCGGCACCGCAGGACAGCCCGGGTTAGGCCACTTGGGGGGCTTTTCGGCGGGGTGGGGTGCTGCCAGTCACAAGTAGGGGTTACCGTCACACAACGGCACATCAGTCACGAGCGGCTGCGGTGAGCAGCGGCGGCGAAGGAGTGGGTATGCAGAGAGAGGTCGTCGGCGGCAAGGACGCCGTCGAGGAGCCAGCGGCAGTTCGGACGGGAGGCCGGGCGCAGCAGGCGCAACCGAGCGGCCTGAGCCGGCTCTACAAGCGGCAGCTTCCGCACTACCCCGACAACGGGCCGCGCTCGGTGTACCTGGCGATCACCGTCCTCGCGACGGTCATCCTGTACTACGAGCTCTACATCGCGGGCGCCGTTGCCACAGAGATCATCCACGACTTCAAGATGTCGTTCACGTACTTCGTGTTCATCTCGGTCATCGGTAACGCGATCGGGGCCTTCGCTTCACTGCTGGCGGGGCTCGCCGACCGCTGGGGCCGGGCCAACCTGGTCACGTTCGGCCTGCTCATCACCGGGCTGCTGATTGCCTTCGGCCTGCCGAATGCGGGGACCAAGCTCGAGTACCTGATCATGTTCGCCATGGTGAGCTTCGTCGAGGGCGTCGTGCTCGTCGCCACGCCGGCGCTCATCCGCGACTTCTCGCCGCAGGTCGGCCGCGGTGCCGCCATGGGCTTCTGGACCCTGGGTCCGGTGCTCGGCAGCCTCGTCGTCACCCTGGTGTCGAGCCACACCCTCAACGCCCACCCGGACTGGCAGTTCCAGTTCTACGTTTGCGGCATCGCCGGCCTGGTGGTCTTCCTCATCGCCCTCGTCGGGCTGCGGGAGCTGTCGCCGGGGATCCGTGACCAGCTGATGGTCAGCATGCGTGACAAGGCGCTGATCGAGGCGCGCGCCGCGGGCATCGACCCCGAGGCTGCGATGAAGGGCCACTGGGGGCAGATGCTGAAGCTCGACGTCATCGGCTCGGCGTTCGCCATCAGCGTGTTCCTGCTCTTCTACTACATCGCTGTCGGCTTCTTCGTGATCTACTTCGCGACGGTCTTCGGCTACACGCCGCAGCGGGCCAACGGCCTGGCCAACTGGTACTGGGCGTCCAATGCCATCGCGCTCGTCGTTACCGGCCTGCTGTCGGACAAGATGCGGGTGCGCAAGCCCTTCATGATCGTCGGTTCGATCATCAGCCTCATCGGCGTCGGCCTGTTCGCCAAGGCAGCCACCGCCACGACGCAGCCCGGCTACTACACCTTCGTGGCGTACCTCATCCTGGGGGCGGTCGGCGGCGGCATCGCCTACTGCGCCTGGATGGCGAGCTTCACGGAGACGGTCGAGAAGCACAACCCGGCTGCGACAGCAACCGGACTTGCCGTCTGGGGCTGGATCATCCGAGCCGTCGTCACTGCATCACTGGCGATCTTCACGCTGGTGGTGCCCGCGACCTCGACGCTGTTCGACAAGGGGACGACGGTCCAGGCGATCGCCACCGCGCACCCCAAGGAGATCGCGATCCTCGGGGCGCTCGACCCGGCGACCTCGTCGGCGCTCGGCAAGAACGCCGGTGACCCGGTGGCGCTGCCCAAGGCGCTTGGTGAGGTTGCGGCACAGCAGGGGGCTGACCCGGCCAAGGCTGCGGCAGTTCAGGCTGCAGCGGCGCGGCGACTGCCGGAGATTGCGACCGCCGGCGCCATCAACCCGGCGACTCTCGCGCGGCTGAGCTCGGCGGCGGCCCCGGCCGCGGCCGATGTCAGTTCGGCTCAGTCGGACATCGCAAAGGCCTTCAACATCAGTCCGGCCGCTGCGCTGACCCGCTTGGTGGGACTGACGCCGGCGAAGGCCGATCTCACCCTGATCCAGCCTTACGGCGCGGCTCTGACCAACGCCAACGCCGCCATTCCGCCGAACGACCTGAAGTACCTGGCTGCCAACGGGGCCACGGTTGTCAAGGCGCAGAAGGACAACCCGCACCAGTGGCAGACCTGGTGGTGGGTCTGCTTCGCCGCGCAGCTGGTGTTCATCCCGTTCATCTTCCTGATGACCGGCCGGTGGAGCCCGAAGAAGGCCCGTGAGGACGAGCTCGAGCACGAGCGGCTCGTCGAGCGGGAGATGGCGGCAATGGAGCACTCCGCTCCGGCGCGCGCCTGACGCAGCAGCAGGCAAGGGAACGGGCGGCGGTCTGGGGACCGCCGCCCGTTCGCATGCGTCGAACCCGAGAGGATCCGTCATGCCCGCCCGCCCACCGGTCCCGCCCTTCACGCTGGAGACCGCTCGCGTCAAGGTGCAGGCCGCCGAGGACGCCTGGAACACTTGCGACCCGGACCGGGTGGCTCAGGCATATTCCGAGGACACCGTCTGGCGCAACCGGGACGAGATCTTCGCCGGGCGTGACGCCGTCCGCGTGTTCCTGCGCCGCAAGTGGGACCGCGAGCAGGACTACGTCTTGCGCAAGGAGCTCTGGTGCTACACCGACGACCGCATCGCGGTCCGGTTCACGTACGAGTCACGCGACGCCGCGGGACAGTGGTGGCGCAGCCATGGCAACGAACTGTGGGAGTTCGACGCCGAGGGGCTCATGCGGCGGCGCGAGGCCAGCATCAACGACGTTCCGATCACCGAGGCGGAGCGTCAGCTGGGCAAGGCCGGGGCTAGCCAAGCGTCATCAGCCGCGCTGGGCAGCCGACAGGTGCTGAACCAACCGTTCGAGTGAGGCGTTCTCCTCGTCGAGTTCCTTGCCGCGCTCCCGGCGCAGCACCTCGCTCGAGGTGGACTCAGCGGCGAGCACCGTGGTCCGGCGCTCGGTAGCTAGGAGCGTCTCGTGCGTAGGTGCGTCGTCCCTAGGCGCGTTGTCCATACCGTGAGTGTGGGGCCGGGGCGGCTGCGACGCCAGGGGACCGATGGCCCTAGGTGTCGCCCATCACATCGGGTGGGGCCACGACTGAGAAGAGGACCGAGTGTCGATCAGCTATGTCGAGGCCGGTGTCGTCGGCCTGCTGCAGGGAGTGGCGGAGCTGTTCCCCGTCTCGAGCCTGGGTCACAGCGTGCTGCTGCCGGCGGTCATCGGCGGCGCGTGGCAGCGTGACCTCAACGTCAGCTCGCCGGAGTCGCCCTACCTCGCCTTCGTCGTCGGCCTGCACGTCGCGACGGCGATCGCGCTGGTCATCTTCTTCCGCCGCGACTGGGTGCGCATCGTGCGGGGGCTGCTGAGCTCGGCACGGCACCGAAAGGTCAGCACTGCCGACGAGCGGCTGGCCTGGATGCTGGTGCTCGCGACCATCCCTGTCGGCGTCTCGGGCCTTCTGCTGGAGCACACCTTCCGCACGGTGCTGAGCAAGCCTGTCCCAACGGCACTGTTCCTCGGCTTGAACGGCCTGATCCTGCTCGGTGCCGAACGGCTGCGCCGCAGGTCGGCCTCTCGGGCCAATTCCCCAGCGCCGGCAGTTGCCGCAGCTGGCGGCAGCCGCTCGAGCCTCGCTGAGGCAGATGTGCGCAGCCAGCGGGAGATCGGCATCGAGAGCGACCGCCGGCTCGCGGGTATGTCCGTCGGGCGGGCGGTGCTGATCGGATGCGCGCAGATCGCGGCGCTCGCTCCCGGCATCAGCCGCAGCGGCGTCACGATGGCGACGGGCTTGGTGAAGGGCCTGTCACACGAGGACGCCGCGCGGTACTCGTTCCTGCTCGCCACACCCGTGATTGCGGCTGCCGGGCTGCTCAAGCTGCCCGACCTGTTCGGACCGCTCGGCAGCGGCATCCGCGGCCAGGTCGTGTTCGGCAGCATCCTGTCCGGGCTCGGCGCTTACGTCTCGGTGCGCTTCCTCACCCGCTACTTTGAGCGCCGCTCCCTGCAGCCCTTCGGGGTCTACTGCCTTGCCGTCAGCGTGGCCTGCCTGGCGCTGTTCGCGGTGCGCGGCTGAGCAGCCGTCGACCGGCCAGGCTCGAAGTCGTACTTGTCACAAGGTTGTAACGGGCCGGTCGTAGCGTCCCGTCGCATGGGGGAGCGTCCCGACGCCGGTCGGCAGTCGACGCCGGATGGGCCGTGGCTCACCCGGCAGAGCCGCATCGTGCACGGCCACAACCGGGCATTCCTCATCGGCGGGGAGGGACCGCCGCTGCTGCTGCTGCACGGCATCGGCAACAAGTCCCAGACCTGGGGACCCGTCCTCTCGCGGCTCGCCCGCACCCATACCGTGATCGCACCCGACCTGCTCGGGCACGGCTTGTCGGACAAGCCCCGGGGTGACTACTCGGTTGGCGGCTACGCCAACGGGATGCGCGACCTGCTGAGCGTGCTCGACATCGAGCGCGTCACCGTCGTCGGTCACTCGCTCGGTGGCGGGATCGCCCAGCAGCTGGCCTACCAGTACCCGGAGCGCTGCGAGCGGTTGGTGCTGGTCAGCGCGGGTGGCCTGGGCCGCGGCCTGCACCCTGCCCTCCGGGCTGCAACGCTGCCCGGAACCGCCGCTGGGCTGTCGCTGCTCGCCGCCCCGCCGGCCCGGCTGGTCGAGGACCTCACGGTGCACGCGCTCGCGGGGCTGGGACGCATCACCCATTCGGCCCTGATCTCGGACATGGTGCAGGGCTACCGCTCGCTCGGGGCGTTGCGTGACGTGCGCGCTCGCCAGGCGTTCCTGCGGACCCTGCGCACCGTCGCCGACGCAGGCGGTCAGGTCGTGACGGCCACGGACCGGGCCTACCTTGCTTCCGCGATGCCCCTGCTCGTGGTCTGGGGCAGTGGTGACACCGTCATCCCGGTCAAGCACGCCTACGACCTCGTCGACCTCGTCCCGGCGGCCCGGCTCGAGGTCTTCGACGGTGCCGGGCACTGGCCGCACCTGTCGGATGCCCAGCGCTTCTGCAGCGTCATCGAGGACTTCATGCGTACGACGGCGCCGGCACGGCACGACCGCGACGGGTGGCGGGCGCTGCTGGCCCAGGGTCGCGGCCGCGCGGCCCTGTCCGAGACGCGCAGCGCCGACGTCGTCGAGCGGGTCGACCTGCCCACTGTGCCGACCCAGGGGTCCGCGCCAGACGTCAGCGACCCCGTCGTGCGGTGACGTGACTGGCACTGACGGCAGACTGGACGGGTGGCCGCCACCCTCGTCGCCAGCGGCCTCACCGTCGTCCGTGGCCCGCTGGTGGTGCTCGAGGACATCTCGCTGACCGTCGCACCAGGCGACCGGATCGGGGTGGTCGGGCCGAACGGTGTCGGCAAGTCGACGTTGCTCGGAGCGCTGGCCCGCGAGATTGCCCTCGACTCCGGCCGGGTCGACCTCGCTCCCCCGACCGGCACCGTCGGCCTGCTGCCGCAGGAGCCCGACCGCAGGACCGGTGAGACGCTCAGCGACCTTCTCGCCCGGCGCACCGGCGTTGCTGCTGCCAGCTACGCGCTTGATGCGGCAACTGAACGGCTCGCCGCGGGCGACCCGGCAGCGGACGAGACGTACCCGGCTGCGCTGGATCGGTGGCTGGGTCTGGGTGGAGCGGATCTCGACATCCGGGCTTCAGAGGTCTGCGCCGACCTCGGGCTGCCGACCGGGCTGCTGGCTCTGGAGACGACTGCGCTGTCCGGCGGGCAGGCGGCCCGGGCTGCGCTGGCCAGCGTCCTGCTGTCGCGCTTCGACGTGCTGCTGCTCGACGAGCCGACGAACGACCTGGACTTCGCGGGCCTCGACCGGCTGGAGCGATTCGTCGCGAGCCAGTCGGGCGCGCTCGTGGTGGTCAGCCACGACCGGGAGTTCCTCGACCGCAGCGTGACCGACGTCGTCGAGGTCGACCCGCACCACCGCGGCACCCGGCGGTACGCCGGCGGGTGGTCGGGCTATTTGCAGGAGCGCGACGTGCTACGACGCCAGGCCCGCGGGCAGTACGAGGAGTTCGCGGATGCGCGGGCCGACCTCGTCGAGCGCGCTCAGCGCCAGCGCGAGCAGTCGGTGCGTGGTGCCGTACGGGCCAAGCGTCGCCGCCCCGACAACGACAGGTCCGCGGCTGGAGCACGCCTCGAGGCGGCGACCCACAGCGCGGCACGCGTCCGCGGGATCGAGTCGCAGATCGGCCGGCTCAACGAGGTGGAGGAGCCGCGCAAGGAGTGGCAGCTCAACCTGCAGATCGCCGCCGCTCCTCGTTCCGGCGACATCGTCGCGACGCTGGAGGCAGCCGTTGTGCGCCGGGGCGAGTTCCAGCTGGGGCCCGTCGACCTGAGCATTGGCTGGGCCGACCGGGTTCTCATCGCCGGACCGAACGGCGGGGGCAAGTCGACGCTGCTAGGCGCCCTGCTCGGTAGCCTGCCACTGGCCGCGGGCCGGCGATCGTTCGGGTCCGGCGTGCGGCTCGGTGAGATCGACCAGGTCCGCGACCGATTCGGCGGCAAGACCAGCGTCCTTGCGGTGCTCGAGCTGGCGACGGGCTGGACGGCTGCCGAGGCCCGGACGCTGCTCGCGAAGTTCGGTTTGCGTGCCGATCACGTGCTGCGGCCGGCGGGGTCGCTGTCGCCCGGCGAGCGAACTCGGGCGGGGCTGGCGCTGCTGGCGGCGGTGGGGGTCAACTGCGTCGTGCTGGACGAGCCGACCAACCACCTTGACCTGCCGGCCATCGAGCAGCTCGAGCAGGCACTGGCCGACTACCCGGGCACGCTGCTGCTCGTCACCCACGACCGGCGGCTGCTCGACGCCGTCGCGGTGACCAGGCGGCTGCGCGTCGAGGGCGGGGTCGTGACGCAGGAGGGGTAGCCGAGCCCGCCGCGTGGGCCGGGCGCACGCCGGTCATCGCAGCGCCTCCGCGAGCCGCTGGTCAACGAAGGCCCAGTGCGGTGCGCCGGGGTCGACGACGATGAAGTGGTCACCGTTCGGGACCTCCAGCAGCTCGACCTCGTCACCCGCCGCCAGGGCCCGGGCCCGGTAGCCCCTGCTCTGCTCGACCGTCACGCTGGCGTCGCGGTCACCGCTCACCAGCAGTGTGGGCACGCCGAGCGGCAGCAGGCCGATGGGGTCGGCGAGGGCGTAGCGGTCCGGCACCTCGTCCGGCATCCCGCCGAGAACGTCGCGCACCGCGTCGTCGCCCATCTGCTGACGGGCAGCGGTAGCAAGGTCGCACACGCCCGCCAGGCTGACCGCGAACGCCGGCCGTACCACCGGCGGACCCCCGGGAGCCGTAGCCGGCAGCCGGTGGCGCGCCGCCAGCCACAGCGCGAGGTGGCCGCCCGCCGAGTGGCCGAGCACGGCGAGCCGGTGCAGGGCGAGATCGTGGGCTGCGGAGCCGGCCGCGAGGGCGTCAATCGCCGCGGCGACGTCCGCCAACGTGCCCGGCCAGCCGCCGCCGGGCTGCCCCACGCGGCGGTACTCGATGGCGGCGACCGCAAACCCCTGGGCCACGAAGCGGGGCACCAGCTGGCGGATGGCGGCCAGGTCGTAGCGCGCCCGCCAGAAACCCCCGTGGACCAGCACGACGACCGGGTACGGCGGGTCGCTTGTTGGCTCGGTCACCGGCAACGTCAGCTCGGTGAACTGCTCGGGCGCCGGGCCGTACGGCAGCAGGGTGGGGCCGGGAAGCGAGGGCACGCTTCGCGACGCTAGCGGGCGGGCGGGCACACTGGGGCTGTCACTGTCCGGGTTTCTTGCTTCCACCAACCGGCCGCCGTCGCCCGCCCGCAGGAGGTGCCACAGCATGCTTCCTGGTACCGCCGACTGGTTTGAGCGGCGCACCTCCGCGCTCGCGGACTGGCCGCTGGGGCGGCTGCTCGGCGCCAAGGGCGACACCTGCATCAGCGTCGTGCTGCCCGCGCTGGACGAGGAGGCGACCGTCGGCGCCATCGTGGCCGCGGTGCAGCGCGAGTCCGTCGCCAGCGGGCTGGTCGACGAGGTCGTCGTCGTCGACGCTGGCTCCGTCGACCGGACCGGCGAGGTGGCGCGGGCGGCGGGTGCCCGCGTCGTCCGGCAGGCGCACGTGCTGACCGAGCAGGGGGACCGGCCCGGCAAGGGAGAGGCGTTGTGGAAGTCCCTTGCGGCCGCCGAGGGCGACATCCTCGTATTCATCGACGCCGACCTGCGCGACTTCTCCGCCGGCGTGGTCCGTGGCCTGGTGGGTCCGCTGCTCGACGATCCCGGCGTCGCGCTCGTCAAGGGGCTCTACGACCGGCAGCTCGACACCGGGCACAGCCTGCTGCCGGCCGGCGGTGGTCGGGTGACCGAGCTCGTCGCGAGGCCGCTGCTCAACCAGCTGTGGCCCGAGCTGGCCGGCTTCGTCCAGCCGCTGTCCGGGGAGTATGCGGCGCGGCGCAGCGTGCTGGAGCGCGTGCCGTTCGTCGCCGGCTACGGCGTCGAGCTGGGGCTGCTCATCGACCTGCTCGAGCTGGTCGGGCTCGACGCGATGGCGCAGGTAGACCTGGGCACCCGTCGCCACCGGCACCAGAGCGACTCCGCGCTGGGGCAGATGGCCGCGCAGCTGACTCTGACCGCCTGGAGCCGGCTCGCTCGGCAGGGCCGCCTCGCCTCGCCGGCTCCCGCCTGCGCGCCGCTGACGCAGTTCGCACGGACAGCGCCCCCAGTGCCCCCAGTGCCGCCAGTCCCCCCCGTGCCCCCGGCCCCCGGTTACACCTGGACGACGACCGAGGTCGTGCACGGCGAGCGACCTCCGATGCAGACGGTCGCCGCCTACCGCTCGGCGCGGGCCGAGGTTCGTGCCGTGACTCGCGCCCGGCAGCGAGCGTCGTAGCCGCCTCGACAGTCCGGCGTCGTGGTAGACCCAGAACTGTGTCGGAGCACGCCGGAGCCGAGCGCCGCCCTCGCGTCGCGCGCCCGGGCAGTCGGGTGCTCGGCGCGGCCCGGACAGCGCTCCTCGGCTTCGGCTTGGCCGTGCTCGCGCTCGGCCTCGGGTTGCTGGCCGCGTACCTGGTTTCGCTGGTCCGCGGGTCTGGCGAGCCCGGCACCGGGATGACCCAGCCCCCGACGGCAGCGCCGACTCCGGATGCCGCCGCGTCGCCGGCTCCCGCTGCGCCTGACCCGGTCGCCGTGCCCCTGGACTGGACGCCGGCACTGGTGAGCGGGCTCGGAGTCACCGTCCGCCATCCACCGGCGTGGTCGCGCTACACCCAGGCCCGCGTGACCGTCTGGGTGATCAAGACCCGGATCGGCGGTCGCGGCATCGACGAGGTGGGCATCGGCCGCCTGGATGCGGCACCGGCGACGAGCGCCCTGGACCAGTTCGCCCGGTCTTTCTTCGCCGGCTCGCCCGACCTGAAGATCGCCGCTGCGACAGGGGACGAGCAGCAGGCCGATCTCGCCCTCACCTATACCCGGACGGGAGCACCCGCCCGTGTCGCCCTGCACGCCGAGCGGAGCCCGCGAGGGGTGACCGTTATTCTCGCGCGCACCCCCGCTACACCGAAGGACACCGCAGCAAAGCTGCTCGCCGAGTTCCGGGCCGGCATCACGACGACGCCGTAACGGCCTACGAGCTGGAGGCGCGGGCGTTGGCGCTGCTGGCAGCGCGGGCAAGGGTCGAGAGCAGCTCGGGGACATCCATCCGTTCCAGCACCGCCTGGATGAGCGTGAGCCCGTCCGGCGTCGCGGCCGCATCCTGCAGCGCGGCGGCGAGCTCGGCTGCGGTCTTCACCCGGTGGACGTGCGCCGGACGATCCGGCGCGAACAGTGCGGGCAGCAGCGACCAGTCCCAGCGGGCGATGTCGTTGTAGGGCTCCTCCGGCCCGTGAATGGCCCGCTCGACGGTGTACCCGTCGTTGTCAACGATCACGACGGTTGCGGTCAGGCCCTCCCGCAGCACCGTCGAAAGTTCCTGCACGGTCATCTGCGCCGCACCGTCACCACCGATCAGAAGCACACCACGACGCCCCGGCTGGGCGAGGCACGCTCCGAGCAGCGCGGGCAGCGTGTAGCCGATCGATGCCCAGAGCGACTGGCCCATGAAGGTGACGTCGGTTCGCAGCCGGTGGGTCACCATCCCGAAGAAGGCGGTGCCCTGGTCGGCCAGCACGGTGTCACCGGGGCGTAGCGACGCGGCGACGGCGCTCCAGAGCCCGACCTGGGTCAGCGGGGCGTCGCCTCCGGCAGCATCGGCAGCGGCGTCCGGGATCGTCACCGAGGAGGGCGCCGGCTGCTGGTGGCCCATCTCGGTCACCAGGCCCGTCAGGCAGCGCAGCGCGGCGTCCATCGCTACGGGGGCGAAGGTGGCCGCAGCCACGCTGGTGACGGCTGGGCCGAGCTCGATCGTGCGCGTCCTGGTGATCTGCTGGGTGAAGAAGCCGCTGTTGAGGTCGGTGAACTGCACCCCCGCAATGACGAGGACCTGCGCGTCCTCGACGGCTTCCCGCAGGCCCGGCTCGCTCGCGGCGCCGGCGTAGATCCCCAAGCAGTAGGGGTCGCTCTCGTCGACGAGGCTCTTGCCCCACAGCGAGGTCGCGTGCCGAAGCGGCCCGGCCGACAGCAGGTTGTCGAGCTGCGGGGTCGCGCCCAGGCGATGCACCAGCAGGCCGGCAAGCACGCACACATCGCCCGCGTCACTCGCGGTTCGGAGCAGCCGAGCGGCAGCGTCGAGGAAAGCGTCCAGCGCGGCGGGATCAGTCACGTTGAGCCGCCCCGGCAGGGGGGCTGTGGGTGGGCGGACCGGGGTCTCCCCGGTGTCGACGGGCAGCAGCAGGTAGCCCGGCAGGTGGTGGTCGCGCACTGCCGTCAACACCCGGTCGATCTGCTCGGTCGCTGGCGGGGGCTTGCGCCCCGCTCGAGGGCGAACCGACGATGTGCACGACGGGAACGTGCTCGGCGTAGCTTCCCGCCACCGCGTTGATGGCGCTGAGCTCACCCACCCCGAACGTCGTCATCAGGCAGCGATCCCGCGCATCCGCCCGTAGCCGTCGGCCGCGTAGCCGGCGTTGAGCTCATTGGTGCAACCGGTCCAGGACAGCCCGCGGTGGCTCTCGACGTGGTCGAGCAGGCTCAGCGTGTAGTCGCCGGGCACGCCGAAGACGAGGTCGACGCCGAGCTCGACCAGCTGGTCGAGCAGGTAGTCGCTGATCGTGTAAGCGTCGTCAGCCATGTCCGGCTCGTTACACGTTGCATGGGCGGAAGTCCCGGGTCAGGCTAGTGGCCGCCCACCGAGAGGAGTCAGCGGCCGGGCGAAACTCGTGCACTCGACGGCTCATTCGCACTTCTTCCAGGGGTACGCCGTCGCCATGGCCCCGACAGTGCTGTGGTTTCGCCGCGACCTGCGCCTCGCCGACCATCCGGCTCTGCTGGCGGCACGCGACGCCGGCGAGGAGGTGGTGCCGCTGTTCGTCAACGACCCGGCACTGCGCGGGCCGTCCGGGCCCCGGAGGCTCGCCTTCCTGTCCGGCTGTCTTGCCGCGCTGGACGCCGACCTCGGCGGCCGGCTCTGCATCCGCACCGGCGACCCGGCTGAGGTCGTGCCGGCTGTCGCCCGCGAGGTCGGTGCGGGCAGCGTGCACGTCAGCGAGGACTTCGGCCCCTACGGCCGGCGGCGCGACGGGGCTGTGGAGGCGGCGCTGCGGGCAGACGGGCGGGCGCTGGTCCGTACCGGGTCCGCCTACGCTGTCTCCCCCGGGCGGGTCACACGAGGGGCAGACCAGCCCTACAAGGTCTTCACGCCCTACTACCACGCCTGGCGCGAGCACGGGTGGCGCCAGCCGGCGGCCCGGCCCGAGAGCATCGCGTGGGTTGCCGTCCCGGGTGAGCGGGTTCCCGAGGCACCGGACCTCGGCAGCGTGCAGCTGCCAGAGCCGGGCGAGCGGGCGGCTGCTGCCCAGCTCGAGGCCTTCCTGTCCGAGAGCGTGCGCGAGTACGCAGACCGCCGTGACCTGCCCGGTGTGGCGGGGACATCCCGGCTGTCTGCGTACCTGAAGTACGGCTGCGTCCATCCGCGGACCGTTCTCGCAACGGTGGCGGGCAGCAAGGGGGAGGAGACGTTTCGCCAGGAGATCGCCTGGCGCGACTTCTACGCCGACGTGCTGTTCCGCCAGCCGGAGTCGGCTCGGACCGACCTGACCGACGCCCTCGCGGGGATGCCCTACGACTCCGGGCCGGAGGCCGATGCGCGCCTGGAGGCCTGGAAGCAGGGCCGCACCGGCTACCCGATCGTCGATGCCGGGCTGCGGCAGCTCGACACGGAGGCGTGGATGCACAACCGGGTGCGCATGATCGTGGCGTCCTTCTTCGTCAAGGACCTCCATCTGCACTGGCACGAAGGGGCGCGGTGGTTCATGCACCAGCTGGTCGACGGCGACCTGGCCTCGAACAATCACGGCTGGCAGTGGGTCGCCGGCACGGGCACCGACGCCGCACCCTTCTTTCGCGTCTTCAACCCCGTCCTGCAGGGCACCAAGTTCGACCCGGACGGGGAGTACGTGCGCCGGTACCTGCCCGAGCTGCGCGATGTCCCCGGCGGCGCCGTGCACGAGCCCTGGAAGCTGCCTGGCGGCCTGCCCGCGGGCTACCCCGAGCGCATCGTCGACCACGCCGCCGAGCGCAAGGTGGCGCTCGGGCGCTACGCCACCGCGAGGGGACAGGCGTGACAAGCGCGGCAGAGTTCGTCCCCGCAGGTGCCGACCTCCCGGGTCTGGCTGCCGCAGCGCAGGCGTGCAAGGGCTGCGGCCTGGCTGAGCTCGACAACACCGGCACCGTGTTTGGCGAGGGGGCTGCGGGGGCTCGCGTGGTCCTCGTCGGAGAGCAGCCCGGCGATGTGGAGGACCGGCGCGGGCGGCCGTTCGTCGGGCCCGCTGGCAAGCTGCTGGACCGCGCCCTCGCCGAGGCCGGCATCGACCGGGACAGCGCTTACGTGACCAACGCCGTCAAGCACTTCAAGTTCACGATGGCCTCGACCGGCAAGCGCCGGATCCACGCCAAACCTGACGCCCACGAGGTCGCGGCCTGCAAGCCCTGGCTCGTCGCCGAGCTCAACGTGCTGCGGCCCGAGCTCGTCGTCCTGCTCGGTGCCACCGCAGGTGCCGCCCTGCTCGGCCCCTCGTTCCGGGTGACCAAGATGCGCGGACAGGTGCTGGACGGGCCCCCGGGCAGCAACGCGCGGATGCTGGCGACGATCCATCCCAGCGCGGTGCTGCGCACGGACGAGGCGGGGCGGGACGAGGCCTTCGCGGGGCTGGTACGCGACTTGGCCGTGGCGGCGGGAGTTTTGGCTCCGAGTGCATCGCGCTGACGGCGCTTCCGGATATCGGCCGGTGCGGCCGGCTCGTGAGCAGCCTTTGGGCAGATGTGTGCGTGAGCACAGTTCTCGCTTGCCCTGGTGACGCGCCCCGCCGACTGCCGCTAGTGTTCTGGGGTCGGCGCATGCGTGCTCGCATGGCTGGTCGCGGGCATATAGCAAGCCCGCGGCACGTTGGTCCAGGCGTCGCCGTGGGGGAGTGGTCACTGGTGCTGCCAGTCTCACACTCCACCAACGGCACGTGTCGCTCGTGAGTGACGTTACACAATTGACGTGCATGACCGACCAAGAAGTTGTCGAACCGAAGTTGTTGCCGATACCACGCGCTGCCGATACAAGAGCCCTGCCCGTGACTAGTGATTGCCGTGACCACATGACTGCCCCTGCACTCGCCTCCACCGAGTCCTCCGGGACGCCGCCTCGCCGTCGCAGCCGTGCCGCCAAGCCGGCCGCTCGTTCGGCCGCAGCCAACCCGGCTCCCACCGATGCCACAGCCACCGACACGGCGACCGACACGGCGACCGACACAGTCACCGGCACCGCGCCGGCCACCACTGCCGTCGACGAGATCGACGAGCTCGACGTCCCACAGGTCTCCGAGCTGGTGACCCGCGGCCGTGAGGCCGGCGAGCTGTCCCTGGCTGAGGTCCGTGAGGTACTCACCGCTGCAGACCTGGGCGTCGAGCTGTTGCCGCTGCTGGTCCGCCGCCTCGGTGAGGCGAAGGTCGACGTCGTCGAGGAGGACGACCGCCCCGCCCGGCCGGGTACCACCAGCGACAGCGGCACCGGCGACCTCGTGCGCCTGTACCTGCGCGAGATCGGCAAGGTCCCGCTGCTCAACGCCGAGCAGGAGGTCGACCTGTCCAAGCGGGTCGAGGCCGGCCTGTTCGCCTCGCACAAGCTGGCGCACGGCGGCGAGATGAAGCCGGCGCTGCGCCGCGACCTCAACGCACTCGTTCGCGACGGCCGGGCCGCCAAGCAGCAGCTGATTAGTGCCAACCTGCGCCTGGTCGTGTCGGTGGCCAAGAAGTACACGGGCCGCGGCATGACGCTGCTCGACCTCGTGCAGGAGGGCAACCTCGGCCTCATCCGCGCGGTCGAGAAGTTCGACTACGCCAAGGGGTACAAGTTCTCGACCTACGCCACGTGGTGGATCCGTCAGGCCATCGGGCGTGCGATGGCCGACCAGGCCCGCACCATCCGGATCCCGGTGCACCTGGTCGAGCAGCTCAACCGGCTGACCCGCCAGCAGCGGGGTCTCGTCACCACCCTCGGTCGCGAGCCCACCGACGAGGAGCTGGCCGAGGCGCTCGACATCACCGTCGAGCAGGTCATCGACCTGCGCCGGATCAGCCAGGACACGGTCAGCCTCGAGACCGCGGTCGGCGACGACGGCGAGTCGGTGCTCGGTGACTTCATCGAGGACTCCGACGCGATCGTCCCGGCCGACGCCGCCGCCTACGGGGCGATGCAGGACGAGCTCCAGGGTGTGCTCGGCTCGCTGCCCGAGCGGGAGCGTGAGGTCATCCGGCTGCGCTATGGCCTGGTCGACGGGCGCCAGCACACGCTGGCCGAGGTCGGCTCGCGCCTGGGCCTGACCCGCGAGCGGATCCGGCAGATCGAGAAGGAGACGCTGCGCGAGCTGCGGTCCGGGCACAGCGCCCGGCGGCTGCGCGAATACCTGGACTGAGCGAGCTGGACTGAGCTGGCACGCAACCGACGGAACGGCGCCATCCCGTATGGGGTGACGCCGTTTCGGCGTTTCGGGTGACTTACGGGCCCAGGCGCTCGATGACCCAGCTGCGCCCGTCGGCCCGCGCCTCGCCCAGCGGGCCGGGGTCGTCGTCCGTACACGGATGGGATTCGAGGGCGTCGTCGACGGCGTCAGCCACCCCTGGGGCGCCGGTCGGTCCCCCGGCCCGGCGGTAGCGGAGTCTGTCGTGCAGCCGGTCGCCTCGCCCCTGCCAGAACTCGACGCTGACCGGGGAGAGCCGGTAGCCGCCCCAATGCTCGGGGCGCGGCACCTGCCTGGTGAATCGGGCGGAGACGTCAGCAAGCCGGCGGTCGAGCTCGTCCCGGCCAGCGACCGGCTCGGACTGTGGAGAGGCCCAGGCGGCCAGCTGCGCCCCGCGCGGGCGGGCGGCGAAGATGGAGTCGGACTCGGCGGAACTCAGCTGCACGACCGCGCCTTCGGCATGCACCTGCCGCTCGAGGTCGACCCAGGAGAAGCAGAGGGCGGCCCGCGGGTTGGCGGCGAGGTCCTGGCCTTTGCGGGAGCCGTAGTTGGTGGCCCAGACGAAGCCCGCAGCGTCGACCTGCTTGAGCAGCACCGTCCGCGCGCGCGGCCGCCCGCCCGCGTCGGCCGTCGCCAGCACCATCGCGTGGGGCTCCCGCAGGCCGGAGGCGAGGGCTGTGTCGAACCACTGGCGAAACTGCTCGAGCCACGTCTGCGCCAGCTCGGATTCGTCGAGGGTGCCGGCCCGGTAGTCCCTGCGCAGTACGCCCAGCTCGTCCGTACCTACCGCGGCGTCCCCTGCCTCGTCCATGCCGCCCTTGTCCGTGCCGTCCTCGATCATGTCGCCATTGTCCGCCGTCCGGCCGTGGCCCATGGTGCATCCGCTGATTGGTCGCGTGTGCTGGTCCGGTAGAAAGGAGCCGAACGTGGCGGCCGGCACAGGCCGTCGTCGGCAGGCAGACCCCACCGGGTCGCACGAGAGGAAGCCGCCACCATGGCTGACACCGAGACTGTGTTCAAGCCCGGCCTCGAGGGCGTCATCGCTTTCGAGTCCGAGATCGCGGAGCCGGACAAGGAAGGTAGTGCGCTTCGCTACCGCGGGGTCGACATCGAAGATCTTGTCGGCTCGGTCTCCTTCGGCAACGTGTGGGGGTTGCTCGTCGACGGCCGCTTCAAGCCGGGGTTGCCGCCGGCCGAGCCCGTCCCCGTGCCGGTGCACTCGGGCGACATCCGGGTCGACGTGCAGAGCGCCATCGCGATGATGGCCCCGCAGTGGGGCCTGCAGCAGCTGATCGACATCGACGACGAGACCGCCCGCGACGACCTGGCGCGCATCTCGGTGCAGGCGATGTCGTTCGTGGGTCAGGCGGCTCGCGGCCTCGGTCGTCCGATGGTGCCGCAGGCTGTCGTCGACAAGGCCGAGACCATCGTCGAGCGGATGATGATCCGGTGGCGCGGCGACCCCGACCCCGACCACATCAAGGCAGTCGACGCCTACTTCGTCAGCGCCGCCGAGCACGGGATGAACGCCTCCACCTTCACCTCCCGCGTGGTCGCCTCGACCGGAGCCGACGTCGCGGCCTGCATCTCCTCGGCCATCGGCGCGCTGTCCGGCCCGCTGCACGGCGGTGCTCCCTCGCGCGTGCTGAAGATGCTCGACGACGTGGAGGAGGAGGGCGACGCCCGTGCCTACGTCAAGAAGCTGCTCGACCGCGGCGACCGGCTGATGGGCTTCGGGCACCGCGTGTACCGCGCGGAGGACCCCCGTGCCCGGGTGCTGCGGCGTACCGCGAAGGAGCTCGGTGCCAAGCGGTTCGAGGTGGCCGAGGCCCTGGAGGATGCCGCGCTCACCGAGCTCAAGGAGCGGCGCCCCGACCGCGTCCTCGCGACCAACGTCGAGTTCTGGTCGGCCGTCGTGCTGGACTTCGCTGAGGTGCCGGCGCCAATGTTCACCTCGATGTTCACCTGCGCCCGGACCGCCGGGTGGAGCGCGCACATCCTGGAGCAGAAGCGCACCGGCCGGCTCATCCGCCCGTCGTCGCGCTACATCGGCCCCGGGCCGCGCAAGCCCGAGGATGTCGAGCAGGGCGTCGTGAAGCCGGGCAACCTGACCTGACGCGGGCCTGGCCGCGCCGGCAATCGCCGCGTCGCTAGGCTGGCGCGGTGGCTGAGATCCGGATCCCGCCGGCCATGCTGCCCTCCGACGGGCGTTTCGGCAGCGGCCCGTCGAAGGTGCGGCCGGAGGCGCTGGCGGGCCTCGCGGCAACCGGGCGCAGCTACCTGGGGACCTCGCACCGGCAGCCGAACGTCCGCGCGGTCGTGGGCCGCATCCGTACCGGGCTGGCAGAGCTGTTCTCACCGCCCGACGGCTACGAGGTGGTGCTCGGCCTCGGTGGCTCGACTGTCTTCTGGGAGGTCGCGGCCTTCTCGCTGATCGAGCGGCGCAGCCAGCACGCCGTGCTGGGCGAGTTCTCGGCCAAGTTCGCCGCGGTCACGGCCGGCGCGCCGTTCCTCGAGACCCCGAGCCTGCGACCCGCGGAAGCCGGCTCCGCGCCCGTGCTCGAGGGTGAGGCTGGCATCGACGCCTACTGCCTGCCGCACAACGAGACCTCGACGGGCGTCATGCTGCCGGTGCAGCGGGTGGCAGGCGCCGACGAGGGCGCCCTGCTGCTGGTCGACGCCACCAGCGGCGCCGGCGGCCTCCGGGTCGACGTCGGGCAGGCCGACGCCTACTACTTCGCGCCGCAGAAGGGGTTTGGTTCCGATGGCGGGCTGTGGTTCGCCCTGCTATCGCCCGGGGCTCTGGACCGCCTCGGTGCGGTCCGGGCGAGCGGGCGATGGCTGCCGCCGACGCTCGACCTCACGACCGCCGTCGAGAACAGCCGCCTCGACCAGACACTGAACACTCCCGCACTCACGACGCTGTGGCTGATGGCCGACCAGGTGGAGTGGATGCTCGAGCACGGCGGTCTGCCGTGGTGCGTCGGGCGGACCACCGCATCGTCCAGCGCCCTGTACGGCTGGGCCGAGCGCTCGCCGGTGGCGACGCCCTTCGTCACCGACCCGGCGGTGCGCTCGCTCGTCGTCGGAACGATCGACTTCTCGGCCGACGTCGATGCAGCGATGCTCGCGGCGGTGCTGCGAGCCAACGGCGTGCTCGACACCGAGCCCTACCGCAAGCTCGGCCGCAACCAGCTGCGGGTCGGCATGTTTCCTGCCGTTGACCCCGCTGACGTGGAGGCGCTGACCGCCTGCGTGGACTACGTCGTGGAGCAGCTGGCAGCGTGAGCCGAGTTGCTCGTTCGGTAGCGGCGCTGGTACTGCTGGCGGCGCCGGTGCTCGCCGGGTGCGGTGGGTCGTCCGGGCCATCGGGGTCACCATCCCCGGCGGCGACGAGCATGCGGCCGGCCCCCGCTGGGTTCTCGGCGACGCTGAGCCAGGACCGGTTGGATGCCGACGCCCACCGCATCACCGCCACCATCCACAACGACTCCGCTCAGCCGATGCAGATCGGTCAGGTGAGCCTTGCCGCCGCCCAGTTCACGCCCGTGCCTGCGACGACCTGGAACATGACGCTGCCCGCCCATGACCAGCTCGACCTGTGGTTCGGGTACGGCACTGCGGTCTGCCCGGCGGGTGGGGCGGCGCCGGCACAGAGCACGCCGGCGCTGAGCCTGACGGTCGGCACTGGCGGCAGCGGTGGGGCACCCCCGCTAACCCAGCTGCCGGTAATCGGTGACGTCCTCGTGGGCCAGCTTGCTGCCGATGGCTGCGCCGAGCGTGCCGTCGCGGTGGCCGTCGGCATCACGTACGGGTCGGCATGGCGCAGGACCCGCATCGAGGGGCTGCCGGCCCTGGTCGGCGAGCTCGAGCTGAAGCGAGGCACGGCGCGCGGGCAGGTGCAGGTCACCGACTACCAGGGCAGTCCGATCTACCAGCTGCTGCCCGTGCCGCCCGCGCAGCTGCCGCAGGGTGCCCTGTCCGCTGCTGCGTCCACGGCACGGTTGCCAGTGGTGATCCGCGTGGGCCGCTGCGACTCCCACGGGCTGACGGAGGCCAAACGCCTGTTCGCCTGGCGCGTCTACGTCCGCATCGGGGCTGGGCCGGAGCAGAAGGGCAACCTCGAGCCGCCGGACGAGCTGCGGACCAAGGTGCACGCGCTGCTCGCCGACTGCGGCACGCGGCCCGTGGCCGGCTGAGCCGTGAGCTACTCGCGAGTTGCCCGTGAGTCGCCGATGAGCGGCTCATGAGCCAGCTGCCCATCGCAGATCACGCCCTGCTCTCCGACCGCCACTCAGCGGCGCTCGTCACCCTCGAGGGATCGGTCGACTGGCTGGCCTTCCCCCGCTTCGACAGCCCATCGCTGTTTGCCCGGCTGCTCGACGACGAGGCGGGCCACTGGTCCATCCGCCCCGCGGCACCCGCGCGGACATCCCGCCGCTATCTGCCGGGAACCATGGTGCTGGAGACGACGTTCGAGACGAACGCCGGAACGTTCGTCATCTGCGATGCGCTCGCGCTAGGCCCCGACACCGACGTGCACCGTCTCGGTGCGGGCGCTCCGCACTGCCTCATCCGACAGGTCAGTTGCAGTGGCGGCGTGGTCGACGTCGAGGTGGAGTACGCGCCGCGGCCGGAGTACGGCCTGATCCACCCGCTGCTCGCCCCGGCCCGTGGCGGGGTGACCGGTCGCGGCGGTGCCGACTGGCTGGTGCTGACTGCGCCGCTCGACATGGAGCTCCAGGGCGCCGTGGCTCGCGGTCGGGTCAGGCTCAGCGCGGGAAGCATCTTGTGCTTTGGCCTGCAGCGCTCGACCTTGGGTGAACAGCCCGCCCGAGTGTGGTCGCAGGGCGAGCTCGCTGGCCGTCTCGAGACGACGATCAGCTCATGGCGGTCGTGGTCGGAGGTCCACCAGAGCTACGACGGGCAGTGGGCTGACCTGGTGCACCACTCCGGCCGCGTCCTGCAGGCGCTGTCCTACCAGCCCAGCGGCGCGATCGTGGCCGCCGCAACGACCTCGCTGCCCGAGCAGGTCGGCGGCGAACGCAACTGGGACTACCGCTACACCTGGGTCCGCGACGCCAGCTTCACCATAGAGGCGCTCTGGGTTGCGGCCTGCCCCGACGAGGCGGTCGACTTCTTCGGCTTCACGACGACCGCCGCTGCCAGCTCGGTCGTCGAGCGCGCGATGCCGCTGCAGATCATGTTCGGCGTCGGGGGGGAGCGTGACCTGACCGAGCGGACCCTGCCGCACCTCGCGGGTTGGCGCGGCAGCCAGCCGGTTCGTGTCGGTAACGGCGCGTGGAGCCAGGCGCAGGTCGACGTCTACGGCGAGCTGCTCGCTGCGGCGCACCTGCTCGCTGACCAGCTGTCCGGGCTCGATGCGCAGACGCGCCGCTTCCTGGCCGCGCTCGCCGACGCTGCCGCGGTGCGCTGGCGCGAGAAGGACCAGGGCATCTGGGAGGTACGGGGTGAGGCTCAGCACTTCCTGTACTCGAAGGTCATGTGCTGGGTCGCCCTCGACCGGGCGATCGGCCTGGCTGATCAGCTCGAGGCCCAAGGCAAGGTCGAGCAGTGGGTCCGGGCTCGTGACGAGATCCGGTCGGCGGTCGAGCGCGAGGGGTGGAACGAGCAGGCGAACGCCTTCACCCAGCACTTCGGCTCTGACCAGCTGGATGCCTCGAACCTGATGCTGCTCATCGTCGGGTTCCTGCCGCCTGATGACCCGAGAATGATTGCGACGGTCGAGGCCATCGAAACGGGTCTGAGGGATGAGAGCGGCCTGGTCTACCGCTACCGGACCGAGGGCGGGATCGACGGCCTCGAGGGCGAGGAAGGCACCTTCCTGCTCTGCACCTTCTGGCTCGCACACGCCAACGCCCTGCTGGGACGCGTCGATCGCGCTCGCGCGGCCTTCACCCTGGCCGCGAGCTACGCCAACGACGTGGGGCTGCTGGCTGAGGAGGTGGATCCGGCGAACGGCGAGCTGCTGGGCAACTTCCCGCAGGCGTTCAGCCACATTGGGCTGGTCAACGCCGCGTACGCCATCTCGGAGGCCGAGCGGGCCGGCAGGTAGAGCTCGCCACCGCGCGGCGATGACTGTCGGGGCGTCACCGATGGGAAGGTGAGTCAGGGTGTGACCGTGGCACCACTGGTTGCAGCCGCCCCGGCCGACTCGGGTGCGCTGACAGCGAGTCGGAGAACGTTCCTCCACCAACTCCGCAGAGGCGTAGATGGTCCGGGAGGACACGTCGGCAGCGCTGATCTCCTCGATGGTGACCGCCTTGACGCCTCGCTCGGCCGCGAGGCCTCGCTCGGCCGCGAGGCGCAGCGCGCCCAACTGCAACGCCTGGCGCGTGAACCTGCGCTTGCGTACCCGCAGAGCTGGGGTGTGGTGTTAGCCAAGACGGCTTGTCCTGACGCGTCTCGGACAGAAGCAAGACGTAGGACGACGGGGAGGTCCGCCCTGGGGCTGACTCGACAGTGGCCTGGCGGCGGCCGGTCGGGGTCGTCAGCAGACCGATTCTGCTGAACAGAGATGGTTCGTCTGCGCTAGGTACCCCCGTACGTTGACATAAGAATCGACAAACTTCCACCGGGTACGCGCTGCCGCCGAATCGCCCACGCGTACGTCGTCAGCGTGTCAGATCAGCTGTGTAAGGACTCCGGTCCGACCACTGAGGCCAGTGGTGGCCTTGGAGGGAGCACAGGATGAACGACACGATGGTTGAGGACACTGGCGACGCGCGACGCGACGTGGCTGAGCGGCGGGGCCGGCACGGTTCTCGGGCCGACAGCTGCGGCAGCTGCTGGCCGACGACGCGTGGCTCGATGAGCTCATCGACCGGGCGGACGAGGGTGGGGTGTCGCTGACCGGCCCGGGGGGCTTTCTGCCGGAGATGGTCAAGGCGGTGCTGGAGCGGGGGCTGGCGGCGTCCTGGACCGGCGTAGGCCGACGAGGGCTGGGGCACCCGTGTCATCGACCGCCTCGCCGCCGACCTGCGCACCGCCTTTCCCGGCGCAAGGGCCTGAGCCTGCCCAACCTGACGCTCACGCTCCACCGGGACCTCCTCGCAGTTGTCGGTTCTACCGGCCCTGGTTCTCGCCCGGACCAGCAACCCACGTCAACTTGCGAGCGAGGTCCCGGCCCTACGACCGGGCACCTCCATACCATCTAGACGGGGACGCCGAGCTCGAACTCCAGCAGCCGCGCTCGGCCGGCTAGCAGCAGTTCAGCGTGCCGCTTCTCCACGCTCGCGGTCGAGCGGACCGCAGGTGTGGCGATGCTGAGGCCGCCGACCAGGCCCTGGGCGTGATGGACCACAGCCACCCCCACCGAGCAGACACCCGACTCCATCTCCCCCCTGTTGCGGCCCCAGCCCCGCTTCCGGGTCCTGGCCAGCTCGGCGAGGAGCGCCGGTAGGTCGTTCACGGTTCGGTCCGTCGGTGCGTTCAGTGGCACGCCGCCGTACATACGGCGGAGCGCGTCGTTATCGCATGTCGAGAGCATCGCCTTTCCCAGGCTGGTGGCGTGCGCTGGCGACATCCGGCCGACGCGACCAGCCACGCGTAGTGCCGCGCTGCTCTCGATGACATCGAGGTAGTGCACGTTGAGCCCGTTCATGACTCCGAGGTGAGCGGTTTCGCCGCTTTCCTCGGCCAGCCACTCCAGCACCGACCGGGCGCTTCGGCGGATACTGGACGCGCCGATCGCCAACCTGCCGACCTCAAAGAGTCTTGGTCCGGCGCTGTAGATCCGGGTGACCAGGTCCTGCTCGGCGAAGCCCCGGTACACCAGCATCGCCATCAACCGGTGGGCGGTTGACTGCCCGACGCCGAGGTGGTCCCGGATCTCGGCGAGCCTGCTCTCCGGTCGCTGGGCGAGCAGCTCGAGGGTCAGCAGCGTGCGGTCGACCGCGCCGATCGGGTACTGCGGGCTGGTGCCCTTCAGCCCCGCATCTGACGTGCCATCGAGGTCCGACGCACCGGGAATCTCGGACGCGCCTTCGTCGTCAGCGGACACTGTCTGCCTCCTGGCGGCCCGGGAAGTGGTTGGCAACGGACAGCTCGTGGCCGATCCGCTCCGCGACCGTCATCAGTCGAGAGCTGAACTCGGGCAGCCGTTCACGGTGGTACCGCACGGTCGGCAGGGCGATGGACACCGCGGCCGCCGGCGGGCCGGCTTGCGGGCTGGGCACCTTGCAGCCAATGGCGATCAGCCCGTTCTCGGTGGCCTGATCGTTGACCGCGAAGCCCTGGCGCCGGATCCGGTGCAGGTCACGCAGAAGACGGGGGACGTCGGCCACTGGCGAATCTGGGACCGAGTACAGGGCTTTGATCTCCTCGTCCGTTCGGGCTGCCAGCACCGCCCGGCCTCCTGAGACAAGGTGAGCTGGCAGTACCCGTCCCTCTCGGTCCCCGACGCGCAGGTAGTGCGAGCACTCCACGGTCGCTACGAACCGCGCCTGATCGCCGGTCACGACCATCACGTGCGTCGTCTCATTGATGAGGCCGGTCAGCGCCTGCAGATGGGGGAGTGCCACACTGCGCAGTTCGGTGACCGGTTCGGGGCTCGTGGGAAGTCGCAGAACGGGGCCGGCCCGGTACCGCCGGTCGGGCCCCTGCTCGGCGAAGTCCCGATAGACGAGCACTGCCAGCAGCCGATGCGCCGTCGAGCGCGCTACCCCGAGCCGTTCCGCCGCGTCGACCACCCGCAGTGGTCCCTCCTGCTGCAGCACGACGGCCAGATGCAGGGCATGGTCCACCGAATCCACGCTGTAGATCGGCCGATTCTTCATGCCGGAACCCTACATCTGCTGGGCAGACCACACTCAATCTCGTGGGGGCGCACAGAGCCAGTCGACGTAGTGCCGCCGACCGGCTGGAAGCGAGCGCAGCAACTCGTTGCGCAGCAGCCGGGCCACCCCGTCAACACGTCGTACCTACCCCCAGATCCGGGCAGTCTCCTGCACGGGGCAGCACGGTCGCGGCGGGCGTCGGCATAGCCGGCAAGCCCGGTCGGCACGTCAGCCGCACCCGTGATCGCGTCGGGCAGCGCGACGCCGTCCTCCATGGACTGGCAGGCCCCCTGCGCCAGGTACTGCAGCATCGGGTGCGCCGCGTCGCCGAGCAACGCCAGCCGACCGTCGACCCAGGTCGGGATCGGCTCCCGGTCATACATCTGCCAGTGGCGATCCCGCTGAGGCAGCGGCAGCGCCTCCTGCACCGGCGCGCACATCCCGGCGAAGA
>JAABVA010000654.1_pt1 | contig 42099 bp, 32 predicted proteins | sample 5560331 | NCBI WGS metagenome assembly JAABVA01 (sample SAMN12812661, study PRJNA571458) | rock metagenome | isolation source: Antarctica rocks | place: Antarctica: Victoria Land, Mt New Zealand sud | collected 2016-01-07 | reverse complement strand
GACCACGCCATGTACACCGCCAAACATGATCGGCGCCGTGACTGAAAAAGGACCGCCCCGGTAGGGCAGGTGGCCGGCGATCGGTCCTCTAACTCAGACCACGACCGTGACATTGGCCCAGCCAACCCCGGCGGAGCCGACCTGAAGACAGCGTGCGGTTCACGAGCGACGCTGACCACGTGGGTTTGACTTCGGCAATGGCGCAGAGGGGGAACGGATGCGATGCTGCTCAACGATGACGCACCGCGCGGACGTGGGCACGCATGCTCTGACTCTGTTCTCATCGCTGTGACATCGGCGCAACGGATCGAATCCGACCCGCCGATCGGCACATTGCCGTAGCCCCGGATGATCCTCGTCGACTCCGACCCGACCCGTGCACGCCGACGGCGGATCGCCTTGACGCGGTGCGGATTTCCTGCCGTCGATGTTGTCCAGGGTGTGGACGAGGTCAACCAATCCGTGAACCGCTGCGGGCAACAACCTCTGCCTCTGGTGGTGTTGGCGGCCGGCGCCGATTCCGTCCCGGTCATCGCGGCGCTTCGAGCCGCCTGCTGTGCTCGGATCGTGGCGATCAGCCCCACCCGGGACGTGGGACCCATCATCAGCGCCGTCGGCTCCGGAGCGACGGCTGTGATCATCACCTCCAGCAAAGCTGCTTCACCCGGCGCCCCCTCCGGTTTCAAGTTGTCGCCGCTGCAGAGGTCGATCGTCGAGCTGGTCGCCTAGGGCCGATCCAACCACGCCATCAGCGAGCAGCTCGACCTACCGGAGTCGACGGTAAAAAGCAACCTGAACAAGATCCAGTCCAAGTTCCACGCCGGCGACCGTGCACACATCGTCGCGCTCAGCCTGCGCGCCGGCCTCATCAACTGACCTTTTTTCAGTGCAAGGACCGCAGCGGCGCCCACAACGCGTCCAACCGATGCCACGCATCAGCGGCGGACAAGGCCGGCACATCCGGTATCCGGCCGCGGGTCGCGGCGTCGGGAAGCCGATCGTGCGGCACAAACTGCAACGCTCCCCACTACTGCGCAACCGCGAACTCCTGCTCGCACGCCGACAACCGCCGGTGGGTGCCCAGCAGCTGGGCGGGGGCCGCGTCGTTTCCGGCCACCGCGGTTATCCTCAAACCGCCGCCTGGGCATGCGACTCTCACCCCAGCGACCGCGAACCCAACTGCCTACACCACGATGTCGTCGACCGCCTGCGCCGTGCCGGCCAGGTCGCGGTGGGTGTGAACGCCGATGACCACCCGGCGCAGGTCCCGCAACGCCGCCGACGACGGTGACACCGGCCACTGCCCGTCGACGCCCACTCCCCTCTTTCATCGGAGCCCTGCCACCCCGACGCAATCGAAGGCGCAGCATCTCATCAAAGCGTCCACTGCGCGCGAACGACCCGCCGCGTGCAGTACAAACGGGTCACCCAACTAAGGATCTTGGCGCATCCCATGCTGGCCAGCAGGAAGGAGTCACCGCTCGCCAGGCCTGCTGAGACACCTGCCGCTTGCAGTCGCTGAAGATCGCGCCGGCAAGCCATCGGCTGGTCCACGAACTAGCGACGCGGGCGGGTGTGTAGGTGCTCTACCGGCCGGCGCGTCGCCCACCGTTTCGGCAGGTCACTCGCGACGCAGGTGCGGGCGGACAAGCCAACGACCATCTCTGCACGCAGTTCCAGTAAGCCACGGCGTGAATTTGACACGCCCGTGCCGGACCCGTACGGTCCGGAGCGTGTTGCAGATCTCCGTAATCCGCTAGCGCGTCGCACGTTCGCCCGGCGTACCTCCCCCGGCAATGAACGCGACGCGCAACCCCTTGGTCACCGCCTATCGGTGACGAGGGGTTTTTTATTGCCCAGAACCGCGGGCTGTGGAGGTGCATTTCTTCGGCGGCGCCGCCCGGCGTACGCCCCGACCCGGCCGGTGCGACGTTCTTACTGCGCAATCCACCTACAAGGCCCCTAGATCGGGTTCGATGAAGCGTCGGAAGGTTTTCCAATGAGCCAGATACCGATGGCGCCGGGCCGGGACGTGCCGGTCGCCTCTCACGTCGTTGTCCCGCAGTCACGTCATCGCGCGCATCACTGTGCCGCCCAGCCCGCGTCTGCGCCTGCCCTGGAACACATGACCGGCGCGCAGTCGGTCTTGCGTTCGCTGGAGGAGGCCGGCGTCGAGATTGTCTTCGGTATCCCGGGCGGTGCTGTGCTGCCGCTCTACGACCCGCTCCTGGACTCCGAAAAGGTGCGGCACATCCTCGTCCGCCACGAGCAGGGCGCGGGCCATGCGGCGACCGGCTACGCGCAGGCGTCCGGCAAGACCGGTGTTTGTCTGGCGACCTCGGGGCCGGGTGCAACGAACCTGGTCACCCCGATCGCAGATGCTCACATGGATTCGGTGCCGCTGGTGGTTATCACCGGGCAGGTCGGCCGTCCGTTCATTGGCACGGACGGTTTCCAGGAGGCCGACATCTGCGGTATCACCATGCCGATCACCAAGCACAACTTCATGGTTACCGACCCAGCGGAGATACCTCTGATCCTGGCGCAAGCCTTCTATCTCGCATCCACCGGTCGTCCCGGACCGGTGCTGGTCGACATCCCGAAGGACGTCCTGCAAGCCGAGACGGTGTTCTCGTGGCCGACCGACGTCCACCTGCCCGGCTACCGGCCGGCGTCCAAGCCGCATGCCGGTCGGATCAGCGCGGCCGCCAAGCTCATCGCGTCAGCGCGCCGCCCTGTGTACTACGTCGGCGGTGGTGTGCTCAAGTCCCATGCCACCGAGCAGCTCAAGGTGCTCGCCGAACTCACCGGCATTCCGGTGGTCACCACGCTGATGGCGCGCGGTGCGTTCCCGGATTCGCACATCCAGCACCTGGGCATGCCTGGCATGCACGGCACCGTGGCCGCGGTGGCCGCAATGCAACGCGCCGATGTGATCGTGGCACTGGGAGCTCGGTTCGACGACCGGGTGACCGGGCAGCTGTCGACCTTCGCACCTGGTGCGACGATCATCCACGCCGACATCGACCCTGCCGAGATCGGTAAGAACCGCGCGGTCGACGTGCCGATCGTCGGGGATGCGAAGGAGGTCGTCCTGGAATTGATCGCCGCCGTCGCCATTGAGCAGACGGTTGGCGGCCTCGGCGATCTGACGGCCTGGTGGGCTGAACTCGACGCGATCCGGGAGACGTTCCCGCTGGGCTACGACTGGCCGTCGGACGGCAGCCTGTCACCGCAGTACGTGATCGAGCGGCTCGGCCGGATCAGCGGCCCGGACACCATCTTCGCGGCCGGTGTCGGGCAGCACCAGATGTGGGCGGCTCAGTTCATCTCCTACGAAAAGCCTTACACCTGGCTCAATTCCGGGGGCCTGGGTACCATGGGCTACGCCGTCCCCGCGGCCATGGGCGCCAAGATGGGGATGCCCGGCTCGGTAGTCTGGGCCATCGACGGCGACGGCTGCTTCCAGATGACCAACCAGGAACTGGCCACCTGCGCGATCGAGGGCATCCCGATCAAGGTCGCCATCATCAACAACGGCAACCTCGGCATGGTCCGCCAGTGGCAGACGCTGTTCTACGGCGAGCGGTACAGCCAGACTGATCTCGGTACGCACAAGCACCGCATCCCAGACTTCAAGATGCTCGCCGAGGCCTACGGCTGCGTCGGGCTGCGCTGCGAGTCCAAGGAAGACGTGGACGCGACGATCGAGGCCGCGATGGCGATCAACGACAGGCCGGTCGTCATCGATTTCGTGGTCGGTGCCGACGCGCAGGTCTGGCCAATGGTCGCCTCCGGTACCGGCAACAGCCAGATCATGGCCGCCCGCGACGTCCGACCGCTCTTCGACGAGGAATGAGGAATTGAGCACGCATACGTTTTCGGTTCTGGTCGAGAACAAACCCGGTGTGCTGGCGAGGGTTTGGTCGCTGTTCTCGCGGCGGCAGTTCAACGTCCACTAGCTTGCGGTCGGTCCGACCGAGAACCCAGAGCTGTACCACCGGATGACGACGTGGGCGCCGTCGACGCGCTCCCACTGGAACAGGTCACCAAGCAGCTGAACAAGTTGGTCAACGTGCTGAAGATCGTGGAGCTCCTGCCGGCGGCGTCCGTGTATCGGGAGCTGCTGCTGATTCAAGGTGCGCGGCGACCGGGACTCGACCATCTACCGCACGACACGCTCTAGAATATGAACCCAATTGATGGGCGAGTCTAGGCCGCTGACCATATGACGGTCGGCGTGTTCAGGCGGTCATCACAGTTAGTGGCCTTACTGGTTTTAAACCGTCGACACTGCATCACTTGTGCCGGGTGATGCACGGTCAGCGATCGGGGATCGCATCGGAATATGTTGATCGAGCAGCGCCTGGCTCTGTACCGAAGTGCACCGGGTGGGGTATAAACCTGGCGAGCATCACCGAGGCCAGGACGCCTCGGGCAAATCGCGGTCTCTCGCGATTGTCGCCACTGTCGTCGGCTCCTACCATCTCGGGTCTGCTGGATGGGCCGAGCCGACGATGTCAAGGCCAACGCCGATGCTGCATCGTTTGCCTGGTGAGCTCAGCTTTCTCGGGTACAACCAGACCGCCGACATTGCGGGACTGCGCCAGGGCGCGTGCCACGTCCCCGACTGCTCCCCCTCACCCAGGTGCAGCAGGTATCGCACTGCAACCCAACGCTGCGGAGGCTACCCGACCATGAAGCGCCCGCTGACCCTCGAGGACCTGACCCGAGTTCAGGTTCCGACGGATCCGACGATCTCTCCGGACGGCCGCACAGTTGTCTACGCGCTGCGCAGCACGCGGGGCGATGAGGTTGGCACAGGTATCCGCGCGACCCCCGGAAGTTCCGGGGAGGTCGGCGACCACGTACCGAGCGGCGCTGGGCGCGGCGACGCCGAGGACGGGTCAACTGCCAAGGAGGCTGCCGACTCAGACGGGGCGCTTCCGGACGCCGACCGTCAACGGCTCTGGATCGTCGGCGCAGACGGTTCCGACAACCGGGAGGCGAGGCCGTTGACGACAGGCCCTTCCGATACCGCACCGCGGTACTCCCCGGCTGGCCAGACGCTGGCGTTCGTCCGGGCGATCGCCGGCCCAGGTCAGATCTATCTGATGGACATGACGGGCCCGAGTGAGCCGCGGAAGCTCACGAGCCTGCCGCTGGGGGCGGGCACCCCGGTGTGGAGCCCGGACGGCGCGCGCATCGCCTTCACCGCACCGGTCGACCGTGCTGCGTCCGCCGGCGACGATGCGGACGCCATCAACAAGCGTCGGTCAACCGCTCCCCAGGTCAGCACCGCGCTGCAGTACAAGGCCGACGGCGCCGGCAAGCTGGGCACGCTGCGCACCCAGCTGCACGTCGTCGATGTCGCAACTGGTGCCTGCCGCCAGCTCACCGACGTCGACGGGCACCTCGACGGGCCGTCCTGGCACCCGACCGGCTCTCGGATCGTCGTGGCGGGATCGCTCGCCGACCGTGGCGACGTGGCCGGCACCAGCGAAACCTATCTTGTCGATCCGGACGGGCCTGAGCGACAAACCGCGCTGGAGTCCATCGGCTTCACCGGCGGCCTGGCCGCGCAGGGGCAGTGGACGCCGGACGGTGCTGATCTGCTGGTCATCGGGCGCCAGGCGGTCGAGGTAGGCCACCTGAGGCTGCTGCGCATCCACCCCGACGGGGAACTCATCGCCGACCTGACCGCGCCGCTGGACCGCAACGTGATGCCCGGCGGCCCCGGTTACCCGGGCGGCCTCCCCCAGGCGGCCGCGGACGGGAAAACCGTGCTGTTCTGCGCCCGAGATCGAGGGTGCACCGGTCTGTATCGGGTCGAACTCGACGGCGATCCACATCCCGAGCCGCTGCTGGCCTCCGGGGATCGGGTGGTCGCCGGATTGTCCGTCGCCGCCAACGCCCCGATGGCCGCTTGCGTGGTCGCCGACCGCACCGGCTACGGCGAGGTCGTCGTCGTCGACACGGCCTCCGGTGACGCCAGAACCCTGACGCGCCACACGGAGACCTCGATCCCCGACGTCGCGCTGGTCGCCCCGACCGACCGCACCTTCACCATCGCCGATGGGTCAACGGTGCACGGATTCCTACTCCGGCCCGCCGACGCCGCAGGCCCTACTCCGCTGCTATTGGACATTCATGGTGGCCCGCACAACGCCTGGAGCCCTTCGCCGGACCTGGGTCACGGCTATCAGCAGTTGCTCGCCGCCGCCGGATGGACCGTCCTCACCCTGAACCCCCGGGCCAGCGACGGCTACGGCGAGGCCTTCTACGCCGCTACCGTCGGCAAGTGGGGAATCGGTGACCAGGAGGACTTCCTTGACCCGGTACGCGAACTCATTGCCGACGGGACTGCCGACCCCCAGCGGATCGCCGTCACCGGCTACAGCTACGGCGGGTACATGACCTGCTGGCTCACCGGCCATTCCGACCTGTTCGCCGCAGCGATCCCAGGCGGGGTGGTCGCAGACACCGTCGCCATGATCGCCTCCGACGCGGGCTTCCCCGGCACGACCATGGAACTGGCCGGCACCCCGTGGGACAACCGCTCGCTTGTCGCGGCGCAGTCCCCCTACGAGTCAGTGGCGGCGGTGACGACGCCGACACTGATCCTGCACGGCGGCGCCGACGAACGCTGCCCCGCCACCCAGGCCGAACAGTGGTTCGCGGCGTTGCGCGCCCGCGGCGTCCCCACGGAAATGGTGCTCTACCCGGGCGCCTCACATCTGTTCATCCTCAACGGCAGGCCCGAGCATCGCCGGGACTATTCGCAGCGGATCCTCGACTGGCTCGACCGGTACGCAGGTGAAAAGCGGTGACCACCCGACCGGGCCACCTCTGCTACATCGGTCCAGACCGCGACCGGCGACGGCTTCCACCCCGACCCGGGACATCGACGACACAGCCACGCCCCGTCGGCCCCGAAAAGGCCACTGCACCAATTCATCAAGGGTTCCCGCCGAACCTGTCGGCGGACCCCACGATGGCGCATGCCGTGCTTGTTTGCCGCCGACGTTGGTCCGTCGGCGCCGATCGCCCACGCTTTGAGATACCGCTATCGGCAATGAGGAGCTAACACATGAGCGACCATCTGCAGGAGATGCTTGACATACACGCGGCCAGGACCGGCACGCCCGGCGCAGCCGTCGGCGTCTATCTCGACGGGAACGAGTACTACGCCTATAACGGCGTGACCAGCGTCGAGAATCCGTTGCCGGTAGGGGCGAACACGTTGTTCCAGTTCGGTTCCACCGGCAAGACGTTCACGGCGACCGCGATGATGCGGCTGGTGGAAGCAGGCAAGGTCGACTGGGATGCGCCCGTCCGCACCTACGTTCCGGAGCTCAAACTCTCCAACGAGCAGACGGCCGCCACGGTCACCGTCCTGCAGTTGTTCAATCACACCGCCGGCTGGGCCGGCGACTTCATGGGCGCCGGCAGCGACTTGGGCGACGACGCACTCGCCCGCTACGTCACCGCCATGGCCACACTCCCCCAGGAGTACCCGCTCGGCACAGGCGCGTCCTACAACAACGCGTCGCTGTCCCTGGCCGGCCGGGTCATCGAAAAGGTGACGGGCAAACGGTTCGAGGACGCCATCGCCGAATTGATCTTCACACCGTTGGGCATGGGGCACTCGTTTTTCTTCGCCAACGACGTGATGACCCGTCGGTTCGTCGTCGGCCACAACTCCGATCCCGATGGAAACTTCACCGTCGCCCGGCCGTGGGCGTTGCCCCGCTCCGGCGCACCCGCGGGCGGGATCACCGCCAACGCCGGCGATCAGGTTGCCTGGATCCGCTTCCACCTCGGTGAGGGCACGGCGGCGGACGGAACCCGCCTGGTGAGCAGGCAGAACCTGGAGAAGATGAGGGAGCCGACCGTCCACATGCCGGGCAGCGCCTTGGGCGACGCCGTGGGTATCAGCTGGATGCTCAAGGACGTCGACGGAGTGCGACTGGTCAGCCACGGCGGGTCGACGCTGGGCCAGCAGTCCGCGTTCGTGATGGTTCCGGACAAACACTTTGGGATCGCGGTGCTGACCAACGCCAGCTCCGCGGGAAGCGATTTGAACCACGGCCTGGTCCGCGACGCGCTGGCCCACTTCGTCGGCGTGGTGGAGTCCGACCCGGAACCCGCCGCCCGAGACCTGAAGGAACTGACGGAATTCATCGGCGACTACGACACCATCGCCATGTCACTTCAGGTCCGGGAGTCCGCCGACGGGCTGCTGGTGGACGCAGCGGCGAAGCCGGCGTTCCTGCAGGCCATTGGTGCCTCGGAAGAGGACTTCGCCGAGCCTCCGATGGCCATCGGCATGGTCGGATCCCAGGGCGATCAATTCGTCGCCACCGACGGGGCCAGCAAGGGGATGACGGGCTATTTCGCGCGGGATGACTCCGGTGCCGTGTCCGGGATCCACCTGGGTGGACGGCTGGCCGGGCGAGTCTGACGCGGTGACCGGCGGCGCGGCGCTCTTACAATTGGCCGAGCCGCCGTGACGGTCACTCGATCCTGCGGATTGAGCGTGCTCGCAGCAGGGGGTCCGGTTGGTAGAGCCCATGGCCGAGCCCCGCAGTATTTCGCTGCCCAGCGGCGGCGACTGATTGATGGCATCGCGGCGGAGGCCAGATGCGAGGCGCACGCGTCCAGCGAGTCGAAGCCACCCCGACGTCCAATCTGGAAGCTGCCGTCCGCGAACTTCATCGGATTGGTCGGAGTATTGCGGGGTGTGCGAAAACGGGCTCAGGCCACTGTTGCGGTACAGCCGGTCGTCACACGTGCTGACGCAGCGACGCCACGGTGATGTTTCATCACCGCTCCGCTCGGGCAAAACATCGCGAGATCGCTGTGTGGGTGCGCGTCGATGAAACCCCGGCGAAAAAGCCCGACCGGACGCGTCGAGCGCGCTGCCGGCCTGCGTGTCGGTCAGCGAGCCGGGCGGGGTGATGACGGTGATGATCCCGGACGTGACCGCGACATCGGCCCGCGCACCAGCCCCGGCGTCAGTCGCTGACTTTCGGGGTGGCCCGCACTCCGAGGTGGACGTAGCGGGTGCCGTCCGCGATCGAGTAGAACAGCACCGGCGTCCAGTTGGCCGAGCCGCGAATCCTTGCTGCGAAACGGTTCTCGGAGATCGGTACCAGTTCATACTCGTGGCTTTCCGGATCGAGTTCGGCCATTGCCCCGGTCGGTGTCGTGGTCAGCACCAGGCGACCGTCGCGCAGCTCGAACACCTCGTCGACGCTGGCGCGCGAATACGTGCCCACGTATGGTTGCAGGTCGATCGACGGCGGGTTCTCCGGCGGCGCGAACGGCGCCGGCATGCTCACGCCCGCCAGGTCGGCGAAGATCTCCGCGTACAGGTCCTGGTAGAGCCCGCGGGCGTCGCCACCATTGGTCAGCAACGCCACCGCAAATTCCTGCTCCGGCAGGATCCGCATGAATGCGCCCTGGCCGACGGTGCTGCCGTCGTGGCCGAATAGCCGGTGGCCGTCCCAGGAGAACCGGATCCAGCCAAGCCCCCAGGAGTCGCCCAGCACGTCAGGATCGGGCAGATCCACCTCATGCTGCGTCATGGCATCGGCCGCCTTCTGCGACAGAATCCGGCTGTCGTCCGGAGCCAGACCGCCGGCCAGGTGCATCTTGGCGAATTCGAGCAGGTCGTGCACCCGCGCGGTGATCGTGCCGGCCGGGCCTGCGCTGCGGGGCAGCTGCCATAGCCGAGCGGGCTGCGGATCCTCACCTGGATTTCCCAGGTGCCCGACGGCGGCGCGGTGCAGGATCGCCTCTTCGGGGAGGGTCACCGTGGCCGTTAGGCCCAGCGGTTCGATGATCCGCTCGCGCAGCACGGCATCCCACGTCTTGCCGGTGAGTACCTCGATGATCCGGCCGGCGAGGGAAAATCCGGAGTTGCAGTAGGAAAACGTCGCACCGAGCGGGTGATTCTGGGCGACCGTGTCCATGTCAGCCACATACTTCTCCAGGCAGTCGTCGCCCCGGCCGGTGTCGGTGAAGACGTCTCCGTCGATGCCGCTGGTGTGGGTCAGCAGGTGCCGGATGGTGACCTGCTTGCTCACCTGCGGGTCGGAGACCGCGAAGTCGGGAATGATCTGGGCGACCGGGGTGTCCAGGGTCAGTTTTCCCTCGTCGACCAATTGCATGATCAACGTGGTGGTCCACACCTTGGTAATGGATCCGATCTGGAAGACGGAGTCCGGCGTCGCCCCGACCAGGGTCTTCTTGCTCAGCAGCCCGGCTGCGACGTCCACGATCTCGCCGCCGGACAAGATACCCAGAGCCGCTGCCGGAACCTTGTGCTTGGCGATCAGTTCCGCCAGCCGGGCCCGCCACCGGGCCCCGTCGATGGGCGCCGGCCGGGCCGCGGCGCTCTTCCCGTCAGGTGATGTTGCTAGCTGCTGTTCGTTGCTCATCGTTGCCTTCCTCGTTTCGTTGGTAGTGGGGCCGGGCGGTCGGGGTCAGCCGCCGCGTCATCGGCTCTCCGGCGAGTAGTCCGCGGCCGTCAGGTCGCCGACTGCTCCGGCGGGCCGGTTCCGGCGAAATGGCAGGCGGCGTGGTGCGGTCGGTCGGCGGCGCCGATCGATGGATCGTCGGTCAGGCAGATCTCGCGCCCGGGCAGCACTAATGGGCCGATGGGGCAGCGGGGATGGAACCGGCAGCCGGGCGGCGGATCGTGCGGGTCGGACGGATCGGTCTGCAGCCGCTCGTCCCTGGTCCGCAAAAAGGTCTCGCCCAGATTCGGGGACGAGTCCAGCAGGGATCTGGTGTAGGGGTGCTGGGGGTCGGCGAGAACGGCGCCGGTAGGCCCGTACTCCACCACCCGACCCAGGTACATCACGGCGATGTAATCGCTGACGAACCGCACGACCGCCAAGTTGTGGGAGATGAACAGCATCGACAAACCCAGCTCACGATGCACCCGCCGGATGAGGTTCAGCACGGCGCCCTGCACCGAGACGTCCAGGGCTGAGGTCACCTCGTCGGCGATCAGCACCTTCGGATCGCCGGCCAGTGCGCGAGCCAGCGCGACCCGCTGCCGCTGCCCACCGGACAGGGAACCGGGCAGGTACTCCGCCCGGTCCGGATCCAGCGCGACCAGTTCCAGCAGCCTGCGCACCTCGGTGCGCCGGGCTGCCCGGCCGCGCACGTTCGGCAGGGCCTCGGCGATCGACTGCCCGATCGACATCCGCGGATCCAGCGAGGAGTACGGATCCTGGAAGACCATCTGGATGGGACGCGCCCCCCGGCCGCGGTAGCGGACCGGGGCGCCGTCGAGCAGAACCTGACCGGAGGTTACCGGAGCGAGACCGACGGCGGCCTTGGCCAGCGTTGACTTTCCCGACCCGGACTCGCCGACCAGACCCACCACGGCACCGTCGGGCAGCAGCAGATCGATATTGTCCACGGCTCGAAGCGCGTTCCCGCCTTGGCCGAACTGCACGGTGACGCCGCGGAATTCAAGCGTGCTCATCGGTGCCCGTCGGCGTAGAGGTACGGCTGCGGTCGACGGGCCCGGACTGCGGGTGCCAACACGCCGCGGCATGCCCGAGGCCCCGGTCGTCCAGCGCCGGGTCCTGGGCACGGCACCGGTCCGTGGCGAACGAACACCGGGCAGCGAACGCGCAGCCGACCGGGAACGCGGACGGGTCCGGCGGGCGGCCCGCGATGGTCGGGAGTTCGGCGTCCAAGGCCACGTCCATGCCCGGGACGGTCGCGATCAGCGCACGGGTGTAAGGATGCGCCGGTCCGCTGAGCAGCTGACCGACCGGTAGGTCCTCGACGATCTTGCCGGCATACATCACCAGTACCCGGTCACAGACCCCGGCAACGACGGCGATGTCATGCGAGATCAGCAGCAACGCCGAGTTCTCGTCCGCCCGGACCTTGGCGATCAGTTCCAGCACATCCCGCTGGACCGTTACGTCCAGCGCCGTCGTCGGCTCGTCCGCAATCAGCAGTGCGGGCGTGCCCATCAGGCCCATCGCGATCATGGCGCGTTGCCGCATGCCGCCGGAAAACTCGTACGGGTATTGCCGCGCCCGTCGTTGCGCCGCCGGAATGCGAACCGCGCGGAGCCGGTCCACAGCGCGGGCCGCGGCCGATCGCCGCGACGCCCCCTGATGCACCTCGGCGATCTCGCTGAGCTGGCGGCCGACCTTCATCGCCGGGTTCAGCGAGCTCATCGGATCCTGAAAAACGACAGCCATCGAGGTGCCCAACAGCTTGCGCAGGTCCCCGGTAATGTCGCCGCGCAGATCCCTGCCCAAAAAGTCCAGCCGCGCTGCCGTCACGATGCCCGGGTACTCGATCAGCCGACTCACCGCCAACGCAGTCAGACTCTTACCCGAGCCGGACTCGCCCACGATGCCGACCGCTTCGCCGCGGGCCAGGGTCAGGTCAATGCCGCGGACCGGGGTGATCGGGCCCCGCCGGGTCGGCAGCGTCACGGTCAGCGCGCGGACGTCGAGCAGAGCACCCGGTACTGCACGTCCGCCGGCTTCCGCAACGGTGCGCTGGCTGCGGATCCGGCGCACGGTGCCGCGGCCGGTGATGGCAGCGGCCGCCGCCTCGCCGGTGAGATTGAGCGCCAACCCGGCGAGCACCACGGCGATGCCCGGCGCCAGCGCGGACAACGGGTTGGTGTAGATGTCGTTGACACCGTCGCCGAGCATGCGGCCCCAGTCGTAGGTCGGCGGCTGGACACCGATCCCCAGGAAGGACAGGCTCGCGAACGCCAGCAGGGCGCCGCCGGCTGCCTGCGTGGCGTTGATCACCAGCGGCTCGGCAATGTTCGGAATGACATGCCGGAGCAGCACGCGCGCCCGGCCTACGCCAACAACCCTGGCGGCCGCGATGAAGTCGCGGCCATCGACCGCCGCCGCCAGCGTCTGGGTCAGCCGGGCGAAGGCAGGTGCGAAGGCAATGCCCAGGGCGAACATGGCGCCCACCGCGCCGACCCCGAAGATGATCGCGAAGAACAGCGCCAGCAGCAAACCCGGGAACGACACCGCGACGTTCACCCCGGCGGTGACGATTCGACCGGCCCGGCGGCCCAGGATCGTCGGCGACGCACCGATCAGCACGCCGATGCCCACTCCGATCAGGGTGGTCCCGAGCGCGAGCGTCATCGACAGCCGGGTCGCCACCAATACCCGCAGCAAGATGTCCCGGCCGAGGCTGTCGGTGCCGAACAGATGCCCGGCCCCGGGGCCTTGCGACAACGCGTTGGTGTCCGCTGTGTCGGCGGCATCACCCCAGATGATGGGTGCGAAGATCGCCAGGGCGATGATGATGACATCGACGACCAAGGCGGCTAGGCCGGTCGGACTGGTCAGCAGCGCATGCCAGGCGCTCATCCGTCGCCGCGCGCCGAGCGTTGCGTCCACCCGCAACTCATCCGCTGCGATCATTTCGCTGGGCTCGCTCATCAGGCGTCCAGGATGGTTGAGCGCGGATCGATGGTGGCCAGCACGACGTCGACCAACAGGTTGATCACCAGGACCATGCCGCCGTAGACCAGCACGATTCCCTGCATCAGCGGGTAGTCCTTGGTCAGGATAGAGGTCACCAGCGACTGCCCCAGGCCGGGCCAGGCGAAGATCGTTTCCACGATGACCGTCCCGGTGACCAGCGAAGAGAGCAACAGCCCGCCGATGGTGAGGGTGGCGGTGACCGCGTTGGGCAGCGCGTGCCGCAGGTAGATCATGCGGCCGGGCAGCCGCTTCGCCCGCGCGGTGCGCACGAAGTCCTCGCCCAGTACCGACAGGGTCTCCACCCGCACGATCCGGGACAGTGCGGCGATAGCACCGAACGACAGCGCGGCAACCGGGAGTATGTACGAGCTCGGTCCCGACTTTCCTGCGATCGGCAGCAGCTGCACCGACACCGCAAACAGATAGACCAACACCACGCCGAGCAGGAACTCGGGAATCGCGCCGATCACCACCGCCAGCGAGGTGTAGGTCAACTCGGCGCCGCGCCGCCGGCCGCCCCGGGTCAGCACCGCCATGCCCACACCCAGGGGGATCGCGACGACCACGATCGCCACGAACGCCAGCGCAGCGATCTGCAACGTGCTGGGCAGCCGATCGGCGATGGTCTGCCACACCGGAAGCCGGTTCTGCAGGGAGACCCCCAGATCACCGGTGAACAGGTGTCCGATGAAGTGGAAGTACTGCACGATCAGCGGATCGTTGAGCCCCAGATCGGCTCGCATCCGGGCAACCAGGGCCGGATCCGCAGTCAGGCCCAGGGCCGCCCGCACCGGGTCACCCGGAACCAGATGGATGATCAGGAACGAGAAGGTGACCAGTACCCAGACCGAGATCAGCAATCGGATCAACCGCCGGCGGGTGAACTGCGCCCGGGCCGACGGGTGCCGCCTGCGAATGGTTGCCGGAACCCGGGTGGCGCCAGCAACAGCGGCGCCGGGCGCATCGTGCGCTGGAGTGCTGCTCACTGATCAACCTCCTCCGTCAGCTTCGAGGTCCCCTGTGGCCCGGCTGTATCAGCGTTTGACTCACCCCTGTGTCAGTCGCAGCGAGGACCCGACGAGCTCACCACCCCTGATACTGGCTTGCGCGTTCTTCAGGTACGTCGAGGCGTAGAAGTCGTACATCTGAACGATGTCGAAGTTCTTGTACAGGCTCTCCTCGGCCTGCTGCCACAGCGGGCAGGCGGTCGCCACGGTCGCTGCCACCGCCGCCTTGGCCGCGGTGGTGGTGTACTGCGAGTTTGCGATGTGGCCGAAGTTCGTGCCAGCCGGCGGGATCTTGCCGGACGCGAACGGCACGAACTGGCTGGGCAGCGTAAGGGTGACCTGGATCCAGCCGGCGTCCCAGGCGCCGGTGGAGAAGACGATGTCGCCCAGCTGTGTGTCGGTTGCGGCCTTGAGCGTGACATCGACGCCGAGGGTCTTCCACTGTGAGGCCAGCAACTCCGCCGCCGCCGTGACGGCCTGACCGAATGCGGGCAGGTAAAGGAACGTCATCGCCAGCGGTTTCCCGGCCTTGGACCTGATGCCGTTCCCGCCCACGGCCCAGCCCGCAGCGTCCAGCAACGATTTTGCCTTCGCGACATCGAACTTCGGCAGGTTGGCGGTGACCGTGTCGGCCTGGCACGGGTTCGGCGCCAATGTGATGGCCCCCTTGGAGGGGCCGCCCTTGCCGGCGACCGCCACCTTCATGATCTGCGCGATGTCGGTGCCGGTAGCCAGGGCCTCACGGACTTTGGGATCGGCTCCCGGCCGGCCGGCCGTCTCGTTGAACCAGGTTTCGCCGGTCGGGGTGATCAGATTGATCGTCGCGAGCTTCGCCGCGTCGAGCCGCTTGGCCTCGTTGCCGGAGACGGCCGCGTAATTGATCTGCCCGGCCAGCACCAGGTTGGCCAATGTGGTCGGGTTGGCGATGACGCGGACATTCACCGAATCGGGCGTGCCCGGCTGGTCCGGGGCGGCCCCGCCTGGTCCCCAGGTGTAGCCGGCGCGCTTGGTGTAGGTGTAGTGATCACCCGGCGCTGCCTGGGACAGCACCCAGGGGCCGGTCCCGATCGTCTTGCCGGCCAACAATTTGTGATCCTTAAGTCCGGCCGCGCAGACCATTAACACTCCCGCAAGGTTCTGCAGCAGGAACGCGTCGGGCATCGGCGAGGTGACCGTGACCGTCGCGGCCCCGGCATCCGCGGTGGCCTTCACGCCCACCGGAAGAAAAAGGCCCAGCACCGGCGACTTGTTGGCCGGGTCTGCGATGTAGTTGAGGTTGTCGGCGGCGTCCTTCGCGGTGAACGGCGAACCGTCCGAGCAGGTCACCCCCTTGGTCATGGTCAGCGTGACCGAGTTGGCGGTGCTCTTCCAACTCTTGGCCAGGCCGGATTTCACCGTGCCGTCGTCCTGGGCGTTGACCAGCGCGTCGTAAGCAAGGTCGGAGACCAACCGGGTGACGGACAACACCGTCATCGATGGGTCCAGGTTGCCTGGGTCATTGGCCACGCCCATGGTGAAGGTCCCGCCCTTGGCAGGCGGGGCACCCGTGGTCGACGACGGGGACGAGCCACCAGCCTGTGACGGGGACGAGCCACCGGCTTGGGACGAACCGCCAGCCTGCGACGCGGGCGCGCCGGCAGCGGGCGTCGACGTAGGTCCGCCCGATGAACCGTTGCCGCTCGACCCGCTGCAGGCTGACACGACGAGAAGGGCGGCTGTCGAGAGGACCGCCAAAGTGCGGGTACGTCGCATAGGACTCAACCTCCGGTTTGGGTGTTACGAAGATGATTCACAACAGCGCCGTTCGCGGGCATTGGCCCAGAGCACGGCATTGAGTCCTCACCGTCGTCGGATGCAACCATGCAGCGGTCGCCCGTAGAACGCGGTCCTACTCGGCGGTGCAGCGAGTGGGCCGTCGTGCTCATAGTCAGCTACGCGGCTCTTCAGTGGCCAGGCGTCCGCAGTAGCAGCCAGAGCACCAGGCGCTCATCGGGATCGTCCAGATTGACGCCGAAGATCTCCGTTGCCCGTCGCATCCGGTGCCGGAACGTGTTCTGGTGCAAAAACAATTGCGCGGACGCGGTGGGCACGTCACCGAAGGCGTCCAAGTAGGCGCGCAGCGTGGCCAGGTACTGCGAGCCCTTGTCCGCGTCGTAGGCGGCTATCCGGTCCAGTATTTCCATCGACAGACGCGGGTCGTTCGCGATGATCTCCTGCAGCTGCAGCAAAATGGTCCGGCTGCGCACGTCCGCGATTGCTGCCATCGCGGCAACGTCCCCGCGCTCGGCCAGTACCTGCAGCACCAGGTCCGCATCTTGCCGGGATTGCCCAATCGCGGCGAGACTGGAAGCGCTGCTGCCGATCCCCGCCCGCAGTGGAACTCGCAGCGACTCCGCGGCGCGGGACAGTACCCGGTCCACCATGGTCGGGAGTACGGTCCGGTCGGTGACCCGAGTGGGCAGCAACGCGTAGATGGTGTCCGACAAGGTCAGACAGGCCGCCTTGCGGTGCAGGCTCTCGCAGAACACGGTGATGAGGTCTGCGATCCGGACCAGCAGCGTGCCGTCCGGATCGTCCGCCGGACCGACGATCTGGAATCCGACCACGGTCAGGTCGTGGTTTTCCACTGAGGGCAGTGCATCACCGAGCGGCCCCCGGCGGCCCAGCAGCAGCGCGCGCAACGCTCCGGCCCGGGCGGCGCGGTCCAGATCGGTCGTTGTTCGCAACTTCAGGATGTGCAGGGATGCCAGCCGCGCCGCATCAGCCAGTGCCCGTTCCGCATCAGCCGGGAAGCCCGTGTCCCCCTCGACCGCCCAGATCGACCCGATCGGCTCCTCGCCGGCCCGGATCGCCGCCGCAAGCCGGAGCCTGATGCCTGCCAGCCCCACGCGTTGCACTGTCTCGCTGCGCCGCACCTGGTCGTACACGTCGGCCAGCCGGAACTCCGCGGGCACCCGCCGCCCCAGAATGCCGGCCTGCCGCACCTCGTCGATCGGCTGGCCGGGCACGTTGGAGTAGGCCAGTACCTGCTGGTGCAGATCCTCGATCGCGATGGCCCCCCCGACCATCACCGCGACCGCGTTGGCCAGCGCGAACAGGTCGCCTGTGACCACCGAGGACAGTGATTCCTCGCCCGCGCGAGGGTCTCCGGACACGCTGGCCGTGAGCATCGTGTGCAGGTGCGTCCACGGGACGCTGTCGTCCACCAGCAGCAGGGCGATGCCCGCCGATTCGGCTGCCGCGACCGCGGGGGTCGGTTCGTCGCCGTAGGCCTTGATCACTACGGCGGCCAGTCCGCCGTCGGAGGCGGCCCGGATCGCCTGTGCTGTGGACGTCGACGTGGGCCGGCAGCCGACCGCCAGCAGCAACGATCCCGCCGCCGCGGTCACGCCCTCGGCCGCGTCCAGCAGGACTGGCGCTCCGGCGGGGACGTCCGGGCCGTTGGGCAGGCAGAGTGCCTGCAGCACCAGCGGTCCCACCGCTGCTATGACCGATTGCAGGGTGCTGCCGCCGCCGATGATCATGGACTCGAGCCAATCACAACGACGAGTGAAATGCCGGTAACCGCCTTGCGCTCATCACGTGTCGAGCGGCAGCCACTCCCGGGAGACCGTTACCGCGGCCAGCGCATCCGGATCGACCTCCACCCCCAGTCCGGGGCCGGTCGGGACCGCGATGTGACCGTCCTGGATGCGCAACGGTTCGGTGACGATGTCCTGCCGGTAGAAGCGGCCCGATGCCGAGGTATCCCCGGTCAGGGTGAATCCGGGAAGTGCGGCCAGGGCCACGTTCGCTGCCCGGCCCAGCCCGGTTTCCAGCATCCCGCCGCACCAGACCGGCACGCCGTACGCGGCGCACACGTCGTGCACCCGGCGCGCCTCCAGATATCCGCCGACCCGACCGGCCTTGATGTTCACCACCGAGCAGGCACCGAGCCGGATCGCGTCGGCTGCCACCTTGGCCGAGGTGATCGACTCGTCCAGGCAGATCGGCGTCGCGACCCGCCGGGCCAGTTCGGCGTGCTGGGTGAGGTCCTCGTCCTCCAACGGCTGCTCGATCAGCAACAGGCCGAACTCGTCCAGTAGCGCCAGATGGCGCGCGTCGGCCAGCGTGTACGCAGTGTTGGCGTCCACCTGCAACGGGATGTTGCCGAATCGTTCCCGCACCGCACGGACGGGTTCGAGGTCCCAGCCGGGCTTGATCTTCAGCTTGATCCGGACGTATCCGTCGTCCAGGTAGCCGTCGACGGTCTCCAGCAACGCCGATATCGACGGCTGGATACCTACGCTCACCCCGGAAGGCACCGTCGTGTGTACCGAGCCTAGGTAGGCGCTCAGCGGCATCCCGACGGTGCGCAGTTCGGCGTCCAGCACCGCCATCTCGAGCGCGGCCTTGGCCATCCGGTGACCTTTGAACGGCGTCAGCCGGTGCGCGACAGTGCCGGCGCGGACATCGCCGGCCGTGGCCAGCGCGGGCACCAGGAAATCACGCAGTACCAGCGCGGCTGCGGCGTTGAACTCTGGGGAGTACAGCGGGTCCGCCATGGACACGCATTCGCCCCAGCCCTCCTGGTCGTCCAGCAGCACCCGAACCAGCAGTAGATCCCGCTCGAGTTGGGTGCTGAAGGAGGTTTGGAAGGGAGCGACCAGCGGCACCCGCAGGTGCAGCAGTTCCGCGCCGGTCAATTTCATCTTGGCTCCTTCCGCCTGGCCACGTAGGCCTTGTCCTGGTTGAGCCCCACGATCACCAGACCGCTGTCGAACGCCTCGGTCATGGCCCTGCGCAGCGCCGACCGCCACCGGGTGGCCAGCGCCGGATCGACACGGCGCACCGCGTCGATATCTTCGGGGACCTTGATCAGCCGCACCCCGTCCGACCCGGGTCGCAGCACGGGTTCACCGCCGGAACCGGGCCGCAATACCGTCACGGCGTTCGCGCCGGTGGGCAGGTAGGCGCCGGGAACGGGCTGGGACAGATCCCACTCCACCAACAGCCGGTCACTGACGTCGCCGGCGTTGATCTGGTCGGTCATCACCCCGTAGAAGTCGGCGAGGTAGCGCACCGCGTCCGCGCCGAGCTTGACCAGATTGAAGTAGGCGTTGCGGCGGATCAACGGATCGAACGTCCACACGATCGATGTGATCCCGTTGGCCAGGGCCCACGCCCGCTGGTGCAGCTTGAGCAGATATCCGATCGCGTGCCCTTGGTGTGACGGAAGCACGCCCGCGATGTGCGAGTGCAGTGAGCCATGGTTGGTGCGGAACGCGCACGCCACCCCGACGATCTGATCCCCATCAAAGGCGGCGCCCACATAATTGCCGGTGAACGCGAACGCACGCAACATCTCCGGCGGAAGCGGAACACCGTCCGCGTGGCCCCAGACTTGTTGCAACACTGCGGCTGCGACGTGCTGCTCGGTGGGCGTGGTCAGCGACTGCACCCGCACACCGGCCGCCGCGGCCAAGTCCCCCGCCAAACGGGCAGCCGATTCGACCGCCGCGGTGGCCCTGCCGGCGTCATCGACGGTCGCCCCAGGGTCGCCGGTCGGTTTGCTGCTCACGGGATCTAGCGTGCCGTCACCGCACGTCGAGCACATCGTCGCTCCAACCGATGAGGCCGCGGCCGTTTGGTCCGCTGCCACTATGGCCGGTGTGCCGGGTCAGGAGGACGCCCCGACGGACCTCCATCACTTCCGACGGATCTCCGGTCTCAACGAGCGCCGGAGCACACTGAGTCGATCAACGCCGCCAGTAGCGCAGCACGGTCGGGCATCGCCGACACACTGGCCCATTCGCCCTCCGCGTGGGCGTGGTCGCCGACGGCGCCCAGCCCGTCCAGCGTCGGGGTTCCAACCCCCGCCGTGAAGTTTCCATCCGACGCGCCGCCGACCGCGGCGGACTCCGGTGAGGGCAGCCCTAGCTTCGCGGCCAGCCGGGCGGCCAGCCCGAACAGCTCCGAGGATGCGGACGCGGGCAGCGGCGGCCGGTTGACCCCACCTTCGACAGCCAGTCGGGATCCCTCGAGAACGGTGGGCAGCGAACGGATCGCCGCGTCGACCCGGTGCTGCTCGACATCGCTGGCGGCACGGACGTCAATCGAGAGCTCGGCGGCATCCGGGACCGTATTAACGGTACGGCCGCTGTGCAACACCGTCGGGGTAACTGTGGTGCCGACCTCCGGCCGGCCCAAGGCGTTGATCGCCAATACCTGATGCGCGGCCTCCACCGTCGTGTTGATCCCCGCTTCAGGCGCCAAACCGGCGTGCGATGCCCTGCCGTGCAGTCGGATTCGATAGATCGACGTACCTTTCCGGACGGTTTTGAGCGCGCCGGCGGCGCTGGCCTCCAGCACGAACGCGGCTAGGGCACCGTAGGCCTCGTCCTCGATCAGCTGACGGGAGGTCGGTGAGCCGAGTTCCTCGTCGCTGGTCACCAGGACGGTCACACCGGTCAGGTCGTCCAGCACGGACAGGGCGTAAAACATCTGCACCAGGCCCGCCTTCATGTCAAAGACGCCGGGGCCGGTGGCCCGGTCGCCGGTGACGGTGAATGGCCAGCGAGCGAGCGTACCCATCGGCCAGACGGTGTCGCAGTGCCCGACCAGCAGCACCCGGGTAGGGCCGCCGCACCGCCACACCAGGTGTCGCCGACCCTGTACCTCCACCGCCTCAGGTCGCAGTCCTATCAATGAGGCGCCCCACTCGCCGACCAACTCGGCACACGCTCGAGTCGCTGCGACGTCCTCGGACGCGGACTCACAGCACACCAGCGTGCCGGCATCGTCGACCATCCGGTCCCGGAGGGCACGCAACCTGGGCAGCAGATCGGGGGGCGCAGCGCTCATGATGCTCCACGCTATTGGTGACGGGGCCGGCCGGCATGGTCGGACGCCACAAAAACCCGTCTCCGGCGTCGGACCCCGGCACAGCCGGCCCACACCGCACCTGCCAAGTAACCAGCGTGGACGGCGGTTCGGGTCACCTGGAGACCGGCAACGGGCCGGGCGGGCACCGCGCCGACGGCGTTGCCAACCTTCACCCTCATCGGCGAGATCTCCGGCTCAGATCACTGCTACAGCAACGACATCGCCACACCGGTTGTCATGCACGGCAGCGTGGTCAACGTGCCGACCGGGCCAGGGTTGTGCAATGAACCAATCCGACGTCGAACGGGAGCCTGAAGATGCGGGGGCCATTCCGTTGACATATCGGGGAAATCGCCGGCGTCGCTACCCGAGATCAGATTATCCGCGGCGGCCACGGCTATCCGCGGGCGCAGCAACAGATGACCGCCGAAGCCAATGCCGCCATCTTGACAGGTGGCTGCAGCGCAGTCCGTGCCCGATTTGTCCAGCATCTCGGACTCGCCGGCGTCGATGAACGGGTCGACCCAGGAATTGTCCTCGGTGAGACCGCCGGACATTTTGACAGCGGTCCGATCGTCGGCGGGTCGCATGGGACTTCCACCGCTGCCCGATGCCGAGAACTCCGAGATGTAGCCGGTGATCGGGTCGTCCAGCGACAGAGCGCCCGCTGCCAGGCAACCAACGCGGCGCAGGTTACGAACGACTTGGAAATCGAAGCGATCAGGAAGCTGGTGTCGGCGTCCGGCGGCAGTCCATTGTCGGACCACACCGAATCCGGTCGAGTGCACCAGCTCTGCGGGCGTGGTGCGGCCCTAGACCAACCAGGCAGTTCGCCAACCCGCCGGCCATGCCGACCCAACAGCGCGTCCAGTTCTTCTTCAAAGAAGGTGTCGGGTCCTGATCCGCCGTCGCCGGGTTCGTCCTTATCCGCTGGGAGGGGTGAGCGTTGGGGTGACGCACGCTCAGACAGGTTCGCCGCGGACCGGTCGGCCGGGCATCGCGTCTGGCTGGAGTTCGCCGTCGCGGACCACGACGGTGCCGCCCACCAGGAGTTGACGAACTCCGACGGAGGGTCGGGCCGGGTTCAGATATGTTGCTGTGTCGGTGATTCTGGCCGGATCGAGCACCACGATGTCGGCGTCGGAGCCGGCCGCCAGCCGGCCCTTGCCCCGCATCGCCGGCGACACATCGTCCAGCACCCGAGCCGGCAGGTACGCGCAACGCCGGAACGCCTCCAGCCAGCTCCAGCTGCCGGTCTCGACGACCATCCGGCGCACCGACTTGGCGAAGGTGCCTGCGGTCCGCGGGTGGGTGTGGCCACCGGGCGGGAGCGGCCAATCGGTGCTGTCGTGGGTGCCGTCCGGCCAGTACACCGGCATTGCGTCGCTGGCCACGATGGAATCCGGGAAGGCGAGTGCGCGCTCCAGCAGGGCGCGGTCGGCGGCGTCCCTCTCGTCCAGGAACTCCACGATGCAGGGGGCGCCGGGATCGGTGGCGCGGACCTCACGCAACCGGGCCTTATCGGCCAGCCGTTCACCAGTACCGACCAACACGATGTTCTGCGGGCCGACCCCCCAGGCCGCCAACCGGTCGGGGTTCAGGAAGTAGGCTCCGATAGCGGTGCTTCCGGCGCCGTACGGGTAGGCCTCAACGGTTACCCGTGAGCCGGCGGACCGCGATCGCTCCAGCGTCGCGAGCACCCGGTCCAGGTGGCGGCGTGAGGTGCTGTTGACGTGGCAATGGTGCATGGCTGCACCGGTTTGGGCGGCCGCTGCGACAACCTCGTCCACGCCGTCGATTGGGGTGGACGGATCGTTCTCGACGAGCTCGCGCACGTGGGTGAAGGTCGGGGCTCCGGCATGGGCGGCCAACTGGGCGACGGCGAGGTACTCCGCGGGCTCGGTACGCGGTGCGTAACCCATCAGCACCCCGATACCGAGCGCCCCTGCCGCCAGTTCACCCTCCAGCAGCCCGAGCCACTGGGCCAACTCGGGTTGGCTGGAACTGCGTTGCCATCGGCCGTCGCCGAGCAGGCCCAGCACCGTCCCGAGGTTGGCGTCCGGCTGGATGCCGGCCAGCACCTGCGCCCTGGCCGCGGCCCAGGAAGCCGAGAAGCCGAAGTTCAGCGGACGACCCTGCGCTGCCGCCTCGGCGTAGCCCCGGTCGAGCGGCATCAGGCCGGCCTCCAGATCCAGCGCCGTCGTCACTCCGTCAAGTGCCTGTAGCCGCTGACCGGCGATCGAGTGCACATGGCTATGCAGGTCAACAAATCCTGGCCCGACGATCAACCCGGACACGTCCACCACGGTCGCGTCGTCTGGAACCGCCAGGTTTGCACCTACAGCAGCGACCGTCCAGCCGTCGACCAGCACGTCGGCCCGAGCGTCGTAGTCCGAACCCGGATCGATGACGCGACCGCCTTGCAGCAACACCGACACGGGTGTCCTCCTTGTTCTTGCCTCGCGATCCATGCTGGCACGCACCCACCGGCCGCAGGTCGTCGGCGGATCCAAAGACCGGCGCGAAGGTTGGTGCTGCGGCACCACCATGACCGTGCGGCGGCCCGCCACAACCAGGGGTCACCGACAGGGACATCGGCACCATCGGCCGGCTAACGAGGGAAAGGGAACAACCATGGCTAGGCCCCGCAAGCGCGGCACTCGGCATCTCAGCGGGTGGTGGACAGCAGTGCGCGGATGCCCTGGGACAGGACACCGACGATTCGGTGTTCCAGATCGGCTCTATTACAAACGTGTCGGACACCACGCTGGTGATGCAGCTCGTCGACGACGACTTGATCAACCTCGACGCGCGCCGATCGTCGAGGTGCTGCCGGAGCTGCAGCTGTCCAATCAGCAGGTCACCGGGCGGGTGACGATGCGGCATCTGTTGACGCACACCCTGCGATGAGGTGGCCACCGCCAATCTTCACAGTGCCTCGCCATACCTCGATCCGTCCGCTAGTCGGTGGGCGCAGCGTGTCAGCGCCTTACGGGCGGGAGCTGGGCAGCGAGCCCGGCGACGAGCACCTCGGTGAGGGTCGCGACGACGTCGAGGTCCACGGCGTCGTCCGTGAGCCGGTGCAACTCGGGGAACGCCCGCGCGGGCAGGGCGCCCAAATCGGTCGCCAGGTCGCCCCCGGAGGCGGCGTAGGCCTGCTCGACGCAGCAACCGAGCGCGGCCAGCGCCACGCTCTTCACCGCTGCGTACGCGGCCCCGGTGTCCAGGCCGGCGCGGCGGAAGGCGGCCATCCCCACCTCGAAAGTGGCGGCGGCGCGCGGGCCCTGCACGGGCCGGCGCAGGAGCACCGCGAACGCACCCGGGTGCTGACGGGCGAGGCGGGCCACCGCGGCGACGAAGCATCGCACCCACTGCTCCCAGGGCAGCTCCTCGAGCGGTAGGTCGACGCTGCCCAGCAGCTGCTCGATCAGCCCATCCAGGAGCGCCTCCTTGGTCTCGACGTGGTTGTACAGCGACGTCACGTGGACCCCGAGCTCCCCGGCGATCCGTCGCAGGCTGGCCGCCTCGAGGCCGTCGCGGTCGGCGACGAGCACCGCGCAGCTCAGGATCCGCTCCCGATTGAGGGGCTGCTGCGTCACGAAACCGGCCACTTGACCAACCTACCTGACCGACCTACGGTGTAGGTCCGCGACCTACACCATAGGTCTGACCACCGGAGGCACGATGAGCCAGAGCGAACTGCAGTTGACGCTGGACGAGCTGCGGGAGGAGCACCAGGTGCCGGGAGTCGCCGTGGGCATTCTCCACGAGTGCCGGGAAGAATACGCGTTCGCCGGCGTGACCAGCGTGGAGAACCCCCTGCCGGTCGACGAGGACACGCTGTTCCAGTTCGGCTCGACCGGCAAGACGTACACGGCGACCGCGATCATGCGGCTCGTAGAGCGCGGCGAGGTCGACCTCGACGCCCCGGTCCGCACCTACGTCCCCGAGCTCCAGCTCAAAGACGAAGACGTCGCCCGGGAAGTGACCGTGCTGCAGCTGCTCAACCACACCGCAGGCTGGGACGGCGACCTCATGGAAGACATGGGCAACGGCGACGACGCCCTCACCCGCTACGTGACCCGGATGGCCACCATCGAGCAGGTCACGCCACTCGGGGCCACCGTGTCGTACAACAACGCCTCGCTGTCGCTCGCCGGGCGGGTGATCGAGAAGGTCACCGGCACGACGTACGAGCAGGCGATGGGTGACCTGGTGCTGCAGCCGCTTGGCATGACGAGCACGTGGTTCTTCCCCGACGACGTGATGACCCGGCGCTTCTGCGTCGGCCACGAGCGGCACAAGGACGGCCGCACCACCATCGCCCGGCCGTGGGCCATCCCGCGCGGCAACAACCCCGCCGGCGGCATGAGCGCACCGGCCCGCGACCAGATCGCCTGGGCGCGCTTCCACCTCGGCGACGGAACCGCGGCCGACGGCTCCCGGGTGCTCAGCACCGACACGCTGCGGCGGATGCAGCAGCCCACCGTCGAGATGCCCGGCAGCGCGCTCGGCGACGCCGTCGGCATCAGCTGGCTTCTCGCCGACCTCGGCGGCGTCCGGGTGGTCAAGCACGGCGGCACCACCAACGGGCAGCACAGCGAGCTACAGCTGGTGCCGGAACGCGGCTTCGCGGTGACCTCGCTGACCAACTCCGGGCCCAACGGTTCCAAGCTCAACGACCGGGTCGTCCGGTGGGCACTAGAGCACTACCTGGGCGTCCGGGTCGAGGACCCCCAGCCCGTGCGGCTGCCCGACGAGCAGCTGGCGCCCTACACCGGCCGGTACGAGACGATCGCCGTCGTCATCGAGGTGACCGCCACCGACGGGCGGCTGTCCGCGGCGATCACGGTGAAGCCGGACGCGGACGCCGCGCTGCGGAAGCACGGCGAGGAGGTCCCCGAGCAACCCCCGATCGTGATGGCCCTGCTCGGCCAGGACGGCGACGCGTACGTCGTCGACGAGGGCGACGCCAAGGGCATGCGGGGGTACTTCACACGGATCGGCGGGAGCGTGGCCGGGCTGCATCTCGGCGGCCGGCTCGCGACCCGCACCTCGGCACCCGGCGCCTGAGCCGCCGGACGTCGCGGACGGTCAGAAGACGCGGCGCGGCGGCAGGCCGAGCAGCCGCAGCTCCAAGGCAGTACGTCCGCGAAGGCGTCAAGAAGACGGTCGGAGGCGATGGTGATGGGCTGACTTGCCGCGTCCGCGGCACCGGTCCACTCGCCAAGGCCATGGGCGAGCACGACCCGACGGTCCTCACACTGCGGCGGTTCGCCGGTGACGCGTTCATGGCGCCCAAGAAGGCCGACGACCCCTGGACTGGCGTCACTTATCGAATCAGTTCCGGCAGGCATCATCGTCGCCGATGTCATCGATCTGCTGGAGTTTCGCCAGGATGCATCTGGCCTGTGAATTGGCATTTGATTTGGCTCTGGCTCAAGTTTCGTGATCCTGGCTGAGTTGTGGTCGTGCGGCCAAGGGGCTGCACGTTCTCCGCACGACGGCGTCGAGGCGCTGGATGTGCGGGTTCAGGGCACCCCTACCGGGCCTGAACGCTGGCGCTCGGCCACATCTGCAACACCGGTCACACGTCACCGGGCAACGGCCTACCGCCGGAACCGGGGGTCAACCTTCGCCGCGATCAACCACCCATCAGCTTCACGAAACTTGAGCCAGAACCAATTAAGTGGCGGTTTCTGTTCGGATTATCTGGCGGTGTCTGCCGGGTTGAGTCGCGTCACTGCGGTCAGGTCTGTCAACGTAGGTCAGAGGCTCGAACGGATGATCGGTTTCCCCGCCAGATAGCGTGAACAGAACCCGCCAGATAATTCGAGCAGTTACACCTTACCGGACCGGGGGTCAGGCCCAGTACCTGCCGAAGACCAGCTCGGCAGCCCATGGCGAAACCCTCGCCGCGACGCGCGAATGGGTCATGACGCGGCTCGACCAGCAGCTCACGATCGCCGGACTCGCCGCACACGCGCGGATGTCGCCCCGCACGTTCCTGCGCCGCTTCGCCGAAGAGACCGGCAGTATCCCGCTGCAGTGGATCCTCCGGGCGCGGGTCGACACCGCCCGCGAACTCCTGGAGAGCACGAGGCTGTCGGTCGACCGCATCGCGGACCAGGTCGGCCTGGGAACCGGATCGAATGTCCGACTGCATTTCCGCTGGCTCCTGGATGTGTCCCCCTCGGAGTACCGCGCCACCTTCTCCGGGCGGAGCTGACCACCGCGATCGTCGCCCGAGTGCCTGGAGCGTTCCGCTACGAGATGCGAGGGGGAAGGGCAACAGTTTCGCCCGCCACATCGATCGCGACCTTGCCGCGGAGTGCATACGACCGCCTGTTCTCCAGGAGCTCATGAGCCTCGCCCATTCGAGCGAGCGGAAGAGTCGCGCCGATGACCGGCTTCACGAGACCGCGCTCGACCAGCGTGGTGAGCGCGTCCAGCTTTCCTCGGTTCTGTCGTGTGAAGACGAAGTGATAGGCGGCGTTCCTGCCCCACGCCTGGATGAGGTTCTGCGGCTGCGCGATGTCGACGATGCTGACGACGCGTCCGAAGTCGGCGAGCGTCAGCGGGCTCCGTGTGAGCGTGTCGCCACCGATCGTGTCGAAGACGACATCGACCCCCTTGCCACGCGTCACCTCGGCCACGGCATCGACGTAGTCAGTCGAAGTGAAGTCGATCGCCGCATCCGCTCCGAGAGAGCGCACGAACTCATGGTCGCCGGCTTTCGCGGTGGTGATCACTCGTGCCCCAATCGCCTTCGCGATCTGGATCGCGATCGTGCCGACACCGCCCGCGCCTCCATGGATGAGGATTGTCTCCCCCACGGTGAGCTGAGCTCGCGTCACCAGGGCCTCCCAGACCGTTCCGCCGACGAGAGTCAGGCTCGCCGCCTCCAGGTGACTGAGGTTCTCCGGCTTCCGGCCGACGAGGTCGACGTCGGCGACGTGCTGCTCGGCGTAGGAGCCGGGGCCGCCGAAGATCCGGGGCGTGTAGTACACCGCATCGCCGGCGCGGAACTCGGTCACGTGGGATCCGACTTCCTCGATCACGCCGGAGATGTCGTGCCCGATGATCGCCGGGAGCGGCACATGATCCGCGTAGTCTCCGCGACGGATCTGATAGTCGAGCGGGTTGACGGCGGTCGCATGGACGCGCACCCGTACCTGGCGGGGTTCGACTTGCGGTACGGAAACGTCGCGCAGCTCGAAAGCATCGGCCTCTCCGAAACGGGCGAGCACAACGGCCTTCATCGGCTCAGTCATATCGGTGTTCCTCATCGTGGTTCTGGGTGCGCGACGCGCCGGGACGGGCGGTCCTCTCTCAGTGTCGCGCGCACGATCCACACACTCCAGTGGCGGCAATGCCAATATCCGCGAGGACACTGACACGCCTGTCGCGCGGTGCTCGGGCATGCTCCTTCCGCGGATGCTCGGGCGACGTAATTCCCTGCACCAGGGACCGGGCCGTCGACCGTGGTCGACGTCGTCGAAGCCATTAGCCAGCAGAGGCAAGTTCAGCTTGCATCGGGGCTGCCGCGTGTTGCCCGATCGCCCCATGGTCCATGGTCCATGGTCCTTGGTCCTTGGTCCTTGGTCCCGTGGTCACGTGCTGGCTCTTTCTGAGGGTTGGGTCACCACGGGATATCTATTCCTTTCCAGGACGTGAAGGTGCCGGTGGGCTCGTTCGGCCCGAGTCGAGCGACACGCACCACCTCGCGGGCGGCGTCCTGGACAGAGTCGGTCCCCTGGAAGTTGACCAGTGCGGTGTTGGCGAACCCCGGCGAGACGAGGTCCTAGCGCAATTCCGACGACAATCTGCAAGCAGATTGCGACCTGGCGCGCAGCGTAAGCGGATCGCTGACCGGGAACAAGCTCATCTGCCGGTAAACCTTCTGCTTGAATTCGCATATGGCCGACACCAAGCACATCGGGATCTTGCTCTTCAATGACGTTGAGGAGCTCGACGCCATTGGCCCATGGGAGGTTCTTGCGTTCTGGACCCGCAACTATCCGCAGGACGGGTACGAGACGACAAGCTTGTCGCGGGCCGGGGGGCTGGTGCAGTGCGCTAAGGGACTGACAATCCAGGCACACCACTCCTACGCCGACGCACCGCCCTTGGACGTCCTGATCTACCCGGGCGGGCAAGGGACCCGGGCTCACCTGCAGGACGACGCGCAGCTGGACTGGGTCCGGCGGCAGCGGGCCGCGGTGCCCCTCATGACGAGCGTTTGCACCGGATCGTTGGTGTACGCCGCCGCCGGGCTGCTTCGTGGGCGGCCAGCCACCACCCACTGGCGCTCGCTCGACCTACTACAGGAGTTGGACCTCAGCATCGACGTACGCCGCGAGGAGCGCTTCGTCGACGACGGCGACCTCATCACTTCAGCCGGTATCTCCGCCGGAATCGACATGGCACTGCACCTGGTCGATCGGCTCGCCGGAACCGACCACGCCCGCCAGGTCCGACGCGGTATCCAGTACGACCCGGCGCCTCCCGTCTGAGCAGCACTCCCGGCAGTCCCGGTAGCCGGTGGCGGGTGACCAATGGTTCAGGGTCGCCTTGCTCCGCGCTCAACCGACCCGGTTGACATACGTTCTTCTCATGGCACGAACCGCGAAGGCAAGGAAGCGCTGGCAGGTGATCGGCGGAAGCATTTTTGTGGTCACTTTGGCCGTCGCCTTGATCCTGGGCGAAATTGGCGCGAGCGAAGCAGCCCGAGGCCTTGGCCGAGCAGCCGCGCTGATCGAAACGCGGGCGGTATTCCACGGCATTCTGGAGCGCGCCAGCGACGTGCTGTTGGCGCAGCGGGCGGCGGTGGAGCGCGGGGATCTGCAGCGGGCCGGAGAACTGGACGCGCAATTTCATACCTGCCTGATCCGGGAATGCGCCAACCGCTCCCTTCAGGTGCTGGCGGAGGCGTTGATCTCCTCTGCAACCCCGGCATCGGTGGCCGTCTATCTGGTCCCGGGCGCCGCCGCGCATTCACTCCTGCAGCACGAACAGATCATCGCCGCGCTCGCCGGCGGTGACCGCCGGTTGGCGCAGCAGTTGCTGGCCATCCACCAGCGGACCGCGTCGAAATTTGCTGTGCAACAGCACTTGCGGACCGGGCCGGGCTCCTGACCCGTCCCATCACCATGTGATGGGTGCGGCCGCACCACGGTGCGGGGTGGTGGAGTCCGTCGGTCAGGTGGGCAGGATCCGGCGGAGGTAGTCGCGGTTGGTGGCTCCGACGCTCAGGCCGTCGCCGCCGTAGTGCTCGACGACGAAGGCGCCTTGGTAGCCGTGGGCGATGGCGTAGTCGATCGCGGCGCGGTAGTTGATGGTGGCGGACTCCAGTGGCGCCGGATGGGTGAGCACGACGCCGGTGGCAGGGTGCTCGGCGCGGAAGTAGTTTTTGACGTGCCAGTAGTTGGCCAGGGGCACGGTCAGTGCAACGAGGTGCTCCCAGCTTTCCACCGGCTTTTGGGCACGGATGAGGTTGCCGATGTCGGGGTTGAGGCCCACGGCCGGGTGCGCGCGACAGTCCGCCCGGCGCTGGCCCGCACCTATCCCCTGGCAGTCAGCGCTGCAACAGTTCGGACATTTTGCAGGGTCCACGTGGCTCAGTTGCCCGCCATGCGCAGTCCGGCAAGGTCGCCGACCTGGCCGCCCGCTGGCACCGCGCCGCCATCGAAACCCTGCGCGTCGACGCCTGTCACTTGTCGAGTTAGCTGGTTCTGGCTCAAGTTTCGTGAAGCCGGCCGAGTTGTGCTCGTACGGCCCAGTGGCTGCGTATTCTCCGCACGACGCGGCCGCGGCGTCGGGCGTGCTGGTCCCGGGCACCGTCACCGTCTATCCGGCCTACCGCACGAACCGGGTGTCGATCCTCGATGCGATCGACCAACCGTCAGCTTCACGAAACTTGAGCCAGAACCACTTATCTGGCACCTTCTGACCACGCTAAATGGCATCTTGTTCGAACAAACATCCGACTCTAATATTTCCCGTATGGCGCACTGTTGCTGGTCGCGGGGCCAGTCGTGTGCCGCGGCTACGAGCGGACCGTGCCAAATAGCTTGTACAGAAGGTGCCATTTATCGTGGCAGACGACATTGTAACGCCTGCACGACTACGTGACACATGATCTCCTGCAACATGTGTAAGTCCCGGCCTGGGGGTGTCGTCGATCTTGCGTTGCTATCCTCGACGTCGGCGCATCTGTTCAGATGTGGGGTAGGCGGGTATGACCTTGCGGCAACCAGCAGCGTTCGGCGTGTGCGTGGTGGAACTCGTCGACCCGCAGGAGGTCAACCGGGTCCGTGAGGCATTGCCCGGGCCGAGGGAGCCCCGGTCGTGACTGGCTCGTTCTGGTGGGACCTGCTGATCGGTTTCGCCGCCGCTCTGGTGGTGGCGTGGCTGGCTCTGATCGTGGTGCTGGCGATCGTCAGACCCCGCAAGGGGTTGCTCAAAGAGGCGATCCGGCTGCTGCCCGATGTGCTGCGCCTGATCCGCCGGCTTGCAGCGGACAAGAGCCTGCCTCGAGGGGTTCGGGTGCGGCTGGCGTTGCTGCTGGTCTATCTGGCTTCGCCGATCGATCTGATCCCAGATTTCATTCCGGTGCTCGGCTACGCCGACGACGCCATCATCGTCACCGCTGTGCTGCGCAGCGTCGTCCGCCGCGCCGGCCTTGCCGCCGTGCGCTCGCACTGGCCGGGTACCGATGACGGGTTCGCCGCCCTGACCCGGCTCACCGGATTGGCCAAGCAACGCACCGATATCCCACCCGGCGACAACTGACCGTGCCCCGCATCACAGGCTCGTTCGAGAAGGTGGCGGAATTTGGAACCGCTACGCCGGAGGCGCCCACAACCGGTAACCGCGGGCCCAACGTCGATTCGAATGCAGACCGGTCGATTTTCGGAGCTCACCAGTCCTCAGACGCTGTTCACCGTAGGACTGTCCGGGCCGTCTTGGCGTCCGCTGTTTCGCTCCGCGCAGGTCTCAGTCCAGAGGAGCCCACGTCTCGGTGCGGCAAATCCGCTCATCGACGGGATGCTCTTGGAGGACTTGACCGCGTGCTGCAGGCAACGTCTTACCGCGCGCCGGGTCTTGGGCCGCCTGGTCGACGAGCACGGCGTGGCCGAGTTGACGTACTCCTCGTGCGGGTCCGGGTGGATCGGTGGCTACCGCCCGTGGCCGTACGTGACCGGCAGGGGCACGTGCCGCTCGGGTTTCGTTCACCGCTGTCGTGTGCTGGTGGTGGCACGACGCGACTACTATCCGGGTGGTAGTAGTCCCTGCTAGCTCAAGACGTGGAGTGGTGCGATGTCGGTCCCTGCTGAGTTGACCCATGGCGTGGAGTCTGACCCGGGGCGGAAGTCCGAGGGGGCGAGGTCGTGGTGGCGGCTGGGGAGGCCGGGATCGCGTTGGTCGGTGTCGGCGTTGCTGTTGTGGGCGGTGGTCGCAGTAGTGACGTTCGTCGGCGGCAGCGCCGTGGAAAGTGTCGGGCTGCCAGCGCCGCATCTGATCACCGGGCTGGTGGCGGGCTTGGTCGTGGCGCTCACAGGGCTGGGTCGCCGGACCGGCGCGGCGCTTCCTCGGATCGTGTATTTGGCGGCGCAGGCTATCGCCGGGGTCCTGCTCGGCACCTACTTCTCACTACACGCCCTGACCGGCACCGGCCTGGCGCTCATCCCGCTGGTCGCCACCACTGCGGTCACGCTGGTGTTGTCGGTGGGCGCTGGACTGTTCGTCGCCCGGCACACCACGCTGGATGAACCGACCGCTGCGCTCGGCCTGATCGCCGGCGGCAGCTCGGGCATTGTCGCCGCCGCCGACGACCTGGACGCAGACGCCCGCATCGTCGCCGTCTTGCAGTACGTCCGCCTCATCCTGGTCGTGGTGACCGCCCCACTGCTGGTCCGGTACGTGCTCGCCCCGCACGGCACCTACGCCGCGGTCGGAGCGAAGGAGATCGAGGCCGTCGCCAGCATCCACGGCTACGCCTGGACCATCGGGCTCGCCTGCCTGGGCGCGCTGATCGGGGTGAAGCTGCGGATCCCGGCCGGCGCGTTGATCGTCCCGCTTGTCCTCACCGCCATGGGGGGAGCGCTCGGCCTCTACAACGACCTGCAGCCGCCGGAAACGGTGCGCGAACCGGCGTTCATCGTGATCGGGCTTGCGGTCGGGCTGGGATTCGACCTGCACGTCCTGCGAAGGGTGCTGCGGGCCGCGCCCGCCGCGCTGGCCGCGATCCTCGCCGTGATCGCCGTCTGCGGCGGTCTGGCTGCTCTACTCGCAGCGACCACAAAACTCACTTTGCTCGACGCCTACCTCGCCACCACCCCGGGTGGGATCAACGCGGTTCTGGTGACCGCATTCGCCTCCGGCGCCAACACCAGCCTGGTAGTCGGCGTCCAAGGCCTCCGACTGTTCGTGATGGTCCTCGCCGCACCCCCCCTGGTTCGAATACTGCTGAACCGCCGCGGGCGCCTTCAGCGCGGCCGGCCCGGGCATACGATCCCAGACCAGTGACCCCGCAGGAGGTTGCGGACCTTTACGTCCAATTTTTTGACGGCACCGTAGGGCACATGCCAACGCTGCGACCCGGCGCCGGCGGCAGCGTCTACAGGCCGTCGATCATTCCGTTCTTGTAGGCGAAGACGACCGCTTGGACGCGGTCCCGGAGCTCCAGTTTCGTCAGGATCCGGCCGAGGTGGGTCTTCACCGTGGTTTCGGCAACGGCGAGCCGGCTGGCGATTTCGCTGTTGGACAGGCCTGCGGCCACCTCGGTGAGGACTTCCCGTTCCCGCGGGGTCAGCTTGGTCAGGTGTGACCCCATGCTGGGCTGCCGCGGACTGGGCATGCGGTCGGCGAAGGTGTCCAGGAGCCGCCGCGTCATCCGGGGGGCGATGACCGCGTCGCCCCGCGAGATGGTGCGGATAGCCCCGATGAGCTCGGTGGGGTCGGCGTCTTTGAGCAGAAAGCCGCTCGCGCCCGCATTCAGCGCCCCGAACGCGTACTCATCCAGATCGAAGGTTGTCAGGTTGAGGACCCGCGATCGTGAAGCTGATGCGGTGATCTGTCTGGTCGCCTCGATGCCGTCCATCAGCGGCATTCTGACGTCCATCAAGACGACGTCCGGGTCGAGGTCGCGGGTCATCGCAACCGCGGTCTGGCCGTTGTCGGCTTCGCCGACCACTTTCAGGTCCGCCGCCGATCCGAGGACCATGCGAAAGCCCAATCGGATCAACGGCTGGTCATCCACCAGCAGGACGGGTGATCATCGCGTCGCCGAAACCTGGGACTGGACATCGGGTTCGGCCCCGTCGGTGCCGGCAAACTCCGGGAAACGCAGTGTCACCGCGACGCGCCACCCGCCGCCGGGCATCGGGCCGGAGGTCGATGTTCCGCCGAAAAGGGCCGCCCGTTCCCGGATGCCGAGTAGGCCGTGGGCGCCCTCGACCCCGTGTTTCTGGTGAGACTCGTCGGGGAACGTTCCGTCGTCGGTCACCTCCACCGTGATCTGCGATCGTTGATACGACAGCCGAACCTCCGCGCGGCCGGCGTCGTGGGCATGCTTGAGGACGTTGGTCAGGGCTTCCTGCACGATCCGGTAGATCGCCAGCTGAGCCGCTTCCGGGACGGCTATGACGGTGCCGCGCACCGACAACGCGACCCTCAGGCCCGTGGCCCGAACCGTGGTCAGCAAACCCTCGATGGCTTCGATCCCGGGTAACGGTGCCCGGGCCGGCGAATCGTCGTCGGTGCGCAGCACATCGAGCACCCGGCGGGTATCTGCCAGCGCTTCCCGGCCGGTCCGGGCGACCTGCCGCATGGCAGAGCGAGCCTGGTCAGGTTCCACTGTCAACGCAGCGCCGTCGGCCAAGGTGATCATCACCGACAGACTGTGCGCGACGATGTCGTGCATCTCCCGTGCTATTCGGGTCCGTTCAGCCGCGGCCGCCAATTGAGCTTGCTGCTGTGCTTCGCGTTCCAATCGGTCCGCGCGGTCGGTCAGCGCCGCCAAGTGGGACCGGCGGGCCTGCTGGGTGATGCCGAGCGATACCGCAGCGACCACCAGAACGCTCAGGAGCAGCAGGAACCGTGGCCACTGGTCAGCGCCGAACCGCGCCACGGCCAGCACCACCCCCAACTCCACCGCCGCGGCGGCGGCAAGGGACAGCAGTCGACTTCGGTGCGCGGCGACCGTGTACAGCACCATCAAGACCGCGAAGTCACCACCCTGCGGTGCATCGAAGGCCCACTGACCAGCGGCGACGAAACCGACCAGGACGAACACCACGACCGGCGCTGCCCGTCGGAAGGTCAACGGCACCCACAACGCCGCCTGCCAGAGGATGTCCATCCACCGGCCGCTGTGGGCGGAGTCCCCGATCAGGCAGAGCGGCTGCCCGTTGCGGACCCAGGCGCAATTTGCCAGCGTGTGGATGGTGGCCGGATTGATGTTCGGGTTCGCCTCGAAGTCGAAATCCTGCCACCACTTCTCGCGAGGAAAGCCGGCGGCCTTGACCCGACGGACCGACCGGCGACGGTTCCGGTCATCGCACTCGGACAGCAGCAGCTCAGCCAGGAAGCCGTTGTAGGTGAGCTGCTCCTTCTCGGCAACGACGGCCAGGTCGGTGACCAGGCCACGGACGGTCGGTAGGCGCAATTGTCGACAGGCTTGGTCGATCGCTGCCACGGCGGCCGGTTCGGTCAGTCCCCGGCGACGACGGGTGGGCTGGTTCACGAGACGTTCCCCTTCTGGACGGTGGCATCGGGGGCGGAGGGCTCCGATCGGGTGGGTCGCCGGCGCATCAGAAGTTCGTCGTAGGCGGCGACCGACGGCAAAGGACGCGGATCCGGCGGCAAACCAGCGATCACGGCCGCCGGGTCGGCCAGACGCCGCTCGGTAAGACTGACAACCCGTTGCTCGAGCACATGTACGCGATCATCGGGTTGCTCCAGTTGCGTGGCCCCACCTGTCTCGGCCTGATGCTTGCGGGCCTCGACGGCGACGACATCGGCGTTGTTGCCACCGACCGACAAGGCCGCCTGCAGGCCGGCGACGACGTCGGCGTGGTTCATATGCCGGTGCAGCAGCAACACATCGATCAGCTCCCGGGTGCCCGAACCGTCACCATGGGCCTTGCGGGCGGCAGCCCAGAACGCTTCGTGGGCGTTGGTGAATGCGCCGCTCGCCCGGGCCTGGATGAGAGCGGTCGCTCCTGGCAACGCGCCTGGCTTGTATTGAGGACCTCCAGGTAGTGGTCCAGCACTAGGATCTGCGACCCCTTCCGGCTGGATCTTTCGTGCCGCGCCACCTCGGTGCGGCCGTCCAAGACGATGACCTCGTTGGACCGTAGGGTCACTCGGACGCGGCGGTTGATCAACCTCGCAGGCACCGAATACTGGATGTTGCGGACCATGATCCGGGCGTGGCGATCCACCCGCGGGTTCAACGTCAACCCCGGCTCGAACATCTCAGATGGCAGCGGGGACAGCAAGTCCCGTTCGATCCCGAACATGTCACCGACGGTCCGCACTTGACCGTGAATGCGCCGGTGGTCATCGGCGCGATCCGCCTCGGCCAGCCGAACGTTCAACTCCGCCAAGGTTTTCACCTGCGGGACGGGGACCAGATGGTTGCGGCGGAACCGTCCGCCCTCACCCTCCACCCCGCCCTTCTCATGGGCGCCTTCGATGCCGGGCATGCAGTAGAACGAGTCGAACTGGTAATGGGATTTGAACGCCGTCCACCGGGCCGATTCCTCCCGGCCCCGACCGAACAGCACCCTCGACACGGCGGCCTTCAAGTTGTCGTAGCGGATCTTGTCGATCGGGGTGCCGCCCAACTCGGTGAACGCCGCGACATGGCCTTCCAGGAACGCCTCCTGCGCCTGGGTGATGAACGCCCGACGCACCGACTTCCCGGAGTAGGACATCCGCAGGGTGAACAGAAACGTCTTCGTCTTCACCCCGCGCAGGATCACCCACAGGTCAGCGAAATCGACCTCCGCCTCACCGCCCGGTTCATGGGTTTGCGGCACGAACCCCTGCGCCAACACCCGGCCGGCCTCCACGGCGATCTCCGGGCGGCGGCAGGCCAGGTAGTCACGCACCGTCGAATAGGAAACATCCACTGCGCCTTGTTCATCCATCAGCCGGGCCAACACCCGCCGGGCGGTATGCCGCTGCTTCCGCGGCGCGTCCAGATCATCGGTCAGCCACTGGTCGATGACGGGTTTGTGTTCCTCGAACCGGCGGGACACCCGCACCGGGATCTTCCGCTGCGGCGGCAACGCGGAGGCCAACGCCTGCCGCACCGTCCGGCGATGCACACGATGCCGATCCGCCAATTCCCGGATTGACAGTTCCTCGACCCGCGCATCCCTACGGATCGCAGCGAACAACTCCACCCTCGACTCCATCCCGAGCCCCCTTCGACGAGTGCAACACCGACATCGGTCGGGTCCACCGTCAACTGGGGCCACATCAAACCGTCACAACGAGCCCGGCGTGTCGAGATGGGGCCAAATCAAACCGTCTCTATCGACGTCCGGTTCGGCCCAGGTGGAGCCACATCAAACCGTCACCCCGGGGCCAAATCAGACTGTCAGGGCCACAGAACCGGCCAATTAGTTCGACAAGTGACACGCGGGGTAATCAACCATGATCAGCGGACGGGTGTTTACATGCCGTAGCTATCTATACGGCGATCGTTACACGTCCCGGCCGCTGAAGCGGCAGTCCGAGAACGTCACGGAATCGACTGATTGCGAGACGGCTCTCAGCATTGCCGGCGAGCTGTCTGGTTATAGGCACGATCCGGGGTCTTGGCTGTCGCCGATGATGTCGAAAAGGATCCGCCGGAACATCTTCACCTGATCTGGGTTGACGCCGTCCAACGCCGCGGCTTGGACGTCGGCGCAGTCGGCGGCGACCCTCGCGCGCAAGGCGTTTCCTGCTTTGGTGATGTCCGGGATTCGTAGGCGCCGGTCCCGAGGGTCGGTGCGGCGGATGATGAGGCCCATGTGCTCGAGCTGATCCAACTGGGTCATCAGTGTGGTCTTGTCCAAACCGAGCGCCTTACCCAATTCGACCTGGGTGAGATTCGGGGTCAGGTGAAGGGCGCTGAGCACGATGTAGTCGCGGAGCGCAATTCCGTGCTTTTCCGCCTGGTCACCACTGGCGCCGCGCATCCGCTGCGCCGCCCGATGCAGCAGCCAGGTGATGTCCGAATCGATCGACGGACCCGCACTGGATGCGCCCGAGTCCCGGCGATCTTCCGGCAATTGGAGCGGCGATCGTTGAGTGTGCCGCGTGGGACTGGGCATAGGAAACCCTGTGCTCCCTTGCTCATTAGTTGGGTGGACTGCTTTCTTGAGTTCTCAGGCTCCCTCCCTCGGGTGCGGCCGATCGGTGGGGCCAACAGGAAGCTTGAAGCAGTGGAGGTAGAAGGCGGTTCTGCCCTGGCAAGCCCCTCCCATGAGCGGCGGCCTTCTAGGGGTGTTGGACGGTATTTAGATCTGGGACAGGTGCCAGCCGGGCGGGCAGGCGCGGAATGCCGTTGTAGGCGTCCCGGTCATGGGCCGGGACGATCTGCATCACATCGGCCAACGCGATCACATGGAGCAGCCCCTGACGTAGCTGTTGCGGATCGCTGTCGGCGAGTTTTTGCATCAACCGGGGCCGTTCCACCCGTCGCCGGATCCCGTCCAGCTGCCAGGTCAGGTCACCGATGAACCCATACCGCTGCCCCGAGGGCACTGTCACGAAGATGACCACCGAGCCGGCCGTGTGGCCGCCCGCAAGAGCGATCACCACGCAGCCGTCGCCGTACACGTCGAAACTCGACTCAAAACCCAGATACGGCGGGCCGTTCAACTTGTATTCGTGGATCTCGTGGCCCACCGACACCATCCGGAAAACTTTCCCGTCCGAATCCTCGGCGGCGTACCGCCGTTCACCGGAATTGATCCAGATCGGCACCTGCAGCTGGTCCAGGCCGCTGACGTGATCCCAGTGGGCGTGGGTCAGCAACACCCCCAGTAGCCGGCTGCGGTCATAGCCGCTGGCATCGAGTTGCTCGCTGACGGTCTTCATCGCCTGAAACGGGGCCCGCGCGAACCGCGGCACCGTTGCCACGTGCGCTGCGATGTCGGCGCCGAACCCTGCGTCGATCAGCAGGTCACCGTTGGGGTGCTGCACCAGGATCGCCGTCGCCGCGAAATGCCGCTTGTCGCGGAATGACCCACCGCGGAACGCGAAAATCGCCCGCGTGTCGTAGGTTCCGGTAGGCAGTTGGTAGATGGCCATCCCGGGCGGTGGAGCGGCCTGCGGCAGCGGCATGTCCCATACGGGCGGCATCGGCAATGGAGTCATCAGCCGACCCTACGACACCAGATAGTCTGAGACAAGACGATCTACTGTGCCAATCCCCTGACCACCGCCCACTCGATGACTGCAGTTGGCATCGGTAATGCTCGATGGATTTTCAGGGTCGGCGAACGGGCGCGGCCGCATAGACGGTTGGTGGCGGTGGGGTGGGCATGTCGTTCTGGGGTAGTACACGATTCATTCTGGAGTAGTACACGATGCTGCTTGAAGCCGATGTGGTGCCCTCGGTTGGTCGGTAGCGTTCGGTTCATGATCAATGCCAACGATTTGACGATGAGGTACGGCGAGAAGACGGTCGTGGATCGGTTGAACTTCGAGCTGCGACCGGGAATGGTGACGGGGTTCCTCGGCCCCAACGGTGCGGGGAAGTCGACCACGATGCGGATGATCATCGGGTTGGATCGACCGACCGGCGGATCGGTCACCGTGCACGGGAAGAGCTACTGCGACCTGCCGGCACCGTTGCAGGAGGTCGGGGTGTTGTTGGAGGCGCGAGCGGTGCATACGGGCCGGTCGGCCTACAACCACCTGCTGTCGATGGCTGTCACCCATGGCATCTCCAAGTCGCGGGTGCAGGAGGTCATCGACCTGGCCGGGTTGACGGAGGTGGCCCGTCAGCGGGTGGGTGCCTTCTCCTTGGGTATGGGACAGCGCCTGGGGATCGCGGCTGCGTTGCTGGGTGATCCGCAGACGCTGATCCTGGATGAGCCGGTCAACGGCCTTGACCCCGACGGGGTGCTGTGGGTCCGCAATCTGCTCAAAGGGTTGGCCGCCGAGGGCCGAACGGTGTTCGTCTCCAGCCACCTGATGAGCGAGATGGCCCAGACTGCCGAACATCTCATCGTGATCGGCAAGGGGCGGCTGCTAGCCGACCAGCCTGTCGCAGAGATCATCAGTTCCGCCGGGCGCTCCGCCGTGCTGGTCCGCACCCCGGAAGCGGCCCGTCTGCGCGACCTTCTGGCCGGCCCCGACGTGACCGTCGCCAGCAGCCAGGCAGGTGAATTGGAAGTCACCGGGTTGCTCGCCGAGACGATCGGCGAGATCGCGTACAACGGCCGGATCATGATTCATCAGCTCACCACCGTTCAGGCCTCCTTGGAAGAGGCGTTCATGGACCTCACCAACGACGCCGTGGAATACCACGGCGGCACCATCACCACGAAGGACGCAGCATTAGCACCACCGCACCCGCCATCTCACCGACCCCGACACACCGCACCGTGCTGGTAGAACCGGTCTCGCAACGCCGCGTCATCGCATCAGAGTGGGTCAAGTTCCGGACATTGCGGTCCAGCTGGATCACCATGGCCGTCGCCCTCGCAGCGTTGGCGTTGCTCGGGCTGCTGATCGGGATAATCACCAACGCGAATTGGGGTCATCTGGAACCCGACGAAGCCGCCCCCTTCAACGCTGTCGACACCAGTCTGCGTGGCATCAACTTCGCGCAGTTAGCGGTCGCGGTGCTGGGTGTGCTGTTCATCTCCGGTGAGTACAGCACCGGCATGATCCGCTCCTCGTTCGGCGCCGTCCCCAAAAGGCTGCCAGTGTTGTGGGCCAAGCTTCTTGTGTTCGGCGCCGCCACCTTGGTGTTGATGGAGATCGCCTCGTTCGCGGCATTCTGGCTGGGCCAGGCCGGCCTGGCCAGCCATGGCACCACTATCGGCGCGCCCGGCGCGTTGCGCTCGGTCATCGGGACCGGCCTCTACCTCACCGTGGTCGGGGTGCTCAGCGTGGCGTTGGGGTTCATCATCCGGTCGACCGCCGGCGGGATCTCCGCCGTCATCGGTCTGTTGTTGGTGCTGCCCGGGATCATGAACGTGCTACCGCAGAGCTGGCAAAACCACATCTCCCCGTACCTGCCCAGCAACGCCGGGGCCGATGTGACCACCGTCCACGCCGACGCCGGGAGCCTGGCCCCCTGGGCCGGATTTGCTGTGTTCTGCCTCTACGGCGCGATCGCGGTTGCCATCAGCGCCGTCCTGCTCAACCGGCGCAACGCCTGATCGCACACGCCGGCAGCGTTCGTTCACAGCCGCGAAACCGCGGGGGGCACCCGGTGGTGCGGTACGGGCAGTTGCTGCGGTAGGACTGTTCCTGGCGCCCATGAAAGGTTCCTCACTTGTCTTCGGCCGTGTCTGCGGGTGCTCTGGGGTGGTCACGACGGCACCCTGTCCTCACCGACGCCGGGTGGGTAGCAGTCTTCGCGACGCTGACCGGCGCGGACGCCGGCACCGGCAAGAGCCATCTGCTCATCGCACTGGGCACCGTCGCAGCCGAGAACGAGTTCCGGGTCAAATACACCCTGGCCACCAAGCTCGTGAACG
>JAABVA010000653.1_pt1 | contig 42189 bp, 48 predicted proteins | sample 5560331 | NCBI WGS metagenome assembly JAABVA01 (sample SAMN12812661, study PRJNA571458) | rock metagenome | isolation source: Antarctica rocks | place: Antarctica: Victoria Land, Mt New Zealand sud | collected 2016-01-07 | reverse complement strand
TAGCGAACGAGAACGCTTAACGTAAATTTCTGTTCTACATATATTATCTTAACTTCGTTCGCTTGTCACAAAATCTCTTAGATCACGACAAAGCTGACAAAACATCATTCAGCGCTCAACGACATTCTTCAAAGCGACTCTCAGCGTCTCGATGAATATATAGATCTGAATTGATGTCTTTCACTCTATGTCTGACAGTTTCGTCTTCATAACTCTAAGTACTAAATTCTCTTCTTGTTCATGACATTCATCATGTCTCATTATATCGTAAAGATAGATATAGCGATAGAAATAACTCTTTACTTTCTCAAGAATTACTACTTCTGACTTTATCTTGAGCAAAAGCTGCTTAATTGCAAACAAAAAAGATAGATATATCATATAACGATTGAAGACAACTTTCATACTTTCTCAAAAGTTACTACTCTTGATCTTATCTTGAGCAAAGACTGCTCAATTGTAAGCGAAAAATAATATGATGATCGCTGAGTCTTCTTAGCTTAGATTGACACAGCGTCGCTGCGAGATTTTATTCTTGATTAAAATGTAAGAATCATAATCTGTTCAGTAATCTAGAATAGTTCTCATCATCTGAAGAGAGTTGAGAAGCTGAGAAGTGATAAAATAGCAATTTGCGATTTCTTTAAATTCTTGTCAACAATATAAAGCAAATATATTTTCTTAAGCTTTTTCTTTCTTTGTGTAGAAGCGAATATAATAGTATTGAGAAACACTGACTATTGAAATGTCTTTCTATAACGCTTGTGTAAACTCACTTGTTCTCATCTTGTTTGCATTCTTAAAGTCTTTCATCTGAGATGATAGCATTGATTCTCATCTTGCAGTCTTGAAGAAGCTCATGCTTCTTGAACAGCGAGAAATAAAAGAGACTTTGACTTGATTGATGATGAACTCATGAAGAGCGATCGAATGACACGATGATCAGGTAACGATATGCAAGTCGTTGACATTTTCGTGTTCATGTTCAATGTAGACGAAGTGCTGTGTATCAAACATGAAATCTTGTTGAAATCATGTCTAGAATCTAGTCTCTCTGCAGTGACGTAGTGTCTAGCTGAATAGAATGTTTGATCATTAAAGATGGTTATGACTAGAATAGTAAGAATACAGAAGAAAGCAAAGACAAATTCGAACTGTATTTATAGTAGAATGAAACAAAGAGAACTGAGTAGATTTGCTAGAGTGCGAAAGAGTCTGAATAGAGTGTCGAAGCTAGAAATTAATCATGTGTCGAAATTTCTAGAAATTATTGACTAGAAAACTCTATTCAATCTCGACACACTTGTAACATTATCTTCTTCTTCTTAAAAGTCATGTTTCTATGACTTGTAGTGTAGTTCATAGCATCGATGTAGAAACTCGATGTCAGTCTTTCTATCAATCTTTTTATCAACTCAAATCAAATTCAAATGTCTTCTTGAAGCAGATTCGCTATGTTGAATGAAAGATGTCATTGAAGCAGACTTATTATGTTGAGTGAGAGATGTCGACTTTCTAGTAGATGAGACGATGAGATCGATGAGTTCATCGCACGAACGAAGAAGAATGTCATTGAAGCAGACTTACTATGTTGAGTGAGAGATGTCGACTTTCTAGTAAATGAGACGATGAGATCGATGAATTCATCGCATCGACGAAGAATGTCATTGAAGCAGGCTTATTATGTTGAGTGAGAGATGTCGACTTTCTAGTGAGTGAGACGATGAGATTCAATAGATTCATCGCACGGACGAAGAGTGTCATTGAAGCAGACTTACTACTAGATATAACTCTAAGTCAATAGATCATCGCATGAACGAAGCAGTAACAAACCTCTATATCAATGATTGATGAAGCGAAACTGAAGTTCTTGATGACTTGTTTTATAATTCAACACAATGTCGAGTAATCAAAGAGATGATAGATTCTGAATCAATGATAAAGTTATTCGCAGCTGTGAAACAGAAATGATTTTCTATCGAATCTCAATTTCGATTGAACATTGAATCTCAATTTCGATTGAACATCGAGTCTCAATTTCGATTGAATCGTGAATATATATATTATATTTGTTTGCACAAATCTAACAGTTTCTGACGATTTCTAGGGTCAAATTTTGCTCTGAAAGTCGCTCTGAGATGTTAAGCACTCTCTCTAAGCGACTGAGTCTATGAAGTGAGTGAATGAAACAAAAGCGAGTTTCTGCGAGAAACTCAAGAGATGAAGAATAGAAACAGAAAGAAAACTGCCTATTTATTCTTCTGTTTCTCGTCTGACTATTGCGTAATTGATGACAACGACGTAACGATGATGATGAGATAATCATCTCTTCTATCATCTTTCATATTCTTTCTTCGCTTGTCGATAGCATTCAGTCAAGCTGATTCTTCATGTGTTCGAAGCACTGTTTGACGTGTGTTATGCGCTCGATCGATATGCATTTTGAAGCATGTAGAGAGTTTGATAGAAAGCTCGATCGAAAGTTCGAGTACTCAATGCGCATATGTTGATTCGAGCGAAGAAAGATGGTGACAGGCGAGGGATCGATCAATCAGCGCTTTGAATCTCGTCAATCCCAATTTCTGAGTCAAACCTCAATATTTTTTAATTATTTTGAAAGCATTGAATTCAGCTAATTCAGAGCTACAATTATGTCACTCAAAGTATGTCAGATAGTCATTGCGCATATGTTGATTCGGGCGAGGAAAGATGATGGCAGGCGAGGGACTGGTCAATCAGCGCATTGAACCTTCTCAACCTCATTTACTAGGTCAAACCTTGACATTATTCAATTATTTTTGAAGCATTGAATTCGACTGACTCAGAGCTACAATTATGTCTCTCAAAGTATGTGAGATAGTCAGCGCGCATAAATCAATTCGGGCGAGGGAAATTGATGGTTTTGATGTTTAAACTGATCCGCGCTAGCAAAACCCTCTAAAATCTCAATGTTCAACATTTTTCTAAAAATGTAGTTTGATGTCGTTGAGTTCGATATTATGTTCGTGAATACAGCTGACTGAAACGAATAAGATCTGAAATTTTGAAGAAAATCGGCCCAGAAAGTTAAATGGTAGTCTGTCTTCGAAAACAATGATAGTCAGTTCTCTGTTCCCAAGTTCTCGCTTAATTTTCTCTTCAAAAACAATGATAGTCAGAACTGTCTATCATTACTCATATGAAATAGACTCTCTCTTCAAAATACTAAAAGTTTGCGTCGTACTCTGCTTCTCGTAGAACTTCTCCGCTTGGTTTTTCAGTTCGTTCTACCCGTAATTTTTAGTTGAGTTAAGAAAATTATTTTTATGTTAAAATGTTCAGACTTTATTTTTTTATTATTTTTTATTATTTGAAGCATTGAACTCGGCTGACTCAGAGCTACAATCATGTCACTCAAAGTATGTCAGATAGTCATTGCGCATATGTTGATCCGAGCGGGGGAAGGTGGTGGCAGGCGGGGGACTGGTCAACCAGCGCATTGAACCTCCTCAACCCCATTTACTAAGTCAAACCTTGACATTATTCAATTATTTTTGAAGCATTGAATTCGACTGACTCAGGGCTACAATTATGTCTCCCAAAGTATGTGAGGTAGTCAGCGCGCATAAATCAATCCGGGCGGGGGAAATTGATGGTTTTGATGTTCAAACTGATCCGCGCTAGCAAAACCCTCTAAAATCCCAATGTTCAACATTTTTCTAAAAATGCAGTTTGATGCCTTTGAGTTCGATATTATGTTCGTGGATACAGCTGACTGAAAGGAATAAGACCTGAAAGTTTGAAGAAAATCGGCCCAGGAAGTTAAATGGTACCCAGCCTCCGAAAACAATGGTACCGAGCCCCCTGTTCCCAAGTTCTCGCTTAATTTCCTCTCCAAAAACAATGGTACCCAGGGCTGGGTACCATTACCCATTTGGGATAGAATATTCTAGGGGGTGCGGGCCACTAGGGGGTACTCACGTAGTCACGTACTGTTAAGTGAGCAAAGTTGCAAGATACAATCATCTACCAATCGAAGCGGAGAACATGTCTTTCAAAATACTATCTGACTGTCATACTTCTACACAAGACCATCAGAGCATCCTGCACTGGATCCAGACCGTCACGCCAAGCTCGCCCTCGAATTGGCAGCATCCTCAAGCTGGGGCGAGGAACAATCCGAGAAAGCGCCCGCGCAACAAGGAGTCGCATGAGAAGCCGAGTGCTAACAAAGCATCGACGCGTCGGAAAACACTTGCTGAATCTAGTGGTAATACCATGGCACCCAATGTGGATGACCCGAAGGCAACCAGACGGTCAAGGAGACTAAAGAATGGCAACGCGCCATTGTCCACCCCTCAGAAGCTCAAGCAGTCCACTGCTACAGGCCTCACCCACATCCAGAACGACGAAGGTGACGGCGAGACTTCCAAGGCCTCGTCACATACGTCGCTCCATTTGAACAACGAAACACTTCTACCCCGGCCCTCATCCTCCAACCCCGAATCACCCAATGCGCCTTCGATCCCTTCTCGAAGCCCCTCAGCCTCTCGAAGCTCGGCCAGTGAGCAAAGCATTAGGTCCAGAAGCCCGGTCAAAACAATGATGGACCTTCGGTTCTCGCAGAGACAAACTTTCTTCAAGAGCCTGAACGGGCAGAGCATGAGGGAAACTGGCAAAGGGATATCTGAGAAATATTCGGCGCTGGTAGAGGCTAGCCAAGGAGTCGGGGTTATATCCAGATTGCTTAAGGTATTCATTCCAGGAACGAGTGTCGTGATAGTACGTAACTGACGTGCTTTACCTTGCAGGCTTTCGTTCAAAAACATCTCCATCAAGCCGACTGGCCAGCAGACCATGTGTACTCCTTGTCGGTTCCCACCAATCCAGATACACAGGCAAGTGACATCAAACTCGGTGATCAAGTGCTGAACATATACGAGAACGCCGATACATGTGAGAAGAACGGCGCTTTGGAGTCAGAGTGGAATACGCGCGTACATTCAAAGCTTTTAGATCTGATCGTTGAACCATACAAAGGTACTGTGGGCAGTCTGAACATGTATGCCTTCAAACCTTCAAGCTTTTCCCAACTAACATGCTTTCAGAACGAGCGCCCAGATTTCACCAGTGTCCTTGTTGACCCCTCACTCAACTGACATCAAAGTGCAAGCCAAAATGGTCGATTTTTGCGTTTACCTTCAACCCAATACCCAGATGGAGACTCAAATTTACAGAAGCCTCGCCAAGCTGCCTATGGAATGTCAAACTGTCAATCAAACAAACATTTCCCAGCTCTGCATATGTCCTATTGCCATTAATATCGAGACCAAAATTCCCTTCAGTGGTGGAGAAACAGCCGATGTGCAGTCGGCTGTATGGACTGGAGCAGGTTTGATGAAGACTAGACAGTTGTTGACAGCCAACAATCGGGCCAAGACACAAATTCCGACTGTGCCGGTGGTACAAATGCATGGGCACGATGTGCATCTTTTGGTTTTCGAGGAACAGGAAGACAAGAATGTGAGTTGACTCCTTCAATGTTCCTGCCTCTTCACGTGCAGTGGATATATTTCCAGTCTCAGTGGCCTTTACTTTACCCTTCAAATCTTCAACCAACGACATTCAAATGCCAATCTCCTCATTCTGCTTCTTCGTCACCGCTCTCGCCTCCTTCATCCTCCCCAAGCACAATCTGAGAGGAGACGCTAACGGAATATCTAGATCATGTATGGAAGACTGAGACTGGGTGGAACGGATACGCTTCCAGGAATTTTCCAGGTCATCAAGGGCTTAAGCCTTCTGGTCGACTGGGCCGATACCGACTATCGTAGTTGGTACCAGAACAATGTCCTGACATGAGGGCTTTGATTACCCTGTCTAGATCGGCGAAAGTAGTACTCCGGCATAGGAGCCTTAGGCACCTGGAACCGTGTACGAAATAATCAATCAATCAATCAATCAATCCTCCCATCATTACTCGGCCGTTGGCACCATTCTCAGATTCACCTCCCCATCAGTGTGAGTACATCTTCGTATCGTAACCCTCTTGTAATACAGTCAAAAGTTCCATGCTTACCCACCCTCGAGGCGGTACAGCTATCACGATGGCACCAGCCTTATTGAAGGCCTCCTGGCCTTTCCCACTTCCTACTCTACCCTCGAATCCCCCCTCGGACCGTGCCCCTCCTCTCACTTCGCGTTCTCCCTCCTCATAACGCTCTGTCCCTAGTAACGAGCTTCCTTGGTCGCAATGGGCGCTTTTACATTGCAGGACCCACATCATGAAAAGGGCGGTTTATCAGCTGTGGAAAGCGATGATGAAGTGGAGGACTTCGATATCGATTCGGACATTTCTGATGCAGATCTACTAGAGCCGAAGCAAGAGCTGAACAAGCTGGGCCTAGAAAAGGCACAATGGGAGCTTGCAGATGCCACGATTGCTCTCTAAGAGACGAATCTACGACGATGGAAACGGTATGAGTTTCACGCTGTCCTAGCCGCACTTCATTATAACAACAGCTGAACTATTCTTCCTCCCGTGATAGTTACTCCGAATCTGTACGCAAGGATCGCTTGAAGCTGCTCAAGTCCTGTTCGATCATGTGGTTCAAGGGTTTCCTCATATGGTACCAGAAAACTCACCTCCGCGCCCGGAGATTGAGCACTTTTGAAAGCGTATGGAAATGGTTGCGTCAAGTATACTATGATACATGCCACAAAGTGGTGGCCAAGGATGTTGGCGAAGAGATCACAAATGTGTGTTATTTCCAGTGCACTCGAATAGACATGCTTCACCGATCATAAGTATTTACACGGGCAATTCTGCTATGAGCGTGGCCTAGTTAGGGGCATGAGACAGAAACCTGTCAATAGCCTCCATAGCGCCCTTTACTACCATTAGAGGTTTGATACGGAAATTTTCACTCCCGAGCTTGAGCGCCTACAGTTTGCCGCAGGGCTTCTACTTCTCACTAAAAAAGAGCCAGGCTTCAAAAGACTCGCAAAATTTTTGGTGATAAGCTTTGAATTGTCAAGAATATGTTCAACTCTTTTGGAATTTCATAAGGACCTAATCATAAAAATTTTAAGGGAAGTTCTCAAACAAGGCTTACAATTAATTCCGTGTGGGAAACTAATTTTGCTTAAAGATCGTCTGCACTACCAATAACTCCACCCTAAAGAGAGTGCTAAGGCACGGCTGCATGGACTTCCGCTGGTGGCGCTTCACTCCAAATGCAGTCTCCCTGGCCTAATCGTGATGCCAGAGACACCGAAAATAGTTTGAAAAGGCCTTCCTTCGTCCGAAACATATGAAAAATGGTGATGATCCATGGCATTCTGGAGTGATTTTACGATCCCATCCTTCGGACCCCACGCCTCGTTTGCAAGAGCAGCCGCGAAAGCTTCCTCAAACCACTCTTCTGCATCATCCCATGTCATGTGGGTTTGATAAACGAGCCCAATTGTAATAAGAACCCATACCGTCCGCTCGTCGGCGGATCCAAAGACAGCCGAAGCCTTTTCAGACGCCACACGGAACCCACGCTTTGCCTGGAGCTGGTAGCCACACTTCAATGAATTAGCAATAAGTTGTAGTGCCGCTTCCATGAAGTCGAAGCTCTCAATTGAGTCTTCTTCCCAGCTGTAAGCCTCCCAGGCTCTATCAAAAGACTTCAAAGCATCTTCGAACACAGCTTCATGTTCGTGCACCTCACCCAGTCTGTCATAAAGTCTGAGAAGTTCGGCCTGCGCCTTTAGATGCTGGACGTTAAGCTCGGAGTTGTCTTCGCACTGAGATATTATAGCCCGGAGAAGGCCTTCCGCGGCTCGATCTTTTGCCGCGACGTGTGTGCGCACGACTCCAAGCCCGTAGTCTACTCTGGCGGGGCTCACACCATCGAAGACAGAACGCATGGCCTCTGAAATTTCTGATTGGGAGCCATTGTGCGTGGAAATTTGAACATCTTTCCTCTTCTTGCTGGCGTAATTGTCAGCTTCCCGCGCATTGGGGGCGCCGGAACAAGATTGCAACAGCTCCTTGGACAGAGAAAGAAGACCTAGTGCGTCAGCTTGCCTGTTCCAGCCATTCAGAAGCTCAACTGCATGTAAGACATTTTGTTGGGTTCTCAGGCCCTCGTAGCCGTATGTGGTGCGATGATATTCGATCACTTTCTCAATCATAGCAATGGCTTCATCCATTCGGCCGGAATCAGCGTACAAGTCAGCAAGATTGTAGGCGGCCTTGACTGTGTCCTCATTGGTTTTCCCTAAGACGTGACCCATGCCGAGAAACACTTGACGCAACATGTCTTCGGCTTCATTTGCTCTGCCTGCATTTCGATCGCTGATAGCCGTGCGCCACATGTCGTGAAGATCAGCTCTTGAGTGTCCATGCCAAGTGAGCGTAAGCTTGCTTCCGTCAAGGGGCCTGGAATATGTAGGGTCATCGAAAACATCTTCAGGCTCATCTTCTGAGATTTCAATCCTCTCCGCGTCACAGCGTTCTCCAACACCGTTGGCCGAAGGGGTATCTACAAGCGCTTTGGGTGTCTTATAGCTTAGACCCTCGGGCGTTTCAGCGTCTGTTAAATTCAGTCACCTCACGAATTAACAGATCCTTGCAGCAGCAGCCCGATGGTGTGGAACTCACCTGCCACATTCACGCTGACCCTGGATTCTTCTGCCCTGGCAAGCGTGCTAGCGATCCGGTCTCTGCCCCAGAGCTTTCCTCCAAAGTCAAAGACGGTTTCCTTGCCTTCCTCACGTTTCCGTCGGTTCGCTTTCTGTGTCATTAGAAGAGCTGTCTCTGTAGGAAGATTCTTTTGCCATTTCCATTCTTTAAATTTGATTTTGTAGAGTTTTTGGCTTTGGAAGGTCAGTAAAACAAGCCTATTAAGTGGACCAAGGGGATGATAATTCTTACGAGGCTTTAAAGGAATGGAGGTTATCCATGGCTTGCATGGTTTCAGACAAGGATTTGTTTTGGTCTATGTACAGGCTCCTGATCACGTCTTTGTAAGCATTCCAGTCAATGTTTTCACCTCTGACTCGGTGAAAGGATCGAGTATTTGGTTGTGCTATGGCGGCCGATGGAGCTGGTGGCTCCTCCGCTTCATAGCCTTCCATGGAGATATCGTTGTTAGGCTGAAGGTCATTCACCATGCCAGCTTGGAAGCGGTTCTGGAATGGCGCTTCGAAGGTGGATGAGCTGGAGGCTGGTTGCGGGGGCCCCCCAAGCAGACCATGGACTTGGTGATTGTAGGCAGGTCCGTGATTGCCCCAGTCAAAGGGGAATGACTGATGCGGATCCATGATTCCCTTAAATGTTGACAGAGATAATGGGCAAGAGCTTGTGTCGTCCAGCTGTCCAGCTTAGAAGGATAGGTAGTTGCTATGATTCTGGCACTAATCACGTAGAGTGATAGCATTTAAGAAGAGTGATCTTTGGCCTGGGTGGTGGCTATATATATTCGCTATTGTCAACCGAGATACTGCAAGATCACAAAAGTTCTAAAAAGTTCCAAGGCGAAAAATCCCAAAAGTTCCTGACCGAAGACACCTCAGCCTTGACGCAACCAATTTAAACTTTCAGGCGGACAAATGTTGGCCCGCTAGATTTACTCATAGTTCCAGTGTAGATGCATTGGCGTTGATGGATGCATTCCGAACGCTGCCATTGCTTCGCGCATTAGTTCAGCCACTCCACCTTCTCCTTACAGACACATCCTTCTAGGTACCTTTACCAAACCCCGAGGAGCTCAGACAGGGCCCTGGCTACCTCCGTATAACGTACAGCGCAAGCCCCGGAGCAGCATGAACATCACAAAATGTCCCCAAGGCGCCACAGCATGCTTATCCATGGAAAATGATACGCTCACTTGGTTCACCGCTTCCCTTGTAGGCGGACCAGTGGACATGCAGCCTGACTCGACTTGCATGCTGGACGGTCGCTTTCTAGGCTGCAATATTGCTATGTCTGCCCCAGTGACCTCATGGGATACCCCGCGCCATCCCAATGCGCTGTCCACAATTGACGGTGGGTCAAATACCCTGTACCAACTTTTATTCCGTGCTCTGCGTGTATTTCACTATTAGATAGGTCGCCGTCCTTGATGATTTAGAGACCTATTTTTGACATATTAGCTTTGGCCTAAACTTATCGACGTACCGTACAGTGACTCTTCCGCGTTAAATATGAAATCGCAAAGGTTCGGTTTATCTAAACTCCCATTTAGGAAATTCAAGGAAACAGCACAACACCCTGTTGATGAGAGCAATCTTGTTAGTAAGGAAGAATCTGTTGACGGGGAAGAATCTGTGGACGAGGAAGGATCTATTGATGTGAAGGAATTGGTTAATAAGGAAGAATTTCAGCAAACCAGGGAAGAGCAACTTGCTTCTGTTATCCAGGAGGAGGAAGTCCACAGCGATGGAGAGGACTGTGAGTTGCACGTCTACGAGAGGCGATTCGACACTCGTGGGGAAGAGATTTTTCTCAGAGCCGGTACCAAATCGAGCTTTATGCCCCCCAAGCGGAAGAGTCACAGAGCTTGTCTTGTAATGAATCGTCATTTCAATCGCCGGGGGACATTACTCTACACAGAACTAGAGATCCAATCGCGGCACATCGTAATGGCTCTGCGAAAAGTCATCGGCACTTACCCTGGTGTTGATTTGGCTGCGAAGTTCGTAACCATTCAGGAGCCCCCACGTTGTATTTTCCACTATCAAGATGAACTTCAGCAGCATGCCGAAGCTTCAGAAAACGATCAGCTAAAGTCTCACATACAACTATGTCTCGAATATATGAAAAAGATTTTGCATCAGGAAATCAAGATGATCAAGGCATCTATGTCCAACGTATCCGCGTCTTCTGAACTGGAGCATCGTCACTTGTGGATGGTCTTCAAGCCAGGCTGTTTAGTGTACGAGAAGCATTTGGGCTTTGAGAGACTGTCACGGCTTCGAAGCATCTGGGATATTGAGGAGGAAGATTCCGAGCAGATAATGTCATGGAGCCTCTCTACTGAATTCATCAATCACGGCGGGAGTGATATTGGTTTGACCCAGCACAGTATTGAAATCGAACGATATGACGGGTGCAAGCCGCTTTGCGAGCTGGCGGCTGTTCCTCTCCACTTCCATCCTGAAAAGGAGAGAATACAACATGATCTTGTAGAGCGAGGCAGGAAATTCCTATCACATTGTGGCATTCATCATCGCTTCTATGATGGTGCCGCCCATGTATGTCACCCGACGTCGCCGACGGCCGGCAAATATTCATACCTCAATGTATGTATTAGCGATTGGTATTCGGCCCAGATTTTCCTCAACTAATGTCTAATCGATACAGGTCAGGCACAGAATAATGCTTGATATTGAGCAATATAGCCGCAGTGTGGCGGATTCATCAAAGAGCTTTATTTTTGGGACGACAGTTTATCGTTCAGGCATGGAAGCCAGTTCGAAATTGTCAGATGAAGAGATTATGACATGTAATACTCACTTGCCAGGCTACTCGCTGGAATTGAAGATGTGGGGCCTATTCTCAGTCGTCGATATTACAGAAGTTGCCTACAATGATAAGGCATTCCAAAGCCTGGTCCTCCCAGAAAACCAAAAGAAGCTGATCTCTTCCCTTTTGGAGCGGCAAGACCACCAGCAGGATGATGGGTTTGACGATCTTATCCAAGGAAAAGGCAAAGGGCTCATCTTCTTGCTCCACGGGCCTCCGGGAGTTGGCAAAACATACACCGCAGGTTCGTATTGCCCTTCAGATATTGAAATATTGAATGGCGCGACTAAGGTACTGAATGACTGCTAGAGGGCATAGCGGACAGTACGCGTCGACCTTTACTGAAAGTTAGTTCCGGCGAACTCGACGGACCAGGGTTCGATGTAGAGAGGCGACTAGCCGACGTATTTCTATTAGCAACTAGGTGGACCGGCATCACATTATTGGATGAGGCTGATGTTTTCATGCAAGAACGAACGTTGCAAAATTTGGAGAGAAACAAACTTGTCTCAAGTAAGTTTCAGTGAACTTCCTCCTCTGATGGTCTCGGACTAATAAATGACGAACTATAGTACTACTTCGTGTCCTAGAGTACTACGAGGGCATCCTCTTTCTTACAACAAATCGCGTCGAGACGATTGATCATGCCTTCAAGTCTCGCATCCATCTCTCCATTGCCTACCCTCCCTTATCGGCAGATGCTCGAGGCGAATTATGGACTAGCTCTATTCTGAGAGCTAACCGCGGCCAGACACCTGAGTGGCTAACGACAGTATTTCTGGATTACCTCACAGAGAAGAAAGTAAACGGTAGAGAGATTAGAAACATCGTTCGCGTGGGCCAGTCTCTCGCGCATAATGAACAACGTGATATGAAGGCCGCAGACCTCCTACAGGGTCTGGACTCATTGGAGCAGTTTGAGACTGACTTCAACAGGTTGTCAGAACAAAGGAGGAATAAAGATGTCAAGGCCCTTGAAGACACAGGCCAGTGAGCACTACACTAACGACCCGGCTTTAGCGGTAGCCACCTCAGGCGGTTGGCTACGCGATTTTTTACCCTTTTTCTTTTATATTGAATCCCATCCTTAACTATAGTGGAATCTTACTGGGCTGTGAAGGCCGGAGCTCAGGAGACTTTAGAAGTCCTTCTTAAATTACCCACGCTCTTGACTGCGTCTCGTCTATCGTGCTCTTGCGCTCAAAAATGGAACATAATCAATTGTCGAAATCAAGACCTAGCTGAGTAGAAAAGAAAGCCAGAAGAAGATTAGTTTCTAATTTTTAGTTAAGCACAGTACACACAAAGATAGATAAAAACCATTGTTTTGCATAAGCAATCGCTTGCAAAGCGTTGTCGAATTGTTCTCTTCTACCATATTGCTAGCAAAATTTTCTTCCAATCCTATAAGCTGACCAAACCTCCTCTAGCAAGTGTTGACCGCCATGATACCTCTCTGAAAGGAGCAACGTAGCGCCTTATGACAAAAGTTCCCCAAAGTCCCCAAAGGTCCTAAGCCTGTGATAACCCGCCGTCACGATCTGATCCGAGGCTGCTGATATCACTGCAAATGTACTCAAAAGTCCCCAAAGGTCCTAAGCCTGTGACAACCCGCCCTCACGATCCGATCCGAGGCTGCTGATGTCACTGCAAATGGTCTCAAAAGGTCCCCCAATATTTCAAAAAACCGTACAGAGCCCATGCAGCCGGTAGATGTTGCCATAATGGGTGACGTGGCTTATGCTTGGCTCTTGAAAAGCGAGGATGATAGGTCAGGACCTTTGTAGTCTGCATGCTCAAAAGTCCCATAGCATGGGCACCGAAAAAAAAGGGTTGCATCGGGTCTCCATGGGATGGGACGGTCAAGCGTCTTTGGAAGGGTATAAAGATAGCCTCCGAGCCAGGGACTTGATCTCTTCATCTTTTTCATACAAGATTAGAGCTTCCTTTGACGACTTGGAAATATTCAAAGTATACCGCAACTCGTCTCTTGTACTGAAAGATGCTAACTACGATCCTAGTTACGGATGACCGCCATTCAGCTCAAGATGGCCAACCCAAACAACGAAACTTCGGCAAATGAAGGCTCTTTCAAGGAGCGCAAGCAGTATGATGTTCGTATTTTCCCACGCCATTTTCTTTTCCCCTATCATAAGCTTTTAACTCATGATTTTGTAGGCCCCAGACTTCCAGACTGCTTCCAAGAAGTCCTCTCAACAGTCTATTAGACAGCACGAAGAACTTGTGTATGGCGCACGAGAGTACGGCAGTGCCTCTAAAGGAGGGAAGGCCCAGAAGCCGAAAGAAATGCAGCCATTTGCGGGTAGCTCCCCGATGCTGGAACGCTGGCAAAGAGAGACGGCTAGGGACGGACCATTCAATAACATTGATGCCATAGTCGTGAAACGTCGTGATACGTCATCTACGGAACAAGTCAGACAGCGGAAAGGATAGAAAAGTCAAGGGCGAAGCTGAAACAGAGAACCTGGCACATTGCTTGTGGCTTGGTGTGATTGTAAACGAGGAGACTTGGAGTCCTTAGTCAAGATGACTGGGAGTCTAAGGGAAAACCGCTTGATGATAATGTAGAAACAAGGCCTTCGATTTTAAACCCAATCAACGGTATCGAACTTTGATTTCAAGCCGTACCTCAAGCCATGGATGTGCGAGGCGAAGCCTATAGGCGCGTTGAACCTAGTCCATCATATTCTACAAGGACGACAGCTAGGTAAATGGACTCACGTCGAGAGGCAATTGGTGATTCTCTCCTTGATGGGGTCATCAGGCACCAAGACATTCTCTGCAAGGCGTTAGGCATCTCGAAAGACATGTACCGCATCCTCCCACCCATCCTTACCAAGGTAAAGAAGTGCAGCGTGCATCAGCTTGCCAAAGACTTCACAGCAATTCGCCCCATATAAGTGCCCTGCTTGGGCCGCAGGTGAAGCAACCACCACGCCCCCTGCCCAAAAAAAATTCTTAGATCGAAAGAAGCCTTCTGGGATCTCGCGGCCGCGCATCATGATGGCTATGGTGGGTATATGGTTCATTTGGTTCTCAGCAAACACAATGATGTTGCTGAGGCCAGTGAGGCTCCCACATGCTGCGCCCCTGCAATGCCATGTAATTCCTAGCGAGTTGCTTTGAAAATTACCGATCAATACCATTCGATTAATTTCGCATTTCTAGCGCCAAAGCTAACAATTGAGAAGGCCTCAAAAAATTGCATTGGGGCCATCTCGAATCGGGCACGTTCTCACCTGCACACAAAGCATCCGCGTCTACCCAGCTGAGTTTAAATGTCTTGGCTCCAAGCCCTCGCCACTTTGCGAACTTCATAGGCATTGATACAGAATCAAGTGACGGAGTTCTCATGAATATCGGATCTGGTCCCTCCGGTCCTCCGGTGAAGAAAAAGAAAAGGCGGACACAGGTAAGGGGCGCGATAGAGATGGGTATAATGGAGATAGATATAATGGAGATGGGCATAATGAAGATGGAGATAGATGAGATCGGGCCCGGACGGCCATAGGCGCCACGAGCGCTATTGGTGTTCAATATTCCTCTAAGCGCACAGCCTCCAATGCAGGTTTGAAAGAGGGGGGAAGTAATATGTTCAAGTCAGTCCGCAGCCCACAGCCTATTTGGGCCGCTGCTAATGAATCTTGAAAGGCTCGAGCGCGATCAACAAGATAAATAATGACGACGAGGACTTGAGCGACAGGTTGTAGGTCTGTTATGGTGGTGGTTGTGAGAAATGGAAAGATGTCAGTTGTCAAATAAAGGGCTCGTTTAGCAGAGGCCCCGCTTAACAGTAGAGCTCATCACCCATGTCGCCCCAGTCTGGTGAGTGGTGTATTAAATGAAACTGGCAATGGCAAATGGCAACGACAATAGGGTCGGGAAGCTCGCTCTGGAGCACTCTCCGACCTAGCTGTCAGAGCAATCAGATCATGCTAGGTTTCGCAGCGCTAAATAGCGCTGGCAATGTTTCGCGAATTAAGACAATTCATATGTAGATAGTGATTGTCATAATAGCTGGCAGGGTTGTAAGCGGTCTGATCTGATAAGATCATTGAAAATTAAGATCGGGAAGCTAATCTTATCTTATCTATTTGTACCGGCTGCTGACTAGCCATCACCTCTGTTTGTTTACTTTTGTTTCGCCATCTTGCCTTTTACCATCCATTCTATCCTTTTACATCTCAGCACTCACTTTCGTGCAGCTTAGTATGTCCGACAGATTTGCAATTAATAACGATGAACCCGAGGGTATCACAAGCGCAAGCAGTGTCAGCATCTGGCTTCGCAATCTGCCCGATCCCAAGAACCACAGCTACGACAAGGACCTGTCACCTCAACTACCAGCCAAGCGCAAGAGTCGGGAAAAGTGTGAGAAGCTGCGAGGCTCGCCCAAACGGCAAAGGCTGGTTGATACCTCCGGTAATAGCATGGCACCATCTCGCCGAACTTCTCCTAGAAAGGCTGTCGACTCGAACCTACCATCAACATTCTCAAATCCTCCTCGACGCCAGGGGCGCTCTGGAAAGCCTGCTCTTCCTCCCTCCACTCCTACCTCTCAACGCGCCGGTTCATCAACTCATCCTGATGAAGAGTCAACGCCAAGACCAGAATACCGAGGTACAATACCGAAGCTTACTTCTTCTTCCGCTGCCCATATTCTCGCACAGCCACCTTCACCTCGGCGCTCAATCGCCTCTTCACCTTCTCGCTCAGATACAACCGCATCATCTCGCGGTGGCATTCGCTCCGGAAGTCCGGTGAAACGCATAGGCGATCTTCAACTCTCGAACACTCCAATGGAAATACAGGACTTGGAGACATATGCTGTTCCAAGCAGTGTGAAGCAATTGTGTCGAGACATGCAGTTGATTGAGGCTAGGGAGCATGTGATTCCTCAAGCCGTCAAAAGTAAAGTCATGGCTCACTCCGAAAATTCTGTATTACGCGACATCAACTTTGCGGCTGAGGAAGAGCATAGGGAATCGTCGGAATTGGGTCTAGGTCATGAAAGCTTCTGGGAGCGGGTCGTGGAGATATTGGGTGCGGCATCAGAGTGTCACACCAAGGGCTACAATGAAGCGGCTTGGAATTGCGAGGTGCACTCAACTCTGCTTAGACTTGCATTACGCGGCCATTGGCAGTCAACGGGTGTTTGGTACCGTAATGTCACCTCCGCCAAAATCCATGACTCTGGGCTCCTGCCCACTGTCTCTGGTTCCGTCACGCAATCGAAGATGGTCGACTTCGTACTTCTCATGGATTCCAGTCAATATGTGAACAAAGAGCTTCACGACGCAATAATCGCAACTCTCCAAAACGAAGGAAAGACAAGCATCAACCACACGGCAATGTACGAGGTCAGATACTCGCCCATTGCTGTAAGCATCGAGACAAAACGCGCCAACGTCGATGAGGACGGCGCGGATATGCAACTCGGATTGTGGGTCTCGGCCCATTTCGCCAGGCTCCGCCAAATGACAGGTGGTGCATCTCCCTTACCGGCACTACCACTCATCACTGTGCAAGGTCACGAGTGGAAGATGATGGTGGCTGAGGCGACGGAAGATCGAAGGATCGTTCTTCTAAAGGAGATAACTTTGGGTAAAACGAATTCTGCGTTGGGCGTATATCAGATTGTTGCAGCGTTGAAAAGACTGGCAAGATGGATTAACGAAGAATACAAGCCCTGGTTCGAAGAGAACGCTCTTGCCCTGTGAGTTGAGTAGAGTGGAAAGTGCTAGATAGTTGTACTCTTAATCAACTGGGCTTAAACATGCCTCTTTCCACAATATTAGAGAGCCCCACTGCCAGCGATTGCCGGCACCATAACTTTGTGAATACATACAGCAGACCATCTTCTATCGAAGCGACCACTCAATCAACACCCACGTACGCCAATGACACGTGCGACATGCACGTTACACAAGTTATTCGTTTTGGTAGCAAATTCCTCTGGTCGAAGTTGAAGAATGTTTCAGTCGCCAGAAGGTGTCGCAGATATCTATCTAATGATCACTAGCGCCTACCAAAATTCCCCTCCCCATACAGATATTGTTGAAACCAGCTAAATCATCCATAACATTCCTGGGGAAAAAAACCCACCAAATCCGCGGGTACATATTTTCAAATCTCATTTCAGTCTCAATCCCATTCATCTCATCATCAATTTCAAATATATGATACTTACAAATGAATTCTATAGAGTAGGTAGCGGGAAAAAAAGCGTCATCTTCGAAGACGACATGAAAGTAGTAGAAATGCTAGGGATTTGGATAGCAGGGACTATGGTGTAGGGTTGGGTTTCGGGACAAAGAGAGAGGGGGTAAGGACATACTAGCCAAGCAATTATAACATAGCAAAGTCAAGAAGAACAGCTTGAAGGTAGTAGTGACAGGTAGCGACTTAATGTCTGTTCCCTTGAGCGCGACGCCCAGGGATTAGACTAGCAAAGACTTTTCTGCAAAAATCAAAATGTCGTCTCTCGGGCTAGTCTTCACAAGCCAGCCTCCCTCCTATCGTCAGCTTCATTCCATCCCACCTCCCACCCCCACTACTCTCCCTACCCTCCAAAATAATCTCCACCGCTTGCTCCGCCAGCGCAAAGACAGGCGCCTGATAATGCGCCGCCAGCGGCACCGGAATCATGCTCACGTCCACGACCCGCAACGCCCTGATCCCCATAGCTTGGCACCGTGCATCCACCACCTTACCCATGCTGCAGCTCGAGGCCGGATGACTGCAACTCATGTCATCGATGCCGACACCGCTTATCGATCTTCTCATCGGACGCCGTGGAGGCAGGCAAGAGTACCCCTCTTGCGAATCTTCATCGGCTACGAGTTCTTTACCTTGGAGGGTTTCGAGCATGAGGCGCGAGAGGACGCGCCAGACTTCACGCATGACGTAACGATCGGCTTGCGTGTTGCTGTAATTTGGGTCGATGATGGGGGCTGCAAGGGGGTCGGTGGAGGCGAGGGTGACGGTGCCGCGGGAGGGCAGGCAGGCCATGTAGTAGGACATGATGACCGAGCCGTCGACGGGGGTCTGTAGGCCAATTTGCTCGGCGGAGAAGACGGCGTAGAGGACGTTCAGTTCGAGGTGGGAGCAAAAACCCCATTGAGGAGGGTGTGGTCGTCTGTCACGTCTGGTATATCTTGGTGTTCGTCTTTGGCGACAGCGGCTTTGAGACCGGCTGCGGGGACGGCCATTGCTCCAGGCTTCTTAATGGCCATAGAGCCGGTGATGGCGAGGTAATTGAGCTAAGTAGGCGCGGGATGTAGATGTAGGAACTTGACTAGTAGGATGTGGTTTGCAGCTCGGATCGTCGATTTTGGAGCTTGATTTGGGTACTGGTTCTGAGCGTACCAGTGATATGGGGATTTGGCTGTGAAATGGGCTGTATTACGCTCGACTGGGTGCTTGGCTTATTGGCTGGTTTGAAGCTCGGATTGGTGCCTGGTCTGGAGCGCTTCCATAGATGTGTTTCAGGGGGCATTTTGACTTGCCACACCGATGTTGACAAGCCTTCGACCTGCGGTGCGGAAGTTGAAAGCGATTATAGCATGTGAGAGTGCAATTCCTGCATCGATAATTCAAGACGAGGCGAGATGGAGTGCGAAGCGTAATCTGCGTGGAATCGCTGACGTCTTTTAAGCAGAATGTTTATTTGCAAGGATAGCTCGTATCACTCTTTGGTTACCTGATATGTAAATATGCAAACGATTTCAGATTCTGCACCTAGCGTAGAAGGTTCGATATCCAGATACAGGGTTTTCCGAACAAGAAGTCTGTACAGGGTGTTTGCACTGCGGGTCGAACATTGCATTAGCCCAGCCACATTTACAAGGACCGCCCAGTACCAATTTCCATCAATCATAAGGCCATCGATGAAGCTGAATAAGCTTTCATATTAGGCAATAACTAACGTTCGATGCAGATTAGCTGAAAGGCCTGGATCTACCAAATGATTCTCTCAAATGATCTTCGAAATCATCTTTCTTCACCAACGCTACTTTCCATCAAAACCTACTTCCTACCTCGTCGACGACCTTTACATAGACACGCCTTCAACAACTGACGATGCTTATTCTCGCTGTCGCTGCGCTCAACGATGAAGATTGAAGAAGCTCTCGGCCTAAAATGACTATCTCGACACTGTCGTGAGATTGCATGCGCATCCCCAAGCAGGTTAGTTAATCAAGGGCAGAGGTCGAGGTCAGGTGACGATGAAAGAGCCGAGGGGAGCCTCGACTACATATAGATTCTCTTCGGCAGGTAGATGAGATGCACACGAATCTACAGTACCATTCTACTAGTACGATCATTAGTAAAAGATCAGTTGAGATCTCAGCGAATTATGAATGAATGAAATGAATATACTTACTAAAGAGATATTAGCAATCAAAAGATGAACATCAACTTGTGTGTTATTTCATGATCAGATCAAACAACTAATCATTGTTTTGAAGAATTTCTTGAAAATAACTGACAGCTGTCAAGCATCAGTTGAGACTTCTTGAAGATGATTGAAATATTCTACAGCTGATCTCTATTGAACTTCAGATGACTCAGATACTCAAAGATGTCATCTGCATGAAGTCTCTTGATAATCTCTACGTTCAGATCGAAATCAAGACTCAGCTTCGAAAAGATTGAAAAGATTGTACTGTTTTGATTGATAATCAGATTAGCACTGATATCAGAAATATCAAAAAGACAGCAGAGAGTATGAAAAGTAATTCACAACGATGCATGTGATTTGTCAAAAATTACAATAGAATTCAAAGATCACTGTGGCAAGCTTGTACATTGAAGAGGTTCAGACTTCTCAGTCAAAGCTCGCTACTTTGATAGAGCTCATATTCATGTTTCTGAAGTGTCGCTCTCAAATTTTGACAAACGTCGTATCTCTTTAGTCTTGATTCTAATTTCTAAAGTGTAAGACGTTGTCTATTTCTTTCTTTCTCTTGCAAAGACGCATTGTAATTCACAATCTTTGATGTTGCATCAAGAGTAGACTGACTGCGTCAAGTCGAGTTGGAACATTTTTGGATTCGGATCGGGTCGGGTTGAAAAGTTGGACCCGAGAATTCGAGTCGGGTTGTAATGCTGAACTCGACAACCCGACCCGAAAACCCCACCTGACCCGAAAAGATATTAGGTATTTGTAAATAGCTTGGTCAAACACTCTTCATGACTTTCTACCGAACACCCTTCATGGTTCCCTTCATGGCTCCCTACCGAACACTCTTCATGGTTCCCTTCATGGCTTCCTACCGAACACACTTCATGGCTCCCTTCATGATTCCCTCCATGGTTGCCTTCATGGTTCTTTACCAAACACCCTTCATGATTTCTTACCAAACACCCTTCATGGCTCCCTTCATGACTTCCCTCATGACTTCCTACTAAGCACCCTACATAGTCAACAATTCGTTTAGATAGATGGTTAGATAACTACTTAGATAATTAATTAATTGATTTATTTAATGATTTATTCAACATTTAATTCATTAATTCAATAGTTTATTGAGCAATGATGCTTGAAGTTGAAAATGTTGCTAATGTAGCTATTTGAGCCTCCATGGCTGAAGGATCCAAAGTGACCCCACGAAGGTTCGATCGGCTACGGGCGTATCTTTTGCACATCGGCCCTACACGGCCCCTGGCTCCAAAAGCGAAGCTTCCCGAAATGCCGACGTATTTCCAACAGATTCGATCTGTAACCCACACGGTCCATATCAAGAATGCCTTCAAACAATGTTGCATACTGCTTGCTGATCAGAGATTCCCTTCAGAATAATGGGGAACCTCAAATTAATAGTATTTGCTCCATTCAAGAAATGCCGAACGAGCTGCAAGAGAAGTGGAGTGAGGCTATTGTCGAAGAACTTCTCTTCAACAATGCGGAACAGAACGACAGTTTTCTAAGCTTAGTTCTCAACCTGGACGGTACCATCGAGATAATGAACGATTCAGGCAACTCAGACCCCGAAATCTACTCAGCTCACTACCATTCTCTAGCAGAAATAACCAGAGCTCTTGAAGCACATCAGCAACCAAAGGACTTATCGACACACAGACCAACGCCTGTCAACGCTTTGAACAACTTCAATAGGGCGGAATCCCTAAATCTACTTAGTCAAGCTACCATGACAAACACTATAGTCGGATTTCACGCAGCGCTTGGCGCACTCACTTACCGTTGCATCCGATTCGCAACTTCGCTACGAATACTCAGTAAGTCCCCTTTCCTCCATGATTAACGGAAGCGGCAACTAACACCAAGTCGTCAATCGCTACGGACCGGCACTCCGAAAGCTCCTAAATGAAATCACCAACTGGATCCGCGCCCACCCCTACAAATCAGCTAGTATATTAAGCGGCATCTCGCTCTTTACGCTCGCCTTAGCTGCTCCGGCAATACTCGGAGCTGTAGGATTCAGTGCCATCGGTCCTGTCGCTTCAAGCATAGCCGCGGCATGGCAAGCTTCAATAGGATTAGTTGCATCTGGGTCTGTCTTTGCTTTCTTGCAAAGCGTGGCGATGGGTGGGGCGGCCATGGGTTTTATATGGGTGATTGGTGCTTTCGGTGGTATGGTTGTAGTTGGAGTGGGGTTGGCTTCGTTGAAAGGAACGATTTGTGGGTTGACGGACAATGCCAAAGAAGCGATAGGCGGGTTGACGGACAATGCTAAAGAAGCGATAGGCGGGTTGACGAAGAATGCAAAAGGAGCGATAGGCGGGTTGACGGACAATGCCAAAGAAGCGATAGGCGGGTTGACGGACAATGCCAAAGAAGCGATAGGCGGGTTGACGGAGAATGCAAAAGGAGCGATAGGTGGGTTCACAGAGAATGCAAAAGGAGCGATAGGTGGGTTCACAGAGAATGCAAAAGGAGCGATAGGCGGCTTCATGGGGAATGTGAAGGGCTTTTTTGGGAAGAAGGAGGACTGATGGTCTGTTCTTGTGCCTGTGATAGGACGACCGAATGTGCAAGAATGATAGCCTTCGCTGATTCTAGCTGTGATCTACGTAGTTGACAGCTTCAGCGTGCGTATGTCCAGTGCCAAAGCCCTAGTGGTAAACCCTTCGATGAGTGTTTATCACCTCATGCGCCCTCTAGTCAGTCAATGTACAATGGATATCCACTCCCTTTCATCAGCTGGAATCAGCCTGTAACCTCTTCATGTCTCCATATCCTATATCACATTGTACACCCCCTTTTCTCTCCCCACCTTAGCACCCATCCACCCACGCCTCACTTAGCCCACTTAGCCCAGTTTAACTCCTCTCTTCTCTTCTCCGCCCTTCCTCACTTCCTTCTTTTCTTCTCTTCTCATGCTTCCTTCAGTTGACGTAAGTATATCACAAGACTAAACAGTCAGATAGGCCCTACAATGTTAAGATGAACGTCACGGCCGAGCTTTGATTACAAAGGGGAATTCATAGTTTCATATGGCCGTCATAGGGCGCGGTAAATGGAAGTGTGCGGCGAGTAGAGGTTATTTGTTGCCTCAGACCCATCTATGATCATGTTGGAATACGAGGTCATATGGGGCTGAAGCTGTTAGGAGTCTCTTGGAATACGAGGACATATGGGGCATATAGTATATGGGGTTGAAGCTGGATAGGAGTCTATCTAGGAGCGAGCAGGTAAAACTCTACTAGCGGGCCCCAGCCCTACCAGCCCTATGAGGCGGAGGTTACCAACTCCGCTATTTTCAACAGATCACCTTTTCGCTTAGTCGAGCTGTTCCCACCAGAGAATCTAACAAGGGTCGAATAAGATATTTTTTCATCAATAAATCCTATTCAAAGATTTCCTTCGACAAAGTTCTGGTAATATGAATCTCTCATTCGAAGTGCTGCAGCTTCGGAAAGAGATGTCTCGTTTGCAACGTCGATTAGAATACCTTGAGACCAAGCTTGATCTCAATATACTGGAGCTTAAGCCTGCCGGCCACATTGTTGATGAACCAGCATTTCCTTTCCTTCGACTTCCGCGAGAGGTTCGAGATCAGATCTATCTCTACGCACTCATGTGCACCTTCTACGCCAATCTTATCCCTCAGCATATGGAATTTTACAGGCCGCCTACACCTGCGATATGTCTGTTGAACAGGCAGCTCAGCGTTGAAGCGAACGAGATTCTCTATTCGAGAAATACAATTCATTTCAATGCCCCTGAGGACATACACGATTGCCTTGAGGCTATTGGAAGCATGAACAAGGCCCACGTCCAATCCATATTCATATGGTTCGACTATCGTACAACCGAGCAACGTCAATGGGATGGAGTGTCAACCTCAGAAACCGCTTCCCACTGGGCGGAGGCCTTGTTCGGAAGTGAACTCACGAACCTCACGAAGATAGATATCTCAACTGAGTATGTCGACGCATCATCCTATTCAACATATTATCCGTCTATGAATCCCGCCATGGAACGTGTGATTAAATACCTTTTCCAAAAAGATCAAGAAGGAACATCGAGACATTTAAAGCTTACTGAATTCAACTACGAGGATCGGAAGAAATTTCCGGGCAACTGGCGGGTTACAATGACGCAGTTCGATCCGAATTGGATTGATGACCCGGACTATGCTGGCCTGATGCCGATTCCACCACGAGAGCATCTTGACGATGATGAAGACGCATCGCGTGATATGAGATTGTAGAGAACGGGCATAGACAGGCTTTGGAAAGGGTTAAAGAGGAACGTCATATAATTTGTGAAAGCAATTAGCAGTCATAGATTCAGTAATGTAATGATCTGAAAATATTATTCGAATGTTCTCATCATATTACCAAAGACAGTTTCTTCGAAAATTCAAATGCTTCTTTCTACCTCTTATTCCCCGACACGCATCTCTGAACCATCCCTCCTCGTGACTAGGGAGCGAATAAAACCGTTTCTTCTACAATAAATGTGTTTAAAAGTCACTAGCGGTTTCTTCATGTATGTTTATTTGTTTTATATTATATAAGCAAGCTAAACTCAGCTGGTTTAGCTCAGGGGGTTTGACCTCGCTGCCCATTAATCTATACTCGTATGAAGTAGATCTATCTTCCTACCACCAGTCATGCCTATTCAACGCGGTGGCAAACCTCGCAATCAGGCTGGTATTGATGCCTTTCAGAGCATAATTCTACCAAACCGAATCGTCTCTGCAGTGAAGTGTCACCGTCAATTGGCGTTCGAGACTACTCGTCAGCAGACTCTACACAGAGCATTGAAATCGATGAGGAGAAGCTTTTGAATATGAAAGATAGACTGCTGCAGGAGAAAGTTGCTATGGCTAGGCTAAATCCTTCAAACGATGAGGTGCTGAAAGAGTTTCTGAATAGCATCGTGGACGGTAAGATGGCAATGAAGCATTCAAATAATTGATGCTATTTATATATACCCCTGTGTTTAAAACATGCTTCAATAAACATGTTTAAAACACGTTTTTGACTAACCTAATTTGATTAGGCAATAAACATGTTTAATACATTTCGCACCCTACGGAATACTCGTGACCCAGAGAAAGCTTCCCGCCGCTAGGCCGCGGGCGGCTAGCGGGGCCACCCCCCTTCGGGCCGATGGGCCACCCCTTCAAACGCCGCAAAGGCGCCCTCTGACCGCGAACCTGCGGTGACGGCGATTGTGGAGCCGGCCGGGGCGAGTGCAACGCTTCAAAAATCTTCGAAAAATATGAAGATTTAATTCAGCAAATGCGCTCGGGGATGTGGGAGTGTGGCCGGCTCGATCGCCCAGCGGCCATCACCTTCCCCCGCCCGGATTGATTTCGGCGCGCTGACTACCTCACATACTTTGGAAGGCATAATTGTAGCTCTGAATCAGGCGAATTCAACGCTTTCAAAATAATGGAAAAATATCAAGGTTTGACCTAGTAAATGAGGTTGGGAAGGTTCACTGCGCTGAGTGATCGCTCACCTAGTAGTAACTCTTCCCTCGCCCGAATCAACATATGCGCATTGACTACTCAACATACTTTGAAAGACATAATTGTAACTCTGAAATAATAATAAAATAAAGTCTGAACATTTTAACATAAAAATAATTTTCTTAACTCGACTAAAAATTACGAGTAGAACAAACTGAAAAATCAAGCGAAGAAGTTCTATGAAGAGCAGAGTATGATGCAAACTTTTAGTATTTTGAAGAGAAAGTCTATCTCATATAAGTAATGATACTCAGAGCTAAATATCATTAAATTGAGTGAGAGAATTAAGCGAGAATCTGAAAGCAGAGAACTCAATATCATTGTTTTCAGAGATTGAGTATCATTTAACTTTCTAAATCGATTTTCTTCAAAATTTCACATCTTATTCGTTCTAGTCAATTGTATTTTCGATTGCAATATTGAACTCAACAACATCAATCTGCATTTTTAGAAAAATGTTGAACATTGAGATTTTAAAGACTTTTGCTAGCACAAATCAGTTTGAACATCAAAATCATCAATTTTCCTCACTTGAATTGATTTATGCACGCTGACTATTGCACATACTTTGAAAGACATAATTGTAGCTTTGAATTAATCAAGTTCAATGCTTCAAAAATAATTGAATAATGTCAAGATTTAATCTAGTAAATGAGATTGAAGAGATTCAATGCACTGATTGATCGCTCAATGCGCAAGATGATCACTCATCTAGTAGTAACACTTTTCTCGCTTGAATCAACATATGCGCATTGATTACTTAATTGTCATGATGTCAGATCATCAACTCAATTTAAAACATAAATTGTCGATGTCTTAGATAATCTCGATTCATTGAATCTGTTTTGTAGTTCAATAAATCAAGTCATCAATTTAGTTATCATCATCTTAATTTAGTTTCAGCAATTCTGTTTCAGTCGTGTGTGCAGACTTCTACAATCTTAAGTCAATAAAACTACTGTCTAGTCTTGATTCTGCTTAATTCATGTATATAGAAGTTGAGTTTTCATTCTTTTCTTTCACTCTTTGTCTTTCATCTTATACATTATCTGATGTATTGTTTTGTATCTAAATTTTATCAAAGTAATAATAATATCAGTCTTTTATATTGATAGTATCTTTAGTTTAGCTCAGTTTCTGACATTATGAAAGATCTACATTTTCTGCAACGTTTTCATATGTTGAAATCTCATCTAGTTATTCTTTCATTCAAATGAAGTCATTTCACAATTTCTTGATATAGAATTGAATTCTCAGTTTCTTATAATGATAGCTCAGATAATTGCATAAATCTTGAACAATCAATCTTTTCTCATCATTCATCTTTCTGCGAACTCTGTCGCTGTCATTATCGCTTCTAAATTCAAGAAGCTTCTTGACATATTTAAATATGAGAAGAACAAAGATTGATTGAATGCATGAAAGCAGAGTCTGATACAGCGCATGAAGATGAATGATGATCATTATTTCTCTCATCGAGTCAAGATCATCTATGTTGAGTCACAATTCATTATAAATAAGAAGATTCACAATCTAATGAATCAATATTGAGTCAATGATCTCTGTATCATTTTCATCTTCGCAGATTGACAACACAAATTGCATCATTGCTGCAACAATTCTTTCAAGACGAAAGATGCTCATTTATATCTTCGTGAAATTCTGAAGCAAGACATGAATAGCTTTGTTGACTACTACAATCTCTTTTATTAAAAGAAAGAATGTTTTTTGATGAAAGATTTATTGATTGACTGTCTGAAGCGCAATGTCAATTATTTCATTCAAGTCATCATTTTTTTCTGACAAAATCTCAATGAAACTCAATCATTCATCTTTCATCAATGAATTTAAGCATTTTCTGACATCAATGAAGAGCTTCAGCAGTTTAAGCATCATCAATCTCACTTCATCTTCATCATCATTTTATTCATCAAAGTCAAGAATGTCTCTGCATTAACTAGTAATTCTTTGAGTTCAAAGATCATCATTTCTGTGACTGTCATTTCAACAGTATCTTCATCTCTTTCTCTTTCATTTCTTGATGAGTCAATGAATTTAAACTTCATCATTATCATTGTTCAAGATAAGATTCTGATCATTTCTGAAATCAAGAAAATCTGCAACAAGTGAAAGCTGTGCTACTACTGCAAGTTGCAACATTCAAGCAAAACTGTTAAAGAATGCTCAAATAAAAAGTTCTTCACTCTGTGTATCATGAATGTCTATGACAGTGATGTCATCAATATAAATGAAGAAGTCTCACTGTTCACAAGAAAAGTTTAATCTTTGAGCTAAATCATGTTCAGAAATCTGTATACATATCATCTTGTTTACTAGTTTCAATCTTTTCACTTTCACTTCAATCATATAGAAAGTTTTCTGTTAAATCTGTTTTGAAACTCTTTGAATTCAATTTGACATTCAAAAATATTCACATGATAGTATTCTGTATTCTACATCAAGCTCAATCTAAAGTTCTCGTTCTCGCTCTGATTGATAATGAAGTCTTTGTTTATGTCTTTATGAATAAATTCTTTGCACAACAACATCATCTTTTCTTGCATCAATTAACTCATTCTCGCAGACTTCAAGAATTTGATGATCAAGTCACTTTAATTAATGATATTATTCATGTCATTGAAATCACAATGATTCTCAATGAACACATTGAAAGATTATTCTTCTATGTCATTGAATTAAGTCAGTATTTCATCATCATGAGTCTGTCATGACTTCATCATCACGTCATTGATATCAATTTTGAACACAATATTCTCATCTTGTTTTTCTTCTTCTGTTTTAATCATTGTTGTCAAATCTTCATCAAGATTTATGATTTTAATCAACAAAAAGAAAATTTCTTGCTCAAAGTTAGCAAAGTAGCTTTTCTTCAGCCTCATTCTCAATTCACTTACAAGAAGCAACTCAGTTCACGAATCATTCACAAGAAGCAATTCAGTTTACAGATTGTTCACAAGAAGTAATTCAGCATTCAATTTGCTTGCAAGAAGCAATTTAATCTTTCATTTACTTGAAAGAAGTAATTCAGTTTTCAGTTCGCTTGCAAGAAGCAATTTAATTTCTCATTTGCTTGAAAAAAGCAACTCAGTTTTCAGTTCACTTGCAAGAAGCAATCTAGTCTTTCATTCACTTGAAAGAAGCAACTCAGTTTTCAGTTCGCTCACAAGAAGCAATTCAATTTTCAATTCACTTGTAAGAAGCAACTCAGTTTTTATCTGCTCACAAGAAGCAATATAACTTTTCGTTCGCTCATGAAAAGTCAATTAATACTCAGTTCATTCACAAGAAACAAATCTCGTTCAGTCTTGTTTTTCATCTGAAATAAGAAACTTCTAGTTATATTCTTCAAGTCATTTAAAAAGAATATTCATCAAAAATTAAATGTTGAAATTCTTTTTCATTTAGAACTTCTGTTGTTCTTCAAGCAGATCAATTTGATTGATCTTTTATACAACTTGACATAGTTGAGTTGAAAGCTTAAAGCTTTGATCATGCTGCTTGTGTCAAAGACATTGAAGTGTTTAACATCATTTTAAAGAAAATCAATGTCTTCTTGAATCTTGAATCAATCTCATCTTCTAGTTTAAATTCTGATGAGTCAAAACTGCATTATGCAACTTTGACTGTTTGTTCAAAGAACAGTTTAACTCTTGCTCAGTTTTCATCTCACTTTCAAGACAGTATGTATGATAAGAATCATCATCTGAATCTTCATCAAATGAAAAATAAATTTCATTTAACTGCATTCATGACACAAGAAGATCTTGAAGTTTATTGATAAAGTAAGAACGTCGATTCAGTCATAATTTTATCATTCAAATATTTTAAGTTTTTAAATGTTTTCTTCAAGAAGAACATTGATATCTTGTCTTTGCATTGAATTCATGATCATGTCATACATCTTAAAGAAGATGCTTAATTCTCAGTCTTTGCTTTATATAACATGAGTCGTGACGAAATTCTAGAACTTCGTCGTTATCTGAATGAAAATCTGAGCAAAGATTTTATTCAAGTCAGTCATTCTCAGACAATCATTTCTGTTCTCTTCATCAAGAAACTTGAAGAAGAACTTTGCTTCTGCGTGAACTATTGAGATCTGAACATTATCATAATCAAGAATCAATATTCTCTGCTTCTGATCTCAGAAACGCTGAATCATTTAAGTTGAGCTAAAATTTTTATCAAGCTGAATATCATCTCTGCATTCAATCAACTTCGAATCAAAGAAGAAGATGAAGCTTTCATCATCTTTCATACTCGATTTGAATTATTCAAGTATTTAATCATGCTCTTTGATTTATATAATGAGTCTGTCTTGTTTCAGAAGTACATCAACAATATTCTTCATAAACATTTAAATAAGTTCTGTACAGCTTATCTGAATGACATCTTGATTTATTTTGATAATGAACTTGAGCATGAAATTCATGTCAAGCTCATTCTGTGAAAGCTGCAAGAAGCAGATCTTCAGATGAATATAATCAAATGCAAGTTTCACATCACTCAAGTCTCGTATCTAGAATTGATAATCATCATTGAAGAGATCAAGATGAATTCTTTTAAGATAAACATCATTGTCAACTGACTCATCTTGATCAACGTTAAAGACATTCAAAGTTTTCTAAATTTCGCGAACTTCTATAAAAGATTCATCTATGACTATAGTAGAATAGCTACTTTGCTCATTCATCTCATCAGAAAAAATGTATTCTTTGTCTGATTTCAGAAATGTCAGATTGCATTCAACATTTTTAAGAAAATCTTCACTTTCAAAATTATTCTTTGTCATTATAATTCAGATCACAAGATTGTGATAGAAATCAATGCTTTGAACTATGTGTTCAAAGACATTTTCTTTCAGTATGATGAGAATAAAATTCTTCATTCAGTCACTTACTTTTCAAAGAAACATAATTCAGTCGAGTATAACTACGAAATCTACAATAAAGAACTCATGATCATTGTTTGCACTTTCAAGAAATGATGATCAGAGTTCGAAGACTTTATCTATTCTGTTGAAATGATCACGAATCATAAAAATCTTGAGTATTTCATGTCAATTAAGCAGTTGAATCATCATCAAGCTCATTGAAGTGAGTTTCTGTCTAGATTCAACTATCACATCGCTTATCATTTCAACAAGATCGACGATAAGTTGAATGCTCTGACACGTCGCTCAGAAAATCTCTCTAAAGAGAGAAATACATTTGATTCTCGACATCAATATCAACATCAGACAATTCTGAAAATTCATGTTTTAAATCTCAATATTGTTAAGAATCTCGTCTTCAATGTTTTCAACATTAAAGTCATGAAGCTTCAGTCACAAATCATCATTCTAGATTCAGTTCAGTTACATCTGTTTTCAGTTATTTCAGCATTCTTGCAAATTTTAATCTTCATGAATCTAGAAATCAAAGAATTCAACGTTGAAAACATCAAGCTTCAGCTAAATCAAGATACTCTGAATCTTGATAAAGATTCTGCTAACATTTTCATTCAGACATTGTGAAAGCAAGTCGAAATCAATGATAAATTCGCAGCTCAGATAATTGAAGTGCTTTGCAATGAAGCATGACATCACAACAAGATTTCTTTAATTGAGTGTGAAGAACATGAGAATTATCTGTACTTTCAAGAAAGAAAGTATGTGCTCAACTCAAATAAACTACGTCTTCGTATCATTCAGCTCATTCATGATAGTGTCATTGATGATCATTCAGAAAGAGCAAAAAGCTATGAACTGATCAGTTGAGTTTATTGATGATCAAACATTTATAAGTATGTTCAACGCTTCGTATGAAACTGTCATGTATACACATGTTTCAAGCTTTTTAAACAACGAACTCAAGAATGATTATGTTCTCTTTCAGTTTTTGAACATTATTGATGTGATATTTTCATGAACTATGTAGATTCTTTATCACTCAGTATCTTCATGAGTATCACATATAAATATGTTCTAGTCTTCATCAATCATTTTATCAAAATGAGACATTTAGTTTTCATCACTTTTATGAAAGTTGAAGAAGTTATCAACTGCTTCTATGCTAATGTTTAAAAACATCATGATTTACTTGAGTTCTTCATGTCTGATCGAGATACACAATTCATTTTTAATGTTTGAAAGCATATGTGTAAAATGCTGAAGATAAACTTTAAGTTATCAACAATGTATCATTCTGAAATCAATGATCAAATCGAGAGAATCAATGCTGTCATGAAGCATTATCTTTGAATCTTTATCAACTACATGCAGAATGACTGAGCTAAATGACTTTCTGAAGTTGAATTCATCGTCAATAATGCATCGTCATTAATCACTTTAACATCACTCTTCTTGATCAATTCAAGTCAGAACTCATGTTTAGACTTTGAATTTTCTGAATTTCTGCTCAAGAATTTTACGTTTTAAGCTTGAAACAAGTTAATCAATGTTGAAGAGTTCATTAAGAAAATGAAGAAATTAACTGAGCATCTACGTGATGAGATGTTTATAGCTCAGATCATTTATGAATTCAATGTCAATTTCTTTCGTCGTTCTTGTTTTAAATACTTCGTCGAAGATGAAGTCTGATTGAATGTTTGCAATTTCAGCATCATTCGTCTTGCTATTAAGTTAAATGATCATAACGTTGATTTCTTCAAGATCAAGCATGTCTTCAAGAATAATTTTCTGATCATTGAGTTAAATCTTTCAGCATTCATGAAGATTCATTCAATCTTTCATGACATTCTTCTGAATCATATCGCAAGTGATCTTCTTTCAAATCAACGTCAGAAATCTCAAGAACTTGTTATCATTGAAAATGACAAAAGATTCTGATATGTAAACAGCATACTAAACTTCAAGCGTGATAGATGCTATAATTCATTCTTGCTTAAGTATTACGTCAATTGAGAAAATCACTTTTCTACTTGAAAGTCTTTTCATCTTCTGAATAATTGTGAGCAAGTACTCAATGAATATCACCTCGTCAACTCTGTTGTCAAAGAATCACATGTACTGTTATGTGTGATGTCTCAATGTCAATATCAAGAACTTTAAGTTTAATCTTTATCATTTCAATTTAATTTCAATCTGACTCAGATTTTGTTTAAATCTGACTCAGACATCTTGTTTAAATTTGATTCAGATGTGACTCAGATTTATTCTAGTTTCATCTGTGCATCATCATGTTAAAATGCGTCTCATCTTGTTTTATCTTTCAGATCTTGTCAAGATCTGACTCAGACATCTTGCTCAGATCTGATTCAGATGTGACTCAGATTTATTTTAGTTTCATCTGTGCTTCATTACATTAAAATGCGCTTTCATCAATTTTCATCTCATTTCAGTCTTTGTCTTTGATTCTTTCTCATTTCATCTTGTTTCTTTTTATTGTCTTGCAGAAGCTCAGTTTTGAAAAGAGAAGTTACTGTCATGATGTCAGATCATCAACTTAATTTAAAACATAAATCATCAATGTCTTAAATAATCTTGATTCATTGAATCTGTTTTGCAGTTCAATGAATCAAGTCATCAATTTAGTCATTATCATCTTAATTTAGTTTCAACAATTCTGTTTTAATCATTTCAGTCGTATGCATGAACTTTTGCAATCTTAAGTCAATAGAACTACTGTTTAATCTTGATTCTGCTCAATTCATGTATATAAAAGTTGAATTTTCGTTCTTTTCTTTCACTTTTTGTCTATCATCTTGTACATTATCTGATGTATTATCTTGTACCTAAATTTTATCAAAGTAATAATAATATCAGTATTTTATATTGATAGTATTTCTAGTTTAGCTCAGTCTCTGACAATATTCAATGCACTGAGTCATCATTCATTTAGTAGTAATTCTTTTCTCACTTGAATTAATTTCTGCGCGCTGATTATTTTACATACTTTGAGAAACATGATTGTAACTTTGAATTAATTGAGTTCAATGCTTCTGAAATAATTGATTTATATTGAGATTTGATCTAGTTAATGAGATTGAGAAGATTGAAATCTTGAAGTTTATCTGTTTTCATCTATGTTCAGCTTTAACAGCAGTGATCAGTTTTATCTCTTATTTCTGACCGTCATATGAGTATATGATGCTCTCAATTCTTTTGATGACGATTCATCTTAACATGATGATTCGTCATATGTTTTCGATCAATTCATCATATAGATCGAATCTTTACTAAATAATCTCGAGCTCAATACTTTCTATGACACGAATCGTAGAGTCGATCGAGATGACTTCAACGCTTTAAAAATCTTCGAAAAATACGCAGATTTGATGCAGCAATTGCGTTCAAGAATATGAAGAATTTGATTGACTTAATCGCTCAGCTGTCATCATCTTTCTTCGCTTGAATTGATTTCGACGCGCTGACTATCTTACATACTTTGAAAGGCATAATTGTAGCTCTGATTGAGTCGAGTTCAATGCTTCAAAAATAATTGAAAAATATCGAGGTTTGATTTAGTAATTGAGATTTAGAAGATTTACTGCGCTGAATGATCGTCGCCCCTCTAGTAGTAGTTCTTTTCCCGTTTGAATCAACATATGCGCGCTGATTATCTCAAATACTTTGAAAGACATACTTGTAGCTCTGAATCAGACGAATTCAATGCTTCGAAATCAATCAAAAAATATCAAGATTTGATCTAGCAGTTGAGGTTGAGAATATTTCAATGCGCTGAGCGATCGAATTTCTCGCATAGCAGCAATTTCCCGATCAATACTGAACTTCATGCATTCACTTTTTGACAAAACTTTCTACGACATACTTATAGCTCTGGATTAGCTGAATTCAAATCTTTAAAAATAATTGAATAATATTAAAATCTGACATAGCAGTTAAAATTGAAAGTATTGTGAATGTTAAAGTTCAGCATTCAACATAGCAACGCTTGTTGCATAATTAATGTAAAATCACTACAATTCAATAAACAGTGTTTTAAAAGAATAATTTTATAGAACAAAGTTATAATTAAAGCAATTATAATTCAGAAAATATTAAACTCTTTAAAATTACTTCATTTGTTGTAAATCAAAATGTTAAAAATCAAATATACATGTTCAGTTTTAATATTTAATGCAAGCTTTTAATTCAATGCTACTTTAGTAAATTTGCTTTATTTTTCTTTCAACTTCATGTCTTGTTCAACGTCAGAACATCATTAACAAGTTATATACAATGCATTCAACAACGTTGCTGTAGCATTCATACTGCTTGTATCTGATTATCAAAGTCACATCTATTAATTGAGAATTTAAGATTGAATTTACAGCATTACATCTTATGTACATGATTCAACATGTCTGTACATAATGAACTTGTCAACGATGCAACAATTAATCGAAGTTGACGCGCAAGATCTGCATCACAGTAAGTGAATATAATAATACATGCAATAATAAAGCATTATATATTAATTTATTGAGTAATAATTCAACATTATATATACAGAATGCAGCTGAATGTATTTCTTTCTCTTTTCTTTTTTATTATTCTAAGTTTTCTTTATTACTTTGTTCAGAATGTCATATTGCTTTATTTTCTGATACTTTTTCTTCTCATGTTAAATCTCATTAAATTGATGATGAGATTCATCTGTACATGATGTTGACTACGAATCTTTTGATTCTATTCTGTGTTCAAATAGAAGTCAGAAGAGTCAAGAAATCTCAATTCGATGCATTTTAAACGATGTTAAAACGTTGCATGATCAGAAAAGTCATCATGCAAAGTTTTCACTCATGTGACAACATTTCTTCTAACAGTTTCAATCGATCTACGAAGAAGTTTAATGACATGTCAATGTCAGTAAGAAATAAGAAGATACTGCTAGTGAAATAAATAATTCAGATGAAGAGTCTGCAAGTTGTGATTACAAGTGATTGAAGAATTTGCAACTCGTTGACTGCGTCAATATTGAAACATCTTCATCACATCAACAGTATCATCGAGTAATTGATGAAAAGATATCAGATAAAATAGTCATTTCAGATGATGAGTTTGAGAGTCATGATTACAGTGCTTGAAGAAGTAGTGACTCATCAATCATGCTGATATACTGAGAAAGCTTGAACTCATCTTCTTTACTTGACGTTAAGTCATACATTTATCTATGTGAAGATTGATCTACGAAGAAGACTAATGACATGTCAATGTCAGTAAGAGATGAAGAAATACTACTAGTGAAATAAACAATTCAGATGAAGAGTCTGAGAGTTGTGATTACAAGTGATTGAAGAATTCATGACTCGTTGACTGCGTTGATATTGAAACGTCTTTATTACATCGACAATGTTGTTAAATAATTGATGAAAAGATATCAGATAAAATAGTGATTTCAGATGATGAATTTAAGAATCAAGATTACAGTGTTTGAGAAAGTAGTGATTCATCAATCACACTGATATACTGAAAGAACTTGAACTCATCTTCTTTACTTGATGTCAAGTCATACATCTATCTATGTGAGAAATCGAAAGTTCATGAGAATGATCAGAATGCATTCTCTACTATTGATCAGAATCATGCATTGAGCAATTGCAATTGCATGTTTATATTAAAAATTTATTCAACGTCTACGTGATACAAGTTAAATCAAGAGAAGAAAATAATTACTTAATACAATCATACTTTATCTTCTCATTGTTCACATCTCTCTTTCATCATATATTTCTCTGCTTAATGAATGACAATTATCAAGCAGAAGAATACAGTTTTCTGCGTTATAATCATGAGCATCACGAGTGTAAAGAATTCATCTTCGCGATCAAAGATCAAAACATTGTTGTATAGAATGTCATTAATGAAGAGCAGAGCAAAAGCGATGAATTGCAGATGAACAGCACAGACATTCTCATCAAGAATTTACTCAAACATCACATGCTGAATAGAAGCTATAGATTCATTATTGATATTATTGTCTCAAATTTATTATTTCAATAACGTGAAGTCATCATGTAGTCGATGAGCAATTTTCTCTCTTAGAGAGTTTTGTTCATTCAATATAAATAACATAGTTTCTTTCATGAATTGAACTTAAATCAATGTCACAAGAATGTATGAATTACAATTACAATTAAATCTCATTATAAACAGCATGCAGAAAAAGAAAAACAGCGAGAACTTCTTTCACAAATATCTTCTCTTTCATTGTTTACTGCTGCAGAAATATTCACTTTGATACAACAATTGTCAGTGACTTTGTTTACTTTTTCAGAACTTGATGTACATAAAAATGCATTTTCTTACAATTTATATCATTTAGTTTTGTTAAATAAAGAAAACATAAAGAGACATTGTTTAAAAAATCACGCAAGTGATTTTAAACATACTGTTACTTCATTTGTTATTGCACAATCTTTATACAAAAGACATTTTTTCTTTCAAGTACAAGCACATTCATTATTAATTGTTTTAAACATTGCATCAGATATTTAAAGTATTGAATCTGACAATAATAATAATTTACAATCTGATCTTGCTGTTTCAATTTTTCTGTCTTCTTATGAAAAGAAAGTTGAGAAGATTCAAGCAAAATCTGAGATCATTGATTTGAAATATACTTGAGAAGAACTCTCTGCTTTTCAAATTCAAACTCAGTATTTGAATTTCTTGAACAGACGAAATTATTCTTTCGTGAATACTTTTGTGCAGTCAGCAGATAAAACATCTGAACACATTCTTTTTGCACTTTCTTTACAAATCAAACAAGTTTTTCAAACAAGTCTTTCAAAAGTTCAATACATGTTAAGACAGCATCTTAATGTATTGAACAGTTTTGAATTAAATAACATTCAAATCAAGAGTTTCAAAGCTACGCAGAATTTATTTACTATTGATAAATATGCGAAAGTTTTTACTCAATTCTTTTGTTTTTTATTCAGAACTGCTTTAATTACAAATAAAGAATTATCTTTTACATCTGCAATTGAACTTGCATCTTCAAAAGATGAGAAAAGATCTTTGAAAAAGTTGTTTCATTTATCTGATAGAAATCAAGCTTTAATCAATGATTTGCATGAATTTGTTAAATCTGATGATGTTGATATTCTTTTTGTTGAAGAAGAAACAAAGAAGAAGAAGAATAAATGATAACAGAAATGAAAGCAAGTTTCACATTCATCTTCATCTTCTTCTGCTTCTGATTCTTCTTCAACAAAATTAAGTTCTTCATTCAATGATGTATCTGATTCTTCTCTTTCTGATACAGATGAATCTGAGTCAAATGATGAAGAAACAACTGTTACAGAAAGAAGAAAGAATGATTCTTCAAGTTCAGAGTCTGATTCATTAAATGATGATTCAAATACAAACTTTGATAAGAAACTTCTGTCTTATAAGTTAAACAAAGCACAGTCTTTACTTCTTGAACTCTTCATTTCATTACTGCAACAAAACATTGAATTCAACAAGTTTGACAGTTGTATTAACAGCTTCTTCACTTGTTATTCTGTTAATGTTTGCACGAAATCTTTGAAAGATTCTGCTCAAATGTCTCAATCTTATTCTGCATTTATATATTGTACACAGTTACTTACTCTTGAGCATTGTACACAACAATACTTGCAGAAAAAAAATGAACAGATAGACTGCAGTCTTTTGACAAAATTATCTTTCTTTATGAATACATTCTTTCATAACACAGCTGTTACTGCACTTGCAGAAATTCTCAATCTGCAAGCATATGCTTTTAAAGTCAACAAGAACAGCAGTTCTGCATTGAATCAAATTATTATTCATAACAATGAATTGATTTCTTGCAAAGATATTACTGTTTCTTTGTCTGACATGAAAGATTTATTCAAACAACTGACTTTGAAAATATATGAAATATTGTTTTCAGAACTGTTGTTTAATGCAAATGTAACAGACTTTTCTGCTTTGACTTTATCTGCACTTGCAGCAACAGAAAATCTTGCAGATAACACAGCACACACTTATTTCTTTTCTTATAATACAACTCTTTCACATTTCTCTTCTTATTTGCAGAAGAAAGTACTTGCAAACAGAACTCTGAGAGAACAAATGTTCTTTATGAAGAGAAATAAATTGATGTTTAAAACTAAATCAGTTTCAAACTATATAAAAAGTTTGAAGCAATTTCTATTACATCTTCAACTGTTAATGCATTTTACTGCAAGTGTTTCTGCTTGAGCAACAGAATTAAGTACATTGATGTACTGCAACTCAATTACTTCTGCACAAAGAACTTTGTTATTTAATAAATTTGCATGTTTATTTATGTTAAAACTATGATACATAAAGAACTTTCATACAACTGAGCAAGAAACATCTGCAGTTAAATATCTTTATGCTGCTGTTTCTCATATTACTGCTTTATATATTGTACTTGATTTGTCATTCAAGCATTTCATTGAAGTTGAGTACTTTAATTGAACAGTCACTTATTCTGCATTGCTTTTTGAACATAAAAATATTGCTTTCAATACATGACAGCTTTCTTTATTAATGCGAAGCTGCAGCTTACAGTTTATTCAGCAACAATTAACTGTATCAAAGTATTGACATTTTATTCTTGCGTTCATTAAATACATCATATGTAAAAAGCTTTTCTTTGATGAAGAAAATAATCTAAATAAGTTATCTTTACAAATGTCTGATGCTGACATCACTGCAGCAAATATGCATCATTCTCGAAAAACAGCTGAATCGCAGTATACTCATCAGATAAATGCAATTCAGAATGTTCAAACAGATAAGTAACAGCAATTTCTTTCATTCAGTCTGCATTATCACACTTTCTTTGACTTGCATAAGATTTCTTTATCTTCTTTTTCAATTAATCAACATACAAGCACAATCTCTCTTCAACAATCACATAAACATGCACTTTTTTCGTTGAATTATGAAGCACAAACTCAGTCAAGAAAGTCTGTTAAATTATGAGATTTACAACAAGCTTTATTTGCAAATAATAATGTTTCTTCTGATTATTTACTTGCATTATTGAAAGAATTTCTTCAAGATGATTCTGCAATGTTTAAATCAGAAGAACAGAAAGAAGCTTTAAAACTGATCTTGAAGAAAACTTCATGTTTAACAGTTATGCTTGCAACTTCAAGCGGTAAAAGTTTCTTATATCTGCTATTTGCTTCATTAAGTACAGCTGAAACTATGATTATAAATCATATCTTTGACTGCTTTGAAATCAGATTTTTTGTGAAAAGCAAAAGAAATGAAGATTTCTGCTTCAATATATGAAGAAAAAAAGTCTGCAGATAAACTTGTTCTTGTTTCAATAAAGACTGCAGTTTCATTAAGCTTTCAATTATTCTTAATATCTTTGCATACAGAAAACAAACTTGATAGAATCATTTTTGATGAATGTCATTTAATTGTGACTGCTGCAAACTACAAATATTCAATGCATAATTTGAAAAAGTTACGATTTATTACTACACAGTTCTAGACTGATCGCGTTGAGTTGAGTCATCAAGATCGAGCCGAGTTTTCAGCTCATTAAGACTCGATTTGAGTCAGAATTCTTGATCTGAGTATTCAAGTTGAGTTGAAATGTTCGATTCAAGTAATTGAGTTGAGTCAAAAGAATGAAATTGAGTATCGATTTGAAATATTCAATTCAACTCATCAAGACATGAAGATAAATCAGCTTTTCTTCATGACTTTTCTTTCTATCATGAATTTCTATCATGACTTTTCATCAAACAGTCTTCATGTTTTCTCGTCATGATTTTCTATCAAATGATCTTCATGTTTCTCTATCATAGCTCTTTATCATGACTTTCTATCATGACTTTTCATCAAATGATCTTCATGTTTTTCTATCATAGTTCTTTATCAAAGCTTTCTATCAAAGCTTTCTATCAAATGATCTTCATGTTTTTCTTCATGACTTTCTATCAAAAAGATAATGCAGAAAGATAATGCAAAAGCGAAAATCAAAGAAAAATCGGAAAAAATTTCTATATTTAGCTCTCTTGATGTCATATTCAATTGCTTAATGAGTCGAGTCGAGTCAGCGAGTTCTGACTCGACTCGAAATCAATATCAAGTTGAGTCATGATGTTTGACTTGAGTAATTGAGTCGAGTCGAGATGTTTGACTTAAGTAATTGAGTCGAATCAGAATGTAAATATGAAAACTCAACTTAATGATCACTTTACACAGTTCATTTTTCTTTCTGCAACTTTATCTGTTTCTGTCTTACAAGAAATGAACAAGATGTTATTTCTATCAAACAATGTTGTTCTTCAAACATCAACTGCATGACATAACATTGCATATTCAGTCAAATGTATGACATCTTCTTTACTTGAGAATCAATTCTCAGAAGTGCTTGATTTTTTGATTGAAGAGAAAAATTAATATACAAAAGAAGACAGAATTTTGATATATATTATAAGTATTAAACTTGCAGACAAACTCAGTAAATTCTTAAACTGTTTAATCTTACATTGAGATGTTGAAGATAAAGAGTCTGTTATAACGAAATTTCATTCACAGAACAGTACAGTTCTTGTTTGCACATCTGTATTAAGCGCAAATTTTGACTATAGTTTTGTATGAGCTGTCATTCACTTTCAAAGTGACTGACAATGAGATTCATCTGTACATGATGTCGACTACGAATCTTTTGATTCTATTCTGTTTCGAATAGAAGTCAAAAGAGTCAAGAGATCTCAATTCGACGCAGTTCGAACGATGTTAGAACGTTGCGTGATCAGAAAAGTCATCATGCAGAGTTTTCATTCATGCAACAACACTCTTTTCTAACAGTCACAATTGATCTACGAAGAAGATTAATGACATGTCGATGTCAGTAAGAGATGAAAAGATACTACTAGTAGAATAGTTGACTCAGATGAAGAATCTGAGAGTCGTGATTACAAGTGATCGAAGAAATTTGCGACTCGTCGACTGCGTCGATATTGAAACGTCTTCATCACATCGACAGTGTCGTCGAGTAATTAATGAAAAGATATCAGATAGAATAGATGAATCAGATGATGAGTCTTGAGTTTGTGACTACATGTGCTTGAAGAAGTAGTGACTCGTTGATCACGCTGATATACTGAGAGAGCTTGAGTTCATCTTCTTTACTTGACGTCAAGTCATACATCTATCTACGTGAAAAATTGAGAGCACATGAGAACGATCAGAACGCATCTCTACTATCGATCAGCTAAGCATCGAACGATTGCAATCGCACGTCTATACTAACAATCTATTCAATGTCTACGTGACACAAGTCAAATCAAGAGAAGAAAAGAATTATTCAGTACAATCACACTCTATCTTCTCATCATGCACGTCTCTCTTTCATCACACATTTCTCTGCTCAATGAATGACAATCATTGAGCAAGAGAACACAGTTTCTGCGTTACAATCATGAGCATCACGAGTGCAAAGAAACGTCTTTCATCTTCGAGTCGAGAATTGAATCGAAACATCATTGTATAGAATATCGTCAATGAAGAGCAGAGCAAAGACGATGCATTACAACAAACAGCACAGACACTCGTAAGAGTTTACTTGAGCGTCACGCGCTGAATAGAAGCTATAGATTCATTATTGATAACACAGTGTCAATTTTATTGTTTCGACGATGTGAAGTCGTTGTGTAGTCGACGAGCGATTTTCTCTCTCAGAGAGTTTTGTTCATTCGATACACATAGCATAGTTTTTCTCATGAATCGAGTCTAAATCAATGTCACAA